>Ga0307474_10003498_pt1 | contig 11308 bp, 13 predicted proteins | sample atmos_gasesECM1C_2_FD_203312 | JGI IMG/M metagenome (GOLD analysis project Ga0307474, IMG submission 203312) | Hardwood forest soil microbial communities from Morgan-Monroe State Forest, Indiana, United States - atmos_gasesECM1C_05 | ecosystem: Environmental > Terrestrial > Soil > Temperate... | reverse complement strand
GTCTCGGCGAAAAGGTTGACCTCATCGCGGTCGACGTCGCTTTTATTTCTGCAACCCTGGTTCTTCCCCCTGTGGCCGCTGCCGCCTTTCCGGGTTCAATCGATGAGCGGCGTGGACGTCACGTAATTGTCCTGGTGAAACCGCAGTTCGAAGCGGGAAGGGAATTCGTCGGCAAGGGAGGCATTGTGCGCGACGAGTCCGCTCAGTTGGCGGCCGTTGAGAAAGTGAAGAGAAGTTTGCTCAACCTCGGTTGCACGCGCACCGATTTCATCGAATCGCCCATTCTTGGCGCCGAGGGGAACCGCGAATTCTTACTCCGTGGACTTTTCTAGCTCGCCACGCCGCCAGGCTTTCTGCTGCCTGAGGCTTTTCCCCTCGAATTCTGTACAATCTTTCTTTCTCTCTTTCAAAATGGCAAGCTCCCCAAAGTCCCATTCAAAAGTCGCAGCCATCATCTCCCGTCCAGCACGCCCGGAGGTCGCCAACATCCTCCCCGCGTTGGTGGGGTGGTTGCATAACCACGACTACGATGTGATCTTCGATCCTGAGACCACCAAGTATTCTGACGGTCAACAACAGGTTCTGCGCTCCGAAATGTCGGCGCACTCCCTGGATTTGGTTGTAGTGCTGGGTGGAGACGGAACGCTGCTCTCCGCCGTCCGATCTACTGCGAATTCGGATGCGCCGTTGCTCGGAGTGAACCTGGGCTCGCTCGGATTTCTCACCGATGTTCCACTTTCGTCACTTTTCTCCATGCTTGACGTGATCGCTAAAGGAGGAGCGCCGGTTGAGCATCGCTCGCTGATGCGGTGTGAACTCAAGCGGAACGAGACGACTCTTGGAAGCTACCTGGCTTTCAATGACGTCGTGGTAAACAAAACAGCGCTTGCCCGCCTCAATAATTATGAATTATTCGTCGACAAAGCCTTTGTCGCCAGCTTTCGGGCCGACGGGATGATCGTGGCCACGCCGACGGGCTCCACTGCTTACTCTCTTTCCGCCGGCGGCCCGGTGGTGATGCCAACGGTCAAAGCGTTCGTGATTACCCCTGTGGCACCGCATTCGCTTACCCACCGCCCTCTGGTTGTGCCAGATTCAACGGTAGTCGAAATTCTGCTGCGTAGCGATGAGGAAGTTGCCTACCTAAGCCTCGATGGCCAGCCGGGCCTTGACCTGAAAGATGGTGACCGGGTGCTCTGCCGCCGGTCAGAGCATAAAGTCAGCCTGTTCCGCACTGATGCTGATTTCTTCCACGTGCTGCGAACCAAACTGAAGTGGGGAGAACGATAAGACGGGCTGTTGAGACTACAACTCTGCGGAATACAGATCGCGTATTTTTTCTCGCCGCCGGATTAGCTTGCTAGTCTTCCCCTGAACCAAAATCTCAGGCGCCCGAGGGCGCGTGTTGTAGTTTGACGCCAGGGCCATTCCGTAAGCTCCGGTATCAAGAATCGCCAGCAGATCGCCTTCTTCCAGTCTCGGCAACTTCCGATCTCGCGCGAAAAAGTCGCCAGATTCGCACACCGGCCCCACCACATCGACAACCTCCGGATTCGGCCGGTTTGCGCTTTGCGCCACAGGCACAATTTCGTGGTAGGCGCCATAAAGAGACGGTCGAACCAGGTCGTTCATAGCAGCATCCACGACTACAAATCGTTTGCCATCGTTTTCCTTTTTATAGGCGACAGCGGTCACTAACACGCCGGCGGGTCCTGAAATTGCCCGTCCAGGTTCCAGCAGCAGATGGACATTCAGTCCGCGCAAAGGACCGCTTACCGCGCGTGCATAGCGCGCAACATAACCGGCAAACTCAGTTTCTGGTTCTTGATATGCAATTCCAAGGCCACCTCCGGCGTCAACGTAATCGATCCTGTGTCCATCGGCTCGCAAGTCGCGAATCAAATCGGCTACCCGCGCCATAGTTTCGGCGAAAGGAGCTACATCCATGATCTGCGAGCCAATATGAACGCTAACGCCAGCAACCTTTAGATATCGTGCGCCCGAAGCCTTCGCGTAAAGCTCGCGCGCATCGCGAATCGGCACTCCGAACTTGTGTTTGCGCAAACCAGTGGAAATGTAAGGATGAGTATCAGCTGCGACGTCTGGATTCACCCGAAGAGCTACGGGAGCAACGGTTCGTAATTGCGTCGCGCACTCCGCCAAGGCCCAAAGTTCGGATTCGCTCTCCACATTGAACAGCAGAATCCCGGCTTTCAAAGCGGCAATCATCTCGTCGCGAGACTTCCCGACACCCGAGAATACAGTTTCGCGAGCCGAACGTCGGTCAGCAACCAACACGCGTTCCAGCTCTCCGCCCGAAACTACGTCAAAGCCGCAATTTTCGCGAGCCAGAAGGCGCAGGATGTTGATATTGGAATTTGCCTTGACCGAATAGCAGATGGTGTGCGAGACATTGCGAAATGCGTCTTCAAATGCTGCCAGCCGCTCTCGGATTGCCGCGGCCGAATAAACGTAAAGAGGTGTCCCGTAACGTTCGGCCAACTTCGTCAAGGGAAGACCTTCGCAGTAAAGTACAGAATCCGCACCGCGGCGAAACAATCCTCGCCGCTTTTCATGAAAAATAAAGCCGGGCGGTCTTTCAAGTCCCGTGACTGCGGTACGCCGGGTCATTTTCGCTTCGAAGGGGCAGAAGAGGAGCCGTCTTTTACCTTGATCGCAACAACGGTTTGGTCGTCAAATGTCTCGACTCCGGCAGAATGCTCAGCCACAGCTTTAAAGAGGGAATCGACCACACAGTCTGCGGATCGGTCGGCGCACTCCTCAATGATCTTTTCCACCCGTCCGCGCCCAAACAGCTCCCCGCGCCGGTTGCGCGCGTCCAGAATGCCGTCACTGAAGAATACGAACATATCGCCTGGTTTCATTTTGAATTGGAACTCGTCGTAGCTCGCATCATCAAAAAGCCCCAGCGGCAAGCCGGTGGCCTCGATCACGTTATTCTTTCCTTCGTGCACCAACACAGGGCGCGGTAAGCCAGAGTTGGCTACGAGAAGGGTGCGATGCTCGTCGTCCCAGACGGCGTAAATCAGTGACACAAATTGCGCCTCGATACGCCGCTCGGCTAGCGACAGATTGACCGCTGAGAGCATTTCGGCGGGGCCCGGCTCAATGGGCGCGTGCGATCGCAGAATTCCGCTCACCAGAGCAGCGTAGATTGCGGCGGGTGCTCCCTTGCCGCTGACATCTCCAATCACAATGCCCAGCCGGGAGAGAGAATACGGAATGAAGTCGTAGAGATCCCCGCCGATAGCGCGCGCCGGAGTAAACTTTGCTGCCAGTTCCAAGTGTTCCAGTATCGGCAGCGTCTGAGGGAGCAGGCGCATCTGCAATTCCCGCGCCAGCGCCAGATCTCGCTCCAGACGCCGTTCCTGGCGTGCAATTTCCTCGTAGAGTCGAGCATTCTCAATGGCAATCGCCACCTGCGCGGCCAGGGTAGTCATGGTGCGCCGGTGGTCGTCGGTAAAAAAACCGCGCCGCGTGTGCTCCAGGTCGAGCACGCCGATGACTTTGTCTTTGTAAATCAACGGCACGGCTAATTCCGACCGCGTCTCCGGGTTTCCCTCGATATATCGCGGATCTTTGCTGACATCGGGCACCAAAACCGCCTGCTTGGTCTCTGCCGCGTACCCAACCAATCCGCGCCCGAAAGGAATCTCATGCTTCATGTGAACATTTTCGTTGAAGCGCAACGAGAAGCGGTGCTGCAGCTTCTCGCCGGAAGAATCGAGCAACAGGATGCTGAACATCTGATAGTCGATTAATCGCCGCAACAGTTCCGCGATCCGGCCGAGCAATTCGTCCAGGTTCAGGATCGAACTCAACTCACGCGCGATCTCGTTCAGCAGTGACAGGATTCGCGCTTGCCGCGTGGTGCGCGTGTAGAGCTGGGCATTCTCAATACCCGCCGCCATGCGCGAAGCAATCAGAGTCAGCAATCGCTTATGCTCTTCGTTGAAATAGCCCGGATGGCGCGCTTCGAGGTCAATCACTCCGATCACGCGGTTCTTGCTAGTGAGCGGCACCGCCAATTCTGAACATACGTTGGGGATGGCGGCGATGTACCTTGGGTCGCGAGTAACGTCATCGATCAGAATCGCCTGACGCAACTGGACCGCCTGCCCCGTGACCCCCTCGCCCACCTTGATGCGAGAGCGCTCAGCGAATTCCTTTGGATATCCGATCTGGAAGCGGAACCGCAGTTCTTGCGTCTTTTCATTCAGCAAAAGAATCGCAAAAATTTCATAGTCAATAACTTTCCGCACCACCTCTGCGACCCGGCGCAGGGTCGTATCCAGGTCTAGCGAAGTCGACATGACGTCGGAGACCTCGATCAACAGCGGCTCAACGTGCAGATGCTTTTCCTGCTTGCTCAGGACAGTACCCATCGTTTGACTATGATAGCAGCCGTGCTTTTAGTATCAGTACCAGCGACTTCACTCTCGCGGCACAATGCAAATGTCGGCCAGGTTGCGATACCGTTCAGCGTAGTCGAGTCCGTAGCCCACGACAAACTCATCGGGAATCGTGAAGCCAACGTAGTCGCCTTGGAGTGGCAGTTTGCGGCGCGAAGGTTTATCCAGTAGGGCTGCGATTTTCAAAGATCGAGGCTGATGCGCCAGCAGCAGCTTCTTCAAAACGGTAAGCGTCAGGCCCGTGTCCAGGATGTCCTCTACGACAATTACATTCTTATCCTTCATGGATTGATCCACATCCTTCGTCAGCTTAACTTCGCCAGTGGAATCCCACCCGCTCTTCAGTTCCTGGGTTGGGCTCGGGCGATTGCCGTAACTGGAGACTCCGATAAAGTCGAATGTCGCGTCCAGCTTGATCTGTCGGGCCAGGTCGGCGAGAAAAATCGCGGATCCCTTTAATACTCCGACTAGGATCACGGGCTGCCCCGCGAAATCTCGCGTGATGTCCGCGCCCATTTCTACGATTCGCTTCGCGATCTCATCCCGCGAAATCAGCACCTTGAGTTCTGTCATGGCGTTTCATATTAAACTAAACCTCGGTCGCAGCCCATGGCGGGTATTTGTTTCGCTGAGAAATTCGAGGTATGCAACGGCGACCAAGGAGACACCGGTGATGAATCTGAAAGACGTTCAAGTTACGTGGCTGGGCCATGCGACGTTTCGTATCGGAACGCCCGGCGGCCGCACCGTCATTATTGACCCATGGATCATGAACAACCCATCGTGCCCACCATTTGAGAAGAAGGTGAAACACGTGGACCTTCTGCTCTGCACACACGGTCACGGGGACCACATTGGGGATGCGGTCGAGGTGATCAAGGAGCACAATCCTCAAGTGGTGGGCATGCCTGAATTGTGCGGATGGCTGGAGAAAAAAGGCGCCAGGCAGACCTCCATGATGAATAAGGGGGGGACGCAGAAGATCGGCGAAATCAAAGTCACTATGGTGCATGCCGACCACTCATGCGGCATTCAGGATGGCGACCAGCTCATTTACGGTGGCGAGGCTTGCGGTTACGTCATCGAATTCGAAAACGGGCTCAAGATTTATCACGCTGGCGATACCAATGTTTTCGGTGATATGGCGATCATCCGGGAGCTGTACGCGCCCGAAATCGTCATGCTGCCCATTGGTGACCATTTCACCATGGGGCCTCGAGAAGCTGCTTATGCCTGCAAACTGCTCAAGCCGAAAACCGTCATTCCCATGCACTTCGGAACGTTTCCAGTGTTAACCGGAACGCCGAGTGACTTGCAAAAGCTGGTGCCAGAAACTGAAATCTTTGCGATGAAGCCAGGAGTCACGGTAGGTAATTAGGGACCGTCCAGCAAAAACCGACGTTCCTTCGAGGAAAGCAAGTGGCCCAAAACAAATCAAAGAAAGAAAAGAAGCCCAGCTGGCGGCATTACAACTTCACCACCACCGGTTCGGTCGACGATTATCTATATTCCGTGCTGCCGAAGCGCAACGAAGTTTTGGCGCAGATGGAAGACTATGCGTCCGAACACAACATCCCTATCGTCGGGCCAGCAGTGGCGCGTGTGCTGCAGCAACTCGCAATGATGATCAATGCCGAGACGGTGTTCGAGTTAGGCTCAGCAATTGGATATTCGACAATCTGGTGGGCCCAAGCGGTGGGCGAAAAAGGTCGAGTTATCTACACGGATGGCGACGCCAAGCATGCTGAGCGTGCCCGAAATTATTTTAATCGCGCCGGTGTCTCCAACCGCATCACGCTACACACCGGCGATGCGCTAGAGGTTCTCTCCGAGCAGAAGCAGCAGTACGACATTATTTTCAATGACGTCGACAAGGAAGACTATCCCCGCGTGCTGCGCTTAGTCCCTCCACGTTTGCGCAAAGGCGGATTGTTTATCACCGATAATGTTTTGTGGAGCGGCCGGGTCACCGAAAAAAATCCCAAGCAGGCCGCCACTAAGGCGATCCTCGAATTCAACCGTCTCCTATATAATTCCGGAGATTTTTTCACAACCATCTTGCCGATACGAGATGGCTTAGCTGTCGCCTTGAGGAAGTGATTACCAAAAATCGTTGCGTGCGTCCAATGACCCCGCCGAAAGATCAGATCGACTTCACGGGAATTGCCAGCAGGTCTTCGACCAGCCCAACCTCTTTTTGCAGGAAAGGCTCGGCGTAGGTTACTCCGCCCAAGGCTCCGTAAAATCGCGCCATCGATTCCACGCGCGCACGAATTTCCGCCTGGGCTGGGAAGAGGTCTTTGCCGGCATCCTGATCGCTGAACTGCGATTTGTAGGCGAGGATTGAAGCGAATTTCTTCTCGAACTGTTCGCTGATATCCACTACAAACGTCGGGCGCACGTCGTAGTAAAGTGTGGCGTAAATAATTTTGAAAGGACGATGCGGCGCGAGTTTCTCGGCGCCAGTGCCACTCTCCAGTTTCGCCAGTCCAGCCAGAAAGCACGCCTCGTATCCGAGCACGGATGCGGTGTAGTGATCCGGATGACGTCCCTTCCAGTAAGGCAGAATCACAACTCGTGGCCGTGTCTCGCGGATTATGCCCGCCACTTTCAGACGATTCTCCCACGTGTTTTCAACCCGGCCATCTGGAATGTCCAAAGCCTTGCGCCAACCCGCCCCAAGAATCCTTGCCGCATCGATTGCTTCGCGCGCGCGATCTTCGGCAGTGCCGCGCGTGCCCATTTCCCCTTGCGTCAGATCAAGGATGCCCGTGCGCTCGCCGCGTTGTGCAGCTTTCAGCAGCGCTCCGCCGCAAGTCTGTTCTACGTCGTCGCGATGAGCGGCGATGGCCAGGATGTCAAGGGAAGAGACCATGAATGTGGAAGAGTACTAGTATGTTGTGGCACCGCGCAACCGGTAACGGCGCAGCCTATTGCGCTTCCCGTGTCGAGGATGCATTGGAAACTCGGGGGCGGAAGATCAAGTAAATGAAACCGAGATCTCCTTATCGGCGTATCGTCCAATAGCGAGGACTGCCATGACATTTAGCAGGATCTTTCACAACGGTAGGGAGCTACGCGCAGGATGGCGGCTGCTATTGTTTTGCGTCTTAGTGTTTGCCATCGGCTACGCCGCAAGACTCGGGATAGAACGCCTGCCGTTACCCGACTATCACGGTCTGCATCCAGTAGGTCTTATCATCGATGATGCGATCCTTCTGACGATTGCGTTGATCGCAACAGCGATCATGGCGCGTTTCGAACGACGCAGCCTCGCAACTTACGGCATTCCCCGAATGCGGGATCTTTTTGGCCGTTTGTTTTGGTCTGGAGCGGTATGGGGTCTAGTAATACCAGCCGCTATTATTCTCCTTATTTTCTTGGGGGGCGGTTATCGTGTGCACGGACTTAATCTGACGGGCGCTCAAATGCTCAAGTTCGCAGGTCTTTGGCTGTTTGCGAACTTGCTCATTGGACTCAGCGAAGAGATTTTGTTCCGCAGTTATTTCTTGTACACGCTCGCCGACGGTGTGGGATTCTGGGCAGCCGCTATCCTGGAGTCAATTGGGTTTGGCGCCCTGCATTATTACACGAAGCCGCACGAACGCTGGGAAGACTGGGTTTCCGTAGGTTTGTTGACCCTCTTCATCACGCTAGCCTTGAGGCGTACCGGGAGTTTGGCCTTTCCTATCGGCATGCACGCAGCTTTTGATTTCTCCTTCCTATACGTCTTTTCAGGAATGAATGGTGGTCAGTTCGGTGTCGGGCGGATGCTAAACGCAGAGTTTCCCGGGCCCACATGGCTGACTGGCGGCCTGCTGGGGCCGGAGGCGAGTTGGTTCACTTTTCTGGTGGCCATCGTGGCGATCGCTCTGGTGCATGTCAGGTATCGGGAGGCTAAGTGGCCAACCCTGGCAAAGGCTTGAAAAAGATGGACCGTCAGTCGAGGTTGCCTTGTTCGAGCACGACGTTCTCGCGCACGATCAGGCGGTGGGCTGCCATTTCTTTCAACGCGGGAAGCACACGGCTGACATGTTCGTCGGTATCGACAAAAAAGATTACAACAGGCAATTTGCCGCCGGCCTCGACCATGTGGGCTGTTTTTACGCGCTGGCGTCCTAGAAAACCCGCGACCGCATGAAAAGCGATTGCGGCATAAACGTTTTCCTGGTGGAGGTAGTTGAGAATTTCCATGTGCAGTGGCCGATGACGCCACTGGTCGGCTTCGTTCAAATAAATTGTGACTTGGACTGCCATCGCATTAGGCATTCTACTCGCCGGACTCCCATTCTTGCCGCAACAAGCCGTACAACTCCAAATCCACGAATTGATCCCATTTGCGAATGTGTTGCCGCTGGCAGCCCTCGTGGCGCATGCCCAGCTTCATCAGAATCCGGCCGGATACCGGATTATGGATGAAGTGCGTCGCGAAGATGCGGTGCAGGCGAAGGGTTTCAAATCCATAACGCAGCATTTCGCGCGCTGCCTCGGTGGCAAAGCCCTTTCCCCAATACGGCACACCCAACCAGTAACCCAGTTCGGCGTGCTGGTGCGGCTCGAAGAGACGAAGGCCGATTCCGCCAATCATGCGACCATCGCTGCGCAGGGTGACGGCTAGCCGAACTTCGTCGTCCCCCTGTGCGTCGGCGACGAACCGCCTGGCATCCTTCTCCGTGTACGGATGGGGAATGCGTCCAGTGGTTGCGGCCACTTCACGCCTACCGATTAGCCCGATCAACTCCGCGATGTCGCCTTCCGTGTACGGTCGTAACTTCAGCCGTGTGGTTTCGAGGGTGGGAAGCTTGCCCATTCTTACACCGCCCGCGCCAGCACCATTCCTGCCAGCGCAGCCACAAGGCAGAGTACATTGTTGCTGAGAATATTGACGAGCATCAGGCCCCACTGTCCGCCCTCAAAGTAGGCCATGGTTTCGAAGGCATAACTGGAAAACGTGGTGAACGATCCGCAGAAACCGATTACCACCACCAGTCGCCAATGCGGATCGATGAGAACACGCTCTGTGGTCCAGATGAGAAACAGGCCGACAATAAAGCTGCCGACAATGTTGATGAAAAGCGTACCGTAAGGGAAGACTGGACCAAGTTCACGGGCCGCGAGGCGGCTCAGAAGATAACGCAGGTTAGCGCCAACAATGGCGGCTACAGAGATGGCTAGAAAATTCTTTAACAAGCAGTTCTCCTACAAATTAGTAGTTGGTTTTTGTAGGAGTTATCAGCCTGCGGTTGAAACGCGGGCGGTTAGAGGCGAACTCCATCGCCGTGAAAGTCATTTAATCACAAAGAGTAGCAAGTTCACGAAGGAATTCTACAAATTACGTTTCCTCGGTGCTACCTCTTTCGTTCCACCAGATAACGCGCCACTTCTTTCAGCGTTTCGGCTCTTTCACCGAAACTCTCCAGCTCTTCGAATGCCGTGCTTACCAACGCGTCCGCCTTGTGCCTGGATTCTTCAATCCCAAACAGCGCTGGATACGTTGCCTTCTGTGCGGCGGTATCTTTGCCGGCGGTTTTGCCCAGCTGCGCGGAGGTTTGAGTTACATCAAGAACGTCGTCCACGATTTGAAATGCCAGCCCGATTGACCGCCCGAAGGCGCGAAGCTTCTTAACCTCGCCATCTTTCGCTCCGGCATAAAGGCCGCCAGATACGAGGCTGGCGGTTATGAGTGCCGCGGTTTTTGAGCGATGGATATATTCCAGCATCTCCGCCGTGGGGCGAGTATGCTCGGCTTCAAGATCGACAACCTGGCCGCCGATCATTCCATCGATCGTGCCCGTGCCCCGGGCGATCTCTTCGATAATGCGTACGCGGGCTTCCGGGGGGCACTCCAGCCCCGCCAGAACCTCGTAGGCTTGTGTCTGCAGCGCGTCCCCGGCCAGAATTGCGAGAGCTTCACCAAAAACTTTGTGGCAGGTGGGCCGGCCGCGCCGCAGGTCATCGTTGTCGAGCGCCGGAAGATCGTCGTGGATCAGCGAGTAGGTGTGCAGCATCTCGAGGGCCGCACCGAGTTCCTCAATCTTGTTCGGCAATGAACCCGCAATCATGCGGCCGGCTTCCATGCACAACACTGGCCGCAGCCTCTTGCCTCCGGCAAACACACTGTGCCGCATGGCCTTATGAATCGACACCGGATCCTGGGTTTCCAGAGGAATCAACCGGTCCAGCGCAGCGTCGGTCCGCGCCTGTCCTTGCTCGAGGGTTTCTTGCAGCATTGAGGAGTGAGTATAACAAGGGTGGTGGTCGGTGGTCAGTTGCAGTATTTGATTTTGAGAGCAAGGGGTGAAGGCGTTGTCCTGCGCTCTCCCACTAATCAACTAACCGCGGCTATACATAAAAAGTTTGAGGACGCGCGGAGGCGTCCTCACTGAGCGGAAATGCGAATTCCGTCACGCAACCGCGGCGTTCTTTACTCCGCCTGTGTTCCGCAAGACCGAAGTCAGAACGGTCTGGATGTCATCCGCGTGGCACACGTCACTGGCGCCGGCCTCAAGCGCAGCGACCCATAACTCCTCATCCGGGATGCGATGTGTGCACACGATTGGCAACGATGGAAAATCCAGACGCAAGCTATGCACGTCCGTCAAACGGGAGTACTCCAAATCCACAATCACCGCTTGCGGACGGTTCTTGGCGACACGCTCCCGGAGTTCGTCTCCGCCGCGCGTTAGATGTACCGAATGGAAATGAGAGGAAAGAGATTTGGTTACGCGAGAGTCGCTTTCAACCACAACAACATTAAAGCCCATAGATCCTCCTGACCAACGACCGTCAAAAACGGCGGACTAGGGCTGCGGGGAAGGGGTCGGCACCACTTACTCCACAGACATTTCAGATTTACCCGGCAACTGCAACGGATG
>Ga0307474_10003497_pt1 | contig 11309 bp, 10 predicted proteins | sample atmos_gasesECM1C_2_FD_203312 | JGI IMG/M metagenome (GOLD analysis project Ga0307474, IMG submission 203312) | Hardwood forest soil microbial communities from Morgan-Monroe State Forest, Indiana, United States - atmos_gasesECM1C_05 | ecosystem: Environmental > Terrestrial > Soil > Temperate... | reverse complement strand
CCCATACGACGTAGGCCGCCGTCTTGTAAATGATCACGCCGCCATCGAAATGTTGCCAAATGCCGCCGTCCGGGTTCGTCACCTGGTCGCGCGTCGGCGCTCCCAGGTCTTTCCGTGCCTTCTCGTCAAGGGAGTTGTACTTGTCGAGAATGGGCCCCTGGACCGTGTACGCCGTGCCGTTGGCACCCGTCATCTGCGTTGTACTCGGGGCCACGCTCGGACCTGTGGGTGCAGCCGCCCCCGGGGTAGCCGACGACGTCACAGACATCGTGGGTGAAGTAGTCGTTTCGCCGGATTTGGTCGCGTGGCTGCACCCTGCACCGATCAGCGCGAACCCCGTAATCGCCGCGGAGAATCCTGCTGTTCGTTTTGTTATCGCACGCATCACATTTCCTCTCGAATTGGATAGGACGTCGACGCCGACGCACCCAAACGGGGATGCTATGCGCGTTCGCAACCGTCCAGCAAGAAATCACACAGCTCTCGCCGAGCCCTGCTGGCGCTGAACTTTCCGGCCACACAGCGACGCCGTCTAGCGCTTCCGGTTCTGTAGGACGTATCTCTCAACGTTCTCACGCGTCAGGTTTAAGTGCTCCTGCGCCAACGTCTTGTGCTCGTCACGCAGACGCAGAATGTCGTGCCACATCTTCGTGAGCGGCGCTGTGTCTGGGCGTCTGCCCTCCATGACTGGCCTTGTGATTGAGCGGATTCCGTCCTGCTTGATTTTGTTTACTCCGTCGTTAATCTGCTCCATCGCGGCGTACATGGGCGTTCCGCGAAGCACCAGCAGGGCCTACATCACCGCTCTGGTGATCGACGTCCCGTGACTCGATTTGGACCGCTCATGCCTGCGCTTGGACCGGAGGTGCTGCCTGACATCTGTTTTCGAGCGGAATGACCGCACCACCGGCCTGTAGAGACATCAGATACAGGTACGTGGTGATTGAATGCTCGCAATACAGATCATATTTGACATGTTGGTCCGGAGTCAGCTCCCATGGGGCGAGCACATGCTGGTAACCCATCCACGTGGCGGGAAGGTGAGGGACGAGATCGAAGCGGTTTTCGATCCGGTTCGAATTCTGCACGACCTGGTTGTAGGTTGCCGCGAACATCGAATCCCCCGTTCGCGGACTGGCGTATGTGAAAACGGTCGGGTTGCGGAATTGCGCGTAGGCCGCATTTGCCGGATTGGCTGCGGTTGCGGTCAGGTCCAGCGCGAGCAGCGTCGCCAGGGCTCCCCCTAGGCTGTGACCGCAGATCGTCACCGAGCTGACGGGCTCGTCGAACCCGAGCGTCGCCAATGCCTTGACCACGCTCTGCGAATTGGGTCCGGGATCCGTCGTCAGTGAGTTGTACATTTCGGTGAACCCGTCATCGGTTTGGCCGGCGCCGGGCAGGAAGGGGCATGGCACCTTATCGAAGTTGAGGTCGTGCGCCCACTCTAAGATTCCTTCGGTACCCCGGATCGCGATCACGACATCGCGACCTGGATCGGTCTGGCAGATCAGCCCGATGGTGACCTGGTCGGTGATGCCCTGGTTGGCGTCGGTCGCAAGATCATTGGCGTAGATGTTCGCAACCATCCTGTAGTTCGTGCCGCCGACGGTGAATGTGGGACCGGGTGGTATGTGGTAGGCGTGGTCAACGACCTGGCAGAACTCGATCGCTTTCTTCCAGTCGTCTTGGGTCTGCGCCGTTGGCTGCATCGTCGGCTCCCTCCCTGTGCACCGGGCAAATGGTAGAGCCTTTGTGCCGCGGTTTTAGGCGTTCCGGATCATCTCGATGACCGGCTGAAGTCCTTGTCGGCATGGTCATGATCCGCAGCGAACTTGGCGTAGATCTCGGCCGCATGTGATCCCAGCGGAGCCGCCGTGCCGGCCAAGCTCACTCCGAAGGCAATTGAGGTCTGAGACCGGATCGTTCCCGGTGTACCGAAAGGGCTCAGGGTGAGAAGCTCTGGTCAGTCTTGACGTGGACTCTGTTCAATAGATTTTGTGGCTCTGACCAGCTATTTCCCAGTGGAGCTGCCGGGAATCGAACCCGATGCTCTGCGGTTTCGTTCTCGGGTCTTGACGGCGTCAAGGGCAGTCAGCCCGTAAACAACCGGCGAGCCGTCACGTGACTGTGGTGACTATCAGCGCCCGCGCGTGCCATCCGCCGGATTCCAGGGTGGAACAACGTGCGATAAGCGAAAATGCTCATGGATTCCATTTGTTTGCATGCCTAACATATGTGGTTTGGGTCGATGGGTGAGCGATGACTAATGACGACTGAGATATAGATGGCTGACAGTCCCGCCGCGACGAACCCGACGCTAGCCCCTGCCGAAACAAACGGTCGTCGGCTCCGATGGGACGGCGACCACCCGCACTACAAGTGGGTCGCACTGTCGAACACCACGCTGGGCATGCTGCTGGCGGTGATCAACGCGTCGATCGTGCTGATCTCATTGCCCGCCATCTTCCGCGGAATCGGCTTGGACCCGCTGGCCCCGGCGAACATCGGGTATCTGCTGTGGATGCTTATGGGCTATCTGGTAACTACCGCGGTCTTGGTGGTGCTCGTCGGGCGACTCGGCGACATGTTCGGCCGGGTGCGTATCTACAACTTGGGCTTCGCGGTCTTTACTGTCGCGGCGATCGCGCTGTCGTTCGACCCATTCCCCCTCGGCGGCGGCGCGCTTTGGCTGATCGGCTGGCGTGTGATCCAGGGCATCGGCGGCGCGATCCTGATGGCGTTGTCGGCGGCGATTCTCACGGATGCATTCCCGACCAATCAGCGCGGCATTGCACTCGGCTTCAACATGGTCGCGGCGGTGGCGGGCTCGTTCCTCGGCCTGCTGATCGGTGGGCTGCTGTCGGAGTGGGACTGGCGAGCGATCTTCTGGGTTGGTGTGCCGATCGGTGTGCTGGGCACCATCTGGAGTGTGCGCTCGTTGCGTGAGATCGGCGTCCGCACACCGGGCCCGTTGGACTGGCCCGGCACCATGACATTCGGCGTCGGGTTGACCGTCGTACTGGTTGGTATCACGTCCGGCATTCAGCCGTACCGTGGCCATCCGACGGGCTGGACGAACCCGTGGGTACCAACCTCGATCGCCTTCGGGCTGTTGTTGCTGGTCACATACTGCATCATCGAGTTGCGGGCGCCCCAGCCGATGGTCAACATCCGGCTGTTTCGGTCAACGGCTTTCGGGATGGGCAACCTGGCCAACCTCATGTCATCGCTTGGCCGCGGCGGCTTGCAATTCATGCTCATTATCTGGCTGCAGGGCATCTGGTTGCCGCTGCGGGGATACACCTTCGAGTCGACGCCACTGTGGGCGGGCATCTACATGCTGCCGATGACGTTCGGGTTCCTGATCGCGGCGCCGGTGGCGGGGTGGCTGGCGGACCGGTTCGGCGCGCGGCCATTCACCGTCACCGGGATGCTGCTGATGGCGGTCACGTTCATCGCGCTGGTGATGATTCCGGTGAATTTCGACTACTGGGTCTTCGCGCTGCTGGTTTTCCTCAACGGGCTCGGCGGCGGCATCTTCACCGCGCCCAACACTGCTGCGATCATGTCGAGCGTGCCGGCCGATGAACGGGGAGCCGCGTCCGGTGTGCGGTCGACGTTCTTCAACGCCGGCTCGGCTCTGTCGATCGGCGTCTTCTTCTCGCTGATGATCGTCGGGCTGGCGAACACGCTGCCGCAGGCACTGAGCAGCGGTCTGAAAGACCAAGGCGTGTCAGCGGCGGTGGCGCAGGACGTCGCCGACCTGCCCCCGGTGGGCAGCCTTTTCGCGGCGTTTCTGGGCTACAACCCGATCGCCGAGTTGCTCACACCCTCGCATGCACTGCAGCAACCTGGCGTTAACGCCAGCGCGCTCACCGGCAAGTCGTTCTTCCCGGGACTGATCTCTGGGCCGTTCCACGCCGGACTGACGGTGGTGTTCGTCGCGGCAGCACTCATGACGTTGGCCGGCGCGTTGGCGTCGCTGGTCAACCCCGGCCGCTACGCGGATGAGGTCGAGGAAGTCTAAGCGCGGGCCTGCCCGGACCCACTCGTATCGCGCAGCAAACCACAAAACCGCTATGAACTGCATTCTTAATTTGTGGGGTGTTCAGAATTGTGGGGCCGGGCGGGCCTCGAACCCGCGGCCAACGGATTATGAGTCGCTATCCAGCGCCCGCTCGACCACCCAGGTCTTGACGTGAAGCTTGTGCACTGTGATTTTAGGGCTGTGACCAGCTAATTCTTTGGTGGAGCTGCCGGGAATCGAACCCGCCCCAAAAATACCCGTGAGCTGCGGAAATATTGAATTTGACGACGCGAAACGACGCGAAATGACCTGCGGATACGCGAGGAGCGTTGATGGCATCAACAGCACGCCTCAATCGTCGTCAGCGCCGAAGACGATGCTCTCGCCGGTGACGCTCAAACCTCACGCACGGACTAGCAGTTCCGGGACAAAACGCTAGGCGCTCTTCTAAACGCACGGAAACATTGTGGAGCTAAGGGGGATTCGGCTCAGTTCTCCACAAGGTCGGGGATAGGCTCCGCGTCCGTCAGCCAGTGGCGCCCGGCCCGGCGGGCCGCCTCCCACTTGGGGAGACTCACCGCATCGTCCTGGCCTAGGTCCTCAGGGGTCGGGCCAATGCGCTCGGCCAGCGCAGCGAGGGTACCCAGATCGAAGTTGTACACCTCGGCTGCCGCCAGGCCCAACATCTGCCGGGTCTCCTCGACGGGAATGTCCCAGAAGGAGCGACGCAGCCAGTCGCCGGTGTGCGGCCAGGTCCCCTCCGGATGGGGAAAGTCGTTGCCCCACAGCATGTTCGATACGCCGATCTCGTAGCGCCGCGCCAACTCCCTGCGCTCGGTGGTGGTGGCCCCGATAAAACAGTTCCGGTCGAAGTAGGCCGAGGGCGGCATCGTCAGATCGCCCTCCATCAGATGGCTCATCTTCTTGGCCGAGTGCTCACGCAGGTACCGCGTGTCCATCAGCCAGAGCAGGTCGTTGGCCCAAAACGCACCGCATTCCGTGACGCCCCAGCGCAGCCGGGGGAAGCGCTCGAACACGCCCGACCACAACGCGAACCATAGGGGCCGGGCTCCCCACCAGCGCACCTCGGTTACATAGATGCCCAGGTGCCCTCCGTACTCCTCCTGCGGGGCGGGACCGGAGTGGGTGTGTACCGGCATCTGCAGGTCCTGGCAGGCGGCCCAAACCTTGTCGTAGCGGCGGTCGTGGTAGGGCGGGTAGCCAACCCAGCGCGCCGGAATCAGGATCCCGCCCCGCAGTCCGGACTCTGCCGCTCGAGTGATCTCGGCTACCGCCGCGTCGATGTCCGCCAGTATCGGCACGACCGCAACCCCGGCCCGCCGCTCGGGGCTGTGGGTGCACAGCTCGGCCAACCAGCGGTTGTGGGCCCGCGCCCCGGCCATGGCGCGCCCCGGGTCGAGGTCGCCCGACTGGCCCAGGCCGGCCCCAAACGGAGCCCCGGCGACCCCGGTCACGGCGTCGGCGTCGGGGAAGATGACCTCACCGACCACCCCGTCGCCGTCGAGCTCTTTGTCGCGCAGAGCTACATCCCATCCGCCGGCAATGCCGTCTCCATGCTCGGAGAACCACTGCTCTGCGAACTGCTCGTCGATGAATCCGCCGGCCTGCGACGCGGCAGCCTTCTCGGCCAGGTAGGCCTCGAAGTCCTCCCGGTATTCGGGGTCGACGTATTCGCGGTACTGCTCGGTCGGCAGCTCGGCGTGGCAGTCTGCCGAGATGATGACGTAGTTGTTCAGGGGGGTCACGGTGGTCCTTTCGCGCTACCAGGTACGGATGGGGTCAGGCTCGAAGACGGTGCTGCTCGCGTCGGTGGGCACGGCTGCCAGCGGCTCGGCAACCTCGGCCGCGGTCGGGCCGATTCGGTTGACAAGAGGCGCGAGGGCGTCGAGGTCGAAGCCGTAGACGGCCGCCGCATTCCCGCCGACCATGGCCGCCACCTCATCAGTCGGGACACCGCTGAAGGTGTGGCGCAACGCCTCCCGGGTGTAGGGAGCGGTGCCCTCCAAGTGCGGGTAGTCGCTTCCCCACATGATCCGGTCAACGCCGATCCGGTGGCGCTCGGCACACTCGACGGGTCGCATGAAGCTAGCACCGACGTAACACTGGCGGGACCAGTACTCGCTGGGCTTGAGGGTCAGCGAGCCGGCGGTGGGCCCGGCGAAGCGGGCGATCGCCGAGTTCGCTCGCCCATAACGGGCCGCCGCCACGTCGAGCGAGTCGAGGGTTGCCGGTATCCACCCGGCGCCCTGCTCGGTGAAGACCACGGTGAGGTCCGGATGGCGATCCAGTGCGCCGCTGAAGATCAGGTGCCATAGCGCCCGGTGCGCCCACCAATGTGTCTCATACACCCATACCGCAAACGAGCTGCCCCATCCGTCCGTCGGGTTCGGTCCGGCGTTACCGCCGTGGTGGTTGACCACCAGGCCCGTCTCCGCGCACGCCGCCCAGAGCGGCTCCCAGTGCTCGGCGTAGAGCTGGGGGATGCCAGTGCCCGGAGGGATCCCGGGCAGCAGCACGCCGCCGCGCAGGCCCAACTTGGCGATCTGTGCTATCTCGGCGATGGCTTCGTCGAGGTCCCCGAGCAGAATCTGCCCCACCCCGGCGCGCCGCTCGGGCGACAAAGAGCAGAAGTCGGCCAGCCAGCGATTGTGCGCACGCAGGCCGGCCCAGCGCAGCTCGAGCTCCCGGGCGGTCTCCGGTTGGGGGGCAGCCAGACTCGCCTGAGGAAAGAACGGTGGCACGGTATTGGGGAAGAGGACCTCCCCCGCGATGCCTTCCCGATCCAGATCAGAGTTGCGTCGATCGCTGTTCCAGTTGCGCTCGGCGTCGGACTCGGTGAGGTCGCCGAACGGGTTGACGTATGTCTTTGCCCAGCCGTCGAATTCGTCCCTGTACTGCGGATCGAGATACGCGCGGTAGTCGAGCAGGTCAGCGCCGGCGTGGCAGTCGGCCGAAATGACCGTGTACCGGTCCATGCGCTATGCCCGCGCTGGCTCGGGCCTAGGGGCGGCGAGCAAAGCCACATCGTCGTAGCGCTGGTGCACGTACGGCAGCAGCCAATCCTGCGGCACCTGCGTCGCGATCCGCCCGATCTGGACGGTGCGCCGCCGACACCATGTGATCGATGTGATCTGGCGGATCACGATGTCGGCCACCGGGTCCAGCGGCGACTCTCCCAATTCGACGGTGCCGTCGATGTTTTCCAGCAGCTCGTAGTGCCGGTGGTACTCGCCGTACACCAGGTGGGGGTCGGTGATGCCGCTGCCGTCGGGGGCACGCAGAAACTTGAAGTAGAACTCGGTGTTCATCTGGTCGGGCGGCAACTCCGCCGGGCCGGTAACCTGGCCGTTCATTCTTATGAGCCGATAACCCAGCCGGTCAACGGTGGCGGTGACGCGATCGCCGTCGCGCTCCACCTCGAGGTGAGCCAGTTTCTTTGGCTCGCCGAACGTTTCGCGCCCGCCCGTGACCGACTGTTCGGTGGACTGGGGCATGAAGAGGGGATAGTCACCCGGGAGTTTGCCGTGCCGGGCGGTCACCGAAAACACCGCCGACCCGAACGGCGGCCTGCCCTCTATCCGGACCCGCTGAAGCTGGATGCGCACCAGTGGTTCGGCCGCCGGCTCCAGCGGCTTGGGCAGCACGGCCGCCACAATCTCCGGATCGGTGAGGTACGTGACGGTGATCGCCTCGGTGGCAATGGGCGCCTTGGTGGCATCGATCTCGTGGTCGACTTGCGCCTCGGGTGGGCGAGGACCGTAACGAACTGCGGTGGCGCTCAACGCTTTCCTCCTTCGGTTTCGGGCGCGTTCTCGGCATGCTGGCCGAGGACGTCAACCAGGTAGTTGGGCTCCCCGCGAGCCAGGATTGATGCCGCCTTGCTGCTTACAACCTGATCGGCTGGTGTAGGCGGCCCCATCATCCAGAAGCGTTCCGCCCGAATTCCTTCCACGACTTGGTCAGCGACCGTCTCGAGCGGGGTGAACTCGACATGTGCGCCGGCGGCCTCGAAGCGGGCCACAACCTTCGCCAATGTCTGGTCGGGTGTGCGGCGATCCTGGGTCGCGGCGTAGCGCTCCGGGCGGTGCCGCCACGACTCCCAGATACCGGTGTTCAAAAAGCCGCCGGGGAAAAGGACGTGCGCCCGCACCCGCGTCCCTGTCATCTCGAGGTGGGTGTAGAGGCTTTCGGTCAAGCAGAGCACTGCAGCCTTGGTCATCGGGTAGACCGCCGTGGCCGGTCCGCCCATGGCCCCCCGGGCAATTGGTGCGAACCCGCCGTTGCCCGAGCAGGTGTTGACCACGTGTCCTTCGCCCTGCTCGAGCAGGATGGGCACGAAAGCCTTGATGCCATGGATGACGCCAAGCACGTTGACGTCGATCCCCCAGCGCCAATCGGCCAGGTCGTGTTCCCACATGTAACCCTCGGAGACCCCGCCGGTGCCGGCGTTGTTGCACACCACGTGCACCGCTCCGAAGCGATCAAGCGCCTCCTTGGCCAGCGACTCGACCGAGGAATAGTCAGTGACGTCGGTAACCACCCCGACCGCCTCGATGCCCTCGTCCACGAGCGCCCGGGTTGCCTCGTACAGCGGTTCGGCGAGGACATCGGCCAGCACCACCTTCATGCCCTCCCGGCCGAAACGCCTGCCCATGGCTTGGCCGATGCCTCCGGCTCCCCCTGTTACGACGGCGGCCTTGCCTCGAAGGTCTGTCATTGTGGCAATGGTCACATGGTCGCGCATATCACCGCAAGAAGTCGCATTATGCGACCATTGGCTCCATGGCTCCGCGTCCCTCCCCACAGACCGAGCGGGTGGTGAACCTGTTCGAGCAGTTGGCAGGTGATGGGAGTCGCGGGATGACATTGGCCGAGGTATCGCGCCACTTGAGCGTCCATAAGGCCAGCTGCCACTCGATGCTGTCCGAACTGCTCCGGGCCGGCTGGCTGCTGCGCGACCCGGTTCGCAAGACCTACCACCTCGGTCCCACTCTGGTCCGACTCGGCCGAGAGGCGGCGGGCCGCTATCCGGCCCTGGTGTTGGCCCGCTCCGCGATGGCCGAGCTGTCGGCCGCGACAGGCGCGCATTGTGTTGCCTTCTCGGTAAGCGATGACTACTCCACCGTCGTCGATCAGGTCCGAAGCCGTCACGGCGGCGGTCACCCGATGCCCGTCGGCACCCAGTTCCCGCACCGCCCGCCGTATGGGGCGTCGATCGTTGCCTGGGCCGGGCCACAGGCTCGGGAGCGCTGGCTGGCCGCGCTGCCCGAGGACGTGCGCGATCGCTACCGCCAGGCCATCACCACCGCCCAGCAGCGTGGCTACGCGGTCGGTCTTCACATCCTGCCCGATCTGCGCCTGCGGGAACTGGCGCAGATCGTGCGGAGTGCCGAGGTACGTTCCACCCGGCTGAGCCAGCTGGCGCAGGAGTTGACCGACGAGCTAATCCATCAGGAGGAGTGGTTCCCGATCAGCCTGGCGCCGGACCGCACCTACGAGGTGAGCCACATCGACTCCCCGATCTTGGAGGACGGGTCGCGCATCGCCCTGATGCTCAGCCTGGTCCCCAGCGCCGAGCCGATGAGCGGCGCGGCGGTCAGCCGTCTGGGGGCGCAGCTCTCTTCTGCGACCAGCCGACTAAGCGCCGCCTTGACCGAAGAATCCCACCGAGCAGTGGGCCAGATAGATAGTTAGGCAACGCCGCTCGGCCGCTACCGTCGTTCCGGAGCCAGCCGCTTGAGGGCCAGCCCCCCTTCGAACGGTCGGTAGCCGAAAGCGGCTGGGGCGCGATAGCCCGTGTCCTCGATAGGAGTGTGCACCTCGGCGACAGTGGGACCGACCTTAGTAGCCACCGGCACCAATGCATCGAGATCGAAACGGTATAGGCGACCGGCATTGCCGCCCAGGATCTTTCGGCAGGCGTCCTGTGACCTGTCGTGCAGGGCCCAACGAATAGCCAACTTGGAGTGGGGCGCAAAGCCTTCCTCGTGGGGGTAGTCACTGCCCCACATGATGTGCTCCGGGCCCATGAAATCGATCATTCCCGAGTCCAACGGCGTCAGTTCAGTGGCCAAAAAGCAGTTCCGCTGGACGTATTCGCTCGGCGTCAGGGTCAGCTCGTCGACCGACGATCCGCCGAACATCCCGTAGGTGCGGTTGCCGGCGTCAGACTTCATGGTGGGCACCATGGCGTCGAGCATGCCGATTTGGCCAGGCACCCAATACGTGCCCTGCTCGGTCGGCACGAATCGCAGTGTCGGGTACCGCTCGAACACCCCGGCCAGGATCAGGTGTCCAAGTGTGCGCTGGGCCCAGAGCGCCATCTCGGTAATCAACACCGCGTTGGACGCCGGCTGGTCCATGGGCATCTCGGGGCTGCCGGCACCCGCGTGCTGCACCACCGTGAGGTCCAGTTCTGCGCATAACGCCCAGATCGGTTCATAGCGGGTGTGAAAAAGCGGGGCCACGTGCGGGTCACCGGGCGAGACCGCCGGAATGAGCACGCCACCAAAGCAGTCCTGCTCAACACCCCATCGGATTTCTTCCAGCGCCAGTTCGACGTCGTTGGGAAAGATCTGAATCAACCCGCGGCGTCGGGCTGGGGCCAGCGAGCAGAAGTCGATCTGCCACCGGTTGTGGGCCTGCACGCCGGCCCAACGCTTCTCGAAGTCCTCACGCGTGCGGGGCAAGCTGATGGTGATGTTCGGGCTGGTCGGAAAGAACGGCGGAACGGTGTTGGGCAGCAGCACCTCGGCGGCCACCCCGTCGGCGTCCATCTCAGCGATCCGAAGCTCGTGGTCCCAGTTCCGGTTAGCGGTGGCGACGATCAGATCGTCGAACGGGCTGGCGTAGGCCTTGGCCCAGGCATCGAAGTCATCGTGGAGACGCGCTGGCAGATACGGTTTGTAGCCGTAAAAATCCGCCCCGGCGTGGGTATCCGTCGAGATGACGATATAGCGATCCAACGTGTCCCAGGTTTTAGCCATAGCACCCTCCGCCAGTACGCCGAGTATAGGAGAAACGGATCGGCTCGCGAAGAGCGAACGCGTTCGCAAGGCCGCGCACAGCCAAGTTCGCTCGGACGCAGGTTGCCTCAAAGTGTGATTGCTATTTGGCACTTGCAAGGGAAGTTCGCTGCAGCGAGGGGCGAAAGTCGTTAGCCCCAGAGGGGCGTAACACCAGCGCGCGCCTACGGTGCAACGCGCACTGCAGCGGCTCAATACAGAGCCATCTCTCCTCTAATATGTGTTGTGGAGTCCCC
>Ga0307474_10003494_pt1 | contig 11315 bp, 5 predicted proteins | sample atmos_gasesECM1C_2_FD_203312 | JGI IMG/M metagenome (GOLD analysis project Ga0307474, IMG submission 203312) | Hardwood forest soil microbial communities from Morgan-Monroe State Forest, Indiana, United States - atmos_gasesECM1C_05 | ecosystem: Environmental > Terrestrial > Soil > Temperate... | reverse complement strand
TTAAGGGCAGGGTCCCTTGTACATTTGTACCCTTATACACTTGTACCTTTTTACCTTTGTACCCTTGTACCCTTGTAGAGAGAACCAAGCACCTGTTTACTCGCCCCAAGGCCATTGTTGAGACAATGGGTGAGAGGGTTTTTATATTATAGGCGACATTGTTTATTATAACACAATAATCATATCCAAATATAAATCTAGAATGATAAAGTGAGGGCCGTCTACAACTTAACAAAAGAAAAAAAGTGTTTTGCAATATAGGTTATAGAATATAGGTAAAATTAAGTATTAGTTACTTATTTAGTAACCTTTTCTACCATTCTCACGATATTATTAAAGAACAGAATCTTTAAACATATGTTACAGTTTATAATTCTTTTACCTACCTTTTCTCTTTCTCTTTATCTTTCTCTTTCTCTTTCTCTTTTTCTTTTTCTTTATCTTTCTCTTTCTCTTTCTCTTTCTCTTTATCTTTCTCTTTGTAGATAAAAGTTACTTTCCTCTTATCTTTGTAAATGGATCCTTACCTTTTCTTCCGTTGAATAGTAAAATTCATAAGTATATTACATTAACCTTAAACTGTAGCCCTCCTTCCAAGAAAGAAAGAGCCTTTCGGTTCCTTGCAAGAGCAAGAGCAAGAAGGAGTTGCCTTTGTTTTAGGTGGAGAGTAGCACCATAATAACATAGTATTATAACAATGTAACAACGTAGCACTGTTTAACTCCACCTACACACTTAAAAATTTAAGATACAAAAGGTATTATTGATAAATCCATCTCTCACCCTTCAATGGATCCACCCTTAACGCAATGTCTTGACGATAAGGGGGTTTTAATAATTAATAATCCGAGGGAAGAAAGAAAGTAATGATAGTTCTTATATTTATATTAATAGAAAGTGGTATAAGCCTATTTTTTATTTTCATTTTTTTACGTCAATATTAAACATCAAGTCAATTAAATTAAATTAGTAGAGCTAAACTTCATCTGCTCCCTATCCAAGAAATAATCTATTTCTTAATTACGGTATTCCGTTTATAATTCTCCTTTTTGGTAAGCTAACTTTTTTTATTCTTCATTACTTGAAAATTAGAAACAAGATTACTATTATGATATAAATTAGTTAAATTTTTAGATTATTTTAGTTTAAATTATTATAAGATACTCTTTATTTTTTTTTAGTTTATTTTTATCCACTGCTTCTTTCTCTTTCATTGAAGAAGAGTAATTTTGTTCTCTCCCCCCACCCTCCCTAAAGGAGGGCTTGACCTATTGAAATCCGACACAACTAGGTAGGGGAGGTTGTATTTTAATTGAGAGTATAAGTTTTAGTTAGGAGGTTATTAATTTTTAGTTAGTATTTAGTATAAGTTCAGTTTGTTCTGATTTATATTATAATAGGAGTATAATCTCATAATTTAAAATTAAAAAAGAAGGAAAACCATACCGCTATTAGTATCTGGAGGTTAGATTCACGCTTGATATACCATCAGCATTTATCTATTATGTTTGTGGCTACCCAACTATGCAATGCGTACTCCAAGTCTTCCGTCTGTTGACTAAGTCCCACTCCTCGCGATATTAATCAACACACGATATATTATATTAAGTGGAGTAGAAACGTTTTACTATTTAATATTTAACTAGTTTTTCTATTTAGTGTTTACTTAAATATACGTATGACTGTAACCTGATCCACTACTCTTCCAAAAAATTTACTTCCCTAATCGAAGTTTTTATTTTTTTTATCAATATAATCAACTCTTCTGTACTGTCCATAAGAATTATTACGCATTCCCTATTATTACTCAATGTATACGCTTACAGGTTTACAATTGGTGCACTAGTGAAACACAGCCTATTGATCCTTTCGTACTAGAAGGTCTACCTCTGTTTACTATTCTTTCTTTATGTAGATAGGGTCATTACTGACTCACGTCGTAATAAACCCAACTCGCGTGCCCTTTTAATCGGCGAACAGCCGAACCCTTCAAAGCTCTTACTCCTCGAGGAGAGGACGAGTCGACATCGAGGTGTCAAGCATCCAAGACAATATGTACTCTCTCCGGATATTAACCTGTTCAATTATGTTAAATTTTAAAGTCATTTAAACTTTATTACCACTGATTTCTAAGTGGTTCAGACTATGTCTTCATTTTAGTTTTATTTTATTTATTAAACTCTCCCTTCCTATTGTTACTGTGTTCCTATTTTCCTATGTACTTCTTCGACGTCAAAAAAAAAAAAGAACGGTTTAAGGAGAAAATTCATTTTTAAATATGTTAATATTACGCTACTGCCCACGACAGATATATAAATAGTGCTGCTTTGTACCGCACCTGTTTATATACTCCGCTACTGATGATTTGACGCAAAACGCAAAAACATAGGAGCGGGGGGTTACATTATATTTTGCCAATAATTGTTACTCAATAATTTTTTGTTTGTATTTACTTTAACTTTGTTATAATAAATTAAAAAAGGCATACTAATTTTCTTCGTAGAGTATCCAATTATGTTTTTTATATATAAATCTAAGGTAATTTATATTTCATTTCGGATATGATATAAGGGTCTGTAATTTTTCTAAACAAAGTATAACTGCTACCTTTAATAATGATAACTTTTTTTCCTTTATTTGAACGTACCTCACAGTCCAAATTAAATTTTTCCATTAATTCCTTAGACATGTTTTTAACTTCTATGTTTGTAAAACTTTGAGTATTTAAAACTATACTTTTATTTTTAGAATTTTTGTTATAATCTAATTTTCCACCATCGTCACAGAATCAATAAGCTAAACCTACAGGTGTTAAATAATTTTTTATTAAACAATTTGAAATGGTTTTTTTTTTCTTAGTTATAAATAATGTTGCTAAATCATTAAATGCTTTATGACTGATAGTTTGAAAACCTCAAGTAATAATTTTATTCCCTTTTGGACTAATTCTAACTTTTTTGTGCGGTTTCGATAAAACTCATTGATCAAAAAGATTAAAAACATGATCTACGTAAGGTTTTTGTCTATCGCTTCATTCAAATTTAATTCTGTAAGTTTTACCGTTATTAGTAGTATTTAAGCTAGCATCACCTAGTATTAAACCTATAGCAGCTTCCTTTTGTTTATGATTTAAAGCATAAAGAGATTCTTTGTATTCTTTAAGTTTTTTATTGTTTGGCCCTAAACCTATTAAAGAATGTTTATCAATACTTGACATTATTTATATTATTTGTATATACCTTTGGGTACTATTTATAAATGTTCATTTTAAATAAAAATGTTAAAAAAAAAAAATGACGGGCGCTCGTGGAAAGATTATTGTTATTAACTCACTTTCTAGTCGTTGAACGTTCTTAGTTATAATTTATTTATTTAAATTAATAAAATCTAAACTAAGCTTCGCTGCAAATTAACTTTATATTATATTTATCTGCTGCAGCATCCCCCCACCATAGCCTTCAAGGGGAACCTGGCGCTTTCGCTTTTGAAGCCCTCGATTCATAAGTAGTGAATACTAAGAGCATTAAGCAAAAAAAAAAATAAGGAATAAATATATTTTTGCAATTCACCCGTATACTTGTACTAACTTTTTACAAAGATAGGGGACTAAGTTAATAATCCCTAGCGTCAGACTAAGTTAAAATATAAGAATTAAAACTTAATGGACTTTGCCATCATTTCTTATTAATTACTTTATTACTAATAAGATATTAAATAAGTTCATGCATTACGTATAGTCTCTGAAGCTTATATTTCTAAGCTTGCAAATTAGCTTATTGTAATAAATTCAACTTTATATCTTATCTTATTCTATATTAGATTGTCATATTGTTATTGAAGATCAATAACATATTTAATTGTAAAATAGAAGGATTTATTTTTGTAAATAAAGATGTTAAATTGTTAAAGCTTTCTTGCATAAAGTAATGTGCGTAATTTAATCTTTAATAAGAATAAATAAGGTCACGCTTAGACCATTTTTCGTTAAATCATAATAGCACGCTACGTTCACGTTACTTCGAGTGCTCGCTACGATCCTACACTCCGGATGCTCCGCAAGGAAGGATTGAAGTTTACGAAGCGAAGGGAGCTCCCCTTTTCTTCGTTTATGTTTAAGGTAACGCTTCGAGTACCAGATTAATCGAAGAAAGTAAACCGAGCGGATACTAATTATAAATAAAAACAAGAATACAATTAAACATTAACACAGTTTAATATTAAATAATTTATATTTTTAATTTAAAGGTTCCAAACTAAAGATATATTTATCATCTATAATAATTGGAACCTTTTGTTGAACACTTTTTATTATTTTTTTGTAAGAAATATTAGTACTTAGTGATCCCTCTGAAATAGAATTGAATACTTTAAATAAAGATCCATTAACGTGATACACATATAATTTTATTTTATTATTAGGTATATTACTTATATTTGGAATTTTATCTCATTTAATAAAACTAAATATTATATTTTCTTTAAGTAATACTGCTGTTGTTTGTTTTGCATATAAACTTATTCTTTTTCTAGGTATACCTGTTGCAAAAACGGCAGCTGTTATACTTGGATAAGATCTTAAAAAAGTACCATCAGAGTTATATTGATAAATAGTTTTTTTCTCCCATTGAAGAAGGGTAGTACTATTTTTAACCATTAAAGCTCTAGATTCTAAACTTTTTTGTTTACCTTTTCAATGACTAGTTATTCCTTTTTTAGCTAAGCTCATTTTTTGTTTGACTTCATCTGAAAATATTCTACCTAAATTGCTACCAGCAGTAGGATTTATATTATAATTCGGTTTAATTGAATTAATAAAATCTTGTTCACTAGATATAATTTGAAGTCTTTTATCTTTTGTAGATGTATTCTCATTAAAATCTATATATTTTAATATGACTAATGCAAAATTTTCTGGTTTGTATTTAAGTAAAGCTGCAGAAATAGCACTTTTACTTTTTATTAGAGTTGATTTTTGTGTTTTTAAATTGCAGTGTTGACTTATTCTTCTATATAAATTATTAGAACTTCCTATATAACAGTTATCGTTTATCGTGTTAATTAATTTATAGATACCTGCTTTATGGTATAACTTTGATTTTAGTAATTCTTTAGATAATATTAAATTTTTATATTTTGTGTTAATCATGTTTAATTTTTTTATATATATATACTATTATTGAAATAATTATGTTTAATTTATACTATTTTATCTTAAATCAATTATCATTTTCATTTTTAATATTACTAGTCATTAATTTTATATTTGTATTTATAGTTATATTTATATTCTAATTTAATAAAGATTCACATAGTTTCCAACAAAATTAAGATTAAAAAAAAAAAAGAAAAAAATAAAGTTATATAAACGCGGTCTGGCCAACAAGAAGACGATATTTCATCATATTAAATACTCTCCTTATAAATCCGATACCTGGGGCGAATGTTAAAATAAACCATTTAGGCATATGAAATTACTATTTATATAGTTAAAGTGTTAAACATTAAAATGTTAATATTATTTAAGGTATGTGTTTATATATTGTTACGAAAAATGATATGCAAAACTTTTCAAAATGTTATCACTTAATATTTATTTAAGTATCCACTTTTCACAAAGTGGTTCAGACTATGTCATCAACTAAAAATAAAATATAAACTAGATTCTGTGCCCACGTACCTTCCGTTCGTATCCGTATAGCCTTAATCAATATGGTATTACGAAGCGCTAACGCTTTACCTCGTATACGTCGAGCCATTGCCCTTTGAATTGCGAGGATCCTTGGAGCATCCGGACGGATTGAACGTAGCGAGTTGTGTCTCGGTACGTGACCGCAGCATATTAACTATTGTTGGCATATATTATAATTTTAATTAGTTGTTGGGTTTTCGTGGTAAGATTATTTTTAATTTTATTAAATCACCTACTAGTCGTTGAACGTTCAAATATCAAACTATATAATTATTATGTAGACAGTTTAATATAGCTTCGCTTCAAATTATCTTGACTTATATAATTTTTATACAATACACGAGTATATATATAAATATAAAGATATTCTTGAAATTTACCCATTTTAATATAAATTATTGCTAATTTAATAGACTAGTTTTACTATCTATTGATCCCTACCTATTCCATACAAAGATAGGGGGTCACTATGCCCTGGTTACCCATCTGATCGGCTTATAGGCCTTACAGTTAAGCATGCTTTCCCCATTATGGTCTACGTAACCTTAAACTGGTTAATTGATTTCCTTTCATTTTCTAGCATACCTTCGTTCTGAATATGTTAATTTGTAATTTTAAAACTAAATAAATTTAGTTACTTTTTTGTGTGATTACGACATTTTTTTACTGCTAAGCATAAAATGTTTAAAAAATTTTTTTTTTTATTGTTTATTTATTTTTTATATAAATATAATTTGAATATAAAAATCGTAATATTATAATTAATTTGATCTATTTGGATGTACTTTGCTACTATATTAAAGACGACCGCCCCAGTCAAACTGCCAATTAGTCAGCTATCCCTTTTTTCATTTAGAATATATAAGGTGAACATTAACCCAACCAAAGCTCTAAGGTATTCCACATTTCGTCTGCTCATCTACATTTAATAGAAAGCTCGACATCCCTAATCGCTATTAGCAGAAGTTGTTCTAGATCAACGTGATGACTAACTACAGTAGAAGCTGCTAGGGTCTGTTAAGGTTGAACCATATTTTACAATATAGAATCCTTTAAGAACTGTACGTGCCACTTTCATGGCATACAGCTCAAGCATTAATTTTATTATAATTTAAATATATATTAATATAGCAACATTTATTTAATTGGAACTTCGTGTAGAATTCATTTTAGAAATAATATTTTTTATTAAATTTAACCCTTCAACAGTTTTATGTGCACCGATATTTTTTAACTCTACAATTTTTTTCCAATCTAAATAATATAATTGTTTTCTCGTTAACATTGGATGATTATCTAAGAATTGAATAATAGAGGCAGTGTCTCTAAATACAAATCTATTTAGTGACCTAGAATTTTTACATTCTACAATGTCACTATAATTATATTTAGGTTTTACATATCCTCCACCGAAAAATTTTTTAATAGCCAATAGAACTAGTACATCATGATTATTTTGTCCTATTTCTAATGAAGAATCACAACGTTGTAAATTATAAATTTTCCCTTTACTTTTACTTTTATCCGAAGGTGATGTTGCAATGTAATTATAAAAAGAACCTTCTCCGTCTATAAAGGCTTGAACTCAATCAGCTGGTAAATCTTTTGTAATTTCACCATTAGAAGTTAAACCTAATGAAATTTTACAATGATTGTATTTATCTTCAAATAATCTTCCTTTATTCATTTTTGTTATAATTAAATTTATATCATTTAAACCAGCTAATGTTAAATGTTCTTTATTCATCATTTTAATAGCAATTTTTTTCCAATCTTGATAATTTAAAAACTTAGAAGTTAAACAAGGGTATTTATCTAAATGAGGTATTATTTGTGTTAAAATATCATTTAACGATGATACTCTATATTTCATTGTTTTTGTTTTTCTATTATCAATCACTACACTACCACAATTAAAATATTCTTTAATTTGGTGTAATATTTTTTCTGAATGTTCTTTTTGAGTTACTTTAAGCTCTAATTTTACACTAGTTCCAGTTTTTGAAACTGTGAAAGATCCTTCACCATCTATAAAACCAGTTATTAACCAAGGATTTAATTTGTTTAAATTTATCCTTGTATCGTGTTTATTTAAATTATTCCTATTTTTAACACCGTCATTCTGCGTTTCCGTATAAGGCAAAGGAGTGGAAACAGATCTATTTCAATGTACAATTGGTTTTATTATCTGTTTTAACTGTTTTTTTTCATTTTGTAACAGTAAACTTGAAGGATTAAATAGTTTAAATAAGTTTTGTTTCTTTAAAAGGTTTAAATTGTAAAATGTTTTTTTTTATGTTGTGTGTGTTTTTCATGTTTTTTTTTTGTTTTTCTTTAATTAAAAAAAAAAATGTTAATAGCAAATAAAATACAAAGAGGAGAAAAATAAATTTTATCTCTTCTTTTCTTATCTACTGCGAACTCATTCTCGATTATGCGAGGGCTTAGCTGAATCGAGTCGTGCGATGCGCAGATAATGATAAGAATCGAAGCGTGGATTAATGTTGAGTAATTAGATATAGGTAAATATTTAGTTTATTAATTTCATCAACAGCTAGAACTTTTATATTTACATACTAATTTTTTTAGGTGCTACGCTCCATCCTACGGACGGTGTGATTAAATGTTTAGTTTTAATTATACTTTCGACCCTATTATCCGCTGCGCCCTGTCCTTCTGGTCCAAAGACCAAAGTCCAAAGTTACAAAAGAGCTGGTACCCTAATGCATTCGTACCTATATACTTATAAGGCGGACGGAATAATAGAGGACCTAAGTGAAAATTTTAATTGTTAAACTTTACTTCAAGTTAATAATTATGATCTCCTTTACGGAGCAAAAAAAAAAAAATAAACAGTGTAAAATTATGAATCGAAACAATTTCTTCGATTAGCTGATAAAGAAAAGAGACCTAGAAAAAAAGATAATTTGTGCCAACAAATGTAGACTAATAAAATTGATAATTACTACGCTTATCGGCAAGATTTCGCCCATTGAAGTCTACGAACGAAGCGAAGAATAATAAAATGTCATACTAATTCAAAGTTAGCATCCTTTAAGATTAGTTAAAATATAACTTATTCTTATCATTACAATAAGACCTTTGCTTTTTTGAATTTCCTATACCCACTAACGGTTATATCATTTCGCAATGATACCTCCACCCTTTTTTTTTACTTTACGAAAGAAAGAGAGGTGGTCATTATTGGGCTTACCTAGTTTTTATAAAAATACTTTAATGAATCACTTAGGACTCCGAAATACACAAATAGACAAGAGATCCATTAAGAAAAATACGGGAAATTTTTCTACAGTCTAATTTATGCTTATAATACGAATTCACAGTTAAGTTGTCCTTATGATACTAGCTCTATATAATACTTAATAATTATATAATAGGCTTCATGCTTTAAAATTACTCTTAACGCATGCTATTTGAGCTCAGATAATGGATTACCTGGTGGGTTTACACCACATTATTTTTATAAACTTATCTAGTCGCTATTGTATTATTATTTATTTAATAACTATTAGATTGTTATTTTTTTTTTAATAATATTTTTTGTTTCATTTTCCCGTCCCACATAAAGTAACGTGTATCTGCACACGTATTCCAATTTCACTGAGCAAGTTGTAGAGACAGTGAAGCCATCATTACATTATTGATACCAGACCTCATTTAAAGGCCAATTGATTTTGCTACCTTTGGATCCTCATAGTTAAGCAACGATTTAATTTTGTTTCTATTAGGCTTATAAAACATACATTATAAAAATAAAAAATAAAGGTAAACTACTCTGCTCTCACAAAATAGAAAGTACACACCCTTCAAAGATAAATGATCCTTTATCCGTACCGGGAGCCTTTATCAATTTGAAGGAAGTTATGGTTGGGGGTTAATATTTTTTTAATAAATTAGTCCTATGTTTTTACACCTTTACAAGGATCCATTGGGGAAGAAGAAAAGAGGGGTTAATATTTTTATACGCATGCTCCCATTAAATACCCCCCTACGAAGTACGAAGTACGAAGTACTAAGTACGAAGTACGAAGTACGAAGTACTAAGTACGAAGTACGAAGTACGAAGTACTAAGTACGAAGTACGAAGTACGAAGACGGGCAAAAATAATAATCCATTTGAAAGAAGCAGACCTTGAAATTTTGTTTAAGTTAAAAAGATAAATTGACAATAAATTTAAACAATATTTTCAAAAGTAATTAATAACTTTGTTTCTATTAAACAGTTATTTAAATTGTCTCATTCAAAATAAGAGAATAAATTCCCGTTTTTTGCTCTTTTTTCCAACAGGTAAACACTAGCGCAAAGTACCGAACTTGCATCTTTCTTTGTATTAAATAGGATAGATTTATTATTTGAGATATCCGTAATTTTAACTGGTTCAGAAATATTAGGTAATACACCATATCTTGGTATCTTTCCATTTAAACTAACTTGTTTAAATATGTTTGATAGTTTAATTGTATTATTTAATTGTTTATCTTTTCTTTTTTTATCTGATCAAGCTGTATTACGATCTTTTATACCTTGTATAGTTTCTTTACTATGTGTTTTACCTTTGAAATTTTGTCTTCCTTTCATTTTAGCTAAAGTTTCAGGTGTATGTTTATAACCTAAAATAGAATTAGCTTTAACATTAATGTTGTAATCAAAGTCAAATTTATCCAAATATGTTTGTTCTAAAATTACAGCTTCATTAGGTTCACAATATTGAATAATTTCAAATGTAAAATTTTCGTGTCCATACTTTAATAAAGCCATATAAATAGGTATTTGTTTAGTTAAAAGACTTCCTTTATCAAAATAAAAATTCAATCTTTTTTTAGCGTTTCCAGTAGATCCTAAATATGTTTTACCATTGATTTTATTTGTTCATCTATAAACAAAAGATTTATCTCCATTTTCTAGTATAATTTGTTTTTTTTGCTCTAAAGCATTTTTATAACATTTTACTGGAGTTTTATTTAATTTAGGTAGATTTCTAGATAGATTTCTTTTAAAAACTAAGCTACCTACACCTAACGTTCAAGTTCAAGTACCTGTAAACTTGAATATAAATTGGTTTGTTTTTAAAAATGTTGTTGTTGCTTTTTTTTTTTTATATTTTTTTTTTTATAAGATTTTGTAGATTATTTATTTTTTCATTATTTTAACCAAGCGCGGGGGGCAAGCCCTTCTTAGTGACGTGGGACTTATTTCATGTGCCGAGCCAAACCAATAACTCTCTAATTAATCAAATATTAATCAAAAGGGATACTAATCTTATGTATGAATACCGTTCCTTTCTCGATAATTTTGCCTTTGCCGACAACTGTATCTTTTTATAAATTAAATGTAGACTATATCTTTTTATATTACGTGTAGTCTTTGAGGTAACATAACTAATTATAATTATAAAATAACTTCTTTAGAACATTGTAACGTGCATCTAATCCATTAAAAATATAAACATTATAAGTATAAGAGTTACCTGCTAGTTTTCTTATTAAATTGTTAAAATAACTAATTATAATTGCTCCTTTAATCGAAATGATCGTATTAGACAAACAGAGTTTTTTTTTTTTTTTCTACATATCCTATAGACGATTATCTTATAAAATAATAGAA
>Ga0307474_10003493_pt1 | contig 11321 bp, 10 predicted proteins | sample atmos_gasesECM1C_2_FD_203312 | JGI IMG/M metagenome (GOLD analysis project Ga0307474, IMG submission 203312) | Hardwood forest soil microbial communities from Morgan-Monroe State Forest, Indiana, United States - atmos_gasesECM1C_05 | ecosystem: Environmental > Terrestrial > Soil > Temperate... | reverse complement strand
GTCGACGAGCCCGACGAAGCGAAGCACCTGCGTTCGCTGATCGAATGGGTCGGCATCGATCGCCTGCTGTTTTCATCGGATTATCCGCATTGGGATTTCGACGATCCGCGCTACGCCTTCAAGGCTCCGCTCAGCGAGGCCGAGAGGATGAAGCTGTTCCAGACCAACGCGCGCGCTGTCTTCAATCTCTGACCGCACCTGATTGCTGCCATGCCTCGTCACATTGTCGCCCGTACGTCAGACATCCCGCCCGGCGGCAACAAGGTGGTGACGCTCGAAGGGCGCGACGTCGTCGTGTTCCACGCCAATGGCGAGTTCTTCGCGCTGCTCAATCGCTGCCCACATGCCGGAGCGCCGCTCGATCAGGCGGCCTGCGTGGCGCGCCTGACCTCGCCGGAACCCGGCGTCTATCAGCGCACGCGCGTCGGCGAATTGCTCCGCTGCGCCTGGCACGGCTGGGAGTTCGACATGCGCAACGGCCAGTCGTGGTTCGATCCGAACCGCGTCAAGGTCAGGACCTACCCGGTTGTCATCGAGGATGGCGAGACGCTCGCCAAGGGCCCCTACGTAGCCGAAACGTTTTCGGTTCACGTCGAGGATAATTATGTGATCGTCGAGACGTGAAGGCTGCAAGACACTAGTGAAGTGGATTTGACATTCGCTCCCCACCCAGCCGCAGGCTCGTAAAGCGAATGTCAAATCCCAAACTTCACTAGAATCGAATATTTACTAGTGATCCTGTGATTCTAACATTCGCAAAAGTGGCAGCTGAGAAGGGATGCGAATGTTAGAATCGGATCACTAGCAAGACACAGTTGCCGTGCTATAAGCCTCGCATTCTTGATCATGACGGGTGCGAACGGATGTCGAAGCAGACAATGCGCGAAGAGGCCGAGCGCCTGATCCGCGAGGCCATGGCGCGCAAGCCGCTGGTCGTCAAAGAAGGCAATACGCGCATCGAGGCGATCTGCGGAAAATGCGGCGCGCCAAATCGCGTGTCAGCCGAGCGCGGAGTGACGCGCGCCAAATTCGCCTGCAAGCAGTGCGGGCACAAGCAAGAGACGCTTTAAAAGCGTTTTCAAGCGAAGCATGCCCTCGGACTTGATCCGTGGGTGGGCCCCGGTTCGCGTGAAGAAAACGCGTCAAACCCGGGATTAGCGTCTCAGCCTTCCTTCACGTAGCGGGCAAAGGCCTCCGCAAAATCCGGATGCCAGCGCGAAAGGGCCGGGCGGTTTTCGATGATATCTCCGGCCGCCCACGTCATCCGTAGCTCATCGAGGCGGCGCGGCACGTCGTTGTCCGGGCAAAGGATGTAGAAGTCGCGGGCTTCCAGCCGTTCGATCATGAAGTCGACGGTCTGCTCCGCCGTCCAGGCTGCGGCGGGCTTTTCGGTGCGGCCCTTGGCGGTCAACCCCGTAAAGACGAAGCCGGGAATAAGCAGATGCGCGCTGATCTGCCCACCCTTGGTGTTGCGCAATTCGTGTGCGAGCGCTTCCGTGAAGGCTTTCACGCCGGCCTTCGAGACGTTGTAGGCGGGGTCACCCGGCGGGGTGGTGATGCCTTGCTTGGAGCCGGTGTTGATGATGAGGCCCGGCCGGCCGCGCTCGATCATGCGCGGCGCGAAAATGCGCGAGCCGTGAATGACGCCCCACAGATTCACGCCCAGAATCCGCTGCCAGTTGTCCGGCGTGCCGAACAGGCTGCTGCCCGGCTGAATGCCGGCATTGTTCATCAGGACGTCCGTGCCGCCGAAGCGATCGCGAACGGCGGCTTCCAGCTTCGACACTTCGTCGGCGCTGCTGACATCCACCGCCATCGTCATGACATTGGCGGCTCCGCCCGGCGACGCCGCGCTCAGTTCAGCCTCGGCGGCCGCGAGACGATCTTGGCCCAGATCGGCAATACACACCTTCATGCCGAGCGCGGTAAAACGCTTGGCGGCGGCTAGGCCTATTCCACTCGCACCACCGGTGACGACGGCAACGCTGTTGGGAGACATGACAGGATGGGGCATGGCTTTCTTCCTCCAGAAAAGATAAGCACTTCGGAAAGTGGCACCAGTCTTTTTGTGATTACAAAATCTTGATCGCACGTTGCGGCAGAGTTTTTTCGGGGGCGCAGCACATGAACTTTCCCAAACTGTTTTCACCGCTCCAGGTCGGTCCCTACCGGCTCGCGCATCGCGTCGTGATGGCGCCGTTGACGCGAATGCGCGCGGATCGATCGACCTTCGCGCCGCGGCCACTCAATGCCGAATATTACGGACAGCGCGCGACGCCCGGCGGCTTGCTGATCGCGGAGGCTTCGCCGGTCATCGTGACCGGACGCGGCAATCCCGGTACGCCCGGCATCTATTCGGACGCGCAGATCGCAGGCTGGCGCGGCGTGGTCGATGCCGTGCACGCCAAAGGCGGGTTGATCTTCCTCCAACTCTGGCATGTCGGCCGCGTGTCGCATTCATCGTTCCAGCTCGGCGGCGCGCTGCCGGTTGCACCTTCCGCTGTGCCGATCACCGGCAATGGCATGCTGGCGATGACATCAGATGGCAAGATGGTGCCATACGAGACGCCGCGCGCGCTGGAGACCGAGGAAGTCGGCCAGGTCGTCGAGGCGTTCCGCCAGGCAGCGGTCAACGCGAAGCAGGCCGGCTTCGACGGCGTCGAAATCCACGGCGCAAACGGCTATCTGCTCGAACAGTTCCTGCAATCGCACAGCAATTTGCGAAGCGATAAATACGGCGGCTCCATCGAAAATCGCGCGCGGCTGCTGCTGGAGATCGTCGAGGCCGTAATCGGCGTATGGGGCGCCAATCGCGTCGGCCTGCGCCTGTCGCCTTATGGCATTGCCAATGGCAGCGGCGAGCCGGATCCGATGCCGCTTTACACGCATGTGGTGCGAGCGCTTGATCCGCTGGGGCTCGCTTACTTGCATTTCATCGAGCCGCGCTCGAGCGGGGCGGGGCGCGCGGAAGTGAACTGGCAGAACGTGCCGTCGGCGATGGCGCTGTTTCGCCCGCTCTGGCGCGGCGTGCTGATTTCGGCTGGCGGCTTTACCGGCGAAACGGCTGAGGCCGCGATCGCGCAAGGCCATGCCGATGCGATCGCGTTTGGCCGCATCTTCATTGCCAATCCGGATCTGCCGCGGCGGTTGCAGAACGGTTTTCCGCTCACGCCCTATAACCGCGCGACTTTCTACGGCGGCGAGGAGGCCGGCTACACGGATTATCCGGAGCACGAGCAAGTCGCGACTGCTTGATATCGTCATTCCGGAGCGATGCGTCAGCATCGAATCCGGAATCTCGAGATTCCAGGTTCGCTCGTGTTACTCGCGCCCCGGAATGACGGGGAGGGTGGAGATGGCCAAACCGACCAAGGCCGCGGGCATCGCCAAGGGCCAATGCCTTTGCGGCAGCGTCCAGTTTGAGATCGATGTGCCGGCGCGATGGGCCTGGCATGATCATTCCGCGAATAGCCGGCGCGCGCATGGTGCGGCCTATGCGACCTATGTCGGAAGCTGGCGCAAGCGCTTTCGCATCACCGAAGGCGAAGCTGATGTCGCGCGCTTCGACGACACGGCGACGAAAACCAGGCGTTCGTTCTGCAAGCGCTGCGGCACGCCGCTGATCTACGAGCGCCCGCGCTCGCCGCACATGGTCAACATTCCCCGCGCGCTGTTCTCCGATCGCACCGGCCGCCAGCCGCTCTATCACATCGCGATCGAGGAATTGCAGGAATGGACCTATCTTGGCGAGCCGCTGGTGCCGCTGAAAGGTTTTCCCGGCGTGGTCTGGCATCGCGGGAAGAAGAAATCGCGCAACCAGCGCGAGGGCATGTTCTGATCAGTTGCGCTTCAAACTCAGCTTCTGCTGCGAGTCCGCATCTGACGGCAGTTCCTTGTCGCCCTTGGGATAGTCGTTGGCGTCGAGCAGAAAGGCGGCGAGATCGGCATAGCTCTGGTCGGTGAGGCTGCCCGGCCGGTCCGGCGGCATCTTCGCCTTCATGTAACCGATCAGGGCCGCAACCGAGCCTCCGGCCCAGTGCTTCTTGAAGTAGGATCCGTTCAGCGGCGCGCCGCCGAACTCGCCGTTATCGAGCGTGTCGCCATGGCATTGCACGCAGCGATCCGCATAGATGTCGGAGCCATGCGTCACCTGGTCCGCCGTGAAACTCACCGGCGTCGTTCCACCCGCACCGGATGCCGTCGCGGTCGCCGGCGCGCCAGCCACGCCGGACCGCAGCGCGTAGACCTGCGCCGAGGTCAACGGCGCGGCCCGTAGCGCCTTGATCTCGTCCGGGGTGAAAGGCTTGAAGCCTGACGGCAACGACTTGCCGTTGTCCCAGGCAGTGCCGACGTAATTGAGCACGGCGGCGATGTCGTCGTCGCCAAGGGCGTTCCACGGCGGCATCGCGCCGGCATAGTTGCTGCCGTTGACGCTGATCTCGCCTTCAAGCCCGAACAGCAGCACCTTGCCGACATAGCTGCGGCCGTCCGCTTGTTTCAGCAAGTCTGGAAAATGCCCGGCCAGCGGCGGAAACGCGCCGGCCATGCCTGTGCCGCCCGCCTGATGACAGGCGGCACAGTTGGTTGCGTAGACGCGCGATCCGGTATCCGCGCTCGCCCCGCCGCTTTGCGCGTACGCCGGCAACGCCGCTAGAAAATAGGCGGCGAGCGCGACATGAGGCGAGAAGCGGACGAGGCGTCGCATCACTTGCTGTCCGGCAGAGCGAACACGAACAGCGTCGAGCCGTTGTCGGGAATCGCGATTTCCGGCGTCAGCGTTGCGAGCGAACGCGCATGGCTCGACCCGTTGCCGACCGCAACTGCGACATACTGCTTGCCCTTCACCGAATAGGTGATCGGGAAGGAGTTGACGATGTTCGAGGCGCGCATCTGCCAAAGGATCTTGCCCGTCTTGTCGTCATAGGCACGGAAGTAACGATCCAGCGCACCGGCGAACACCAGGCCGCCACCGGTCGCAAGCGCCGCACCGGTCTGCGGTGCACGCGTGCGATTGGACCAGGAGGCTTTCTGGGTGAACAGGTCGACGCCGTCCATGCGTCCAATCTTGCCGTCGCTGTTCGGCACTTGCCCGCGCGCGAAGATCGCACGGCTACCGCCGGTATAGGCTTTGCCTTCTTCGATCGGCACCGGCGTCGTGTCGGAGCAGTACTCGTTGAGCGGGATGTACAGCATGTGCGTGCGCGGGCTGTAGGCGGTCGCGGGCCAGCCGCGGCTGCCGGGGTCGGCCGGACAGTTGGTGGTGGTCTGGCCGATATGCGGCACGGCGGCCGGATTGATGGTCTTTTCTCCGGTCTTCGGATCGATCGCCGAGACGACGTTCTGGTACACCGTCTCCTTCGACCACAGCCACTGGCCGTTGGTGCGATCGAGCACCTCGATGATGCCGAGCTTGCCGACCGTCACCATGGCTTTGCGGGTCTTGCCGTCGACGGGCAGGTCGACCAGCACGCGCTCGTAGGCGTAGTCGAGATCCCAGGTGTCGTTCTTCAGATGCTGATAATGCCACTTCAGCTTGCCGGTGTGCGGATCGAGCGCCAGCGTCGCGTCGGTGTATAGCGCGTCGTTGTTGGCGCCGTCCTTTTTCGGCGAGAGGCCGCCGATTTCGGCGATGTGCGGATAGGGCTGGCCGACGCCGAGGAACAGCGTGTCGGTGTCGGGATCGTAGCTGCCGGAATTCCAGGTCGAAGCGCCGAAACGCTTCTCCAGCGGCAGGCCGTTCCAGCTGTCGCCGCCGGGCTCGCCGGGCTGGGCGACGGTGTGGAAGCGCCAGAGTTCCTTGCCCGTCGCGATGTCGTGGCCTGTGACGAAGCAGCCGCCCGGCATGGCGTTGCCGCAGCCGGTCATGCCCTGCACGATCACGTTGCCCGCGACCATCGGGCCGCCGGTGTAGCGCCAGCCTTTCTTGTAATCCTCGACCTCGTGATCCCAGACCGGTTTGCCGGTCTTGATGTCGAGCGCGACGATGTGCGCGTCGGTGGTGGCGACAATCAGCTTGTCGTCGACCATTGCGATGTTGCGCTTGGCGCCGAAGTTGCCATTCTGCCGCGGGATTTCCGCCGGGATGTCGCGCTTGTATTCCCACAGCAGGTCGCCGTTGGTGCCGTCGATCGCCTGAACCTTGTCGAGATAGTTGTAGAGGAAGAGCACGCCGTCATGAACCAAAGGCGTGGTCTCGGTGGCGCCCGGCGTCATCGCCCAGGTCCACGCCACGGTGAGGTTCTTCACGTTGTCGGTGTTGATCTGCTTCAGCGGGCTGAAGCCCCAGGCGTCGTAGGTGCGGCGCCACATCACCCAGTCGGCGTCCGGCGGATTGAGCAGCATCTTTGCGGGCACCGGCGTGAGCGCCTTCAGCAGCGCATCATTCTTCGGCGGGGTGACTTGCGGCTTGTTCGAGACGGTGGGTGTCGCGGGGGTCTGCGCCGAAGCGCAGGACAGGCTCAGCGTCAGTGCGCTGGCGGCGAGGAAGCCTGCGCCAAAAAGGCGCCCAATCCTCTCTGCAACCGGCTTATATGTTGGCGTGCTCATTTTATTGATCTCCTCCCTTATTGTTTGATTGGCTGAATGCACGTGGCGGGGCGGTCTAAACGATATGGCGCAATGAACATAGCGGATCGCGCATGTCCTGATCGATTGCAAGTGTGCAGGGCAGCCATGATGCGGCTTTCTTGCCTCATACACTCAAGTTTGATCATGATGCGCCGCCGTAACACTTCAACGACAATAATCAAGGCCGCGAGGAAACATGAAAAACCGCATCACCGGGCGCTCGGCGTTCCTGGCCTTGCTCAAGGACGAAGGCATCACGCATCTGTTCGGCAATCCCGGCACCACCGAACTGCCGATTATGCATGCACTGAAGGATCATCCCGATCTGACCTATGTGATGGCGATGCAGGAGAGCCTCGTTGTCGCGATTGCCGATGGCTATAGCCGCGCGTCGGGGCGTCTGGTCGCCTGCAACGTCCATGTTGCCCCCGGATTAGGCAATGCGATGGGCTCGCTTTACAACGCGCAGTTCACCGGCACGCCGATGATCTTGACCGCCGGTCAGCAGGAGCAGGGCCATGGCCTGATGGAGCCGCTGCTCTATGGCCCGCTGGTGCGGATGGCCGAGCCGCTGGTGAAGTGGGCCGTGGAAGTGACGCGGCTGGAAGATCTGCCGCGGATCGTGCGCCGCGCCGCCAAGATCGCGACCACGCCGCCGACCGGACCGGTCTTCATCTCGCTGCCGGGCGATATCCTCAACGCGGAAGCCGGCATCGAGCTCGGCCGTTCGACCCGGGTCGACGCGCGGGTCAAACCGTCCGACGATGCGTTGCACGCGCTCGTCGAGCGTATCCTGAAAGCGCAACGTCCGGTCATCATCGCGGGCGATGAGATCGTGAAAAGCGACGCGTTGCAGGAAGCGGCGGCGCTCGCAGAAGCGCTGGGTTGTCCCGCGTTTCAGCAATCGGTGCCCTATGGCGCGCACTTCTTATCGGAGAGCCCGTGCTTCATCGGCGCGCTGTCGCGCTCGCAGCCGCAGGTGCGCGATGTACTCGCGCCCCATGATCTGCTGATCGCGCTCGGCGCCGATCCTTTAAGGATGTCGGTGCATAGCGAAACCGATCCGTTGCCGGAAGGTTTGCCGATCGTGCAGGTCGGTCTGGTCGAATGGGACCTTGCGAAAAACTATGGTGCGGAGATCGCACTGAAAGCCGATGTGAGGGAAACATTGCGCGCGCTCATCCCGGCGTTGAAGGCCGAAGGCGGTGCGGTGTTCGAGGCGCGGGCCAAGAAAGGTATCGCCGCACTCGCAGCGAATAACTGGACTGCGCGCCGCGCCGCGCTGATCGATCAGCTCGCCAAGCGCGCCGACCGCACGCCGATTGATCCCGATTATCTGACCTTGCAGGTGGTCGAGGCGTTGCCGGAGAATGCGATTGTTGTCGATGAAGGTCTGACGTCGTCACGGCAGATGTTGTCGCTGCGGCCGCACCGCGATCGCTACGGCTATCACGCGTTGGCGTCGGGCGGCATCGGCTGGGGATTGCCGGCATCCGTCGGCGTCAGCCTCGCCAATCCGGATCGGCCGGTGGTTTGCTTTTCCGGCGACGGCAGCGCGATGTATTCGATCCAGTCGCTGTGGACCGCGGCGCATCATAAATTGCCGCTGAATGTCGTGATCGCCAACAACGGCGGCTACCGCATCATCAAGCAGCGGCTGCTCGCCTTCCACGGGGACGATCACTATGTCGGCATGGATTTCGCCGATCCGCCGGTGGATTTCTCTCAGCTCGCCAAATCGCTCGGCTGCGAGGCGATGCGGATCAGTAACCCTGCGGATTTGAAGTCCACGCTGGCGTCGGCGTTCAAGCGTCCCGGCGCCAAGCTGATCGAGGTGATGGTGGACGGGACGGTTTGAGGCGGTCTTGTCATGCGCGGGCTTGACCCGCGCATCCATCAAATTTTCAAAGCTGTCTTGCGAAGGTCGATGGATTGCCGGGTCAAGCCCGGCAATGACGAATCTAGGCTGAGTCACTTCGGCCTGACCCGCACCGCTGGATGCGGCGCATCGAGCCGCGCGCGCCCTGCACCGAACAGCTTCTCCCGCAATGTGCCGTCCGCGTACGCCGTCTTGTAACGGCCGCGGCGCGTCAGTTCCGGCACGAGCATGTCGGCAATGTCGGCGAAATCGCCGGGGGAAACCGCAAACGGCATATTGAGCCCGTCGACGTCGGTCTGATCGAACCATGCTTCGATCGCATCGGCCGCTTGTTCGGGCGTCCCGACGACTACCGGCCCGATGCCGCCGATGCCGACGTGCTGAGCGACTTCGCGCACGGTCCATACCCGCTCCGGATCGGCGCGGGTGATGTTGTCCATCGCCGAGCGGCCCGCGTCATTCTCAACATGGCGCACCTGCTGGTCGAGGTCGTAAGCCGAGAAGTCGACGCCGGTCCAGCCGGACATCAGCACCAGCGCGCCTTCCGGACTAACGTGGCTGCGGTACTCTTCATACTTGGTTTTGGCTTCGGCTTCCGTGCGCCCGAGGATCACCGCGAACATCGAGAACATCAGAATCTCAGCCGGATTGCGGCCGGCTTTCGCCGCAAGGTCGCGGATGCCCGCGACCCGCGGGGCTATCACCTTCGCCGACGGTCCCGACATGAACACGCATTCGGCATGCTCTGCCGCGAACTGTCGTCCGCGCGGCGAAGTACCGGCCTGATACAGAACCGGCGTGCGCTGCGGGGAGGGTTCGCAGAGATGGATCGCATCGAGGCGAAAATTCTTTCCCTCGTGCCGGACGCGATGCACCTTCGCGGGGTCGGCAAAGATGCCGCGTGCGCGGTCGCGCAGCGCCGCGTCATTTTCCCAGCTTCCTTCCCAGAGCTTGTAGACGACCTCCATATATTCATCGGCAATGTCGTAGCGATCGTCATGCCCGGTCTGCTTGTCCTTGCCAGCGCCCTTCGCGGCGCTGTCGAGATAGCCGGTGACGACGTTCCAGCCGACCCGCCCTTCGGTCAGATGATCGAGCGTCGACATCCGACGGGCAAACGTATAGGGCGGCTCGTAGGAGAGATTGGACGTTACGCCGAAGCCGAGATGTTCGGTGACAGCCGCCATCGCAGGGATCACCATCATGGGGTCGTTGACCGGCGTCTGCGCGGCGGTACGCAGCGCGGCATCGGGGCTAGAGCCGAATACGTCATAGACGCCGAGTACGTCGGCGAGAAACAGTCCGTCGAACCGGCCGCGCTCCAGCGTCCTGGCGAGATCGAGCCAGTAGGGCAGGCGGTTGTACTCCGCCGTGCGGTCACGCGGATGGGTCCACAATCCCGGCGACTGATGCGCCACACAGTTCATCGCAAACGCGTTGAGCCGGATTTCTTTCTTCATGCAATGAAACTTTTCTCGCGGTTACTGGCCGGCCTGCTTGAACGGCATGTCGGCTTCCGCCGGCGCCTTCACATGCGTGACGTTGAGCGTCATCGAGACCACGTCGTAGTAGCCGTTGACAGCGACGAGATCGATGATGCCGGCCTCGCCGAACTTTTCCAGCGCCCTGGCATAGATCGCGTCATCCACGCTGTGGTCGCGGCGGAGCTGCGTGGTGAATTCCCAGACGATAGCCTCGTCGTCCTTCATTTTCGCAGGCTTCTGACCGGCGCCGATTGCCTTGACGACGTCGGGATCGAGGCCCGCCTTCAGTGCCAGCGGCGCGTGCGCATACCATTCATATTGCGCGCCCCAGGCCTGCGCCGTCATCAGGATCGCCATCTCGTTGATGCGCTTGTCGAGCGAGGTGTTGAACCGCACATACTCGCCGACCTTTTGCAGCCGGTCCGCCAAGACCGGGCTGCGCAGCCAGGCGCTGAAAGGGCCGCTCATCCGTCCGCGCGGCCCGCTCATGATCGCTTCTGCAATGGTGCGCTGCTCCGGCGACATCTTGTCGAGAGGGATTTCGGCGAAACGCTCGCCGGTCAGGGCGAATGCGGAACCTGTCAGCAAAAGGCCTATGGTGGCGAGGCGCAGAATGGCTTTCATGGAGCTCTCCCTTTTCATTGGACCGATCAAACGTCGGTCGTTTCTCGAATTGTCGCATCTCGAATGCAAATAGCAAAGGCCTGAACACTTCCGGCGGCTAGCGTATCCCGCTAACGTGACCGTTTCCGCAAAGCCTGGAATAAACGACGAACAAAACCATGACCCGCACCGACGCCATCGCCCGCGCCCATCAGATGATCAGATCCGGCGAATTTGTCTCCGAACTTGATCGCAGGGTCGGCTATCAGACCGAGAGCCAGAATTCGGACAAGCGCGACGCGCTGCGCGCCTATCTCACCGAGGAGCTTCAGCCGGCTTTCACAAAACTCGATTTCTCGACAAGGCTGATTGAATCGCCCACCGGCAAAAGTCCCTACCTCCTTGCCGACTACCGCGAGAACGCTTCGTCTCCGACGGTTCTCATCTACGGCCATGGCGATGTCGTCGACGGTATGGTCGGCGAATGGCGCGACAATCTCGATCCCTGGCGCACGACACAAGCCGGCAACCGCGTCTACGGCCGCGGCACCGCCGATAACAAGGGCCAGCACAGTATCAACATAGCGGCCTTGCGTGCGGTGCGCGAGGCGCGCGGTGGCCGGCTCGGCTTCAATGTGAAATTCATCATCGAGATGGGCGAGGAAATCGGCTCGCCGGATTTGCCGCAAACCTGCGAGGCGCTGCGCGACGAGTTGAAGGCCGATCTGTTGCTTGCATCCGATGGTCCGCGCCTCTCGGCCGAACGCCCGACGCTGTTCCTCGGTTGC
>Ga0307474_10003488_pt1 | contig 11328 bp, 8 predicted proteins | sample atmos_gasesECM1C_2_FD_203312 | JGI IMG/M metagenome (GOLD analysis project Ga0307474, IMG submission 203312) | Hardwood forest soil microbial communities from Morgan-Monroe State Forest, Indiana, United States - atmos_gasesECM1C_05 | ecosystem: Environmental > Terrestrial > Soil > Temperate... | reverse complement strand
GCTGCGACGGCTTCGTGGTCGCGGCGACCCACGTGCCCGGGACTTACGACGATTTCGTGCGCCTTGTGGTGCCGGAATTGCAGCGCCGCGGCGTATTTCACAGGGATTACGAGGGCGCGACGCTGCGCGAGAATCTCGGGCTGCCGAAGCCGATGGCGCGCGGAGTATCGCGGTGAACGCTCCCGCTGACTTGCTCTTCGTCATGGCCGGGCTTGACCCGCCTGCGAGGCCGAAGCCTCTTCGGCGTGGCGAAGGCCCGGCCATCCACGTCTTTCTTGACGGATTGATTGAAACAAAGACGTGGATGCCCGGCATCGCAGACAAGTTTACGCAGTCTGCGCAAGGCAGACTGCTACGGCCGGGCATGACGACTTTGGTTTTCAGGCGCTGAGATTCATCCAGACCGCTTTCGGTTCGGTAAAATTCTCGATTGCCACCGTGCCGTGCTCGCGGCCAAGGCCGGAGTCACGCTCGCCACCCCATGGCAACCGCACATCGGTGTAGCCATAGGTGTTGATCCAGACGGTGCCGGCGCGGGCGCGCTTGACGAAGCGCTGGGCGCGGACGATATCGCGGCTCCAGACGCCGGCCGCGAGGCTGTAGGCGGTGCCGTTGGCGATCCGCAGCGCATCGGCCTCGTCCTTGAACTTGATGACGCTGACCACGGGACCGAAGATTTCTTCCTGAGAAATCCGCATCTCGTGCTGCACGCCCGCAAAGACGGCCGGGCTGATGAAATAGCCGCGCTTGCCGACGCGCTTTCCCCCGGTGACCAGCGTTGCACCTTCGCTCTCACCGATGCCGACATAATCGAGGATCGACTTCATCTGCTTTTCCGAGATCACCGGACCGAGCGACGTGCCGCGATCAAGCAGATCGCCCATCCGCAGCGACTTCGCGCGTGCCGCAAGCCGTTCGACCACTTCGTCGTAGACATTCTCCTGCACCAATACGCGGGAGCCGGCCGAACAGACCTGGCCGGCGTTGAAGAAGATGCCGGCGGCGGCGGCTTTCGAGGCGGCCTCGAGATCGGCGTCGTCGAAGATGACGTTGGCGGATTTGCCGCCGAGTTCGAGCGAGACGCGTTTGAAGTTGCTGGCCGCACCTTTCATGATGCCGCGGCCGACGCCGGGCGAGCCCGTAAACGTCACCTTGTCGACGTCAGGATGATTGACCAGCGCGTCGCCGACGACGCGGCCGGGGCCGGTGACGATATTGAACACGCCGGGCGGAAGTCCCGCTTCGAGTGCGAGCTCACCGATGCGCAGCGCCGACAGCGAGGTCAGCTCGGCGGGTTTCATGATGACCGTGCAGCCGCAGGCGAGCGCGGGCGCCAGCTTCCACATGCCGATCATCAGCGGGAAATTCCACGGCACGATCGCGGCGACCACGCCGACCGGCTCGCGCACGGTATAGGTCAGCGCATCGTCGCGGGTGGCGACCACATCGCCGCTGATCTTGTCGGCCCAGCCGGCGTAATAGGTCAGCGTGTCGATCGCGGCAGGAAAATCCTGACGCGTCGTCGCCGAGATCGGCTTGCCGCCATCGAGGCTCTCGATTTCGATGATCTCATCGGCGTGCAGCTTCAGCAGCTCCGCCCACTTGAGCAGGATGTGACCGCGCTCGGCCGCGCGCATGGTGCGCCACGGGCCTTCGAAAGCGCGGCGCGCCGCAGCGACGGCGCGATCGACGTCGGCCTCGTTGCCTTCGGCGATGGTGGCGATGACCTCTTCGGTCGCGGGATTGATGGACTTGAAGGTCCGCCCGGTCGAGGAGGGCACGCGGCGGCCATCGATCAGGAGTTGGTGCGGTCCCGCCAAGAATTCGGCCGCGGCCGTTTCCGGGGTAAAGTCATATGCAACAGACATCATATTTCCTCCGTACCTTGTCCCTGAAGATAGGAGGTATTTTCTCGAATAAAATATGATATCGTGTGCCTATGGTCGGGTTTCATATGAACCATAGTTCATAAAGCAGGCGGATATGCTCCATATCGAGATCGAAACCGTCTGGCGATTCCACAAAGAGGGCAGCCCGCAAAGCGTGGTCGTCATGCTGGGCGTGCTCAACGAACTGCGCAAAACCGGCAAGATCACCAGCGCCGCGCGCGACGCGCAGCTTTCATACCGTCACGTCTGGAACCTCATCGAGCAGTGGTCGCAATTCTTCGGTGTGCCGCTGGTGGAAACCCAGCGCGGCAAGGGCTCGAAGCTCACGGCCTTCGGCGAGAAACTGGTGTGGGCCGGCGAGCGGATGCAGGCGCGGCTCGGCCCGCAGCTCGAAAATCTCGCGCAGGAGCTTGCAACCGAGATCAAGCCGTTCCTGCATCAACGCCCGTCGGTCATTCGCGTTCATGCCAGCCACGGCTTTGCGGTGTCGAAGCTCAGGGAATTGCTCGATCGCGAGCCCGGCATCGGCGTCGATCTGCGTTACGTGAGCAATCAGCATTCGCTGGTGTCGCTGGCGCAAGGCGATTGCGATCTCTCCGGCGTGCACCTGCCGCGCGGCGAGTTGCGCGCGAAGGGCATTCAGGCCTGCAAGGAGTGGCTCGATCCGCGCCAGGATCGCATCGTCAGCTTTGTCACGCGCGAGATGGGCCTCATGGTCAAGCGCGGCAACCCGCTGAATATCACCTCGCTCGAAGACATCGCCCGCACCAAGGCGCGCTTCGTCAACCGCGACCACGATTCCGGAACGCGGCTGTTGTTCGATCAGCTTCTCGCGTTGCATGGCATCGACGAGGCGCGCATCAACGGCGCGCAACAGATCGAGTTCACCCATGCGGCGGTCGCCGCTTATGTCGCCAGCGGCATGGCGGATGCGGCCTTCGGCGTCGAAGCCGCCGCGCGGCAGTTCGGCCTCGATTTCATCCGCTTGCTCACCGAAGACTATGTGTTCGCCTGCAAGCAGACATTTCTGGAAACCGAGCCGATGCGGCGGGTTCTCGACATCATGAAGGGCAGGGAGTTTCAGACGGCGGTCGCGGCGCTGCCCGGCTACAAGGCAACCGACACCGGCGTGGTGCATTCGGTGAAGGAATTCCTCACCCGGCTCGAAAGCAGCAAATAAAAAGCGGCGAAAGCATAAAAAAAGGGCCCGGCACGATTGGCCGGGCCCCCTCGTTCACCTTCCCCCAAGCTCAGCGCACGGACGCCTGTTCGCCCTTGGACTCCGCAAGGCTTTCCTTGAAGCGGACGAACAGCGCTTCCCGTTCCTTCGGCGACAGCGTCTTGCCGCCGGTCGACGAGGCGTAAGTCTGCATGAACTTGTCGAAGGCGGTGCGAAGTTCGTTCTCGGGGCTGGCGCTGGTCACAGCCTGGTTGCGGTGAGCCGCAAGCCAGTCGGCCGCAGGCTTGAAGCGGACCCAGCCGGGCATGTCGGCCGAAAGGTTCACTTCACGCCACTTCGGATGCCGTGAGGTGTTGTTGAACTGGTCGATCTTGCTGAAGAACGCGTCGATGAATTTCGCGACCTTCTTGTACTTCTCGGAATTTTCCGGCCAGGCATAGGCAACGAGCAGCGCGCGGTTGGCGAATGTCGGGACCGTGGTGCCTTCGGGGACGAGGTTCGGATAGAGCTCATGGGTGAGCTCAGCGGGCAGATAGCTCGCGAACAGGTCGTGGAGGTCGTGGTTCGGCAGGCTTTCCTGATCCAGCGGCAGGAAATGCACGCCGTCTTCCTTCTTCAGTTTGGCTAGCGCCGCCTGCGGCGCGCCGGTCAGGATGATCATCGCCGAGATGTCGCCTGAGATCACCCGCTTGATGGCTTCGTCGTTGTCGTAATAGGAGCGCACGACGGGGATGCCGAGCGTGTTGAACACGGTGTCGGCGGTGACTTCGGTCTGGCTGTCCTTCAGGTTGAAGTTGACCTTCTTGCCGCGCAGATCGTCATAGGTCTTGATGTCGTTTCGCGCGACGACCTGAAACTCGGAATTGTAGAGCTTGGTGATGTACTGAACGCGCTGTTCGATATTGGCGTAGAGCACCGGATCCTTCTTCTTCAGGAGGCGTAGGTTGTCCTCGTCGACGACGCCCATGTCGATGTTCTTGAGAAACAGAACGTCATTCACGTTCTGAAGGCCGCCGACGCCAAGCACCGGCAGGATGCGAATGCCGTCCGGGCTCAGATCGTTGACGACGTTGCGCATGTCCTCGGTGAAGCGCGCGCAGGTGCAGGACAGGCCGGACACCACGACCGAGACGGCGATATCGTTGGCCTGACGCTTCTTGTCCTCGTAGCTGGCCGCTTGCCTTACTTGTGCCGTCGCAGCCGGCCGCGGATTTTCGGCGCGCGCCGGCAGGGACGCGATCGTCGCAGCTAGCGGCAACGCCAGGAACGACAGAGATACCAGGAAACTTCTTGCAGGTGACACGCCCATGACTTTGCCCTTTGCTGCGGTGTTCGAGTGACTGCGATGACGTTGCGGTGTTTTTGGAATCTAGCCCGGCTCGGCTCAGTGCTGCCAGTTCGCGAGCGGGTCGAGTTGCGTTGTCGCTTCCGGCGCGCCGAAGCGCTTCGCTTTTTCGTACCAGCTCCGCGCCATCGCCAGATCCGGCACGACGCCGTGGACGCCGAGTTTCTCCAGCACGGCCGGATCGTAGGTCCCGCCAAGCGTCATGGCCGCGCGTCCATCGCCGGCCTCCGCCGCGCGCCGCAGCACGAGGCGAGCCGCAGCAATATCGCCGGTCGCAATCAAGGCGTTGGCGCGCTGGATCAGTGCCGCGATTTCGCCTGGCTCGAGATGATGAATGACGTCGAGCGGCGGCGTCACCGCTTCCGGCACGGGCGCCGCTTGCGGAGCGGTGCCTTGCAGCGCGCTCTGATAGGCGCTCTTGATGTCGTCGCGGGTCGGAGTCACCGCCGCCACGGCAACGCTGGTCGTGACGCTTTGGGCGGCAGGCGCCTGAGGCTCCGGCATCGTCGGCAGCCGCGCGGTTTCCTTGAGCGGGATATCAGGTGTCCTTGATGCCGCGTCGGATGCCTTGTTGAATGTCCTGGGTTGCGGCTGCACCGCCGCCGACGCCGCTGAAAGAACTGCGGTCGTCGAAGCCTTGGCGCTGGCCATGAAATCGCGGGCGGAATCCGACGACACCAGCGCGGCCAGAAGGCCCAGGGTTGCGCAGGCCGAGACGCTCATCAGCACACGTAACGTGTAAGACCCGCGCTTCTGCGGCAAAGACGGCATGTACTCGCCTGGATCAGGCTCGCCGTCGGAATCGGAGAGAAACAGAGGCAGCGACCGCTCCCCGTAGGCCGTTCGTGCCGACGGTCGAAGCTGATAGGGCGCTACGGGATGGCCGGTCGGTCTTTCTTCATACGCATCAACATTCGGTTCATACGCATCAACATTCGGATCGTACGACGGATAACGTGGAGCGTGGTCGACCATGGGTGCCCTCCCATCACTAAAACGCAGCTACAAGGGGGTGCTCTGAGACCGGCTTCACGCGTTTCCCACTCACAGCATCCCGCTACCTCGGGGCAATAACTCAGCGACTCGAATCCGTCCAAAAATCGACTGGCTCTCTTCGCATTTGGAAGATTGTTGGGTTTGAGTGTGTCAAAAACTGAACGCCCGTTTGTTCCCGCGTGTTGGAACACGAATTCTTCGTTCGCGCTTTGGACGATGGCTTCTCTCGCTTGCTGCGTTGCATCGGCAGTCAGCGGCCGGTCATCGCGCTCGCAGTTCTCGTTTCGAAACAATCGCCGGCCGATCGACGGCAGCGTCACAGTTGTGACGCACTCGAAGTCAAATCTTCCATCAACAGCATCGGTCGCGGTTGATCTTTCGTTGATTCAAAATGTCGGTAGTTGTTTTCTTTTGCCGAGCGACCGGCCGTATGAAAATGGAACCTCTGAGCTGTCAACAACAAGAACAGCATCAGTGTCTTGGAGGAGAACAAAAATGAAGACCTTCGCTGGCTGGTTAGTCGCGCTTTTGATGGTCTCGACAGGCGCGCATGCGTTCGATGCGGCGTCGGTGCCGACGCCGAAGCGTACCAAGTTGGGACAATACCTGTCGTCGCAAGAGGCGGCGAAGCTCATGGACCAGAATGCGTCAAAGATTCTGTTCCTCGACGTGCGCACGCCGTCCGAAGTGAACTTCCTCGGGATGCCGACACAGGTGGATGCGAACGTGCCGTATATGCGCGAGCCGGATTTTCCGGTTTGGGACAGCGCGAAGGCCACCTTCAAGCTCGAACCCAATCCGGATTTCATCACGGAAGTCCGTCGCAGGCTCGCCGCAAAGCATCTCGCGCCTACCGATGCGGTCGTGCTGATCTGCCGGTCCGGTGATCGCAGCGCCGCGGCCGCCAATCTTCTGACCGAGGCCGGATTCAAGAACGTCTATTCGGTCGTCGACGGCTATGAGGGCGATCTCGCAGCGGACGGGCCGAACGCGGGACGGCGCGCCGTCAACGGATGGAAGAATGCCGGCTTGCCGTGGTCCTACAAGCTCGACAAGGCCAAGATGTACAAGGTGGATTAGCGCGCGGACCTGTCAATCTTCCAAGCGGAAAAGGTTTGCTGGCGCTATATCTCCCATAGCGAACTCATCAGGTCGTTTTGCAGGCCGCAACAAAAAGCCCCGGACGATGCCGGGGCTTTTGATGTTCGAGAAGCTCAGTCATTCGCGACGGCCGGGCCGCCTCAGTTGAACTTGTAGCTAAAGCCGGCGCGCGCCGCCGTGCGCCAAAGTGATGCCAATCACTTAAACCCGCTGCAATTCTCGAATTCGGTGTGACGTCCCGCACATTTGGTCTGAACCGAACCGGCAAACAACCCCGACGTACGGGTTGAGGAATGGTCCTCACCAAACACAGAGAATGAACATGATCAGCGAAATCCGAGAACTGACGATCGACGAACTCAATACTGCTTCGGGTGGCGACACCAAGGCAGGCGCCGGCTCTGGAAGCGGCTCCGGCTCTGGAAGCGGCAGCGGCTCTGGCTCTGGAAGCGGTTCCGGCAGCGGCGGCACCGACCGCACGGAACATCCATGGGTCAATATCATCTGCCAGATGTACGATACGATTTTTGATGTCCAGTACGCCGCAGCGATGGCGAAGTAACCCGCTATCCTTTTGCGTTATCGGGACGACACCAACTGTTACCTATGCTCGACACGGAATGGATGATCTCAAGCGCCGCTGCGGATGAATCCGCGCGGCGCTTTTTCTCTTGAAGCCGAAATTCCCATTGTGAAACGAGAAGCGGGCTGCAGGTCGGTTCTTCGTCGTCTACTACGAGTTGTAAGTCCCTGCGGCTAGGGATACCCTCGCCGAAGGGGGACATCGTCATGGGCATCACAAGGTTCGAGGACGTCTTCGATAGCGAGATCAAGGCAATCAATCAGCGCCGCAAGCATCACGGGCGGGCGGACATCACGCTTGAGGAAGAAGAGCGACAGCGGGACGGAACGCGGATTCTGCGTCCGACACTGCAATCGAACCTGATCGGACTTTCGCTTTCAGGCGGGGGAATCCGGTCTGCCGCATTTTGTCTCGGCGTTTTGCAGGCGCTGGATGCGCGCGGCTTGATCGGGAAAATCGACTATCTCTCGAGCGTGTCCGGCGGCGGTTATATCGGGATATCGATGACCGCAGCCATGAGCGAAAGCACGCCGGAGCAATTTCCATTCGCGAGCAAGCTGCGGGCAGGCGAAGAGCCGGGAGTCCAGCATATCCGCGATCACTCGAACTACCTGTTTCCGCAGGGCGTGATCAATATCTTTGCGAACATTGTAGTGTATCTGCGCGGAATCGTTGCAAACATTGTCCTGCTGTTGCCGTGGCTGTTGCTGTTGGCTGCCTTTACGCTGTTGTTTTATCCGGACTCTGCCGCACTGAACCCGCAAGGCGATTTCCGCTTCACGCTTCTTGGGCTGCTTGTCTTCGTTGCGATCCTGGCGCTGTGGGCGCTGTGGAGATCAACCCCGGCCGGGCGCCGGTTTTCGGATGTCGGGCTGGGCGCACGGCTCTTTGGCGTTGCTCTTGTTGTTCTGCTCATTCTCGCGTTCGCTCAGTTGCAACCCTGGCTGCTGTCCGGCTTTTTGGAGATCGATGCCAACGGTGGATTCTTCGCGGTGGCCGCGAAGTGGCTCAAAGTTGGCGTGGCTACTCTCGCGCCTCTCAGCGCCGTCGTTGGCCTTTTCGGCAATGTGCTGGCGGACGTTCTGAAGCGCACCAATGAAAAGCCGGGCTTCGGCGCCTTTGTCACCCGCCTTGCGATCAAGCTGGCGATGTATGTCGCCGGCGCGGCCGTTCCTCTGGCCTTGTGGGTGACGTACCTGTATCTCGCATTCTGGGGAATCCAGGATGCCGGTTCGGCTCACGCGCCTGGTTGGCTCACAAGCCTCGCCCGCTCGATCCCGTACTGCGACGGCAGCATTCGCTGCCTCTATGTCGTCTCGGGCGTCTTGTTGGCTGCGATCAGCTTTTCCCTCAGCGCCAATGCCAACTCGCTTCACCGGCTGTATCGCGACCGGCTCGCCAAGGCCTTTCTGTTTGATCCGAACCAGCGATTGGCTGCGAGCGCCTGGCAACGTTTGAAGGGAAAGACCGGCACCGAAGCAGACAGGGCGCTGCGCGGCTCCGATCTGAAGCCCCTGGACGGCAAGCATGTCAGCCAGTTGACGACCGAATGCGCGCCCTACCATCTCATCAATACGGCTCTGAACATCGAAGGTTCGAAATACGCAAACCGCCGTGGCCGAAATGCCGATTTCTTTTTCTTCAGCCCGCAATTTACGGGGAGTGAAGCGACCGGCTACGTTCGCACCGATCTGGTGGAAGCAAGCCAGAAAGGTCTCACGATCGGTACTGCAATGGCCGCATCGGGCGCTGCCGCGTCTTCCAATATGGGCTCGGCGACGATCAAACCGCTGGTGCCTACGCTGGCCATCCTCAATGTGCGTTTGGGCTACTGGCTGAAGAACCCGGCCGTCATCGCCGGCACGCTGAAAAAGGCCCTGATCCTTCGCTGGTTCGATCACCTCTACTTCCTGAAGGAGATGTTCGGTCTGTTGAGCGAAGACAGTCAAACCGTCTTCATCACCGACGGCGGACATATCGAAAATCTCGGCCTGTACGAGTTGCTGCGGCGCCGCTGCAAGCTGATCATTGCCGTGGATGCGGAAGCCGACCCCGATATGTCGTTCGGCTCGCTGGTGACGCTTGAACGCTACGCCCGAATCGATTTCGGCCTCCGGATTGATTTGCCCTGGGCCACGCTGCGCGACACCACCCGCAAGGCGTCGGCCGGGATGTTGAACGGAGACGGGATATCTCCGGACCAGGCGAAGAACGGCCCGCATTGCGCGCTCGGCACCATCTACTATCCGCGAAAGGACGGAGAGAAAACCGACGACCACAATACTGGCGTGTTGCTTTACGTGAAGTCGTCATTCACCGGCGATGAAAACGATTACATTCTGGACTACAAGCGGCGCAATCCGGATTTTCCGCATGAGACGACACTCGATCAGCTTTTCACCGAAGAGCAGTTCGAAGCGTATCGGGCTCTCGGCTTTCACGCGCTCAATTCAGCGTTCAATCGCGCCGACGTCGTTGCCATGAAGCCGCAACCGGCGGAATGGCAGGGTCCGGGCACGACCATGCCGCTTGAAAAACGAATGCTCGATATTCTGGAGTTGCTGCCGAAAAGCAGCGCGCCGGGCGCCGCTCAGCCCACGCGTTGAAAGCTGCCGTAACTGCCCTTGTGAAACACAAGCGGGCCGCAGGTGAGCTCTTCGCCGGACAGAACTTCGCCGAGGATAATGTCGTGGTCGCCGCCTTTGTGGATGGCTGCGACCCGGCAACAAAGTTGGGCGGCCGCGCCTCGCAACAGCGGTAGCCCGTCGGGGCTGTAGTCGACCGCGACGTCGGCGAACCGGCTCTTGCCCGATTTGGTGAAATGCGCCGACAGATCGAACTGATGGTGACCGAGAACATTCACCGAGAACAGGTTGCGGTTGCGGATCGCGGTTCCCGTGGTGCTGCCGTCGTTCATGCAAAACAGCAGCATGCATGGCGCCAGCGACACTGACGTCAGCGAGTTGACGGTGGCGCCGAACAATTCGCCCTTCCATTCGGTCGTGATGACGGCAACGCCGGTCGCAAACGACCCCATCACGGAGCGAAAGCGCTTGGGATCGATGGGTACGCCATGCAGCTTTGCCCGCATGGACGATGATGAGACGGGTTTGTTCATCTCGTTTCGATCTCCTCCCTCGACTTCGATTGGATCAAAGTCGAGGCTCATCCTTTTGACGCGTTTTCTTTACGCGAACCGGTGCCCACCCGTCTCCGCCAAGGCTTCGCCGGGCCACTAACTCACTCGGCCGCCGAAGCTTTAGCGAAGGCGGCTTCGCTTGAAAACGCTATGCCCTACTTCTTCATCACGTGATAGCTGAGCTCGCCGGGGTCGGTGAGGTCAGGCACCTTCCAGCCGTCGAGGTCGTATTCTGCCATGCAGTCCTCAGCAAAACCTTTAAACCGGTCGGCATTGCCGGACGCCTGCGCGCCGAACAGGCAGTAGCGGCGGATTTCTTCGGTCGAGCCGCCGTAGTTGATCTCGTAAAGCTCGTGCCGGCCGCCGAACTCGCTGCCGATACAGTCCCACAGCAGTTTGAGCAGCTTGACGCGCTCTTCGGCCTTGTAGCCGTTCGAGCCGCGCAGATAGCGATCGAGATAGGGACGGATCTCGCCGTTCTTGAAATCGCTGGAATGGCTGTTGAGATAGATCAGGCCGGAGGCGACCGTCTGCTCGATCAGGTATTTCACCTTGGTGTAGGCCATGGTGGCGATGATCTGGTAGGCGTTGCCGGGATCCATGTTCGGCAGCTTGTAGTCGCCGATCCACGGCTTGGGATCGCGCACCATCGCGTCCGACAGGCTCCAGAACAGGTTGCGCCAGGCGATCACCTCGCCGACATTGGCCTGCACGCCGCGATAATCCTTGGTGCCGGCGGCTTCCGTCGCCTTCAACAGCAATCCGCTGATGAAATCGAGTTTCACCGCAAGGCGCGTGCAGCCATGCACGACGAAGCGCGGCAGGAAGCCCGTGCGCGGGAAGAAGTTGTTCGCCTTCTCGATGTCGCCGTAGACGAACACGTTCTCCCAGGGCACCAGCACCTTGTCCATGATGAACACGGCGTCGTTCTCGTCGAGGCGGCTCGAGATCGGATAGTCGAACGGACTACCCATCACGCTCGCGCTCATCTCGTAAGATGTGCGGCAGATGAACTTCACGCCGGGCGCGTTGGTCGGCACCATGAACACGGTCGCGAATTTCTTGTCCTGCAGCGGAATCAGGCCGTGATGCGCG
>Ga0307474_10003487_pt1 | contig 11328 bp, 18 predicted proteins | sample atmos_gasesECM1C_2_FD_203312 | JGI IMG/M metagenome (GOLD analysis project Ga0307474, IMG submission 203312) | Hardwood forest soil microbial communities from Morgan-Monroe State Forest, Indiana, United States - atmos_gasesECM1C_05 | ecosystem: Environmental > Terrestrial > Soil > Temperate... | reverse complement strand
CGCGTGCTTCGGAGAGGGAGCGAGGAAGGCCACGAGCGATCAGGCCTGCTCGATGACGTCCACGGCCGGATCGGACGGCGGGGGCGGCTGCGGGCCCCACGCGGGCTCCCAGTGGCGGTGCACGCGCCACTGCGTCTCGCGCCAGCGCCAGTAGGGATCGCTCGTGCGGAAGCGCCCCCAGAACTCGCGGTAGGGGTAGTGGTAGCCGCCGTGGTAGCCCCAGCCCGTGCCGTAGCCGTAGTGGCCGGTGGCGATCTGCATGGGCGAGACGTCGACCTCGATGGTGATGGGCTTGCCCGGATCGCGACCTCGCGTCGTGAAGGTCAGGCTCTGCTTGCCCGGCATGGCAGCCGTGAACGTCAGGCCGCCGATCCCGCGCGAGGGAACGGGCTGCAGGGGGGCGCTCGCGGGGTCGAGCGAGGCGTCCTGCAGGAGGATCCACTCGCTGGGCAGGTTGATGCGGACGGTCTGTCCCAGCGAGACGTTGACCTGGCGGTGTCCCATGATGGGGTTGACGTCGACGATGGTGCCCGGGGGACCTCCGGCGCCGACGGTGCTGCCGCGGGACTTCTGGTAGAGGAAAAGGCCGGCGGCTGCGGCGGCCAGGATCATGAAGAGCGGCATGACGATGTTCTCCTTCGGGGTCGTTCGTTCCGGTCGAGTTCTTCAGTACCCGTAGCCGTGTCCGTAGACGCGACGGGGCCAGATGGGGTCGTAGTAGCCGTGGTGCATCCAGAGGGCGCCGGCCGCGTCCGACGGCCACGGACCGGGCTGCCCGAGGTGACGGAGGCGCTCGCGCTGTGCGGGTGTCAGATCCAAGGCAGTGACGATGTCGTCTTCGTCGAGGAGGTGGTGGGGATCGGCCGAGATGGCGGCGCGCAGGCGTTCGAGCTGCTCGGGCGTGGGGTTGTATTCCCGAATGAGGTCGGCCGACGTGAGGTGCCGCGTGAAGGCCTGCCGGACGAAGGGCACGGTCGAGGGAGGATGCGTGCGCGTGGCCTTTTCGATCTCTTCGGGCGTGAGCTTCTGGATTCTCGCGACGGTGTTGAAGACGTCCGCTTCCGAGACGCTCAGCAGGGCGTCGCGGACCTGCGAGCGGCACGGCTCGGGGAGCGTCGACAGCTTGTCGGTGGCGACGCCGATGCCGATCTGCGCGGCCTTGGCGGAGAGCTTGACGCCGCCGATGCCGCCGACGATCCCTCCGAGCACGAACCAGATGAGTGCAGGCATGGCTTGTGGTTCTCCGATCAGGAACGGTGGTCGCCGCCGCTCGGCGTGATGGAGGCGAGGAAGTTCTTCAGGGGCTTGGCGATGTTCGCGCCGAGGGGACCGCCCTGAGGTCCGGTGAGCTTGGTGATCGTCATGCTCAGGTTGTCGACCGTGGGGTTGGCGGCGAGCTGGTTGACGGCCCCGAGCACGGCGTCGGTTTGTGCGAGCAGCGGGGAGAGCTGGGCGGGGACGTTGGCGCGGAGTGCGGCGTCCGGATCGTGCTGCTTGCTGTAGCCGTCGAGCACGGGCGCCCACATCGACGCGACCTGGTTGGCGAAGCTGCCGGAGGTCGGCAGAGCGAGAAAGGCCACGCTGCGGCGCAGGTTGTCGAGCGTCGGCTCGCTGAGCAGGTGTCGGAGCGAGTCGGCGACGGCGGTCAGTCCGATCTCGCGAAGCTCGTGCAGGGCGGAGAGGGCCTGCCACTTGATCTGCGCCGCCCTGTCCGGCTTCTCGTCTGCGGACTGGAGGGCTCCGGTGGACGCGGCCGGTACGTACGCGGGGATCCCGATGCGCACGAGCGCTTGCGCGATGGTGCTTCGGGTCGGCTTGTCGATGAGGCCCGTCGCCGGAAGCATGTAGGCCTTCTGGAAGTCGATGAGGGCCTGGCGCGTCTTGTCGCCCAGCATGCCGTCCTGCGGCAGCTGGCCGGCGGGGTTGAGCATGTTGAGGGCGGTCTGGACGTCCGCGACGTTGCCGATGTTCATGATGGGGATCCCTCCGACCGCGGACCGTGGAGCGTTGGCTTCGGCGCGGACGCCCAGGCTCCCCAGAGCCTGGGCGAGCATGCCGCGGGTCGAGGCATCGAGGCGGCCAGTTGCGGGGAGGTAGGTGGCCTGCTGGAAGGCCGTGAGGGCGGCGCGCGTGTAGGGTCCGAGGTTGCCGTCTTCAGCCAGAGGCTTGGGGACCGACTCGCGGTGCAGGAACCCGCTGTCTCGCAGGATGTTGATCGCACGCTGGGCGTCGACGACGTTCGAGAGGTTGAGCGTCGGAGAATAGCCAGCCATGTGGGGCATGCGCGCGTTCATGGGTCAGCCAGCGGCTCCGGCTTGCGATAGTACCACGAGGCCCATGTGGGCCAGATAGATTCTACTCGGTACGCTCTTGGCTGACCCTCCGGTCCCTCTTGGGGCGGCGATCATTACTTTCTGGCGTGACGAATGCTTCTGCTGGTAGCATCGGCCCGTACCGTGGGAGCAGAGGCTGCACTTGGCTGACGGCATCGACACCATCCTCAGGCGGATGAAGACGGGCGCCACCCAGGACCTTCTTGGCAAGAAGGTCCGGAGGTTGACCGACAGCAGCTTCGTGATCGAGACGCCTGCGCCCGGGTCGAGACGCGGCAAGACGGCCGTCTACACGCATGATGGCGCCGTGAACCTGCTGACGGGTGGCGTACTGGGGGACGTTCGGTACTACGAGCCGCATCGCTTGCCGAAGTGGAACATCGAGCCGAACCTGCTGACCGTTGCCGGGCATCGTGGAGGGGGCTCACTTGCCCGTCGTCTCTTCCCCGAGTTGAGCAAGGACGATCACGCGCGCCGGGCGCGCGACTTTGCTGAGCGTGCCGGGCGAGAGCGCCGCGAGTACGGGCGCGCTCTCGATGCGGCGATCAAGCGTTACGGCGACGTGCTCGGTCACCACACATCGGGGATCTACAACCCGGACTTCCCGAGCCGCGTGAAGGACATCCTGCGCGCGCATCTTGGTCGGATGAACGATCTGACGCACGCGTCGATCGCACACTACGAGGCGTCCGGCCGGCGAACGCCATGGCGCGACAGCGAGCTGAAGGCGATCGCTCGTCCCGCCGGGAGCATGTACTGATGGCCGCTGCCAAGAAGAGCGCCGCGGGCAAGGTGGTGCTGCGAAGTCCGCTGCTGACGTTCCGGCTGGCGGGCAATGGCCTGTACCTGGAGCCGACGCGCGAGGGGCGGGCCGAGGCGAAAGAGATGCTCGAACGAAAGCCTCGCCGCGCCATCCTGATGGACGAAGGCGAGATGCTCGAATGGGCCATGGGAAATGGCTGGGACTACGTGCCGCCGGAGGACATCGGCGCGCTGACAGACGCCTCGATCATCAGCGAGTCCGGCTTCATCGGCGATGACGGCAAGTGGTACGTGCATCCCGACGCGAAGGACCCGACGGTCTTCGCCCACATGAACTACCAGGTCGAGGATCCCATCGAGACATGGGCGGCGGGCAAGCCTGTGTTTTTCGTGCGGGACAACATCCAGATGTCGCCCGAGTACCGGCGTCTGGCGGCCAAGAAGTACGGGCAGGTCAACGGGTGATGCGTTCCATGCGCAACCGGAAGGACAAGGACGATGGGATGCAAGCAGGTGAGTGGGTGATTCGAGCGAGGTCGCGCACCGGGTTGGCCGGGTCCGTGCACTACGGCACGCAGGCTGACATCGACTGGCACGCCCAGGCAGCGCGCAACCGCGGCGACGAGATCGAGGAGCATCGTCTCATCGCGCACCCCATCGAAGAGCAACCGCAGCAGTAACTCGTCACGAAACCGTCCGCGAGAGCGGACCAACCACAAGGAAGCCACCATGGCGAAGAAGCGCAAGAGCAGGAAGGGCCGGAAGAGCAGGAAGAGCCGCAAGAGCAGGAAGGGCCGCCGCAAGAGCCGGCGGTAGTCCTGGTGGCCAATCCAGCATCCAGGCATCCGGCGCGACTCGTTTGAGGAGCGCCGCGGTGCCTGGTTGATTTACCTCGATGAGCCGTACTCGGTGCCGCTGGACGCCGACCGGCTTGTACTTCTAGGAGAGACACATGAGCGCTCGTCGCAAGAGCCGCCGCAGCCGGACCAGTCGTCGCAGTCGTTCGAGCCGTCGCGCTCGCGCGAGCCGTCGCACGGGCAGGCGTCGCGGCAACTACGCGCCGCAGCCGATCACGCGTCCCGGGTCCAGGGCGGGTCTGGTGGATGTCGTCGAGGTCGACGGCCGCGGGTCGGTGCTTCGCGTGCTGCAGAGGAACGTGTCCTACGAACGTGCGCGGGACTTCATCGTCCGCGCGACACGCGCTCAGTAGATCACGACCTCGGCACCGTCGCGTTGCGCGCCCGCTGGCGCATGCGCTCCACCTCCACGGGATCGTCCCATGGTCCTGGCTCTTTCGGCAGGATCGACGTCTTCTCGGAGCGACCGAAGGTGAAGTCCAGGTAGTCGCGCACGGCGAACACGTTGCGCGCTCGCATCGTCGATGGGGTCGTCAGCGTCGAGTAGCGACGCGCGCCATCAGACGAACGGCAGCCCGGCATGAGGTAGACGGGCGCCGGGGCTGGCGCGACGTCCTTCGTCCAGGCGGGCGGCTGAAAGCCGTCGCGCAACGCGAACAGCTCGACCAGGGCAGCGTACACGGCGCGCAGTCGCCGCTGTGGGAATGTGGGAGCGGGCGCGTCTGCCCAGCGGTACTCGGCACGCACCGCGTCCTTGACGAGCTGGGAAACGTCCAGGTCGTCGTCACGCAGCGCAGCCAGGGTCAGTTCACGCGGGTCGAGGTCCATGGGCCCTCTCCCAGAGAGCATCGAGATTTAGTGGGCTGCCAGACCCAGTAGCGGGTTGCTACCGACGTCGTCCGCCAGCCTGTCGACGCGACGGTTCGGTCTGCACAGGGACGTTGCCGGTGTCCCAGTTGTGTCCGCCGGAGACAACCTGCTGACCCGCATCGTCTGTGATGACCGCCATCACCTCCGGCGGCAGTCGCTTGATCCGAGCCGCCGCCTTCTGAAGACGCTGGTAGGCCGCCGCTTCATCGAACGCCGGCTCCGCAGGCTTGCGAAGTGAACCGTGGCGCTGTGGCCGTGAGGACGTGGTCATCGTAGAATCCGTTCGTCGAAAGAGTACCGCATGCCCGGCTGCTGCGCCACGTAGGTGTACCCCATGGCCGCGAGCTTTGCCTGAGCCCAGTGGTTTGGCTCCGTGAACCGGATGGCTCGTGAGCCGTAGTAGTCGCCGAGGCCGACGGCGACCTCGGACACGACCATCATGACCCGGCCGCGCAGGCCGCCCTCATGTGGCGCGCCCTCGACGAAGTTGACGCTTACGATCTGCCGGCTGGCCGACATCCTGCCGATGCTCAGCCCTGCAAGGACATTGTCGCGCCAGATGGCGGTCTCGAACCGCGCGAAGTGCTTGCGATACATCCTGCCGAACACTTCCCAGTCCCAGCGACACCGCCGGTCGGGATGATCGGCCCAGGTCTCGCGCCACGCCTTCAGGGCGGTCACGTCGATCGAAGTCAGGCGTAGACCACGCAACTCCGGGAACTCGGTGCCAAGCCTCGTCCCGATGACGCCATGAACGAGCTGACGACGCATCGCGTGGCGCTGCATGGCGCTGCGGGCATGTTCGGCCATCTCAGTCCGACCTCAATCGAGCCGCAGGTGCAGCACGACCTCGGCCAGAAGTTCGCGCTGCCAGTGGCGTAAGGCCAACCGCCTCGCGGCGGCGATCGGCGTCCTCTCGGGCGCCGACCATCTCCGCTGGTGCGAGGTTCTGTCGAGTCGATTCAGGATGACGAGTCTTGCGCTTCACCGTGCGACTGTAGCCTGAACGCGCGCGCAGTCAACGTGTGCCGAGGTCGATCCGTCCCACGAGTGCTTCGCAGACGACGCACGTGAGCTGTCCAGGATGCTCGTGGTCTTGAAGAACTTCAGGCGTGTTCCGACCTCGCGATGTCCGTCCGTCCATCCGTTGTCGCGCGCGGTGAAGGCCCGCTGTAGGCTCGCTCGCATGCTGCCGGGTGGGACCTATCGCGAGGAGTACGTGAAGGAGGCGCTGGCCTGGGGCTGGATGTGCCCCGGGTGTGGCATCTGGAACGGTGACGACATGGAGTTCCGTGTCACGTGCCGTTCGTGCGAGGCGAATCGACCACGCAAGAACTCCGTCGAGCGAGGCACCAAAGGGAAGCGATGATCCTCGTGGCATGGGTGGCGTTCGTCTGGGCGGCGGGTGTCGCGATCATCGCGGGCGTGACGATCGTGGCGTCGGAGAAGCGGCTGGATGTTCGTGCGGTTTACGAGGCCGCGCTCTGGCCCATCGTCGCGGCAGGCTTGTTCTCGGGCGGCGCCGCCGGGGTCATGACCGGCATGCTGGCGAAGTGGGGTCTGCTCGCTGCACCGCTGCAGCGCAAGCTCGACGCGGTCATGCTCCGGCACATGGACAAGGCGCTCCGTCGCACGGACTACGAGCTGGTTGCGCTCCGGAGCCAGCATGCTGCGGAGCGTGCGTGCGAGCTGCTCGTCGAGTTCAATGTGCGCGCCCGCATCGAGGCGAGCGGCGATCCTGAGCGGCCGCATGCGATCGTCTGGACGGATCAGGACCAGGACGTCAGCAGCGCGCAACCATTTCTTCTGGGCTATGCCCGCGGATTCGAGGACACGGCACACGAATCGATGCGGAGGCTTGCCCGCATCGCCGCGGCACCCATGGAGGGGACGGAGGAGGAGCACGCCGGAGCGCAGCGAGTCCTGACCGACGTTCTGGCCGTGCTTGCCTACGTGTACGGCATGAAGGAGCTGAATGAGCACCTCGCCGAGCGCAGCAAGCAGTACGGACGCTACTTCGAGGGCTTCGAGGCGGAAGCCGCTGCCGCGAAGGTGGCTGTGGAACGCGACAAGTGCTAGACGAAGTCTCGTCATGAGCGTCATCGTCGAGATCAGGGCCGCCGAGGGCGGGATGGATGCGAAGGATCTGGTGAACGAGCAGTTCAGCGTGTACGCGCGCCGCGCTGCACGTCACGGCCTTTGACCTCGCGCTGGTCGATCGTCGACCGGGGCTGCTGATCTTCCGGGCGCTGGGCGAAGCCGCGGCGGCGCACTTCCGCGACGAGGCGGGCGGTCACCGCTGGCAGCGGGTGCCGCCGACCGAGAAGCGTGGTCGCGTGCAGACGAGCACCGTGACGGTGGCCGTGCTGCCGGAGCCGACGGACGTGCAGATCCGTCTCGACGATCGCGATCTCGAATACCGGACCTGCCGAGCGTCCGGCGCGGGCGGCCAGAAGGTGAACAAGCCCGACCTCGACCCCCTCGTTTCAAGCGATATCGTGACGTTGACCATGACCGATGCTGACCCATGCCGACCCTTGTTTTTGGCCTCGGACAACGCAGGACAAGCGCTTAGGTCAAGTGCTGTCCCGGCTCTGGAGGCGGCACTCGACAGGGCTCTGGAGCGTGGGGACGACGCCACCGCCGATCGCATCCTGGCCAGGCTCGCGGCCATCCAGGGGGGCGGGGAGCGGCCGTCGTAAGAGAGGCCCCGTGGAAGTGTTTGCAGGGCGCCGCCGGATAGGAACGGGCGGCGCCACGAAAGCTTTTGCGCGCCCGCCTAAGTCGGAGGCGGAACGATGGCTGGACAGAATCGACGGGGACGACCCCCAGCGGCGGATCCCAAGGTCACGAGCATCGGAGTCAAGCTCACGGCGGCGGAATGGGCGCGAGCCCGCATCGAGGCCACTCGACGCGGCGTGAGCGTGTGCGAAGTCCTCCGCAGAGGTATCCCGCCAGAGTGCGGGCGAGATGACGGCGCGCGGAGGACGGCGTGAACGCGCCCGAGATGGCCACGTTGGACGTCGTCGCGTCGATGGTCCAGGGCGTCACGGTCCGGCAGCTCCGCGCCCAGATCGCGCGCGGTGCCCTCCCCGCGGCGAGGGTAGGCAAATGCCTCGTCGTGCGACTGGAGGACGTACGCACGCTCTACAAGCCGATCTCCCGCACGCATGTCCCTGGCGCTCGTCGTGGTGACGGTTTCGAGGCCGAGCCTCGCGACGTGCGGGAGCTGCGTGAGCTTGGCTTCGCCCCTGTTGCCAGGAGGCGAGCGTGACCTGGACCATGCGCGATCTCGATGCGCTGCTGGAGCGGGCGCGCCGCGGGCAGCTCGGTAACGGTGTCGATGGCGCCCGCCGAAGTCGCGGCCTGGAGGCAGCGTTGGCGACCACGCGGGAGGCACTTACGACCGAGCTGGCCCGTGCCGGGTTGCTGGCGACGCTGCCGGTCGACGACGACGAGGATGACGACGAACCGATCGACGACGACTCGGACGATCTGGACGACGACGACGACGAGCCGGAAGAGCCGGAAGAGGAACCCATGCTGAAGAAGCGAGAGACGAAGTTCGGGAACGACGCGATGGCCATGACCGTCGAGCATCCGCCGTACGAAGCGGCCGCGCACGAGTACGTGATGCGCCCGCGCGAGACGCCGCGGGAAGCGACAAGGGCATCGATCGCCAAGGTCGTCGGGATCCGTCCCGAGGATGCGGCGTACATCGACGACGCGCCGCTGCTGGCCATGGGCCGGGCGGTTCTATCCGCGCGAAAGGGAGCACGATGAGCACCGAGAAGCACACCGACGACGGCATGACCGCCTACGAGCGCGCGATGCTCGCCGAGGCCAGGAAGCAGACGGCCGCCATCGAGCGCCAGGCCGAGGCGGCGCAGGCCCGAGGCCGCGCAGAGGACGACCTACAGCTCCGAGCGGCCGTCGTCGATCGCGCGGCGGTCGCCAAGCAAGCGGCTGCATGGGCGACTCGCACGCCCGAGATCCGGTTCCGCGTATCGCGTCGATGCTCGGCGCCCAACATCGGAGGGCACGTCGTCCTCGGGACGCTCGTCTGCACCCGCTACGGCGAATCGGAGCGCTGGCCGGAGTTGGCGGGCCAGCATCGAGTCGACCGGGTGGAACAGATCGACACCGCCGAGCTGGAAGCCAAGTGGCGCGCGCATCTCCTGGAGATGAACGCCGAGGACATCGCCACCCTGGAGCGCAAGGGGGAGACGGAGGCGATCGCCAAGCTTCGTCAGCAGATCGAGAGCCCGAAGGGGTTCATGTCCGTCACCCCGGAAGGCACGCCGACGGGGACGTGCGGCGTCAAGCACGCACTCTTCAAGTACGGAATGAGCGACTTCGTCAACGCGGTCGTACCGTCGCGACCGGCGACGAGCACGAAGGTTCCCGTGACCGTCGAGTCGCTGGTCAAGTCAGGTGACATCGAGATCATCTCCGGCCCGACGGAGCCAACGACTCCCGCGGCACCGCTCGTGTACCTGGGCGACGAATCGCAGTGAAAGGACCACGCGCGCCTCCGATCGGGCGCGCATCCCTCGGCTGCCTCCATCACCTGAGGGATGGGCCGAACGCTCTCGGATGCCGTTCGGTTTGATCGCGGGGCGCCTCCGGCCGTACCGGGGGCAACTAACTAGCGAGGTTCACGTGTCCGATCTCTGGAGCAAGACCTACGACGCGCCCGTCTCCGTGACGAAGTCCGACACGGCGGACGATCCCGCGGGCCCCTTCGCGGGCGCCATGGTGACTACTGGCGGCACTGCCGTCCTCTGGCCCGTGAGCGGCCCGCAAGGCGCGCTCCCGCTCACCATGGCCGTCATCGCGGGGCAGGAGCTGAACTTCCCCATCCGACGATTCGGACTCTCGACGACGGCGACGATCTTCGGACTCGTCTCGGCGATCGTGGCGACGGGGAAGTAGTCGTGGACGAGACGACGTGGATCGGGCCCGGATGCAGCGCGGTGACATCCGCTCCGCCGTGCCGTCGCTGTGCTGCGCTCATCGCGAGCGGCAAGGCTGCCGGTCTCTGGCCCTCGGTGCTCATTGGCACTTGCTCGCGTTCGGAGTGCCTTCTGTGCCAGCGCGCATGGCCGGCACTCGCGCATCTCGACGACTGCATGGCCGTGCGTTTCTGCCAGGCCCACCGCGACTCTGGCATCGCGAAGCGGCCGACCATGCCGCTCGAATTCGACCGCCCGCAAGTCGCGCGCGTAATCGGCGCGACGTCACGAGAGCACTTCTTTTTCTGAAACGGAGAGGGACCATGTCCAAGATCCTGAGTGGCTCTCCCAGCCACCTCACCACCCCGCTGGCCGCGACGATCACCGCGCTCGCGAACAACGGCAGTGGTGCGATTCGTGCGACGACCAGCACGCCGCACTACTTCAGCACGACCGACCGCGTGCTCATCACGACGCCGATCCTGCTGGGCACCTTCGCGATCGTGGTCATCAACGCCACGCAGTTCGACCTCGTCGGCTCTACCTTCACGGCGACCAGCACGGGCACCGCCACAGACCAGAGCCTCACGCCGGCCATCCTCGTGCCCACGGACGGCGACTCGTTCTCCGCGCAGATCTCCGGCCTGCTCTCAGCCTTCCAGGGCGTCCTCGATCGCACGCAGTGGCTTGCGTCGAAGCTTCGTCCCGCGCTGTGGCAGCTCGCGCTTGACGCCACGTTCCAGAACATCGACCTCACCTTCTCTCTGGGAGCGAATGTTGCACTTGGATCCGCCGGCATCGCGAACGCGCAGAACCTACTTCTCTTCCCGATGAACGCCGTGTCCTTCGATACCGGCCTGCTCCTGCGCTTCGCATTCCGCGGGAACGCGGCGGGCACCGGGACGAATCCGGCGCTGGTCCTCCAGTACCGGTTGCAGCCGCAAGGCGGCAGCTACGGGCCGTGGAACTACATGGCCGGTTCCGGCTGTCTCGTGGGTAGCTCGGTGGCGGCGGTGGAGACTGCCGCGGAGGTCGTCATCAATCCGGCCGTCCTGGGCTTCACGGGCGGAAACATCGAAGTCGGCCTCTTCGGCATGTGCACGGGGGCCCCTGGGTCGGTGGCGCTCTTCGGCGACTGGTTCGGTAGTGCGCAGCTACTGCGGGAGACGCTGGCGCCATGAGCGGCCGATGGCTTCTAGAGCTGAGCGACGACCTCCGCGCCGAGCTGGAGCAAGACGCAACCTACTGGGGCGTCGATGCGGACGTGTTCGCGGAGCGCGTTCTACGTCTGTACCTCTCTCAGCCGATCGTGACGCGCCTACCGAGCAACTGGGAGACGCAGGGAGTCGCATCGTGACGCGCGCTCGCGCCCATTTCATCGAACGCGGGTGGATCCGGCCGGGCGTGCTGGCCTTCTACTCGGGCGTGCCGACCCCTGCGCAATGGGTCGACGTCCCGACGCTCAGGCTCGACCGGGCCGGCCGTCTCGATGCGGCCGCGCGGATTCGCAAGGGCGGTTTCGACGTGGAGCTGGAGCGCCAGGTCTTTGAC
>Ga0307474_10003486_pt1 | contig 11329 bp, 8 predicted proteins | sample atmos_gasesECM1C_2_FD_203312 | JGI IMG/M metagenome (GOLD analysis project Ga0307474, IMG submission 203312) | Hardwood forest soil microbial communities from Morgan-Monroe State Forest, Indiana, United States - atmos_gasesECM1C_05 | ecosystem: Environmental > Terrestrial > Soil > Temperate... | reverse complement strand
TGATGTCGAACGTCTCTACGCCCTCAGCCAGGAGATGATGCTTTTTGAGGATGCAGACCGCCTGCTGCACGATTTGCCTGGCGCGATTGGCCGAATCTTTGCGCTCGAGGGTGTGATTCTTTACGTCGGCGACTACGATCGGTTTTTTTCCTCGACCGCCGGACTTCCCGCCAGCGTGCAACTCCATATGCAGGCCGTGACGCAGGGTCTTAACCCCACTGCGGTGCCATTTGCCGGCTATCAGACCACGGCGCTCATTCTGGGATTGAAGCCCGTTGGCGCATTGGCGTGGCGTCCCAATTCGCTTTCGCGCGAAGTTGCCACCGCGATCAGCGGCCAGGTTACGATCGCCGTGGCTCGCGCCATTGCCATGACTGCCAACACGCGCATCGAAGCCGCACGCGAGGCCGACCGGCTTCGCGCGGCGCTAATCGATTCGCTCACGCACGAATTGCGCACTCCACTCACTTCCATTCGTGCGGCAGCCACTACGCTGCTTGAGGGCCAGGGGCTGGATGACGCCGGCCGCCTTGAGATGGTGCGTGTCATCGACGAGGAAGCGGAGCGATTGGACCTGTTGATCGGCGAGGCCGTGGAAATGGCCGAGATCGACGCCAACGTGGTTCAGGTGAAAATGTCCTCTCAGCATCCGCGCGCATTGCTCGATCAGGCTGTTGAGGAATCGCGCAAAATTCTGGCGGCTCACAAGGTGACGATTCGTCAAGAAGCGTCGGAGGGGGCGGGCCACAGTGATGAGCCGGTCCAGGGCGACGAGCCGGCCCAGAGTGATCGGCCAGCATGGTTCGATCCCCACCTGCTGGGCCGCGTGCTGCGCCACCTGCTCGAGAATGTGGCCAGCCACACGCCACCCGGTACACGCGTCACGCTCATCAGTGAACGCAGCGACGACCGTCTGGATTTCTACGTCGAAGATAACGGACCTGGCATCGATGCCCAGGACCTGCCGCTGATCTTTGAGAAGTTTTACCGGGGCAAGCGCGGAAGCAGCCGGCGCAAAGGGTCCGGCATGGGCCTCGCCATTACGCGCGCGATTCTTGCCGCGCATGGAGGAGGAATCGAAGCATCAAACGCCGTTGGCGGCGGAGCCAGGTTTCATTTTTGGGTGCCACTGATCGAAAAGGAACCGAGCCGGCAATAGAACGCTATCTTCCCGCGTAAGAGATTTTATTCCGGCTCGCCACTCCAATCGCAGGCAATCTCGCGGCGTTTCTCTGAGCTTTCCGCCGCCCACTCCAGCACTCGCGCCACGCGCCACGCATCAACGCCTGCGACCGGCGCGGGTGCTTTTCCAAGCAGCGCATCGCGAATTCCCGCGTAGTAGAGGCGATAATCGCCGGGCAGGGCCGGCACTGGCCGGCTCACGGTGCCGCCATCGATTCCAATGTGCAGCATGCCCCAGTTGGCCGCAGGATCCTGGCCCCACGCTGAGTCTGTGATGCGCGTGATTTTGTTGAGCGCGGCCTCCTGCGGATCGACGCCATTCTTCACGTAGCCGCCCTTGGTTCCGCGCAAATGAAAGCGGGGCGCGGCTGGCAGCGAAAGGCTGTTGGCGCCCAGAGTAACCATGAAGCCGGGATAACGCAGGCGAATTGTGATGGAGTCGTTCGCTCCTGAGCCGTCTTTCTCGCGCACAACTTCGGCGCCGACTGCCTCCGGCTTGCCGAAGAGCACGAGCGCCTGATCGGCGAGGTGCGGCCCCAGATCGAGCAGCGTTCCGCCTCCCTCGTCCGCGCGCTCTTTCCAGAAGCGCTCGGTCAACGGCGCAGGCCGCCAGCGGTCGAGGCGTGACTCAAGCGCAACAATCCGGCCCAGCGAACCCTCATGTATTAGATTTTGAACAGTCAGGAAATCGCTGTCCCATCGGCGGTTAAAGAATGGGGCAAGCAGCACTTTTTTCGCCTTCGCAAGCGCAATCAACTCGGCTGCCTCCGCCGAGGTCAGCGTCATCGGCTTATCGACGACAACATTCTTCCCCGCCTGCAGAATCTCTTTTGCGATAGCGAAGTGAGTTCCGTTCGGCGTGGCCACGACAAAGAGGCCGAGTGAATCATCGGCGAGCATCGCTTCAAGCGAACGATAAACCGTTATGCCGGGATAGCGCTCCGCAGCTTTGTTGGAACTGCGCTCCATTACCGCAGCCAGCTCAACGCCTTCCACGGAAGAAAGCAACGGAGCGTGGAAGACGCGCCCGGCCATGCCGAAACCGACCAGACCTGCTCGAATCATGGCGATATTCCCAGAAGAATTTGAAGCGCGCTAAATTGAAGCCGCTTAGCCTTCGAGTTTAAACCGCGTTTCGGCGAGGCGATAGAGCCGCCGCCAAACCAACCGATTCATCGTGACGACCATCAGCGAAATGAGAATCGTCGCCATCAGCAGCATGGCAAAACGCCCACTGTCGGTGGCCGCGTCAATCTGCGCGCCCAGGCCGATAGTCGAAAGCGTGTGGCCCTGCACATGCGAATACTCCGCCATCACAGAGGCGTTCCACGCTCCGCCAGAAGCCGTGACCATCCCCGTAATCAAATACGGAAAAATGCCCGGCAGAATGAGCTTGGTCCATCGCTGCCAACGCGTGAAGCGGCAGAGCGTAGCCACTTCGCGCAGATCGGAAGGAATGGCCATCGCCCCTGCGATCACGTTGAAGAGGATGTACCACTGCGTGCCAAGCAGCATCAGCGCAATCGATCCAATTCCCAACCCTGCGCCAATCTTCACCAACCCGATTAACAAAATAGGGAAAAAAGCCGTCGCGGGAACGGACGCCAATATCTGCGCCAGCGGCTGTACGATTCGCGCCAGCTTCGGGTTCAGTCCAATCGCCACGCCAACTGGAATTGTCCAGGCAGCCGAGATGAGCAACGCCGCGTTGACGCGTAAGAATGTGGCCGCTGCACCTTCGAGCAAAAGCCGCAGATCCGGCCAGGTGACAGTACTCAGCATCAGGACAGCTTGCGCTGCCGCCCAGCAAACGGCCAATGCACCTGCAACCGCCGCGGCCCAAAACATCGGCGACACCTTGCCCGAATTCGTATCCTCAAGCGGCTTCACAACTCTGCACTCTTTAGATTTCGCGAGACGCCGATAGACCGGCTCCTCCAAACGATTCCAGATGCGGCCGGGAAGTGTATCCAGAATTCTCGACCGGCGCAGCAGCGAAAGAATCGGCGAGGTGACCTGTTCGGCTGACTCCACCTGCTCCATCTTGAATTTGTCGCTCCACGCAATCAGTGGCCGCCACACAAGTTGATCGGTGGCGACCACAATCAGAATTACCGTGAAGATGCCGGCCAGCAGCGCGTGCACATCGCCGGCGTTCGTCGCGGCCTGAATGTAGCTGCCCAGGCCTGGCAATTGAAAGTTGCGCGTGCCCATTGTGAATGTCTCGCAGAAAATTAGCGCAAACCATCCTCCTGCCACGGATACGATCGAGTTCCACACCAGGCCGATGGCCGAGAATGGCATCTCAAGTTGCCAGAAGCGCTGCCAGCCGGAGAAACGGTAAATGCGCGATGCTTCAAGCATCTCCCGGGGGATGGTCTTTAATGACGAATAAAAACTGAAAGCGAGATTCCACACCTGGCCCGTGAAAATGAGCAGGATCACTGCCATCTCAATTCCCAGCTGGTGGCCGGGCACCAGCGAAACCATCGCTAACACTACTGGCGGCAGAAAACTGAGCACGGGAATCGATTGCAGAATGTCGAGAACCGCGACCATCCACGGTTCAATGCGAGGATTGTAGGCCGCGATGTAGCCGTAGGAGACGGCGAAGCACAAGCTGAGACCGTAGGCGATAGCCATGCGCACGATGGAGTAGAAGGCGTACAACGGCAACGCACCGATAGAGTTCGAAATCGGCACGACCGGAATTGGCTTTTGGAACCAATACACGCCGGTGCTGACGATCGCAAAGAAAAACGCCAACGCGCAGGCCGCTACTCCCAGATCAATGAGGAACGGCGTTTTGCGGACGATGACGAGGGATCGCGCGAGAGGATGCGGAAAGTTCACTTCGCATCCTCGACCAACACAGCTTCTTCCAGCGCATCGGGCAGAACGAAGCGCCGCCGCGCGGCATCGTAGTCGAATAATTCAGCGTAGCGGCCCCACGCCACGGCCGTCTCCAGTTGGCGCTGGCTCTCCTCCTCACTGAATTGTTCATCCAGCATGTCGAGAAAGAAGTCCTCAGGAACGGTGTGGTCGCTCTTCGAATCCAATGCGCGGCGAATCTGGCGCAGCAAAAGTACATTCTCAACCGCGGCGATTCGGAACAGCTCTTTCTGGTGCAGGATTTCGGAGTTTGCGAACGCCTCACCGCTGGGAGTGATGGCCGCATCGCCCTCTTCTACTTTGAGAAACGCCAGCAATCGCGCAGCGTCGACGATGGGCAACAGATCGTCGATTTCAAACGCCAAGTCGTCGGCCAGGCGATAGATATCATCGCGGCCACCGCGATCGAGGAGCAGTTCGAGCAAGCCGGCAATGCCTCCGGGCCGCGCATGTGGAAGCATCTGGTAGTGCATCTGCCGTTGATCGCGCCCACGCGGCTCGGCCACTTGCTCCGGCGCACCGGCAGGCGCAACGTCCGGCTGCGTAAGCACCTTGTAGATGTAGTCCACCAGTTGCGTAAACGCCGCCGACTTGCGGTCGCGGGGTTGCGGCAGCGTCACCGGAAAATCCGTGCGGATGTGGCCCGGATTTCGCCCCAGCACCACAATGCGATCGGCCAGCAACACAGCTTCTTCAATATTGTGCGTAACCAGGAACACTGCCTTCGTGGGCATGGTCTTCTTCGTCCAAAGCTCCAGCAGTTCGCTGCGCAGGTTCTCAGCAGTCAGTACATCCAGCGCCGAAAACGGCTCATCCATAAACAAAACCTCAGGCTCAACCACCAGCGCGCGAGCGAACCCCACACGCTGCCGCATCCCGCCCGAAAGCTCCTTGGGATAAGCCGCCTCAAATCCGTCCAGGCCGACCACGTCCAGCATTTTCATGCTGCGTTCGCGACGTTCAGCCGGCGACACGCCGCGGGCTTGCAACGGAGCTTCGACATTCTCAAGAACTGTGAGCCAGGGAAACAGCGCGAAGCTCTGAAAAACGATCGAGACATTGATCTCGGCTTCGCTTATGGGTTTGCCATGCCAATAAACCTGGCCCGCCGTGGGTACTGAGAGCCCGGTCAACATCCGCAGCATGGTCGATTTTCCTGACCCCGACGGGCCCAGCAATGCAAGAATCTCGCCCGGCACAATGCTCAGGTCCGTAGCCGAAATTACCTGAATCCGATTCTGGCTGGGCTGCGCGTAATATTTCTCAACTTTTTCAGCGCGAATAATCGCCTCAGCGGCTGGCGGCGCGTCAGTTGCCGCGTTCGGGGTCACGTTGGGGGTTGCGTTTGGGGTTGCCGCGTCCTGCATTTCCGGTTCTCCGGTAGGGGGCGTTCAGGCGAAACTCGCATCCGCTCGCGCCAGTATATGTGCCAACATTTGATTGCAGATGAATTTGAGGCTCGGTCAATCGACCGGCCATCCAGCCCGCTGGCGCGAATATACCGGGAAGGCAACTTGACTGGCCAGAAATGGCGCGCCGTGCATTACACTAATGAAGCGTACCATTCTCGAGTTGACGAAAGCATAAGTTCGTCACGGCGAATGATACTGTAAGCGATTGGACCAGATAGACCGGGCCAAGATATTTATTTCCCTGTCCCCCCGGGAGCGTATGCCGAATTCGACGAAACCGAAAGTACTGGTAGCCGACGACGAGCGGGTAATTGCCGACACGCTCGCCATGATTTTGAACCAAAGCGGATTTGAAGCTCGCGCGGTCTACTCGGGCGAGAAGGCCCTTGAGCTCGCCGAGAGCTTTCAGCCTGACATGCTCATCTCCGACGTGATCATGGCCGACCTCAACGGGATCGACGCGGCAATCCGCATTCGCGCCCTGCTGCCCGGCATCAAGATTCTGCTGTTTTCCGGCCAGGCCGCGACTGCCGATCTGCTGGAGAAGGCGCGCACCGAGGGCTACGAATTCGATATTCTGGCCAAGCCCGTGCATCCTCAGGATCTGCTGGCCAAGCTGCGCGGATAACGGCGTCTCCGGCGATTGCGCGGTCTCAATCCGGTGGCCGGCTCGATAAGTCGATCAAAGAGTGAGTCCAGGCGATTACTAAAATCGTTGATCTGGCCCTTGCCGTCAAGCTCCCTGAAAAGCGAAAGTACTTACAAGATGACAAAGGCGCTTCGTTCCACTCGCGTTTTGACGCCGGCTGGCTTGGTGCCCGCGACCGTGATTGTGGACGGGGAGCGCATCTCTGCACTGCGCGCCTGGAATGATTTTTCGACCGATCTTTTGCCCAATGCCGATCTCGTCGATTTTGGCGATCAAGTCCTGCTGCCGGGCCTCGTCGACACCCATGTCCACATCAACGACCCGGGCCGCGCAGAATGGGAAGGCTTTGAAACAGCCACGAAGGCCGCGGCGGCGGGCGGAGTGACGACGCTGGTCGATATGCCGTTGAATTGCATCCCCGAAACGACGGATGTGCGGGCGCTCGAAGCGAAGCGGGTAGCGGCGAAGGGTCGTGCTTGGGTCGACTGGGCCGCATGGGGTGGCGTGGTGCCGGGCAACGCCGATCAGATTGAGCCGCTAGCGCGCGCCGGCGTGCCTGGATTCAAATGCTTCCTTATTCACTCTGGTATCGACGGCTTCGCATGGGTGGATGAGGCCGATCTGCGCCTGGCCTTGGCGCGGCTGCGCGGAACGGGTATACCATTGCTGGCTCACGCCGAAATCGCCGGTCCCGTGGACACGGCGACTCAGAAACTGAACGATGAAGGCGCGGACTGGCGCAGTTATTCGACGTTTCTGTCGTCGCGTCCCGACAGCGCCGAGGTTGACGCCATCGTATTGCTCATCCGTCTCGCCGAGGAGTTCCAAACGCCGGTTCACATCGTCCACTTATCCAGTGCGCAAGCATTACCCTTGATTGCCGCAGGTCGCGAACGTGGCGTACCCGTGACCGTCGAGACCTGCGCGCAATACTTGTGGTTTGCCGCGGAAGACATTCCCGACGGCGCGACGGAATTCAAATGCGCGCCGCCGATTCGCGACAATGCCAACCGTGAAAAACTTTGGCAGGCGCTCGAAGATGGCCAAATCGACTTCGTCGCCACCGACCATTCTCCCTGCCCGCCCGAGATGAAGCACCGTGAACCGGGCCGATTCGACGAAGCCTGGGGCGGAATCGCGAGCCTGGGCCTGAGTCTGCCCGTAATGTGGGCTGCGATGCAACAGCGCGGATTGAAACTGGGCCGCAGCCCGAAAATTGAACAAATCAGCGAATGGATGGCTGCGGCGCCCGCGCGACTCGCTGGCCTGTCCGGATGGAAAGGCGTAATCGCTCCCGGCGCCGACGCGGACTTCGCGGTCTTCGATCCCGAAGCGGAGTGGACCGTGACGCCTGACGACCTGCACTTCCGCCACAAACTCTCGCCTTATCTCGGCGCGAAACTTCGCGGGCGTGTTGTCGAAACCTGGTTGCGTGGCGAGCGCATTTTTGATGTAGGCAAATTTTCGGATGAGGCGCGCGGCAGAGAGCAGGTGCGCTCATGAGCGACCTAACTTTGCCGGAGCGCGCGCAACGCGCCATCGCCGAGTGCCGGCGCATCGCGACCATGACAGAGGAGCCGGCGCGCACCACACGCCGCTTCTTGGCGCCGCCGGTACGCGAAGTTCACGCACAGCTGCGCAACCGCATGGAGTCTCTCGGCATGACGGTCCGCACAGACGCAGCAGGCAATCTGCGTGGTCTGTGGCAGCCATCCGGCGTGCGAGCCCAACGATTAATTCTCGGCTCTCACATTGACACCGTGCCCAACGCAGGCGCATTTGACGGAGTGCTCGGCGTGGTGCTCGCGATTGAGCTGGTTGAAATCGCTCAGGATCTCAAATTGCCGCTAGCGATCGAAATCATCGCCTTCTCCGAAGAGGAGGGCGTGCGCTTCGGAGTTCCCTTCCTCGGCAGCCGCGCCGTAGCCGGACGCTTCGACCCCGCGCTGCTGGCTCTCAAAGATGCGGAGGGCATCACAGTAGAACAAGCCATCCGCGACTTCGAGCTCGACCCCGGCCGAATCGGTGATGCGACCCTCGATTCGAATGTTCTCGGCTTCGTCGAAATCCACATCGAACAGGGTCCGGTGCTCGAATCCGAAGGCCTTTCTGTCGCGGCGGTTACAACGATTGTCGGCCAATCACGCCTCACCCTCGAATTCCGCGGCCACGCCAACCACTCGGGAACTACTCCCATGTATCTGCGCCACGATGCGCTGGCCGGTGCGGTGGAATTGATCACCATGGTCGAGTCCCTCGCGCGAAGCACAGACGGACTGATCGCCACTGTGGGCAAAATCGAAGTCGAACCAAACGCATCCAATGTAATCGCCGGAGTTGCGCGCGCGAGCCTCGACCTACGCCACGCCGAGGACGCATCTCGCAAATCCGCTGTGGAATCTCTTCTCGCGCAAGCGCAGGCCATCGCCGGCAAACGAGGGCTCGCATTCGAATGGACGCAGCAAATGGATCAACCAGCAGTTCCGATGGATGAACGGCTCACAGCGTATCTCGCTGACGCGATCGCAGCGGCGGGCCTGCCCGACAAACAGATGCCGAGCGGCGCCGGGCACGATGCCATGGTCATGGCCGCTCGCGTGCCCACGGCAATGCTCTTCCTACGCAGCCCCGGCGGCATTAGCCACCACCCCGACGAAACGGTTCGAGAAGAGGACGTTGAGGCCGCGCTGAATGTCGGCCGTAGATTTCTACAGCGGCTGGCCGCGGAGGTCGGATAGAATCGAGCTTCGGAATTCTCCGCAACACTTTCTGCAACTTTTAAAATCGAGGTCGCAAGTGCATCATCTCGGATCAACACGCAGCAGCCTGAAGCTGGACCATCTACTGCAGACACCTGATACTTTTATCCGCTCTCCGCTTCCCGGTTCTGAGGGGGTGGAGTTCATCATCCATGCCGCGCCGGCGTTGGGCGCGCGCTTCACGCAAATGACAGCCGAATTCGTTGCGGGCGGCGAGCTGGCTCCCGCTTCAGCGCAGAGATTTGTCTTTGTTCTCGATGGCAAGCTAGAAGTCAAGGCTGGCGGCAAGAAGCATATTCTCAAGCCCGGCGGCTACGCCTATCTTCCGCAAGGCGAGCCACACACAGTTCGCGCAACGGGAATTGCGCGCGCTGCGCTGATCGAAAAAACCTACGAGCCTCATGCGGGCGCGGCTGCTCCGAAGATCGTCGTCGGCGATGAAGCCGCAGTTAAATCTGCGCTGCTGCTGGATGACGACGCGTTGCGCGTGCGCGCGTTGATGCCCGACGGTCAGGCTTACGATTTCGCCGTGAATACCCTGACCTACGAACCCGGCGCGTCGCTCCCCATGGTTGAGATTCACAAGATGGAGCACGGCCTGCTGATGCTCGAGGGTGGCGGCATCTATCGCCTTGGCGATTCGTGGTATCCCGTTTATGCCGGCGATTTCATCTGGATGCGTGCCTATTGCCCGCAGTGGTTCGGCGCACTCGGCAAGCGACCGGCAAAATATCTTATTTACAAGGACTGGCGCCGCCACCCGCTGGGAGAAAGTTAATGACAGCTATCCGCCCACAACTCACGATTGACGGTTTGATCGCCGAGTTGTTGGCTCTGGGTCGGATCTCCGAATCTGAACCGCCAGTTGTCACGCGTGTGGTCTTTGGCGAGGCCGACATGCGCGCGCGTGCTTACGTAAAGGGCCTCTGCCAGGCCGCCGGACTCAAAATCCGCGAAGACGCCATTGGTAACACTTTCGCGCGCTGGGAGGGCAGAAATTCCGCGCTCGCGCCCATCGGCACCGGCTCACACATCGACGCGATTCCCAACGCCGGACTTTACGACGGATGCGTGGGCGTGCTCGGCGGCCTTGAAGCGATTCGCGTTTTGCAGAAACTCGGTTTCACGCCACGGCGCTCCGTCGAGCTGGTGATTTTTACTGCCGAAGAGCCAACGCGCTTCGGCATCGGCTGCCTTGGCAGCCGCATGATGGCCAATGTGCTAACTCCCGCGCAGGCGCTCGCCCTCCGCGACAAAGAAGGTCGCGGGCTCGAAGAATGGCGCACAAACGCTGGGTTTGCCGGGCCGCTTGAGTCTGTCGCTGTGCCGCGTGGCCGCTTTCATCAATTTGTGGAGTTGCACATCGAACAAGGCCCATATCTTGAGCAGGAAGGAATCGACGTAGGCCTGGTGACGCACATCGCTGCGCCTGCCAGCCAGCGCATTGTGATCGAAGGCGAGGGCGGACACGCAGGCGGCAAGCTGATGCCGGGCCGCAAGGATGCATTGGCCGCGGCCGCTGAACTGATTCTGGCGCTCGAGTCCGCGGCCAAATCGACGGGCGCCATCGACACGGTCGGCACCGTGGGCATCTGCGATGTATTTCCTGGCGCGGTCAACAGCGTCCCTTCGCGCGTGATGATCACGACAGACGTGCGCGACATCGATCGCGCCAGACGCGACGGCGTTCTGGCCTCGCTAGCCGCCGCAATCGAAGAAGTAAGCGCCCGACGCGGAGTCAAAATCACGACTGAGCTGATCAACGCCGACCCGCCGACGACCTGCGATTCCGCGATCCTGGCTGCGCTTGAAGCATCGGCAGTTGCGGCCGGCAAAACCTACAAGCGAATGGTCGCGCGCGCCTACCACGACTCTTCATTCGTCTCCGTCATCGCGCCCGTGGCCATGCTGTTCACTCCCTGTCGCGGCGGAGTCAGCCATCGGCCCGACGAGTATGCCTCGCCAGAATGGATTGGCAGCGGCGTACACGTGCTATCGCGGACGCTGGCAGAGCTCGCTTCATAGCGTCACAATTTCAAAAAACCGGCGCACCGTTGTATGCTATCCGTCAACCCGATTGGCGAAATCCGCTTCGGCAACCATGAGCACGCCTGCGCAAACCCGCATCGTTGGCGCCAATGTTCCCCGCAAAGAAGGCGTGGACAAGCTGACGGGCCGTGCGTGCTACGTCGACGATATGGAGCGCGAGGGCATGTGGCACGGCGCCACAGTGCGCAGTGGAATTCCGCGCGGACTGATTCGTTCCATTACATTTGACCGCCGCATTGACTGGAACGAATTCGCGATCGTCGCAGCTGCCGACATTCCCGGCGAGAATTGCATTCAGCTCATCGTCGCCGATCAACCCTGCTTGGCCGACGGCAAAGTGAATCATTGCGAAGAGGCCATCCTGCTTCTCGCGCATCCCGACAAAC
>Ga0307474_10003485_pt1 | contig 11330 bp, 6 predicted proteins | sample atmos_gasesECM1C_2_FD_203312 | JGI IMG/M metagenome (GOLD analysis project Ga0307474, IMG submission 203312) | Hardwood forest soil microbial communities from Morgan-Monroe State Forest, Indiana, United States - atmos_gasesECM1C_05 | ecosystem: Environmental > Terrestrial > Soil > Temperate... | reverse complement strand
CCGTAAAACGAAGGTAAGTGAATTGTGCCGCCCCGCTCGCGTTCATCCATGAGCAACTTTGTGATGATGAATCCGGAAATCACGAAAAAAATGAACATCCCGAGCGTAGCGGGGTCGAACCTCATCCAATGGGGTCTGCCCACGCTGGGTAGCAGACGCAGATGAAAGGCGAGAATGATACCCACAGAAATGGCTCTTAGACCATCGAGACTGGGAAGTCGTTCGGCTGTTCCTATTCTAGATGCCAAGGTCCACTCTCCTCCGTATCGCCCGGGACCGAACGGCTAAGCGATGCGATCTGTTAGGGCTGCGGCACGGACTTCCACTGGTGGTCCAAACTTTGTTCGTGCGAAACGCTTCTTCAAGTTTAGACAAGGCCGCTCGATCAGGTAATAAGAACAGAGTGCTGTAGCCAGCGCCGCGATAATATTGAGTGGAAAAGAACTGCCGGGAGGCATGGGAGGGAGGAACAACTGTTGCCAAACGTAGATCGAATAGCTCAGCCCCCCAACAAACATGAGCGCCTTAGAGTTGAGAATGCTGCCGAGTCGATCGTCGGGGATGGCGATGCACCGGAAGACCGCGAGTGCCACAAGTATGTTGATCACATAAGAAAAACCGTGGACCGAATATCCACGGTTCCACGTGTAAAGTCGGAGTGCGACTGCGCCCAGCAGAACAATCGAGAAGAGGTTTGAAGTGAATACTCTTTTACTTGTCATCCACTGGAAACTCAGGGCGAGTAAACAGCCGGTCAAAATAGAAGCTGTTCCCTCTGGCACATCGAAGCCTGGTGACACCCTTGGGAACCATCGCGAGATCGTCATTCCGGTGAAGGGAATGAACACCAGCCCCGCGAAAGCCAAGAAGTAGCCTCTCCTAAACCCCAAAATCGCGATGGTTGCCGGCCAAAGAAGATAAAACTGTTCTTCTACCGTCAAGTACCACAAGTGACCCAAATACCAAGCGCGGTCATGATGGAAGTCCATTAAGTAACTGACGGCGAACGCGAGATCGTGTGGTCGAAGACCGATGATTCCAAGAAAACTCAACAGTGCTATGACACTAATGTAGAGATAGGCGACTGGAAAAATTCGCAGAAAGCGCCGGATATAGAAGTTCTTCAGCGATATGGTTCCAGTTCGGCCATGCTCCCTCATCAGCACGGTGGTAATCAGAAACCCGGAAAGGACAAAGAACACGACCAGACCGATGGCAGCCAGTCCGCCAAGAAAATAGAACCTTGGGAAATTGCTGGAACCAACCGTATGAGAAGCAAGGACCAGCAATATGCAGATGCCGCGCATTCCGTCGAGAGAAGGGATTCGTCCCCTACTCAACGACTGCGTACTTGCCAGCGGTGTCATTCGGCTGAGTTTCAAGGACAACATAGCATTGTCTGAGTTTGTAAAGTCGCTACCGAAACGGGAATTGACAAGAATTTGACAAAGTCGTGCCGAACCGGCGACCGACCACACCTTTCATGTATGGGTGCGCCGGTGCGTTGACCAAGGTCGCATGTGGGTTGCAGAGGCATGAAGCCGCGGCACTCAGGTGCGAATCGAGATCGGCAGCGCCTGACGTTGAGGGCCCAGAGCCTTCGGCAGCGCCTAGTTCAAGGAGTGCACCGAGGCCGGGTCAAGCAGTGTGAACGAGCAACCGCTGTGCTGGTAACATCCCAGAATCCCGCGCCGCACGAAACGGGTGGGAACGTCGCCGGGAGCGGGAAAGTTGAAATCGATGCTCTTCAACTGTTTTCCCTGAAGCTTCATCTTGTCTGAACCACTGATGAACTTCACATCGTCAACTTTGAACTTCTTGCTCTTCCCGTCAGACCCCAGCAGCACAAAAAACTCCGCGCTCTCCGTACCCGGGAGAAATCGTGCCAGCTTGAAGTTTCGCTCGCGGCTGGCCACGTCGGCGGTCTCTCCTAAATTCTTCGGCTGCGCCGTACCGCCGTTTAAATGATCCAACCGCTTCTGTACCTCGTCCATCTCGCTTTTATATTGGCTTAGCCCCATTTGTCCCGACATCGGTAAACGGTATGCCGCCATGCGACACATCTGGATCGCGGGTTCAGTTTTGTGCGACCGATCGTAGACTCGGCACAGATGACCCGCAACCACACCATCCTGGGTTAATTTCCACGCCGCCAGCAAGTACGCTTCAGCCTCTCCCAGGTTTGACATCCGTTCATCGACCCAGCCCAGGGTATCCCAGTAAGCCGACAACTTCTGGACTCCTTTCAGATCGTCTAGCTTCAACTCCTCCAGCGTAATTTCCTGCGATTCCTCTTCCGCAGCGAGGACCGCTTTCTTCGCATAGTCCAAGGCCAGGGGCAGCTGAAAATCCGCCTCGGCCATTGTGTAGGCCACGTCGTTGAACGTGTAACCCTGGGGATCCAAATCCGCGAGTTTGACGAACGCTTGTCGGGCCTTGTCGCGTTCGCCGCCCAGCAGATAAGCCGAACCGGCATTCGCTTGCAGATCTGCCCGGTCACCCTTGATTTTCAATGCTGCCTCGTAGGCTGTGGCCGCCTCGGAATATCGTTTCAGCTGATAGAAACAAACTCCAAGATTCGTGGGTCCGTCCACGTCATTCGGGTAGGCCTTTACAAATTCTTGGAGCACCGGAACCGCCTCCTCGTAGTGCGACATCGCCATCAGACTCGAAGCAAGAGCCCCTGGAATGACGGACGCGGACGGGTCGGCGGCCATGGCTTTGTGAAATGCCTCCAGACTGGCGTCCACTTGGTTTTGCATAAGCAAAAGGGCGCCCAGTTGCACCCATGCCCGCGCAAATTGCGGGTCCGCCCCAACAGCTCGGTACAAGGAAGACATTGCACTCGGGGCATCATGTTTTTCTATCGCGTCACGCGCCTCATTCTCTAGCCGCGTCGCTTCGAGATTTAGGCTGTTAGGAAGATTTCTGAGGCCGCTCACCGAAGAGATATCCGGATTGATGGCGTTGAGGGCCATCGAAGAAGTTGCTTTCGAAGACAGCGGGATGTAAACACCGTAGTCGTCTTGAACAGTCTTCATGAACTGTTTGTATGCTTCGCGATCGCTGGCGGGCACCTCCACCATGAGCGTCTTCAAGTGACGCTCGCTAATCAGCTTGCTGTCCTTGAACTCATAGGTGGCGTCGTATTGGGCGAAGTCGCGCTTGAGATGAACGGGAGCCGGAAGCTCGGGCCGGTATCCGACCGGTAACTCGATGCGTCCGTGAAGCTGAACGTCAGTGAGCGGGCCGAGCCACGATGGGCCGAAGGGAAGCAGCTCTTCGTCCGCCGGCGCGTCTAAGCTGATCACGGGCGACGGGGCGAGGATTCGGTGGTTTGCCCAGTCCCCAAACTCCTTTCGCGTGTACTTGTAGGCGAAGTGAAACGGTTCATCGGTCTTCTCAGGCGAGCTTGCGGTCACCTCGCTCACATCTCCCGTGAATCCGGAACCTAGCGAGATTCGCTGCCCAAGGTCTCTCCATTGCGGAAGCGGCACTGCGCGAAATGTGCTTCGCAGCAGGTATTCCAGATCTCCGCGCTCAGACACCTCAACGCTTCCCTCCAGTGTTCCCGCTTCGTTCAGCTTTGCATCCATACTGAAAGTCTGCTCTGTGGCGAAAGGCAAATCCGCCGGGGTGTTAACCAGCGATGCTGGCTTGTCTTTCCAAATTACCAGCGCGTGTTTGTCACGCAAAAGAGAGAGTAGATACCGGTAAGGTCCGACCTCAGCGGTGGAATCGAGCCACACCAAACCGCCTCCTCTGGGCACGACCGTGATGAGGTGATTCGACTGTCCGGGAGACGGCACGTCGGCATCCATCTCACGACTTGTACTGATCAGCGCGGGATATGCGGGAATGCCCACGGCGGTTAGCAGGGAAGCGAGCAGGGTATGTTTGTCTTTGCAATCGCCATACTGGTTGGTCAGCACTTCCACAGCGCTGTGCGGCTGGTAGCGGCCGATACCGAAGGCGACCCCAACGTAGTGGAACTGCGTGCTCACGTAAGCGTACAGAGCGCGCAATTTTGCGTCATCGTTCGCTGCGTTTTTGGTCAGCTCCACAGCTTTTGCCGTGACTTCCGGCGTCGGTTTTACCCGCTCTTCCTGCAGACCGCCATACCAGCGTCCTACCTCGTCCCAACTGGCGAAACTGCTCATCAGCACATCGGGCTGCGGCAGTCGTCCTTGCAGCTGCTGCCACACGAGCTCGGTGGCCTCCCGCTTCTTGTTCGTTTCGTCCTTGTGCTTGAGATTCGCGTGGTGCCATGTGTAGATGCGGTATCCTGCAGCATCGGCGGTTGCGGGCTGGACCTCTGAGCTTTTTATCTTTATTGCGCGATCGCGGGGTACGCTGATCTCCAGCTGCTCATCCAATATGATCGGGCCCTTCGTGAAGCCGTATTCCGTCCAAAATTGTCCGGGCGCCAATGGTTTGGTGGTGTGCTCTTCGGTACGGAACTCCAGCACGTCGCCCACACTAAGCCCTTTTACTGCCACGTGCTTTTCATGCAGATCGCTGTAGAACGGTGCCTGACGCGTTATTTCCGCGGCCATATCCTGCACGTTCTCCGGCGGCGTTTCCACAACCGAGCCGTCCGGCTTGCGAACGCGCACGTACGCAATCTCAAAAGTTCCAGTCCCGCTGGGATAGGAGAAGGTCAGGATCCCGTAGTTTTGTACGCCGGCCTGTGATTGAATTCGAACTCGAGCCGTATCTTGTTGGGAAGACGTGCCGTCATTCTCAAAGCGCTGTTTCCGCAAGAACTGCTCGAAGACGAACGCCTCCTGAGAGTAGTCCGCCTTCGAATTGCCAGCCTGCGCCGGCGAACGTGCCTGCGCACTCGCGGACGGAAGAAGGGCCAGAAGCGGAAAGACGAGAACAAAGCGTCTCACCATAGGGTGGGACCATTATTCAGGTTCTCTACGAAAAAGCAAGCGAGTTTTCCATGTCTAGGGTGAGCCAGAGGCCTTGGGACAGCGGCCGAGTGAGGCGCGTGAATGTCTAGCCTTTGGACGATTGCAGAAATCATTGGCAACACCTCTGAAGATTCGGCTCATGATCTAACATTCAAGATCCGAATGCGGAACTAATTCCCTGAGCGACACGCGCGTTCATACCATCCATACCATTATCATTGAAGGGGAAATGGGGGTACTCAGAGTGGCTGCCCTCGAGAAAGTCTGAAGTGTGGGAAGGACTCAAGTGAGGCCGTTGGAAGGTTCTCTTTCCTTTGCCGTAAGTTACGCAAATGGTTAACGAGAATCCCACTCTGTCCGCCAGTTTTAAACGACTTAGCGGGTCGTGCAATCAGTTTGCAATCCCTTTGCGGGAAAAACGCTAGCCCTACGACTTTCGAAAACTTGCCATCCGGACCCCAGGCACGCTCTAGGTAGCCCGCCGCGAGGGCGAGCCCGACTGACTTCTTCACGGGATGGAGCAGGCGCGCTCCCGTGGGGGCCATTCGCGCCAAGGATCGCGGAACCCGCATGCTGCGGGAGGACAAACGGGAGGACAAAGAAGATCAGAACCAAACTAAGGCAAACGAACATATACCCCGACGCCTGCACTACGATCTCCCGCCCAGATCGGGCCTCAGAGAGCTTTTGGCGATCATGGCGGACACTCCCGGCTAACCCTTATACTCGTTGCCATTCATGGCAGCCACTGGGAGGTACTGGCATGTTTGCTGGATCGATGGAAAAATCCCGCATCTTCTCGCCAATGATGCCTTTGCTTGTCGCACTCTTCCTCGTCTGCGGCAGCACCCTGATGTATGAAGTGGTGTTGACGCGCCTTCTGAGCGTCATCTCCTGGTATTACCTCGCCTTTGTCTCGATCTCAATGGCCACTTTTGGGATGACTGTCGGTGCGCTATTCGTACAATTGAGTCCCTCGCGATTCACGGAAGAACAGGTACCTGATCGGTTGGCACAAGCATCGTCGGCGATGGCAGTTTCCATGCCGTTGGTTCTGATGACGATGCTGGCGGTGCCGGTCGAGCTCTCTCGGTCCGTCGAGACGGTGTACAGTTTCGCGCTATTTTCGGCCATTATCGCAGTGCCTTTTTTCTTCTCGGGTATTGTCGTTTGCCTGTCCCTCACACGCACGAAATTCCCAGTTGGCATCGTCTATTCCGTGGACCTGCTGGGTGCGGCAGGAGGATGTTTGGGCTCAGTCATCTTGCTGAGGTTTCTCGATGCACCCAGCGCCATTCTGGCGATTTCTGCCGTGCTGTTTGTCGCTTCCGCGGTCTATTCCACCTTCCGAGGGGAACACAGGCACCGAACCCGTTGGATCGGGTGTGCAGTTGGGATGCTTCTCCTGACCGGACTCAACGCCTCCACTCTTCATGGCATTCAGCCCATCTGGTCGAAGGGCCAGATCGACACTAGAAGTGACATTGTGGCGGAAATCTGGAATCCGATTTCGAAGGTACGCGTGAAGAAGCCTGCGCAACCCGTGGGTCCACCCTGGATGTGGGGTGCAAGTCCCCACATGCCTGATGTTGCGATCGAAACTCTGCCACTGGATATTGATAATGACGCAGGGACACCCATGATGCGCTTTAGGGGGGACGTGCGTGAGTTCGACTTCCTTCGCTACGACGTTACCTCTCTGGCGACACAACTTCGTGCCGGAGGCTCGGCAGCGATCATCGGAATTGGTGGTGGTCGCGATGCAATCACGGCACTCGTCAACGGATTCCATCGCGTGGTGGGGATTGACGTGAACAGTGCAATTGTTGACATTACGACGCGGCGCTTCGCCTGGTTTTCCGGTTTCAACAAAATGTCGGGCGTAGAAATTCACTGCGACGAGGCGCGGAGCTATCTTACGCGCAGCCCAGAACGGTTTGATGTGATTCAAGCATCCCTGGTGGATACGTGGGCGGCAACCGCCGCAGGGTCCTTGTCCCTCTCAGAGAATTCCCTGTATACGGTGGAAGCCTGGCGGATTTTCTACCGGCATTTGAGGCCCGCTGGCGTGATTTCGTTTACGCGCTTTTACAGCGGGCCCGATGGTTTTCAGACCTACCGCATGTTTTCGCTCGCATGGGCCACGTTGCTCAGCGAAGGTGTCCAGCAACCGGGAGAGAGCATTGCATTACTCGGATCAGGCAAGGTTGCCACTCTGCTCGTGAGTAACGTGAAGTTTTCACCTGCGGACTTGCAGAAGCTTCGCTCAATCGCACAGAACATGTCATTCAAGGTGTTGTATCTGTCCGGAGAACCAACGCTTGTCCCTGAATTGCAGGTGATCAGCGGTGCGCGGTCGCTGTCCGATCTGTCGAAGCTGCGATCCGACGGCAACTTCGACATCTCGCCGGTGTATGATTCCTCGCCTTTCTTCTTCAATGCGGTTGGCCTTCGTCGTTTACCTGAGTTTCTGGTGCAGAATGTTGGAGGTGGAAACGTTCGAGCCCTGATGTTTCTCGTTGGTTTCATGATATCCGCAGCAGCCCTGCTCGCCCTGGCGGTGGTATTTCCTCTCGTGAAGAGCATCCCGCGGCCCCAAGGGGCGCGCTCTACTCTCGCGGGCGGAATGGGATATTTCATTGCGATCGGACTGGCTTTCATGCTCGTTGAGATCGCCATGATGCAGCAGCTTTCAATTTTTCTGGGGCATCCCATCTACTCTCTGGTCGTGGTACTGGCGGGGTTGATCTTGTCGGCCGGAGTCGGCAGTCTGGCTTCAGAAAAAGTTGAGTTTTCATCCAGTCTAGCGACTCGCATCCCTGCCGTGTTGTCGGCTGTGATGGTCGTAGGCTACTCTGTGGCGGCGCTTCCAGTCGTTCACAACTTTACCGCAGGCGCTCTTTGGGAGCGCGTGGCTCTGTCGCTGGTCTTAGTGTTTCCGAGTGGCACGATCATGGGGTTCTGTTTCCCTGTCGGTCTTCGATGGATGAGAACGCTCGGGCAATACGAGACGTTGCCTTGGATGTGGTCCTTGAACGGCGCAGCTTCAGTTCTGGCCACCTTCGGCGCCACCATTATCTCAATGGAGTCCAGCATCAATGCGTGCCTCTTGACCGGGGCCGCATTCTACCTGATTGCTGGCTTGGCGCTTCCTGCCAAACCTGAGGCGTCTCAAGTGCCCGCGCACAGTTACTTCCGCTCCCAGAGTTCGTCTTGATCAGAGAACACCTGCACGCGCAGATACCGTTCTCGGATGTAGGTGCGAAGGGGGATGATATCTTCTGTGGGGCGCTCGACTTGATCTCCGTAATCCAGATGCCGGGACCAGAGCACGAATCGCACTTTCTTCGCTTCCAATTGTTGGATGGCCCGTGCGATGTGCTCCGGCCGGGTCTGCTGATTGGGTTCCACAGCATCCATGAACACAGGATTCCGCAGATGAAGCGGGAGGTAGATGCTAGGCCCCGGCGCTTGGAAGAGAAACTCCCCAGGTTCGGTGTAGAGCATCATCGACTGCAACTTGTCATAGGTATCGAGAGACACAGCGGTTTTTCCGCCGGGCGTTTCAAGAGTCGCGTGCTCACCAGCCTGCCTGGACCGAGTCTGGTGAATCGCGAACGCAGCAATAAAGACCCAGACCACCACGACCGCAAAGCGCCGGACTTTCTCCGCGCGACCGACGGTCCAGAGCAACAGAACAATGCCTGGCATTGACACCGTGTAGAGCCGAAGCCAATTCAGACTGGAAGCCACTTCCATTAGCAGGGCGAGACCGACCATGGCCAGGAGCGTGACTGATTCCCAGCGGAATGCTGAATTCCACCGATCACGCCAGCAGCGCCACAGCACCACCAAATAGATCACCGGAAGCAAGAGGTGAACGAAGAGGTATGGAGCGAGTGTAGGCAACGTGTCCCAGGAAAGAGGCTGAGGAAATCCCATCGACCGGTTTGCTAGTCCGTGTACCATATACCGCCCGACGTAGGTGACTTGGTAGTACCAAAGCTGCCTCGCGCCAACCATCGCAAGGAAATGGGCGTTGAGTATCAGCAGCACGGCGGCGAAACCGGCGAAAAGCAGTAGTTCGTCTCGACCTAGAGCCTGCGATGTCTCTTTTGTGTCAGATCGCTTCCAGAGCAGGAATATCGCAAAAGCCAGCCCTGCCACTGCTCCGCGGGTCTGTGTGAAGAACGATGCCAGACCCAGCAACGCTCCCGCGGCGAAGGTCATTGTCGCGGTACTGCTTCGTTGACCAATTCGCACCGCGCACATCACGGCCAAAACGCTAAACCAATGGTGCGTACCATTTAGCACTTTGCCATAGATGAGCACCAGAAACAGTAGTGCGGCAAGAAAAGCCAGCCTGCGTTCCATGATCTCGCCCGCCAGCTCAAAGCACATCCAGGAAAGAGCAACGCCGAGCAGGAGGACGGCGAGATTGGTGACCCAGATGTGAAGCCCCAGAAGCTTGAACAACATGAAGTAAACAAAATCTGTGCCGGGCGGGGTGAACTGGAAGAAGTCCCGATAGGGCTGTTCACCGTACAACATGCGCTGCCCATCCATCCAGAAGAACGTCTGATCTCCGGTCAGCAGAAAAGGCGTGTTGGGAAAGGCGAATAGGCTGAAATAGAGGTACGTGGCGGCACTCAGCAACAGAGTGACGACGAGCCAATCTATTCCGCGTCCTGCGCCGCGCTCAGTCTTCGCGGCAACGCGCACGGGTAATCGCATGGTTGTAGGGATCCACAGATCTGGTAGATCATACAACCAGACGACCACCGGAAAGGTTGGCTGCGCGTCGCAAAACAGGGCTATCGCCGTAAAGCATGTCACCTTGACCGTGCAAAAGGGAGTACCCGTGGAACGGAGAGTCAATGAACGAATTCACCTACACGAGTTGTCTGTTTAGCCTTCTTATGCGACACAAGCAAGTGAATTCAATCCCAGAACCACGTTGGCGCTTCTTGCGTCGTGAAACTGGCGCCCGAGGGCACTCATGAAACAGAAAGCTACCGGGCAAGAACGAACGCAGAATATCCCAGTCTCCTCGATGGCGTGCGACCGGTCGTCGCACCCCCGGTGACTAGGCGGAGGTCATGGCGAGAAAGCGCTTCGCATGAGCCGCTGGTACTCTCGGATTTTGACTCTAGTCTCTGGATGGCACGGAGTCATGCTCGTGCGCGATACGCCAGTCGCCGTCGATGTTGCGCAGTCCGATTGTCAGCCTGAACAGGAACCCACCTTCCTTCGGAGGGCCGCTGAACGTGCCGGAGCCGCACTGCATGACGGCGACGGCGACATCTTCGACCGCGGTAGCCAGCGCAAATTTAAGGGGACGCGTTCCCGAAGCTTCCCGTTGACACGGCTAGCGGGTACTTCGATACATCTCTGCATCGCGCTGCAAGAGTCTACCCAGTTCTCTCCAGCCAATAAGTATCACGTGATTGTCTTGCAGGGCTTTGCGAAATGACGGGTCCGACATGGCTTTAAATTCACGTTGCCGCCATGCTGCGCCCCAATCGGCATGATTCACCATGATCGCCTCGCTTTCCGCATCATCGATCGCCAGGTGCACAAATACTTCGGTCACACCTGGTTGAAGTGTCTTGACCAAATTCACGTAGTAATCGACCCAGTGTGAGGGTACAACGTCAGCGCTTGGCGAGAAGATCGCATCAGGTATGGGAAAATGGGGTTCGAGCTGGTTTAAGCGCTGCGCGAAAAGCTGATCGTTGCGCGCCATGCGGATCGGTAGATGATAGGCGTTCGCCACCTTCAAAAAAACGGCAAACAGCTCCGGCGTGGCATACAGCACGTGCATGTGAGCATCGAGGTGCGAAGGATGCAACCCTAACGATATCGCATGCTCGATCTGAGCCCGCAGTTCGATCTCAACCTCATCGGTTCTTGCGTGCTTCGCGACACTGGCAGCATCTGGATAAAGGTTCCCGTCGGACGCGAGAAGAGTTGGAACGGCGGAGCGCGAAGCAACCGGACCCCACCGATATGTATCCCACTCGGACGTAAGTGTGAGATGTAACCCCAGGTCGGCGTTCGGGTGAGATTTTGCATATGCAACCACCTCGGTGAACCAAGGGGCAGGCACCATCACGGTGGCGGACGTGATCCACTTTTTATCCAGAGCATCAAAGCTGGCGAGGTCTTCAGCGTGTGCTAGGGCGAGGTCGTCTGCATTCAAAATCAGCAGCTTCGCATCAGCCGGATATCCGAGTCGTACCTGAAGCGGTTCCCCCGCTGTTGTTTCTTTCGTGTCAGCCGTACTCGGACTGCTCAACGCGGCCGCGTGACCAGCTAGTTGCAAGAGTATGACGCAGAAGAAAAAGGTCACGCAATGCGGTCGCAACCACAAGCGTAAGCGAAGGACACTGCTCTGATTCCGAATTAATT
>Ga0307474_10003484_pt1 | contig 11334 bp, 14 predicted proteins | sample atmos_gasesECM1C_2_FD_203312 | JGI IMG/M metagenome (GOLD analysis project Ga0307474, IMG submission 203312) | Hardwood forest soil microbial communities from Morgan-Monroe State Forest, Indiana, United States - atmos_gasesECM1C_05 | ecosystem: Environmental > Terrestrial > Soil > Temperate... | reverse complement strand
GCGGGGAAATCTGTATCGACGGTCACCGTTTAGCAAGTCAGCGAGTTCGCTAGTTAGCGAGTCAGTCGGCCGCGAGTCAGCCGGTTGATGGGTCAGCCCTGTTGCTGACTTGCTGACCCGCTGACTGGCTGAGCTGCTAGCAACAGCCTGAAGTGCTCGCGCAGCTGCGCGATGGCGCGGTCGAAGGGGTCCACTGACCTGTAGGAACGCGAGAGCATCACGCCGCCCTCCATCACCACCAGGACGTAGGTCGCGAGAGCGTCGAGGTCGGTCTCCGGCGGGATGGCCGGCCGCATCGCTTCCAGACATTCCTTGATGGCTTCAATCCATCCCTGAAAGTTTTTCGCGATCAGCTCATGGGCCGGGGCGTTCTCGGGATCGATTTCGAGAGCCAGCCTCCCCAGCGGGCACCCGTACCGGCAGTCCGTTGCCAGGATGCGCTGGCGATAACCCGCGAGGATGGCGAAGATGCGCCCCAGCGGTTCGTCGACCGTGGCAAACGCGGGATCGACCACCATCGGCCGCAGAAGGCGCAGGTAGCCGTCGAGCACCTCGCGGAGAAGGGCCTCCTTGCTGTCGAAGAAGTGGTAGAAGCTGCCGGAGTTGACCTCAGCATGGGCCAACAGCTCCGCCATGCTGGTGCCGGCAAAGCCCCGGTCCCAGAAGAGATAGCGCGCGGCATCGATGAGGCGTTCGCGGGTTGAAGGGCGGGAGTTAGTCATTCATTCAAGAAAACAGTTGACAGGGTGTATTGTAGCTGCTCTATCTTAGTTGAACAATCAACCAAGTACTAGGACGATCATGAAAAGATACCTCGGCCTTCTGACCCTTGTCGCAACTGCATCCGCTGCTGGCTGCGCCCAAAGTGGGCCAGCCCAAGGTGGCCTAGTAGTGACGGTGGCGCCTCCCCAGGAACTCGTCATCCAGGTCGAGGTGCCGGCGCCGCTTGCCGCCGTCTGGCAAGCCTTCACCACCAGCGAAGGGCTCAGCACCTGGCTTACCCCGAAGGCCACCGTCGATCTCCGGCCGGGCGGCGAGTGGACGGCGCACTTTCCGGGCGGCAGCACCGGCGGCGGTACGATTGTCAGTTTTGTGCCGCAGAAGGAACTGGTGATTTCCGCGATGGCTCCTGACCGCTTTCCTCACGTCCGCGCGGAGCGAACGCGGGCGGTTTTCCAGTTCGAAGCGCGGGGGGACTCGACGGTGGTGCGGCTGACGCAATCCGGCTGGAAGAGCGGCGCGGAGTGGACGAGCGCCTACGAGTATCTCGTTGCGGGCAACGCGCAGCTGCTTTCGACGCTGCACTCCCGGTTCGTAAACGGGCCACTCGATTGGAAGAAGATCTTTGGCGAGGCCGCGAGAACTGAGTGATCAGTGGTCAGTGATCCAGAGCCGAGTGGTCAGTGATCGGTGGTCAGAAAGGGCGGGAGGGTGAAGGGAAAAGTTAGGAGAAGCGGAATGAATCTCAACCTGATCAATGTGTGGGCCATTCTTGCGGCCGCGGTTTCAGCGTTCGTCCTCGGCGGCTTGTGGTACTCGCCTGCCTTATTCGGGAGGGCGTGGGAACGGGCCAACGGCTTCGCGGATTCGCCCAAGGCTCAGCCCAAAACATTTCTGCTGAGCTTTCTCTTCAGCCTGGTGATGGCGGTGAACCTAGCGTTCTTCCTTGCCGATCCCAAGACGACGGCGGCCTTTGGCGCGACCGCGGGCTTCCTCGCCGGCTTCGGCTGGGCGGCCATGGGGCTGGCTATCGTGGCGCTCTTCGAGCAGCGGCCGTGGAAGTACTCGCTGATCAGCGGTGGGTATCTGACCGTGGCGCTCACGCTGATGGGGCTGATATTGGGGGCGTGGCGGAAGTAGGCTCCGCCCTCAGAAGATTGGCGACGTAAAGTCGGCGATGAAGTGAATGCCAGGAACATTGAGTCGCGTGAGCTGCTTGTCTCCAGTAAGGAACAGATCAATCCCAGCAGACGAAGCGCACGCCAAATGAATGGAATCGGCGGCCTTGAGTCCATGTTTTGCCCTCAACTTGCTAAAAGGCGCGACAGCTCCGCTATCGAAGGATAGGAACGAGAATCCCATCTCCTCAATAATCTGGCGGATCGCCGCAGCCTTACCGGTTTGAGGTGACTTCTCCGCCCCGGCCATGATTTCGCCGAGTGCGAGGCAGCTCGTGAACAACGAATCGTTACGCTGATAGGACCTGTCCAGAAGCTGCCGTACCCGCAGCACAAACGCCGGGTTTCCCTCCAGCAGATAAATGAACAGCATCGTGTCCCAGTAGATTCGGCTCATGCCGCTTCATCGTCCTCTGACCGGACCCAGCGGAGAAACGCTTCGCCGCCGCCATACTCGGCAAACTCCTCTTTCAGGATCCCACGGAGCTTCTCAGTCAACCTTGTTGCGCGCGCTGAAGCGTCTTCTTGCGGCGCATTCTCGTTCTTCAACGCGCTGTTCCGCTCACCCCCAAGCTCCTGCGCCGATCCTGCCACACGATAATGGACAACGACGGTTGGGCTCTGTTTTGAAGGCGGTCCGTCCACTCTTTCGATCTCCAGATTATTCTCCCGGAGAAATTTGCGACCGGTGAGCGCATCGCAGACTTGCGGGGTGTTGCGAACAGGCACACCTTCGTCGGTGAGAACGTCTTTGACTCGAATGGAAAACCGCTGTCGTCCATCCCGAACGGCCGGGGCTACGTACCTGGATTTTGCGAAGGATCGAATTCGGTCACTCAGTCCGACAGGCATGAAAATCCTACTTTCGAAGACAGATTAAAATAGATTATGTAAATTGGCAAGAAAGAACTTCTATCTATCTAAACAACAACTTCCGATAGGGTGGGAGGGCCGGCGACTTCGCGGAGTCACCTAACGCACAGCCAAAGGTGTTTCTGCTGAGCTTTCTCTTCAGCCTGGTGATGGCGGTGAACCTCTCCTTCTTCCTTGCCGAATCCCAAGACGACTGCGGCCTTAGGTACGACGGCGGGCTTTCTCGCGGGCTTCGGCTGGGCGGCCATGGGACTGGCTATCGTCGCACTCTTCTAGCAGCGCCGTGGAAGTACTCGCATATGAAGATCCGGCTGAACCGATTTGCCCCAACTCCGGTACTTCAGATGCCCCTTCGTCATGGGATGGAACGCCGGGCGGCGGTGTATGCTCAAGCCAAGAATGAAACGTGTCCTGACCGCTGCGGTCCTGATTCCCCTGGTCCTGGTTATAGTCTTTCTGCCCCAGAATTTAAGGTGGCTGCTGGTGGCGGCGACAGCCGCGGTTTCCTCGCTGGCTGCCTGGGAGTATCTGGGCATCGCGCGGCACATGGGCCCGCAATCCCCTCGCATCGCCATCATCGTCGCCACGGTCGTCCTGTTCGCAGCGTGGTGGCAATGGCAGGACCCCGACAAGTTCCTGCCCATCTTCGGCATCCTCTGCCTCACCCTGCTGATGTATTGCACCTTCATCAGCCCCATTGACCGCGTACTGCCCGATGCCGCCAACGCCATCTTCTGCCTGGTGTATACGGGCTTCACCATGATTGCGGTTCCCGCTCTCCGCGAGCAAGCCAACGGCTCTTCCCTGCTGGTCTTTCTTTTTTGCGCGGTGTGGGCCGGCGACACCGCGGCTCTCTATGTCGGGCGCGTCCTGGGACGACACAAGCTGGCGCCGGGCATCAGCCCCAACAAGACCTGGGAGGGATCGCTGGGCTCGATTGCCGGCAGTCTCCTGATTACCGTCGGCCTGCTGGAACTCGCCGACTACCTGGCTCGCTCGAATTTTGCGGTTCTTTCTTTTTCGGAAGAAGGCTGGGGATACTGGCTGGGGATGGCCGTGCTGGTCAACATCGCCGGACAGGTAGGCGACCTGGCCGAATCGGCTCTGAAACGGTCCGCGGGTGTGAAGGACTCGGGCAGCCTGCTGCCCGGCCACGGAGGCATTTTGGACCGCATTGACTCCCTGCTGATGGCCGCTCCGGCGCTATGGTACGCTCAACTCATTCACCGCTCGTTCTAGCGGAAACACGCCCCGGAAACGACTGCAAAACATTGAAAAGACTGGCAATCCTCGGTTCTACCGGCTCTATCGGACAAAGCACCCTCTCCATCGTGGATCAGTTTCCCGAGCGCTACGCTGTGGCCTCTCTTGCGGCCGGCCGCAACGTCGACGAGGCCTTCGCGCAGACCGTGCGCTGGCGGCCCAGGGTGGTCTCGCTGGCCACCGAAGCGCTGGCCGGCCAGCTGGCATCGAGGTTGCGCCAGGACGGTGTCTCGGGAGTGGAGGTAGTCTGGGGCAGCGAGGGCACCGTCGCTTGCTCCACGCTACCGGAGGTGGACTTTGTGGTCTCGGCGATCGTGGGCGTTGCGGGGCTGGAAGCCACGCACGCGGCGATCCTGGCCGGCAAGCCGGTGGGCCTGGCCAACAAGGAGTGCATGGTAGCTGCCGGCGAGATTCTGACCGCCGCCGCGCGCCTGCGCGACGTCCCCATCCTCCCCATCGACAGCGAACACAACGCCGTGCACCAGTGCATGCGCGTCGGCGTTCACAGCGAGGTGAAAACCATCTGGCTCACTGCGTCGGGCGGACCATTCCGGCAGACACCGCTCGAGGAGTTCGCGACCATCACGCCAGAACAGGCGCTGAAGCATCCCACGTGGGTGATGGGCCGGCGGATCACTATCGACTCCGCAACCATGCTCAACAAGGGGCTCGAGGTGATCGAGGCATGCCGGCTCTTCGACGTGCCGCCCAGCAAGGTTCGCGTCACGGTGCATCCGCAATCCACCGTTCATTCGCTGGTGGAGTACATCGACGGATCGATCCTGGCGCAAATCTCCGTGACCGACATGCGGTTGCCGATCCTGTACGCTCTCGCTTATCCGGAGCGGCCGGCGTCGAGCCTCACCTTCGACCTGGCCGCGCTGCGTCACCTGGATTTCGAGGAGCCGGACTTCGAACGCTTCCCTTGCCTGCGGCTGGCGTTTGAGGCGGCCGAGAAAGGCGGAGCGCACTGCATCGCCCTGAATGCCGCCGACGAGGTGGCTGTGGAAGCTTTCCTGGATCGGCGCATCCCATTTCGCGGTATCCCAGATACAATTGAAAAAGTGCTCGCTTCCACGCCGGAAGCGCATCCGGCGACGATCGCTGAGGTGCTCGCCGAAGACCGGCAGGCGCGCGAACGGGCCGGACAACTGATAAGTTGACCGCTCCGGTTGGGCACAAAGGACTTGCTGACTTTCTATGCAGAATCTCCATGACGTTGTGGTTGCGATTGTCGCGTTCATCATCCTGATCGGCGTGATGGTCGTAGTCCACGAATTTGGCCACTTCGCGGTCGCAAAACTGTGCGGCGTGCGCGTTGAATCGTTCTCGGTAGGCTTTGGTCCGCGGCTCTTTGGCATCAAGTACGGCGACACCGACTACAAGGTCTGCCTTCTTCCCCTGGGCGGCTACGTCAAGATGACGGGCGAAACGCCCGACCAGATCGCCACGACGTCAGAGGACGGCGCATCGGTGAGTGCGGATGATCCCGGCGCGTTCACGGCGCACCCGCGATGGCAGCGCATGCTCATCGGGGTCGCCGGTCCGGTAGCCAACTTCATCCTGGCCTTCGTGCTGATGGCCTTCTACTACGCGCTCATCAACGAGGTTCCGCTGCACGAAACCAGTTCCACGGCCATCGAGTGGGTGGCGGCGGATTCGGTCGCGGCGCAGGCCGGTTTCAAGCCTGGCGACCTGGTGCAGAGCTTCGGCAACGCGCAACACCCCGACTGGGAAAAGATCGACGAGCAGGCCAACTTCAACTTCAACCAGACCGTGCCGGTGACGGTGGAGCGCGACGGAAAACCGATTCGGCTTTCGCTGGCGCTGCCTCCGGACATCAAGGGGCACGACTTCGACATCAGCGACGTGGGCATCATCCCGCAGTATGTGCGCGGGCCTATCGGTGTGTACGATGTGCCGAATGGGACGCCGGCGGCCAAGGCCGGCTTGCGCGCCGGGGACGCGATTGTGGCGGTCGATGGACATGGCTTCCACACGGTGGAGTCGCTGCTTGCCTACCTGCAGTCGGGCAAGGGCACACCCATCACCCTGACAGTCGTTCGGGACGGCGCCACCGTTGGACCCATGGTGGTGAATCCCGCCAAGCTGGACAGCGGCTGGAAGCTCGGCTTTGAGGCCGTGCCGCCGCCGATGCGCAACGACCCCCTGGCCGCGGGCAGAGCCATCGACAAGGCGGGAGAATTCTGCCGCGACAAGTCGCTGCTGATCGTCGAAGTCCTGCAAGGACTCTTCACGCGCAAAGTGGCGGTGTCGCAGCTCTCGGGTCCGGTCGGCATTGCACGCATGGCGGGACAAGCAGCGGGGATGCGCGGATGGTTCCCCAAGATCGGCCTGGCCGCGGCGATCAGCCTCAACCTGGGGATCCTCAACCTGATGCCCTTCCCGATTCTTGACGGCGGGCTGATCCTGCTGCTCCTGATCGAATCCGTGCTGCGCCACGACATCAGCGCTGCGGTGAAAGAGCGGATCTATCAAGCCGCTTTTGTGGTGCTGGTGGTCTTCTTCGCGTTCATCATCTTCAACGACGTGACCAAGCTGCCCATCTTCACCCACGTGAAGCCGTAAAAACAGGGATCAGGGGTCAGGGGTCAGGGATCAGTTTTTCCGGACCCGCACCCGACGCGTGATCACTACCACCGAACCTGATCCTGATCACTCATATGCCCGTAACAGCTGAAATTCGCGTGCGATACGCCGAAACAGACCAGATGAACGTGGTCTACTACGCCAACTACCTGATCTGGTTTGAGATTGGGAGGGTGGAGTTGCTGCGGTCGCTGGGGCTGGCGTACAGCGAGATGGAGATCGAGCACAAGCTGGTGTTGCCGGTGGTGGAGGCTACGTGCCGTTACCGGTCGCCGGCCCGCTACGACGATCAGATCCTCATCGAGACCCGGCCAGCCATGCTGCGTGGCTCTGTGCTCAAGTTTGCCTACCGGATCCTGCGAAAAGCGGGGGAGGGCAACGATCCCGAGCTGCTCGCCGAGGGTGAGACCGTGCACGTGGTTTGCGATGAAAAGTTCAAGCGCCAGCCATTGCCCGAGCAATACGCAACCGCATTGCGATCGCTGATCAACTGACGCTGCCGCTACCCGGCTCTTGGTTAAAGCCGGCGCGAATTCTCTACCGAGTAACTGTTACCAGTGTCCGGAATTCCCTTATCTTGGGAGCCCCGGGGAAGGGGGCTGGGTAACCGCAGTAACCTGGGACTTAGCCTACCCGCGCCAGCAACTGATTGCTCGCCGCGTTGTCCGCATCGGCCTTTAGTAGCTGCCGCTGCTGCCGGATTGCCGCCGCGAGAGCCTCAAGAGTAGCGCGCTGTGCAGCCTCTTCAGCGGCGGCCATGAGGGTGTTGGAGGAGTTAGCGGAGTAGACTGAGCGGGTCTTTTGACCGGAGAGCATTTTTTAGACTCCTTGAATAGCTAAGCTAGTTTTTTTTGCTAAGTTGATTACCAACCTAGCATGAAGTAACACGATCGGGGCAACTTTCTGGGCAACGAAACTGGTTACCAAAGTGAATTGTACTTCTAGGGTGACCCGTTACCTCCAGCTATCACAACAAGTTACGGCCGCCCGGACTCCTGGGAGTCCTACCGAGTTAGACGCGGACGGGGCCCACAAGGGTTTACTTTTCGCGCGCGACGACGAAGTCCGGGACCCAGAGAAGGGCCCGTTTGAAGTCGGAATCGGGCATCGACTTCAGCGCCTTGCGTGCTTGCTCCGCATAGCGCTCGGCAACGCCCATGGCATAGCTGACGGAGCCGTTGCGCGCCAGGATCTCCTGGATCTGCTGCCGGCTCACGTTCTCAAAGCTGCGGTCGTCGAGCACGCGCTGGATGGTTTGGCGGTCCGGGGCTGTGCCGTGATCGAGGGAGTGAATAACCGCCAGGGTGGCCTTGCCCTCGCGCAGGTCGCTGGCCACGGGCTTGCCGAGTACCTGTTCGGTAGCGGTCAGGTCGAGCACGTCGTCGACGATCTGGAAGGCCAGGCCAACGGTTCGCCCATAAGCCCCGACACTGGTCTCCTGTGCTTCCGTCGCGCCCGCCAGCACGGCTCCCAGCCGCATGGATACGGAGAAGAGGCAGGCGGTCTTGCGAAAGATCAGGTCGTAGTACTCAGCTTCGGAGACTGCCTTGCCCAGTTTTTGAATCTGGAGCAGCTCGCCCTCAACCATCTGCTGAGTGAGTCCGATGAGCAGGTCGAGCACGCGCAGATTCTTTTCTTCGAGCGCGACGCGAAAGGCCTGCATGTAAAGCCAGTCGCCCGCCAGGACGCATTTCTCATTCCCCCAGGTGGTGTTGGCCGAGGGGCGGCCGCGTCGCGTATCGGCGCCGTCGATGATGTCGTCATGCACCAGCGTGGCGGTGTGCACCATCTCCACCACCGCGCCAAGACGAACGGCGCTGGGGCCGGAGAAGCCCAGCATGTGCGAGGCCAGCAAGAGGAGCGAAGGCCGGATGCGCTTGCCCCCGCCTTCGCGCAGATACTCGGCGATCTCGGTGATGGTGCTGACGCCGGAGGCGGCGTCGCGGCCCAGTTCCTGCTCGATGGCTACGAGGTCATCCCGCAGCAGATCGAAAACCTCCCTCGCCGTCGCTATCGCCAGTGTGCTCAAGTTGCTCCGCTTCTCACGCTTGGTCTCGGCTTCCGGCTGGCCGCAGGGGAGATCTTGCCGGGGCTCGGTCACTTAATTGGTCCGGTAATTGGTAAACTGCAACTCCACTCCCAGGTCTTTGCCGCGCAGCATTGCGATGATCGCCTGGAGTTCGTCGCGGTCTTTGCTTGAGACTCTTACAGTATCTCCCTGGATGCTGGCTTGCGCTTTCTTTTTTGAGTCCTTGATCAGCCGCACAATCTCCTTGGCTCTTTCCGTAGGGATCCCCTGCTGCAACGTGATCTTCTGGCGGACGCTCTGGCCGGCGGCCGGCTCGAGCTTTCCATAGGTAAGATTCTTGAGCGAGACGCCGCGCTTCACAAGCTTCTGGCCAAGGATTTCCTTGACCGCTTCCAGCTTGTATTCGCCGGCCGAGGCCAGCTGAATCTCCTTGTCGCCTTCGACCAGGTTGATCTCAGAGTGCGAGTCCTTCAGGTCGAAACGCTGGCGAATCTCTTTGAGCGCCTGGTCGATTGCGTTGCGGACCTCCTGGACGTCGATCTTGCTCACAATGTCAAATGTGTTGTCTTGGGCCATGCGTCCCCCGGCAGGCGCCTGAGCAGCCAAGCGCCTTTACTCTCTATCAGTTTCCCACGTCAGACTGGAGCGAAAAGAGCCGTTGGAAGTTTTTCGTGGTGGCGGCGGCAATTTCTTCCGTGCTGACGCCCTTGAGCCCGGCAAGCATGGCCGCGGTTTCAGTGACCATGGCGGGCTCGTTGCGCTTGCCGCGGCTGGCTCCGGGAGCGAGCCACGGGGCATCGGTCTCGACCAACAACCCATCGAGCGGAACCCTTGCCGCCACATCGCGCAGCGGTTGGGCCTTGGCATAGGTTAGATTTCCGGCGAAGGAGATGAGAAAGCCCATGTCGAGGGAGCGCCGGGCCTGCTCCCACTCGCCGCCGAAGCAGTGCATCACGCCTCCCAGGCCGGTGTGGCGCCAATAGGTGTCGAGCGCAAGGAAGAGATGATTCCAGGCATCGAAGGCGCCTTCCCGGGGGCGGCAATGGATGAGGATGGGGCGCTTGCGCGCGGCTGCGACTTCAAGTTGGCGAATGAGACCGGCGCGCTGCAAGTCGTGCGCGGCGCCTTCGTGGTAATAGTCGAGTCCGATCTCCCCGCAGGCAATGACGTCAGGTTGCGCGAGCAGCCCGTCGAGTTTGGCGATCGCCGCATCATCGGCCTCCGGAGTGGAGTGCGGATAGATGCCGGCGCTGGCGTAGAGCCGCGGCATTCCAGGCTGGCTGTTGAACTCGCGGCAGAGATCGAAGGCCTGGTGCATCTCGGCAGGGCCTTCGCCGATGCCGATGGAGAGCACCGCGCCCACGCCGGCATCGGATGCGCGCCGCAGCATCTCCGCGCGATCGCCGGCGTAGCGCGGGCTGTCAAGGTGCGCGTGCGAATCGATCAGCAAAGCTTCGAATTTCTCCCCGAAGTGAACGGGCGGGGAACGGCATCCCGCTATGACTCCATTTTACGGGGCCGTTTCAGTGTGTCGTAGCCGTCACAGCTTTCCCGTACGGGGTCGCGGTACTCTTGCGCCATCGCGAGACAGGAGACTCCATGGATTTCCTGGTACTTGTAACCTATGCCACTCGCTACGGATCAACCGAAGAGACCGCGCAGGCGGTGGCGCAGACGCTGCGGGATCATGGCATTGCAGTCGAGTTTCGGGCCGTCAAGGATGTGCCATCGGTGGACCGATATGGCGCCGTGGTACTGGGCGCGGCGCTCTACATGGGCCGGTTACACAAGGACGCACGGCGGTTTCTCGCAGCGCAACGCGACAGGCTCGCGACGGTTCCGGTGGCCCTGTTTGTGCCCGGCCCGGTCGATAAACGCGAGAAGGACTGGACTGGGGCGCAGCAGCAGGTGGACAAGGCATTGGCCAGGCATCCGTGGCTGAAGCCGGTGGCCTGTGAGATTGTGGGTGGAGCCTTCGACCCCAAGCTGCTGGGGTTCCCGTTCAAGCTCATTCCCGCGATCCGGAAGATTCCGGCAAGCGACGCGCGCGATTGGACGAAGATTCGCCATTGGGCAAGCGCCCTGGCCAAAGCGTTACAGCCGTGCCCGCACGAAACACTGGATTGGCCAGGTGTTTCAGCAGCGCGATTCTGAAGACGGTTCGATTTAGAACTTATCCGTAAAGAGCGAGCGACGGCCTTCCGGCCGGCTGGCGCGTGGTCCTAATGGACCGCAGTCGGATGCTTGCGGCGTGGACGCCGCCGGTACAGCCTCCGGAGAGCGGCGCTACTCGAGTGCGCAAATTACGGATAAGTTCTTACTCGGTGCCGAAGACGGGATAATCCGGAACCCAGTCGCCGTCCGCCGATCCGTACGGGCTGGCGACAACGATGGTGTAGCCGTCGGGATCGCGCATCCAGCACTCCCAGTGATTGGGGCCGCCGTTACCATCTCGCGGATTGCGATGTTTGGGTATCACCAACTCCACGCCCATCTCCGTCGCGCGCTGCATCAGGTCGTCGAAGTCCTCGACCTCAAACCACAGCAGCACGCCATTGCCATAGGGCTTGGAGTTGCGGTCGCCAATGGGGCCGTGATCATGGACCACGTCAAAGTTGTGCAGCTGCAGGATTAGCTGGCCCTTCGACACCAGCTGTTCGT
>Ga0307474_10003483_pt1 | contig 11336 bp, 8 predicted proteins | sample atmos_gasesECM1C_2_FD_203312 | JGI IMG/M metagenome (GOLD analysis project Ga0307474, IMG submission 203312) | Hardwood forest soil microbial communities from Morgan-Monroe State Forest, Indiana, United States - atmos_gasesECM1C_05 | ecosystem: Environmental > Terrestrial > Soil > Temperate... | reverse complement strand
ATCTATATTCCCGGTGAATTTGGCGTACGTTTGGAGGACTGCTGGACCATGACCGCGTCCGGCCCCCGACTCTTCACACCTCTCGCGAAATCGTTGGATGCGCCTATTTGAGCCGCGCGCGGCGTACGCCGCGATGATCGTCGTGCCGTCATTGCTGATCTGGCTGTATTTGTGTTTCGCGCATGGCCGGTTCTGGCGATCCGCTCCGCAACTCGCGCCCGCCACGCCGCCGGAATTCCCGGATGTGGACATCGTGGTGCCCGCGCGCGATGAGGCGTACACGATCGGGGCGGCGATCGGCTCGCTGATCGCGCAGGATTATGCGGGCCGCTTCCGGGTCATCCTGGTCGATGACAATTCCACGGACGGCACCGCCGCCTTGGCGGGCGCGGCGGCACGGCTGACCGTCATCTCCCTGCAGTCAAAACCCGCCGGATGGTCCGGAAAATTGTGGGCCCTCGCCCAAGGCGTTGCGGCGGGTCGCGCGGCCGTGCTGTTGTTTACCGACGCCGATATCGTGCACGACCCGCGCCATCTGTCGACGCTGGTCACGAAGCTGCTGCAATCCCGCCTGGACCTCGTGAGCGAGATGGTGCGCCTGGAGTGCTCGAGCTTCGCCGAGCGCGCATTGGTTCCCGCCTTTGTCTATTTTTTTCAAATGCTGTATCCGTTCAATCGAGTCAACGACCCGCAATCCTCGGTGGCCGCAGCCGCCGGCGGCACGGTCTTGATCCGCCGCGAGGCCCTCGAGCGCATCGGCGGCATCGAGTTCATCAAGGACTGCCTGATCGACGATGTGGCGCTAGCGCAGGCCGTCAAGGCTTCCGGTTCGATCTTTCTCGGTCATTCCGGTCTCGCCGCATCCATGCGCCCGTATCGGTCGTTTGCCGACATTTGGCACATGATCTCCCGCACGGCCTTCACCCAATTGCGCCATTCGCCGGCACTGTTGACGCTCACCCTGCTCGGTCTCGGCGTGGTGTGGTGGGTGCCCGCGGCGGCGCTCCTGCTCGGGCACGGCTGGCTGCTCGGCTGCGGCGCGGTTGCATTTGGCCTCTCGGCAGGCAGCTACCAACCCACCTTGGCACGATATGGGCGCAGCCCCCTTTGGGCGCTCGCTCTGCCGCTCATCGCGCTTTTTTACATGGCGGCGACGCTCGGCTCCGCGCTCGACTATTGGCGCGGGCGGGGCGCCCGGTGGAAGAGCCGCGCCTACGGCGCCGGCTGACCGCTCGACCCTGGCCTGCGATAGGAGGACACTGCGGGCAGCAACCGACACAATTCGAGCACTCACGCTTAGGGACATATTTGTGCCGTTCAGAAAATCGGTCGCCAGGCGGTCGCACGACCGTAAGAGCCGGGGTTTGCTGCGCCTGGTCTACCCGCCGGCGCTCAACTGGATCCTGCTTGCCTACGCCGTGGTGGCCGTGGCCATTGGCTGGGCTTACGCCGCCTCGCGCAGTCATGCGGACTACGAACAGACCCTGGAGGGGGAGCGCAATAGGCTGCGCGGCGTGGCCGCGGCCCTGCAAGCCGGCACCTCGGCGATGCTGAATGACGGGGTCGGCGCGGCCGCGGCAGGTGCCAACGAGCTGCAATCCACGGGAGGACTGATTCGCGCGAGCCGCGCAGAAATCATCGCGACCTTGCAAAAACATCTCACCGGCGGGGACTACGTGCGCTTTTTGTTCCTCACCGACGGCACCCGCTTCGCGCTCGCCAGCCGCAACGCTGCTTCCGGCGGCCCATTGGTGCCCGTGTGGCTGACGGTCGCGGCCGTACCGGGTTCGAGAAATACCTGGGTGGGCGCTCCGATCGCCGACCCCGAGCGGCCGGATGATCTCGTCATTCCGGTCGCGCAACGGGTTGCCTGGGGTGAAGGGTTGACGCTGTGGGCGGGCGCGCTGTTCAGTTTTGATGGTTTTGACGAATTGTACCGCCAATTCAGCAACCAGGTCGCCACGATCGGATTGATTGGGGTCGAGGGCACGGTTCTGGTCCGCGCGCCGAAAACCAGCCGCGACGGTGGAACGGTCGGCGTCAACGTCGCGTCGAACGAGCTGTTTCGCCGCGCCATCGCACAGGGCCATGCGGGCGTCGTCGAGGGCTACGGACCCATCATAAAAAAGCAGATGATCTATGGTTACGATCTGGTGAACGGCTATCCCATCTATCTAATCGCCGGCCAGTCCCAGGATGCGGCGCTGGCGCCTTGGCGCGAGCGGCGCCGGATGAGCATCGCGACCACCGCGGCATTCAGCGCGCTGGTGCTCGCGATGACCGCGCTCCTCAACCACTACATACTGACCTTGCGGCGGCGCGAGCATCACTACCGGACGCTGTTCAACAACGCGCAATTCAGCGCATTTGTTCTCGAGGGCGCGCGCTTCGTGGAGGCGAATCGCACGGCCGTTCGAATGTTCGGCCTCGACGATGAGCGCTCCGCGGCAGGAATGTCCCCCTGGGATCTCTCGCCGGAACATCAGCCCGACGGCCGCCGCTCGGACGATCTCGCGCGTGAGCGCATCGCCACTGCCCTCCGCGAGGGGGGCACGACTTTTGAGTGGCTGCACAAGCGCGCCGACACCGGCCAGTGTTTTCCGGCAGAGGTTGACCTATCGAGTCTCAGCGCGGGCAGCACGGTGCTCGCGCTCGCCGTCGTACACGATGTGACGCTGCGCAAGCGCGCCGAGCAGGAGCTGCGGCTCCTGTCGGCCGAGCTGATGCGGCTGCAGGACGAGGAGCGTCGGCGGATCGGACGAGATCTGCACGATTCGACCGGCCAGACTCTCGCCGCGTTGGAGCTGGGGCTTGCGAGGCTCCTGCATGACACAGAGTCCATCACGGGCGCGGTCCGCGAACGGCTCGAGCACTGTGCCCGCCTGGCAACGCAGTGCTCGACGGAGATCCGCACCGCGTCTTATCTACTGCATCCGCCGCTGCTCGATGAACTGGGGCTGCTCAGCGCGCTGCGCTGGCTGGCCGACGGATTTCGCGACCGCAGCGCGATCGAGGTGCGCCTGGATCTGCCGGAGGTGATGGATCGGCTGCCGCCGGATGATGAGCTCTGCCTGTTTCGGATTGCTCAGGAGGCGCTCACCAATGTGCATCGGCATGCCGAGAGCCCGTGGGTGGCCGTCAGACTCAAAGTACAATCCGACTGTGTAATGCTCGAGATCGAAGATGCCGGACGCGGCATGCCGCACGCCTACACCGCGGAAAATGCCGTCAGGGATCGGACCGTGGGAGTCGGCCTTGCGGGTATGCGCGAGCGCATCCGCCAGATAGGAGGAACCCTTTCAGTGGAATCAACCAGTACCGGAACCCGGGTCCGCACGACGATATCGATTGCCCGGCAACGCGATACGCTCACTGCGGCCTGAGGATCCCATCGAGAAAGCCTCAATGAAGTCCGTACGCATTTTGATCGCGGACGATCATGAGCTCTTCAGGCGCGGCATCGCTGCCGAACTGACTCAGGTGCCCGGGTGGGTGGTGGCAGCGGACGCGGCCAACGGCAGGGACGCCGCTGCAGCGGCGGCCGAGATCAAGCCGGACATCATCGTGCTCGACCTGACGATGCCCGAGCTCAATGGTCTCGAGGCTGCGCGCAAAATCATCGCCGCCGACCCCGCTGCGCGCATTCTCATTTTGACCGCGCACGAGTCGGAGCAGGTTGTTCGGGAGGTCCTGAGCGCGGGAGCGCGGGGCTATGTTTTGAAATCCGATGCGGGCCGGGTGCTGGTCACAGCGGTGCAGGCGCTGCTCGACGGGAGGTATTTCTTCACTTCGACGGTCGCGCAGATGGTCCTTGATGGCTACCTTCGCAGCGAAGCGCGTGACGCCGACGCCGCGCATACGCTGTCGGCGCGCGAGCGGGAAATCGTGCAGTTGCTCGCGGAAGGAAACAGCAACAAGGACATTGCCCGAGCGCTTGACATAAGCGTCAACACTGCGGAGACGCATCGCGGCAACATCATGCGCAAAATGGGATTCACATCGCTGGCGGAACTCGTCCGCTACGCCATTCGGAACAGAATTATCGAACCTTGATTGTGTTGCACTGCGCAACCGCGGGCCCCTCCTACCGGCCATTCTTGCCGCCGATACCCAATGTTCGCGATGCCGCGTCGAGCTCCCTGACGCTACCGTGTCGAGCTTCGTTGGGACGGCTACAAGGCTCGATTCATGACTGTACTCACAACCGACGCCTGGGCATTGGCCCTGGCGGCGGTGATGGCGATACTCGTATCGCATACCACCCTCACCCTCGCGTGGCGAGTCTCGACGGTCAGCACTCGCAACAGCGCATGCGTCGTGCTGGCGAGCTCACTCGCGTTGGGATTCGGCCTGTGGGCCACGAATTTCATTCAGGTCATGTCGCTGTGGCTGCCTGAACGGCCGAACGTCGGGATCTCCTGGTTCGTGCTGCCGTTTGCGGTAGCGGCGGCGACTCAGGCGTGCGCGCTTCTCTTCATCGCGGGCCGTAAGCCGGACGCGGCCGCCATCACAGGCGCCGCCTTCGCTCTCGCCGTGGGCGCCGGCATGACCCGCTGTGCCGCGCTCGACGAGCTGCCAGGCCTGCTGGTGCTGCAGGAGGAATTGCCGTGGATAGGCGGCTCGTTCCTGATCGCCTTCGTGACCTTCCTGGCGGCGCTGTGGGTCTGGTTCAGAGACCCCCCCGACCGTTCCTGGCGCGGCGCCTGCGCGCGTATCCTGGCGACGCTCGCGGCCGCGATAGGCCTCCTCGGCACCAGCGCGCAGTCGCTGGCGATCTCGCGGCTGCTATTCCACGCTTGCTGCCAAGAGGCGGCATCGCCCGGCCGCCTGCTCGTGATCAGCGTCGCGGCGCTCGGCTGCGCGGTTTTGAGCATCACTCTGGTGATTGCCATTTGCTGCGGCCGGCTGAAGGACCGGGCGGGCCGCAACGCGCGTGATCTCGAAGCAATCGACGCCCGCCTGCAGTACCTGTCGACCCATGATTCGCTCACAGGACTGCCGAACCGGCAGCGCTTCAAGGATCGCCTCGCGAATTCCATCGCCGACACTCAGCGCGCCGGCCGGTCCCTCGCGATTGTGGTGTTCGATCTCGATCGCTTCAGCGCGATCAATCATTCTCTCGGTCATGGCGTCGGCGATTGGCTGCTGACCGAAGTCGCGCGCCGCATCGCCGCGGTCGCCTCCCAGTCGACGGCAACGCTCGCGCGCCTCGACGGCGACGAATTCGCGGTTCTCATCGAGCACGTGGCAGCGCGCTTGGAGGCGCAGACCGTCGCCGCCGCCATGCTTGCCGCGTTCGAGGAGCCGATGCAGGTCAACGGCATGGCGCTGCGGGTGCGCGCCAGCATCGGCGTGAGCGTGTGGCCCGACGATGGCCGCCGCAGCGACGATTTGCTGGCCCACGCCGAAGTCGCCATGACGATCGCCAAGGAGCGCGGCGGCGGTCAGGCCCTGTTCTTTGAGCCGGGCATGACCGATTCGATGCACGAGCTTCTGGCGCAAGAAGACGATCTGCGGCGCGCGCTCGCGGCCCAAGAATTCGAACTCTACTACCAGCCCGAAATCTCGATCAAGACGGGAAGAATCGTGGCCGCGGAGGCATTGCTGCGCTGGCGCCATCCGAACAAGGGGATCATCGGACCGAACTCGTTCATCCCGCTTGCCGAAGAGACGGGGCTGATCGTCCCGCTCGGCGAGTGGGCGCTGCGCGAGGCGTGCCGGCAGGCGCGCGCCTGGCAGGTCGAGCTCGGTGCCTCGTTCCCGGTGGCGGTGAACTTATCGGCCACTCAGTTTCGCCAGCCGAACATCCTGCCTTTGATCCGCGCCGCGCTGGCCGATGCCGGACTCGACGCCGGCGCTCTGGAGATCGAATTGACCGAAAGCGTGCTGATGACCAATCCGGAGGAATCCGCCGGCGTGCTGAAGCAATTGCGCCGGATGGGGGTGAGTGTCGCCATCGATGACTTCGGTACGGGCTATTCGAGTTTGAGCTACCTGCGGCGATTCCCGATCGACAAGTTGAAAATCGACCGCAGTTTCATCCGGGACCTCACGATCAGCCGCACGGATGAATCGATCGTGCGTGCGATCGTGTCGCTCGCTCGCAGCGTCGGCTTGCGGGTGGTCGCGGAAGGAATCGAATCGGCGGAGCAGCTCGAGCTCGTGACCCGGCTCGAATGCGACCAGTGGCAGGGGTATCACTGCGCCGCGCCGCAAACGGCCGCGTGCTTCGAGGCCACGCTCGGGGATCTGAGCGCAACCCGCACCGGCATAGCCGCAACGCTCGCCGCGCTCGTGGCGCGTGGAACAGAGCCATGATCAAGGCCATCTCGCGTGCCGGTCTCGCCCGCCGCGTTCTCATCGTCGATGAGCATCCCATCGTGCGCCTCGGCCTGCGCCGCGTCATCGAGCGCGAGCAGGATTTGACCGTGTGCGGGGAAGCGGAGAACGCGAGCGATACGCGCACCGCCATCGCTGAACTCTATCCGGATCTTCTGATCTGCGAAATCAGCTTGAAGCAGAGCGATGGCATCGAATTGGTGCGCCACGTGCGCGCGCACCACCCGCAGCTGCCGATCCTCGTGCTGTCGACCCTCGACGAAGCCGTCTATGCCGAGCGCATGCTGTCCGTCGGCGCAAACGGCTACATCACCAAGGAGGCGCCGAGCGAGCAGTTTCTGGTGTCGCTGCGCCGCGTTCTGAATGGCGACATTTACGTGTCGGAGGCCGTCGGCCACAGCATGATCCGTAAATTTGCCGCCGGCGAATCCTACCTGGCGGCAGATCCGATCGAGCGCCTCAGCAACCGTGAGCTCCAGGTTCTGCTGATGATCGGCAAAGGCATGAGTACCCGGGAGTCGGCGCAGGCGCTGCACTTGAGCGTCAAGACCGTCGAATCGCATCGGCAGCGCATCAAGCGCAAGCTGAATCTGCGTACGGGTCTGCAGCTGGTGCACTACGCGCTGCAGGGCAATCCCAAGCGCCGCGAATAGCCGCTGCGGCGAGTCCTGCGCTGCTGCGGCGAGTCCTGCGCCGCCGCCGCACGCTAACCGGTCGCCGCAGCCGTTATCTGGGGCGACGCCCGCAAGGCCTGCACCTTGACCGAGAACTCGTCCAGGGTGACATCGTGGGGAAAGCAATCCGTGCGATATTCGAGGTTGCGCAAGCTGAAGTTCTTGGTGATGAGGTCCTTCATTTCTCGCACCAATTCGCAGTCGCCGTCGCCCATGAAGCTCGGGTTGTGCGAAGTCAATCGCAGCGCGGTCCAGCGAGCCTTGACCGCCGCGGACCCGGCCGTGTCGGCCGCCGGCGCCAGCGTATAGAAATCCGCGTCGACAAATGCATCGTGGCTGGGCCCGTTGAACGGGCCGGGGCAGCCGGTCGCACTCACGTGAACATCCTTGCGAGCGCCAAAATGCAGCAGGATCTGACGCACCTGGTCCTCCAGGCCATCGCAGGTATAGAGCGTGGTGAAGCCGACGTAGTTGAACGATACCTTGTGATGCTGCCAGGTGCTGTCGACGACCTCCCCCGCTGGATCGGCGGTGTGCGCCGCAGCGCGGGCGATGGGCGCCCGGTATGACAGGCCGATCAGCAGCGCCGCGAGACCCGCGAGTGAAATCCCCAATCGAATCGTTGTTCTCATGACGATGACCTCAAGTTTCGCAAAGCACCTGCCGCAACTCCGGACGCGCAATCCCCGATCTCCCTCTTCCTTCGACGCGCAATCCCCGAGCTAGTTCAACATCGCCGTTGCGATCCCGCGCGCGCCCTGCTGGCTTCGACCACGGTGACCGCGGTCATGTTGACGATGCGCCGCACCGTGGCCGCCGGGGTCAGAATGTGGGCAGGCGCGGCGCAGCCGAGCAGGATGGGACCCACGGCGACGTTTTGACCCGCCGCCGATTTGAGCAAATTATAAGCAATGTTGGCGCTGTCCAGATTGGGGCAGACCAAGAGGTTGGCGCTGCCCTGCAGCGTGGTGCCCGGCAGTATCGCCCGGCGGGCGCCCTCCTCGAGCGCACAGTCGCCGTGCATTTCGCCGTCCACCTCGAGATCCGGCATGCATTCGTGCAGCAGCGCCAACGCGGCGCGCATCTTGAGGGCCGAGGGCGCGTCGCTGCTGCCGAAATTCGAATGCGACAGCAGCGCCACTTTCGGAACGAGTCCGAAGGCGCACAGTTGATCCGCGGCCAGCTGCGTGATCTCCGCCAGCTGCGCCGCCGTGGGATCGAGATTGACGTGCGTGTCCACGATGAATACCTGGCGGCCGGGCAGGATCAGGCCGCTCATCGCCCCGTACACGGTGGCGCCGGCGCGGCGCCCAAGGACCTGATCGAGGTAGCGCAGGTGCCGCGCGGTGGTGCTGATGGTCCCGCATATCAAGCCATCCGCCTCGCCTTTCTTCAGCAGCATCGCCGCGATCAACGTGGTGCGGCGGCGCATTTCGAGCTTGGCGTATTGGGCGGTCACGCCGTCGCGCTCGGTGAGCTTGTGGTAGGCCTGCCAGTACTCACGATATCGGTCATCGTGTTCGGGGTTGACGACCGTGACCTGTTCGCCGATCCGCAAGCGCAGGCCGTGACGCTTGATGCCGCGCTCGATCACCGCCGGGCGGCCGACGAGAATGGGCGTCGCGAGCTTTTCATCCACGATGATTTGCGCGGCTCGGAGTACGCGGTCATCCTCGCCTTCCGCATAGACGATGCGGCCGCGATCCGCGGGCACGGCACGCGCGGCGGCGTAGATCGGCTGCATGAGCGTGCCGCTGTGATACACGAACTGCAGCAGACGCTGCCCGTACGCTTCCAGGTCGGCGATGGGCCGAGTCGCCACGCCCGATTCCATGGCGGCGTTGGCGACTGCCGGCGCGATCTTGACGATCAAGCGCGGGTCGAAGGGCTTGGGAATGAGATAATCCGGGCCGAACGCCAAATCCTCATTTCCGCCATACGCGGCGGCGACCACGTCGCTCTGTTCCTGGCGCGCCAATTCCGCGATGGCGTGCACGGCGGCGATTTCCATCTGGCGCGTGATGGTGGTCGCGCCGACGTCCAATGCGCCCCGAAATATGAAGGGGAAGCACAGTACATTGTTGACCTGATTGGGATAATCGCTGCGGCCCGTGGCGATCACCGCATCATCACGCACCGCCCGGACCTCCTCCGGCAGGATTTCCGGCGTCGGATTGGCGAGTGCAAGGATCAGCGGCCGGGAGGCCATCTTCGCGACCATGCTCTGGGTGAGGACTCCGCCCGCCGACAAGCCGAGGAACACGTCCGCACCGCCGATGACATCGTCCAGGATGCGCGCCTGGGTAGGCTGGGCGAAGCGAATCTTCTCCGGATCCATCAACTCCTGCCGGCCTTCGTAGACGACGCCGGCAAGGTCGGTCAACCACACATGCTCGCGCGCAAGGCCGAGATCGAGCATCAATTCCACGCAGGCCAGCGCCGCCGCGCCGGCGCCGCTCACCACCATTTTGACCTTTGCAATGTCTTTCCCGACCACCTGCAGTCCGTTGAGGCAGGCGGCGCCCACGATGATCGCGGTGCCGTGCTGGTCGTCATGGAACACCGGTATCTTCATGCGCCTGCGCAATTCCCGCTCGACGATGAAGCATTCCGGGGCCTTGATGTCCTCGAGATTGATGGCGCCGAAGGTGGGCTCGAGGCCGGCGATGAGCTCGACCAGCTTGAGCGGATCGCGCTGCTCGACTTCGATGTCGAACACGTCGATGCCGGCGAACTTCTTGAACAGCACCGCCTTGCCTTCCATCACCGGCTTGGCGGCCAGCGGTCCGATGGCCCCTAACCCGAGCACCGCCGTGCCGTTGGTGATGACTCCGACCAAATTGCCGCGCGCGGTAAAGCGGAACACGTTGAGCGGGTCTGCGACGATGGCCTCGCAGGCGGCCGCGACGCCGGGCGAGTAGGCAAGCGCCAGGTCGCTCTGGTTGAGCAGCTGCTTGGTGGCCGTAACGGAGAGCTTTCCGGGGGTTGGGAACTCGTGATAATCGAGGGCCGCCTTCTTACGGGCTTCCTTGACGTCGTCGCTCTTCATGAGGCGGTCCTAAGGTTTGCATTGCACGATCCGACATTGTAAGGGCGCGCCGCGGCAATTGGGACTAAACTCCTTCCAGGGCAGTTCGGTGGTTATCTTTCAGCGGGAGGATGCGACCATGGGCACTACACTCGTCAGCGGCGAGGATCAAATTTTGCATCTCGAGGTCGTGCGGGTTCCGGTTTACCGGCCCCTCGTGTGGCTGCGGGACGGATGGCGCGATATGCGCCGGCATTGGGGCACCAGCCTGGGCTATGGCGCATTGATCGTGGCGTTGGGCTGGACCCTATTGGTATTTTGCGGCACCCACCCGTACTTCGTCGCCGCCGCGATTTCCGGATTCCTGCTGGTCGGCCCGCTGATGTCGGCGGGACTGTGCGAAATGTCGCGGCGCTACTCCCTGAGCCAGCCCGCCAATTTCGACGACTCGCTGGATGGATTTGCGCGCAATGCGCCGGCGCTGTTCGAGTTCGGCGTCATTTTGGCCATTTGCGCCGCCGTCTGGTTCGGCGTGTCGGCGCTGCTGCTCGGCACGGTGTTTCACATCGCGGCGCCCGATATCCGCGAGACTCTGTACCGTGGATTTCTCGATTCGACCAACCGCTCGCAGGTCCTCGCGTATATCGTCATTGGCGGCCTGCTGGCAACCGGCGTGTTCAGCGTTTCGGTCGTCGCGATTCCGCTCATCATCGATCGGCACGCCTCCGCCGGCCAAGCCATGCGCGCCAGCGTCAACGCCGTCATTCACAACATACCCGCGATGATTCTCTGGAGTGGGTTGATCCTGGCGCTCACCATCGTCGGCTACGCGCCGCTGCTCATGGGTCTGCTCGTGATTGCACCGCTCCTGGGGCACGCCACCTGGCATGCCTACAAGGGAATGATTCGCTGACGATGCAGGATCTGGCCGCAGAGCTCGACGCCGAAGGGTATGCGATCGTCCGCGGCTTCCTCTCGCCGGCGCAAACGGCGCAGCTGAGCGCGGAAACGCACCGCCTGTACGAGGAGGGACTCAAGCACCACGCGACCTATCGGCATAAGAACCTGCTGTTCGAGGTGCTCGACGATCCCAAGGCCAGGCGCCGCGTCGTGCTGCAGGCGCATTGGACGGCGTGGCTGAGTCCATTCATGGAGGAGATCCGCCGCAGCGAGCAGTACTTTCGGGTGCTCGAGCCTTTCTTGGGCGCCGATATCAAGCAGATCTCGCATCAAGTGCATTGGAAGCCGCCGGGCGCAAAATATACCTCGTACAGATTTCACCAGGACGCGCGATT
>Ga0307474_10003482_pt1 | contig 11336 bp, 11 predicted proteins | sample atmos_gasesECM1C_2_FD_203312 | JGI IMG/M metagenome (GOLD analysis project Ga0307474, IMG submission 203312) | Hardwood forest soil microbial communities from Morgan-Monroe State Forest, Indiana, United States - atmos_gasesECM1C_05 | ecosystem: Environmental > Terrestrial > Soil > Temperate... | reverse complement strand
TCGTTCCCGATGCGGTCGTTCGCGCGCTGGCGCTTCAGAAAGGCACGGCCGACTTGGAAATGAGTTCGCTTTCGTCGGACATTATTCCTGTCCTGGAGCGCCAGCCCGCTTTCGCGGTAACCGACGGCTCTGGCACGAATTTCACTTATCTGGGCTGCCATCTTGAAGATGCGGTCTTGTGGCATCGCGAAATTCGCCAAGCTCTCGCCTTGGCGGCGAACCGCCAGGCGCTGATTCATTATCTGCTGCAAAACGAGGCGAAGCTCGCGTCCGGCGTGCTCACCCATCAAATTCGCGTGGAAATAAATCAGGAAAAAGGAAAAGCTCTGTGCCGTGAAGTTCCGACGATTCTGGCCGAAGATCTTCCCTACCTGCCCATGTGGTACAACGAAGTCGTTTCCGTCCACCGCCGCTCGCTAGGCAATCTCGATCTTCCTTCCGCCGGCAACTACAAGTTCTTCGCCACCCTTCATGCAAACCGATACTAAGAATCGAGCAGAGCTGTCATCCTGAAGCCCTCCGACCGAGGATAGCTGAAGGATTTCGGAGGAAAATATTCCAGGGGATTGTGCGCGAGGGGAAAAGCGTCCCCTACTCCAGCGCCTTTTCAATTTCCGCCACGGGAATCGCTCCTTCCCGGCCGATTCTCCAAGTGTCGCCGCTCAATTCCACGATAGTCGAAGGAAGCGTCCCGCCGGTTTCTCCGGTGTCCAACACCAGCGGCAGTCGCGTCCCGAGCTGCTTCATCACCTGCTCCGCGTTCGAACACGAAGGAAACCCGGAAATATTGGCGCTCGTGCCCGTGACCGGACCTTCAAACTCATCGATCAAGCGCCGCACCAATGTGCTGTTGGGCCAGCGCAAGGCGATGCGGCCCGTGCCCGCAGTCACCTTGAGCGGGATGCGCTGAGCCGCGTTCACCACCAACGTCAATCCGCCTGGCCAGAAGGCTTGGGCCAGCCGCAAAAACTTTCTCGGCGCTTCCCGCGCGAGCAGGATGGCTTGCTCGATGGAATTGACTAGAATCGGCAGCGCCCGCGTCTCCGGGCGGCCCTTCACGCGATAAATTTCATCCACCGCGGCAAGATTGAACGGATCGGCCGCCAGCCCATAGAAAGTGTCTGTGGGCGTGGCAATCACGCTTCCGCGCGCAATAAAATCCGCCGCATAGCGCAGCAAGTCCGGCTCGGGGGATTGTGCATTAACGCGCAGCAGCTCAGCTGGCAATTTTTTGGCCTTTGGCGAAGTCGTGACGCCACCGTGCAGCGCCCCGCCAGCGCTGCCCTTATTTGGGCGACGCTACCATATCCCTTGTAGCAAGAGCAACATAAGGCTGCCGACCAAAGACGTTGCAAATTTATCGATCAAGATTTTTTCTGATGAGGTTTGTTTCCTTCTGTTGCGAATCGATGCGATGGACCTAGCAAAACTAACCTTGGTTCTCTTGCGCCCGCTTTTAGGGTATTAGCGCCCACGGCCACAAATTTGCTACGCTCCACGGTGATGGCCACCCCCGGCAAATCCGCTCGCACTGCTCGCCCAGCAGTCGCGCCTGCACTCCTCACCAGCAGAGACAATCGCTGGCTGAAGGAGTTTCGCGTGGCTCTGCGCGGCGGTCTGCCCACCGAAAACGGGTTCGTCGGCGTCGAAGGCGCCCGACTCGTCGAAGAAGCTTTGCGTTCCGGCTGCCGTATTCAGGCCGTGCTCTTCAGCGAATCCGGCGAACGCCATCACGAACGCTTCTCTTCCTTCATCGACCGCCCCGAAATGGCTTTTCCCGTCTTGCGCACCACCGACCGCCTCTTCGAAGGCCTTGCCGACACCGAGCATCCCCAAGGTGTCGCGGCTCTGGTTCATCCCCGCGAAACTTCCTTCGATGATTTCGTGCACGCGCCTCTTTCGGTTTGCGCTCCCCTGCTCGTCGTCCTGGCTGGCGTCCAGGATCCCGGCAATGTGGGAACGATTCTACGCACCGCCGCCGCCTTTGGCGCGACCGGTGCCGCCACCGCTGCTTCCGGAATCAGCGGCACCGCCAACCCTTTTTCGCCGAAAGCTCTGCGCGCCTCTGCCGGTGCCGCTCTGCACCTTCCCGTCCTGGCCGGTATGTCGCTTTCGATTCTTCTAGCACAGCTCAAGGTCGCCGGCATTCGTACGCTGGCATCGAGTGTTCATGAGACGCCGGACGGTGAGCAGCCGCTGCTCGCTCCGTGGGAAGTCGATTGGTGCCAGCCGGTGGCTCTGCTCGTTGGCAACGAAGGCTCCGGTCTTCCCGAGGAAGTCGCGCGCGGCGCCGACGCACGCATTCGCATACCCATGGCCGGAGGCATCGAATCGCTGAACGCCGCCGCTGCTGCCGCCGTAGTTTTCTACGAAGCCGCCCGCCAAAGAAACTCCTCAGCCGCGCCGGGCATCCAAACGTCTGCTCCTTCGCGGTCGGCCAAAATGTCGGACGACACCGTGCCGCCGCCTAAAACGTCGGAGGCCTTGCCTCCGCCTAAAAAAACGTGAGCCTCTTCTCCAAATTACCGTTTACCTCGCCGGGCTCGCTCGCCCATGAGCCCGACGTGCCCGCCGCCAACCAGCCGCTCGCCGAACGCATGCGCCCGCGTACCCTCGACGAATTCATCGGCCAGGAAAAACTCCTCGGCCCCGGCAAACCTCTTCGCGTGCAAATCGAAAACGACAATCTCGGCTCCATGCTTTTCTGGGGACCTCCGGGCTGTGGTAAGACCACTCTGGCGCGCCTGATCGCGCGCCTGACCAGCTCCGAATTCGTTTCTTTCAGCGCCGTTCTCGCCGGCATCAAGGAAATCAAGGAAGTCATGGCCGCCGCCGAGCATAAATCCCGCTCCGGCCATCGCACGATCGTCTTCGTCGACGAAGTCCATCGCTTCAACAAAGCCCAGCAAGACGCCTTCCTCCCCCACGTCGAAGCCGGCCACATCATCTTCATCGGCGCGACCACCGAGAATCCTTCCTTCGAAGTCATCTCCCCACTTCTCTCCCGCACCAAAGTCTATGTCCTCGATCCCCTCGCTACGCCGCAAATCGCCGAACTTCTCCGCCGCGCCCTCAACGACAAAGACCACGGCCTGCCTGCCGTGGCCGGCTTCGGCAACGAATCCGTCCAAGCCCCCGACGACATCCTCTTCCGTATCGCCTCGTTCGCCAACGGCGACGCCCGTGCCGCCTACAACACGCTCGAGCTCGCCGCCCGCAGTGCGCAAGCGAACGAATCCGGCACGCGCGTCGTTACCAAAGAACTGCTCGAAGACGTCTTGCAACGAAAACTCCTCCGCTACGACAAAGCCGGCGAAGAGCATTTCAACCTGATCTCGGCTCTCCACAAATCCGTCCGCAATTCCGACCCGGACGCCGCGCTTTACTGGCTCGTGCGCATGCTCGAATCCGGCGAAGACCCGCTTTATCTCGCCCGGCGCATGGTGCGCATAGCCAGCGAAGACATCGGCCTCGCCGAACCCGGCGCCCTCGCCATCACTCTCGCCGCTAAGGACGCTTTCGATTTCCTCGGCGCGCCCGAAGGCCATCTCGCCCTCGCCCAAGCCGCCGTCTATCTCTCGCTCGCGCCAAAATCCAATGCCGTCTACACTGCCTACGGAGAGGTCATCGACGATGTTCACAAGACCGAAGCCGAGCCCGTGCCCCTCCACATTCGCAACGCCGTAACCGGCCTCATGAAAAACATCGGCTACGGCCAAGGCTACAAATATGCCCACAACTTCGATGATAAAGTCACCGACATGACCTGCCTCCCCGACAATCTCGCCGGCCGCACTTACTATCAGCCCACTGACCAGGGCTTCGAACAGCGCCTCCGCCAGCGCCTCGACGAAATTCGTAAAATCAAATCGCGCACTGCCCAAGGATCTTGAGGTGAACACATGAAACGTTTGCTTTTCCTTTTCGCTATTCTCGCTTGCTCCCGGGCCGCGCCTCTTGTTGCTCAGGATCAGCCCGCTCGCCCGCCCATCACCGGCATCGCGCACATCCGCATTTATGCCAGCAATCTTCACAAGTCGGTTGATTTTTACAGCCAGGTTCTAGGCACGGCAGCGCGCAACGGAGGCTGCATAGGCTTGTTGCGCCCGTGTTTCATCATCAACGACCACCAGCAAATTCTGTTGTCAGAAGCGCCCCTTACCCCTCCGGCAAATCGGCTCGCGGAAATCGCTTTTGCCACGCCCAACCTTGCCCGCTTGCGCGATTACCTTCTTGCCCATAACATGGCGGCCGGCCCGATCACCAGGGATATCAGTGCCGACTCCCATTTCACTCTTCACGATCCGGAAGGCAATGCCATCACCTTCGTGCAGCTTCACCCGCGCAGCGTATTCACTGCTCCCCCCGAACAAATTAGCACGCGCGTGATTCACGCCGGCTTCATCGTCAAGGACCGCGCTGCTGAAGACCGCTTCTACAAAGACATTCTTGGCTTCCGCATCTACTGGCACGGTGGGATGAAAGAAGGCGAGGATCATTGGATCGACATGCAAGTCCCCGACGGCACCGACTGGGTCGAGTACATGCTAAACGTTTCGCCCAACGCTGATCATCGCACCATTGGCGTGATGGATCACTTTGCTTTGGGTGTTCCTGACATCAAAGCTGCGAAGCAGCAGGTTCAGAAGAATGGCTGGAAGCCTGGAGAAGAACCCAAGATCGGCCGCGACGGCAAATGGCAGCTCAACCTCTACGATCCCGATGACACTCGCGTCGAAATGATGGAATTCACGCCCACAGAAAAACCCTGCTGCGCCGAGTATACCGGTCCCCATCCGGGCCCCCAACAATGACCTGGGCCTGTTCCCTCAGCCGCTTTCACTGGCTCCGCCGTCTCAGTTCCCTCGTATGTGCGTTCGTGGGCTGCTGCTCTCTGCCGTCCGCTCGAGCGCAAAATCTCGACAAGCCCCTCCAAACCATCGACGAAGAAGTCACCGCTTTCGCCTACGCCCCCGATGGCCGTTTGGCCTATTCTGTCTATCGCAGAGTCAAAACAAAAGCCTACGACCTCGAACACGACGACATCTGGATCCAGGACGCCAACGGCAAGCGCCATCGCATACTCGAAGGTCCAAAGTTTCTCCGAACCAACCAACAGTTCAGCTACATCGTCAATTCTTTCCGCTGGGCTCCCAACGGCCGCATGATCGCCGCCGAGCTTCTCACTACCACCATCGTCGACGATTCAGGCCGAGCCGAAGACTCCTTCGAAACGCTGCTGTTCGAGGATTCCGGTCGCGAACTCCACATCAACAAAGGCGGCAACGCCATCCCCGACGCCGCCAACCCTTTCTTCCTCCCCGACAACGCTACCATCGGCTTTCTCTCCGAAGCGGTGAAGCCTCGCGAGCTCTTCTCCTTGAAGGCCATCCGCGTGGATATCGGCCCTCTGAAAACTCCTCACGAGGGCCGTACCTTCCGCGACGCCTCTCCCATTCCAGGAACGATTTCCCTCGTGGCCATCGAGCAAGATCACGCCATGACCGGCCCCAATCGACTCCAGCGCCTCGATCTCTTCACCGACAACGACAAGGAACTCGCCACTCTCGACGGCTACGAAGGCAACCTCAGCGTTTCTCCCAGCGGCAAAAAAGTCGCCTACTTCATCGACAAGGAAGTCCTTGAAATTCGCGACCTCACTTCGCTCAATCGCCTCGCCCGCGTGCGCATTGGCCTCGGGGTCTTTCGCTGGTCCGCCGACGAATCCCGCATCCTCCTCAAGCGCGCCATCGAAAAAAAATCCGGCGACCTCGTCTGGATTAACCTTCCTCCGCTAGCTCCGGCCCCGCCCGACCACGACATCCCCGTCTCCGAGCCCACGCCCATCTTCGTCCTCCGCGGCTACATGTTCCGCGAGTTCGCCATGTCCCCCGACGGACGCTCTCTCGCCGGCGTAATCACCGGCCGCCGCAACCTCTTCGTCTTCCCCCTCCCAGGTTAACCCGCCTCTCTGCCCACGTTGTGTCGGGGCGCGCTTCAGCGTGTCCCTCCCGTCCCGCCAATCACAACTCACTCCTTCTCCTCCGATGCTCCACCAAAATGCAAGCATCCTCAATCACCACCAACCCCGCCGCCCGCGCCCTCTCCGCCGCCTTTTCGTTCTCAACCCCCGACTGCATCCAAACCGTTTTCGCCCCAACGCGAATCGCGCTCTCCACCACCGGCGCCACCTCCTCCGCCCGCCGGAAAATATTCACAATCTCGATCTTCCCTGGCACGTCTTCCAGCCGCGCGTAACTCTTCTCCCCCAGCACTTCCTCCTCATTCGGATTCACCGGAATAATCCGGTAGCCTTCAGCCTGCATATATTCCGTCACGCCAAAGCTAGGCCGGCTGGGGTTCGACGATAATCCCACGACCGCAATGGTCTTGCTCTCTTTCAATATTTTCGTGATTGCATCGGCATCGATACGCCCGCCGACCGCCGCTCCAACAGGAAGGTGCACCCTCATGGCCGGTCCGCCCGCTTTTCCTTTACTTCATTTACCTCCTTGGCTTCCTTTACCTCCCGAATTAGCACTCTCATCGCGCCGCGAGTTCACCCTTCTTCGTCCGTGTAGGGGCGCGCTTCAGCGCATCGCCGCCTTTGCCTTTCAGCCCCCGCGCCATGGCCGACAAACATTTATCATTTTCTTCCGCCGTTCCCACCGAAATCCGCATCGCTTCCGGAAACCCCATCCACCCCAGTGGCCGCACAATCACGCCCATCCGCAGCAGGTCATCGCAAAGCCCTTTCGCATCCGGCCCCACCACAATAAATACAAAATTCGCTTCGCTCGCCACTGGCCGGAATCCCAGCTTTGCCAACCCCTCGCTCAACCGCTTCCGCTCCGTTGCGTTTGTCTCCATGCACCGCGCCACGTGCTCTTTATCGTCCAGCGCCGCCAAGGCCGCGGCTTGCGCCACTCCCGAAGTATTAAACGGGGTCTTCAACTTATTCATCGCCGCGAGCAGTTCCGGCTGTCCCATCGCGTACCCGATCCGCAATCCCGCCAGCCCATACACTTTTGAAAACGTCCGCAGGATCAACAGATTCTTTCTCTTGCGGTAGGCCTCCACGGAATCCCGCAACCCCATGCTGGTGGCATAGTGGATGTACGCTTCGTCTAGCACCACTAGCGCGCCATCGGGAACGGCCGCGAGAAACTCATCAAACTCGGCGCGCCCAAACGCGCTGCCCGTCGGATTGTTCGGATTCGCCAGGTAAATCACGCGCGTCTTCGGCGTGATGGCCTTCCCCATGGCTTTCAAATCAAACGCAAAGTTTCGCTGCGGCACCAGCAGCAACTCCGCCCCGCTCGCGCGAATGGCCACCGAAAACGGCGCGTACGTCCCTTCCGAAGTCAGCCCCTGCAATCCCGCGCGCAGCAGCACCCGCGCCGCCAAATCAATAATCTCGCTCGATCCCAGCCCAATAAAAATCTCCTCCGCCGAAACGCCCCACCGTTCGGAAAGCTTACCTCGTAGCAGATTCGTCCCGCCATCCGGATACCGGTTCGCATCCCCCAGCACCGCCTGCGCCGCCGCAATCCCCAGCGGCGAAGGCCCCAGCGGGTTCTCATTCGAAGCGAGCTTCACCGCATGAATCTTCAGCTCCCGCTCCACTTCCTCAATGGGTTTTCCCGGCACATACACCGGTAGCCCGCGCAGGTAGTCCGGTATCAGCTCTTCAATCGTGCGTGTCATCTCAGATAACCCGGTATCCACTTTTCCATCGTGCGTGTCATCCACCCCAGTTTACTTCTTCCTCTCGCTCCGCCGCCAATCCCCACTCCCGTCAGTACCCATTCTCTAAACGAAGTGTAGGGGCCCCTCTGGCGTTTACCGGGACTTCTGTCAGGCAGGCGGACGGTACAGATCCTGCACGAAACAAGCAGACTAGAAAATTTGCGCGGCTCCTACACTGGCGGCCCGGCGGAGAGCTGCGGTCGTAGCGCCCTGGGAGTGACCGTAAGGAACCGGGGAACGAAAACCGGGGGACAGAACGTTTTCTCTGTCTACCGATCGCCGGGTGCGCCTGCATCGCGCGCCCCTTGATCCGCCACTTCCTCCTTTACCTCATTACCCTCCACTACCGCAGACTCTTCAACTTCGCCACCTCCCGCACCGTCAACGCCCGAAACTTCCCCGTCGCCACATCCAAAACCAACGGCCCCAATCGCACGCGCTTAATCTTCTCCACCAGAAATCCCACGCTCTCGAACATCCTCCGGATCTGCCGGTTCCGCCCCTCAATTAAAACCACCTCATACCAGGGATTCGCCCCGTCCTCCAGCAACCGAATTTTCGCCGGCGAAGTCTTTACTCGAGTGCCATCCTCCAGCTCAATTGTGACTCCCGCCCGCAAACGCGCCATCGCCCGCTCATCGGGCTTCCCGCTGATCTTCACCAGATACGTCTTCGGCGCATGAGAACCCGCCTTCATCAACTTCTGCGCCAGCGCTCCGTCATTCGTCATCAGCAGCAATCCTTCGCTAGCGTAGTCCAGCCGCCCCACCGGATACACCCGCTCCGGACAATTCTTCATCAACTCCATAACAGTAGGCCGCCCTTCCGGATCGCTAACCGTAGTCACATAACCCTTAGGCTTGTGCAGCATAAAATACAGCAGCCGCTCGCGTTTCTTCAGCGGAGCCCCATCCAGGCAAATTACATCACGCTCCGGATCGGCCTTCGTCCCCTGCTCGGTAACCACCTTTCCGTTCAGTGTCACCCGCCCCGCCGCAATAATCTCCTCCGCCTTGCGCCGCGATGCCACCCCGCAAGCCGCCATAATTTTCTGTAATCTCTCCGAAGCCATTGTGTGGATTCACCTTTGGAGTGCGGGAGCTTGCTGGCCCCGAGCTTGGAAGGGCTCCTGCTTTTCCGCCCGGGACGTTCGTAGCTACAACCAACGCTACTCGGCGATGTGCGCCGTATTCGTGACGTCCTCGCCGGCTACTAGCAGGAACTCGTTCTTGGCCCCCGCAAGTCGATTTTCACGGTAGGGCCTGTACTCTTCGCTCTCGTAGAACTTCACCGCGGTCTCTTTGGAAGGCCATTCCACGATCACCACCATTTGTAGTGCTTTTCGCCCGCCTTCGATTTTCTCGATTTTTGGTGTGCGCGCCAGATATCGTCCACCCCAACGCTCCACCATGCCAGTCACATTCTTAACGTAATCCGGGACCCAGCTTTGATCCGTGATATCGATTTCTCCGATCAAGTAATACTTCACCTGGGACTCCTTGTAGTGGCCGGTCTTTTGACCGGTTCTTTTCTCTTCTTCTCCGCAATCTTTTCTTCTCTGCCTTCCTCAGCGTTCTCTGCTTTTCTGCGTTATCTTTTCTTTTTTCGCCACTCGCCCCTCACCCGTCTTCTCAAACTTCCGCAACCTCTCCGCCTCCTTCTGCTCAATCATCCGGTATCTCCCCCGTGGTATTCCTTCTACCGTCAGCGGCCCCAATCCAATCCTCTTCAACTTCTCCAGCGGATGCTTCTCCTTGAACAACGCCCTCCGCAACTCTTCCTTCTTCGAATCCCGCATCCGCACTTCATACCAATAATTCGCCGAGCGCCCCCGCGTCGCATCCGGCTGTCGCACCGTCTGCATTCGAACGCCAATCTCTTTTCCCAGCCGCTCCAAATCCACGAGCGTCAGCATGCCCTTCACCTTCACCTGATAGACCTGCTCCAACTGCGCCCAATTTTTCAGCAACTCTGCCGCCAGGTCCCCGTCATTCGTCAAAAACACCAGCCCCGATGCCCCATACTCCAGATTCCCCACCGGAAACACTCTCTCCGGCAACCCGCGTAAACAATTCCGCAGCGTCGGCCGTCGTTCCGGGTCCGCCATCGCCGACACCACTTCCGGCGGCTTATTCAGCAAAATATAAACCCTCCGCCCCGGCTTCGCTTCCACGACCTTCCCAGCCGCCTCAATCCGATCCTTGGCCGCGTCCGCCTTCGTCCCCAGCTCCCGCACCACCTGCCCATTCACGCGCACCTGTCCGCTGGCGATCAGCAACTCAGCATGCCGCCGCGAAGCAATCCCCGCCCGCGCAATAATCTTCTGCAGTCTCTCTTCCATTTTCTCTTTCTTATCTTTATCTCTGTAGGGGCGGACTTCAGTCCGTCCCTCTTTCTGTAAGCCGTGCCTTCGCTTGTACTGGATTTCTGTGGTTTTCTCCGCAACCCGACATAGGCGGCTCCGCTTATTGCCTACACTGCATCATTTATCAGCCCAACTACCAAGCACATAAATTGGGAGCCCGTCGTCTGCGGTTCAATATCAATGGCGGTAACGAAAAGGAGAGAACCCGGACAAAGAAACAGCGTAGCTCCTCCCAAGGGCGACGAAGCTCCCTGGCGCGGGATCCATTTCAGAAAATCCGGAAAAAATCGCAGCCACCGCCAAGCCCAAACCTGCAAATCGCAGAATGATGCGCCAATCTCTGCCCATGACTTACGAACTTCTCTCCGAGCAACCCTCTTCTCTGCGAATCTCTGTGCCCTCTGCGTCTCGGTGTTATCCTTTTCCTTCTTTTCGGACCTTACTCCCCGGCGGCCGCTGCTTTTCGAGTGTCCTCGCTCGGAGTCTCCGGCATCCCCTCATTATTCGCCGCCGTCTCTTCCAACAATTCTTCCCGCGCTTCCATCTCTGCACTGGCGGTATTTTTCATCGCCGGCGCTCCAAGACTCGCTTCGTTTGTCGAACCTTCCGCCACCGGCGCAAATCCCTCGTCGCTCCCCAACGCCTCCCGCGCCAGCGCTTCGAATTCCTTCAAACTCGGCAACTCCTCCAAATCGCTCAATCCAAACCGCATCAAGAACTCCTTCGACGTCTTGTACAAAATCGGCCGCCCCATCACTTCTTTTCGCCCCGCCGTCGTAATCAGGTGCTTGTCCAGCAGCGTGCTGATCACTCCCGAAGTATTCACACCGCGAATCTCTGAAATTTCCGGCGAAGTCACTGGCTGCTTGTACGCAATCACCGCCAAAGTTTCCAGCGCCGGCATCGACAGCCGCAAAGGCGGCCGCAAGCTCTTGATAAATCTGCGCACCACATCATGCTGCTGCGGTTTGGTATAAAGTTTGTACCCGCCCGCCACCGCCCGAATTTCGATCCCTCGATCTTCCGTCGCGTAACTCGCCACCAGCTCATCGAGCGAAGCCTGTACCGCGAGCTTTTCCTGGCCCAGCGCTTTGGCCAGTTGCTCGATGGTGGCCGGTTCATCCGCCGCATAAATGATCGCTTCGAGTGCTGCTTTTCTTTCTTCGTTTGTCATGGACAAGGACTCCAGTTTTTCTAGGTTCGCAGTTACGTTTTGATTTTG
>Ga0307474_10003481_pt1 | contig 11337 bp, 9 predicted proteins | sample atmos_gasesECM1C_2_FD_203312 | JGI IMG/M metagenome (GOLD analysis project Ga0307474, IMG submission 203312) | Hardwood forest soil microbial communities from Morgan-Monroe State Forest, Indiana, United States - atmos_gasesECM1C_05 | ecosystem: Environmental > Terrestrial > Soil > Temperate... | reverse complement strand
GTCTCTGACTCTTAAACTTCTTAACTCTTCCGCTGTTTCACTCTTCTACTCCATCCCTCAACCCGGCTCCGCAATCGGCTCCATGTCCCCCAACAAAAACACATACCCCGCAATTCCAATCGACAAAACAACCGCCGCTGCAACGAATGCTCCGGAGTAACTCTTTGTCATCGTAACGATGTACCCTGTGGCTATCGGAGCCGAAATCGCCGCAATCTGATTGCTCAAATTCATGATGCCGCCAACCGTTCCTACGCTCTCTCTCGGAGCGATCAATGACGGCATTGACCATCCTACCGGCGCCGCGATGGAAAGCCCCGTAATCGAAATCGTGATCCACAACAATGCCGCTTGGATGCTGTTCGCGTATGCCACTCCAAAAATTCCCAGACCCAGCAACATTCCAGTAACTAAAGTGGTCCGCCGCACTCGCGCAGCTTTCCATCCTCGCTGAAGCAAAAAGTCCACCAGCCATCCTCCGACAATCAATTCCGCGACTGTTGCACACAGCCACGGAGCGCTGGTGTAAAACACGGAGTGCCTCAGATCCAAATGATGCGTATCGGACAGATACGTGGGCAGCCACGTTAGCAGAAGGTAGAACACATAGTTGTACGAACCGTAGCCGAGCGCCAGCCCGCAGACTTTCGGTTGCTTCAACAAATAGAAGAATGGCGCGCCGGCTGCCGACCGCGCTGCATCTTCCGGTTGCGCCCCGCCGTTATGGATGTGTTCCCGTTCTCTTTGGGAAAGTCGCGCGTCCTGGCTGGGATTCTTGTAGTAAGCGCAGAACAGCGCAAGATACAGCAGACTTATAATTCCCGTCACAGCAAAATTCCAGCGCCAGCCAAAATGCAGCAGGATCAATCCAAGGATCGGTACACCGATCGCGGACGAGAATTTTGCCATGGAATCAAACATGGCTGTGGCCAGGCTGCGCTCATTCTTCGGGAACCAATAGCCCACCGCTTTCGCCGTCCCAGGAAACGTCGGCGCCTCCCCAATACCCAGGAGAAAACGAGCCGCGAACAACCCTGCGATTCGCGTGGAAATGGCCGCAAAAAAGGAAGCCACGCTCCAGATCGTGGTGCTGATGATTCCTACTCGCCGCACACCGAACCGGTCCAGCAACAATCCCGATGGAAGCTGCAACACCATGTAGGTCCAGTTGTATGCGCTCAACAGAATTCCGAACGTGAGGTCGGAAATCCCGAACGCTGCGTGCAGAGCATCGCGCGACACAGAAAGATTCACGCGATCGAAGTAGCTGATCAAAATTCCAAACGCCAAAAGGACGGCGACGCCCCAACGCCGTCGTGACACTGCCCCGCCCGCGCTCAAGTCGTTGTCAGCCAAGTTGTTGCTGGTTGCTCCGGCCTAAAGCATGAATTGTAGCCCGAATAACGCAGTCCGTTTTCTTCTGCCGACCGTGATGTTCCGCAGACCGTTTTCTTCTACCGTAACGCTCTCTTCAGCCTCGCCCTGGTAGCTGCTATCTTCAGGTAGCCATCTTAGGTCTTAGCTTTTGTAGCGGCCGTTTTGAGGGCGGGCATCTTCGTTGTGCGTGCAGCAAGTCCGCTTGTGCGCTGCACCCTTCACTTCGGCATATCCCCTGCCCCGTCTTTCAATACCGTTACAAACTGCCTCATCTCTCGCCGCTCTTTCTCCAGTTCCGCATCCTCGGTTCTGCGCAATTCTTGCCAGGCCTTCATCTCCCGCTTTGCCTTAGCGGCGTCTCCCGCCCGCCGATACGCCAGGCTTAACTGGTAATGCGCGTCGCTTGATTTCGGACTTGCCTTCACCGCGTTCTTAAAAGCACGCAGCGCCGCATCCTCTTCGCCCCGCGCCTTATACAACATTCCAAGTTGCACGTACGCCTCGCCCAGCGACGGATCAATCGCCGCTGCCTTCGTAAAATACTTTTCCGCGGCTCGAATCTCCGCCTCGCTCTGTTCTCGCCTGCCCTTTTTCCATAACACCAAACCGAAATATTCATTCGCCAGCGCATTTTCCGGCTGCTCGTTGGCAAACCGTTTCAGCCGCGCTGCGCTGCACGCAGGCAAATCCGCGGTCGCTTTTTCCATCTTTCCAAGAAACAGATACGGCTCGGTCTCTTGCGGATTCAAATCCGAAGCCTCGCACATCCGCTGCGCAGCCTCCGCAAACTGCCCGTCCGCGTAGTACGCTGCTCCCGACCCAGCCAGCATTCGCGCCGATTTCGGATATTTTGCGATGCCTTTCTGGAAAACTTCCACCGCCGCCACACCCGCACGATGCAACAAAAGCTCCGCTCCCCACGCAAAATAATTTTCTTCGCTCGGCTCGATTTTCACGGCCTTTTCGTACTCGCTCACCGCCCCCACAGGATCGCCGCTCTTCTCTTTCGCATCTCCCAGCAGCCGGTGCGCAACCGCATCGCTCGCAGCGCTCTCTCCCGGATTGGCCGAACTGGATTTCAGAGCCGCCGCCTCTTTCGCCAGCGCTTCGCTCGTTCGTACGTTCACGTCCGACCCGTGTAAGCCCGCCGCGCTCCAGTCCGTCACGCCAGCGATAGTGAAATTCGGTTGGTCCGAATATTCCATGCTCTTACTCGCTTCACGGGTCTTGGCGTCAGCGCTTGTCGTTTCCAAGTTTTCCATTACCACTTTAAATTGCTCGCTCTCTCGCACGCTTGCTCCAGCCAATTCCACTTTGACTGGACGAAATCCATCCTTCTTCACTTCCAGCCACTCCGGCCCGGCTGGCGGAACCGTGACAACGAACTTCCCATTGGCATCCGTCCGAACCTCCACAACTTTCTCTTTCGCTTCATTCACTACCGACACCGTTGCTTCCGCAATCGCAGCTCCCGCAGAAGTGCAAACCCTTCCTTCAATCTTCGTTTCCGATTTTTCAAATTGCGTCCCTGCGGTGGACAGCGCTGCGAACGTATAAGTCGGCCGGAGCACCGCCAACACGATCGCCAGCAACAACAGGACGCGGAGATTTTTTCGCGCAATATAAATTACGCAGCGTCCCCCGGCACTCAATCGCTGCAGTCCGTTTTGCATCCCCAATCGCTCTTGTTAGCCTGAATAAACACCACGCGACCTCGCTGGTAGCGGTGCAGCGTGCTGCGCCCCCGCTTACCGGGGGGCGTGTGATTCAAGCCGTATTTCCTTCGTCTTTAGAATTCGAATTCGTCGCCCGCGCGGTTGAGATCGCGAGGCAATTCTTCATGCGCAAGACGGAGCGCATTCTATCGCCCTGCGCACCCGCTGGCCAGCAGCTTCGCTACGCGAGCGCAAGCGCAAGCAAAAATCTGACGCTCATTGATAAATCCGAAAATTAGTCTCGCGGTCGCGAACTCGGGCGGTCTAGTAGTCGTTCTGAGGTTTACGTCCGTACGGGCTGGGCGGAACCTTGGGCGCGCGCGCCACACGATAGGTTTCCAGCTCCGCGCTGCTGATCACAAATTGCGATTCCGGTGGATGGTTCGCGTGCGCCAGCAACTCGGCATTCAAGCGCTCTGAACAAATAGACGGCGCATCCTGATACCGTACGCGATGCGAAACAAATGCCTCATTCTCTATGCTCAGCGTAAATTCCCGTTCGCTACCCGCTTCGCGTACATTAAACGTATACTCGCGCACCAGCAGTTTCACTTCGAACCCGCGGTACTGCACGATCGCTCCATCGCTCATATTTGCACCTAGGTGTGAGTGTGACAGAATGCGAGCCTTCTATGGATTCTTTTTTGCGACAACGTCTGGAAACTTTGCATGAACAATTTTCCGCAAGCTGTGTTATACTGTTTTTGCGCTTAATACCGCGGTTGTGTTGTGCGGTCCCTCTGGTTTCGTAAGTTACTGAGAATACCCGCCCTCCGTTTCCTCCGTACGTTTTACGCGTAATTTAAAATAAGACTGGCATTGCAGGCCATTGCGCCAGCACGGAACTCCGTGTGTACCGCGAAGGCCTCAGCCAGCGAAAGCTAAATGCAAAATTTCTCTGAACTATCGATTTCTCCCAGCCTGAAGGAGCGCCTGGTTGCCGGCCGTTTTACCACGCCTACTCCCGTGCAAGCTGCGGCCATTCCGCAGGCCCTCGAAGGCAAGGATGTGCTCGCGACCGCTCAAACCGGTACGGGCAAGACCCTAGCGTTTCTGATTCCGGTGATCGAAAAGCTGCTCAAGCAGCACAAGCCGGGAATCGCCGCGCTGGTGCTCGTTCCGACCCGCGAACTCGCAATGCAAGTTGCAGCGCAATACAACGCTCTTCGTGGCAAGCTTCCTCCCGCGGCTTTGGTCTGCGGCGGATTGCCCGAACGTCAACAGCTGATGGCCATTCGTAACGGCGCACGGCTGATGGTTGCAACCCCTGGCCGTCTGGAAGATTATCTCGACCGCCAGCAGGTGCAATTCAGCGCCCTGCACACACTCATTCTGGACGAAGCCGACCGCATGCTGGACATGGGATTTCTTCCCGCCATCCGCAGAATCGCCGGGACGCTCCCGAAAGAACGCCAGACCATGTGCTTCTCCGCAACCATGGAAGGCGATATGCAGCGCCTGGTAAAGGATTTTACGAAGAATCCCGTCCGCCTGACCTTCGGCTCGACCTTGAAACCAGCGGAAAACGTCCGCCTGCAGGCATTTGAAGTTCCCGCGGACGGCAAGCAATCCATGCTCAACCATTTGCTCGGCAAAGAAACCGGCCGCTGCCTGGTGTTTTCCCGTACCAAGCGTGGCACGGAACGCATTACCAAGAGCTTGAATCGCGATGGCATCAACGCCGCTATGATTCATGGCGATCGCTCGCAATCGCAGCGCACCGCTGCCCTGGAAGGCTTCCAACGTGGCCGCTTCCGCGTCCTGGTCGCCACCGACCTGGCTTCCCGTGGCATTCACGTGCAGGACATCGTCCACGTCATCAACTACGATCTGCCCGAAGTGGCGGAAAACTTCATTCACCGCGTTGGCCGTACCGGCCGCGCAGGTGGCAGCGGCGTAGCCTCAACGCTGTTCGTCAAGGATCAGCGCACCGACCTTTTCCAACTGGAACGCGCCCTCGGCCTCAAAATGGAACGACTCCGCGCCGATGGCTCGCACGCTCAGCCCTCATCGAAAGAACATGTTCGGACCAACGATGACCGCGCTCCTAGCCACCGGCCGTCGCATGATCGGCCCACAAGCAACCGGCCATCCAACATACCCAAACCCAGCCTGATCTGCCTGCCGGGAGAAGTCCTGCAGGTACAGCTCGAAGGCTAAGACCTTCTAAACCGAGACAGCCGGGGCGGTCATCGCCCTGGCTGTTCACTTACCAGTTTCATCAAAAAATGATTGTTCGCGGTGAGTTTTCCACATTTGCGCATTTTTTTCGTGCGGGCGCGCCGGAACGGCGTTCAGATCAGCCAATGTAGTGATACAATAGTAGTCGTCATCCAGACTACCAAGAGCAGCGGGGCGGGCTCTTAGCCACGGCTGCAATCCGTACATCAATTTCCGCATCATCCAGGCGGCGTGCTACGGTCGTGTTTCGGCGTGGCAGTGCATCTAACCTAGATCAGTGCAGTGCTGGCAGTGGCTTGAGGGAGAAAACCTTCGTGCTTGTAACCCAGGAAAAAAACGACCAGATTCGCAACCTTATCACCATTGGTAAGGAGCGCGGATATCTGCTCACGGACGAAGTAAATGGCGTGCTCGCGGCCGAAGACCATTCGACCGAAGAGCTGGATACGCTTTTCGCCAGCCTGGAAACCGATGGCATCGAAATCTTCGAAGACGCTTCCGCCGCCAAGCTGGCTCACACCGCTGTCGAACTTACTGAAACCACCGAAATTGAAATTCCCCATGACCCGGTTCCGGGCGAAGAAGCCGATTTCGAACGCAAGCCCGGCCTTTTGGACAAGACCAGCGATCCCGTGCGAACTTATTTGCGCGAGATGGGCGTGGTTCCTCTGCTCACGCGTGAGCGCGAAGTTTCCATCGCCAAGCGCATGGAACGCGGCCAGTTACTGGTACTCAAAACCATTTCGCGTTCTCCCATCGTTTTGAAGGCGTTGATCGCTGTGGCCGACGAACTCCGCAACGGCGTCCGTCCCATCAAGGAAATCATTCACTTCGACGACGAAGACTTGACGCCGGAAAAAATTGAAAGCAAAACCCGGCAGACGCTGCACCTGATCGACAAGATCGCGAAATTTTACGATTTGGCCCTCAAGCAAGCCGTCAAGCTTGAAAATACTGCGGCTTCCAACAAACGTGCTTATTTTCGCGTCAAGCGTCACTTGGGCCGGACGCGCATTGCCATGTCCCATCTGGTGCGCTCCGTCCACTTCAAGGAGCGCGAGCGCAAGCGCCTGATCGATCTGGTGCGCCACACGGTGGAGCGCCTGCAAGCGCTCGAACGCGAATGTATTCGCCTCGAGCGGCGCGCCAATGCCTCGCGCGGCGAAGCTGCGGCGGAAGCGCGCCGAAAATTGCGTTTGTGCCGCGTGCAGATTCGCGAAATCGAAGAAGACGGCAAAGCCTCTGCCACCAATTTGAAGCGCGCGCTGACCATCATCATTCGCGGTGAAGCCGACGCGGAACAAGCCAAAAAAGAATTGACCGAAGCCAACCTGCGCCTGGTCGTTTCCATCGCCAAAAAATATACCAACCGCGGGCTGCAATTCCTGGATTTGATTCAGGAAGGCAATATCGGTCTGATGCGCGGTGCCGACAAATTCGAGTGGCGCCGCGGCTATAAATTTTCCACCTACGCGACTTGGTGGATTCGTCAGGCCATCACTCGCGCCATCGCGGATCAGGCCCGCACCATTCGCGTTCCGGTGCACATGATCGAAACCATCAACAAGCAAGTGCGCACCAGCGCGCAACTGGTGCAGGAACTCGGCCGCGAACCGACCGCGGAAGAAATTGCCAAGCGCATGGACGTGTCTGTCGATTCCGTGCGCAAAACAAAAAAGATTGCGCAGCAGCCGGTATCCTTCGAGACGCCGATCGGCGAAGACGAAGAAACGCATCTCGGCGACCTGGTCGAAGACAAAGGCGTCGTCTCTCCGTCCGATGCGGCGATTCATCTGAACTTGAAAGAACAGATGGCATCGATGTTGCGCACCTTGACTCCGCGCGAGGAACGAATCATCAAAATGCGTTTTGGGTTGGACGACGGCAGCGAACACACACTCGAAGAAGTCGGCCAGGTGTTCGACGTGACCCGCGAACGCATTCGCCAGATTGAAGCAAAAGCTTTAAGGAAGCTGCGTCATCCGTCGCGTTCGCGCCGCTTCCGCATTTTCGTCGAGAGCTCTATCTAGGGATTTTGTTCAGGGCAACGCCGGCGTCAACCTAACTTCGAGGAGACACCTATGTCGATTACATTCCAGAAGCGCCAGAAAGAAATGAAGCGGCAGGAAAAGGCACGCGAAAAAGCTCAGCGCCGCGCGCAGAAAAAACTCGCCAAGGGCAAAGACGGCGAAAACTCGAACACAACTCCTGTTGATCCAGCGCTCGACCCGACCATTGACTGGTCTTACCAAAATGAAATCGATCGACCATAATTGGGGAACAGTAACCAGTCGGTAGTAAGAAGTGAGTAGTGAGAAGGCGCCTGACGCGACGCATTCCGGCGCTGGGCGAAATTTCCCTCGGGATCAACCGGCGCCAGCAAAATCTTCGCGCAACTCGGCGTTCCCTGCGTCTCAGCGTTATCTTTCATACAAGAAGCTGCGGGAGATTCGCCACAACGAGGGCGGCACTGTCCCCAATGATGTCCAGGCGTTGGCTGATCTGGAGCTCGCTAAGGTAAACCTCGGACAGGGGCAAGGGCAGTCGGCTGACTCCGTACGGTCCTACCTCGAATCGTATTTAACTGCGGGCATTGGCAGCAAAACCCGGCGCAAGCTGCGCGATGTCACCATTGAAAGCTATAAGCGCGATTTACAACGTCATCAAAGACTTCATCCCTGAGATGCAGTTGCGCCAAGTGCGAACGCCAGACATCAATCGAATCTTCGACGCTCTGATCGAGGATGATGGCGATACCGTTCGTGCGCAAAGCGCTTACAACAACATCAAGAATTTTCTCAGCGGCGCATTCCGGTCTGCGGTTGGCGCTGGTCTGATTGACTTCAATCCGGTCACAGCGGCGCACAGCATCGGCGGCAACGAAGCCAACACCCACGCGTATTCCCTCGAAGAAGTCTATAACCTGATGTCCGCCGTCGATCACCATACCGCGCAGGCGGCGTTCGTGGTACTGACCTTTACTGGTCTGCGCTCGGAAGAACTGAAAGGCTTGCGGTGGGACGATTACGACCGCGAGAACCAAGTTTTGACCATCAAGCGGACCATCGTCCACGGCAAACTGGTGGAGGATACCAAGACTACGAGCAGCAAGGCTCCTGTGCCCGTGATCGGCATCGTGAAGAAGCATCTCGATGCACACCTCGCGAGGAACAGCGGCACTGGGTATATCTTCCACTCGCCCAGCGACCCGCAACAGCCTATTAACTTCGGTCATCTGGTCTGGGACGCCATCATCCCCAAAGCGAACAAGTCCGGCGTCGAATGGCATGGTCTTCATGCCTTCCGTCGCGGATTGTCTACCATCCTGCATGATCTCGAAATCCCGGAGTTGACGATCAGCCACATCTTGCGCCACTCCACAAAGTCATCGAAGAGTGTCGCTGGTCGGCACTACATCAAGCCATCGCTGGAGCGGATGCGGGCTGCGCTAGAGAAAGTCGAAGCGAAGTACAACGCAATCGAGAAGAAGCGAGGCCAGCGCTAAGCTGCTTTCTTCTCCGATTTTGTCCTGCGAACATGCCTCGCGTGAACTGGTCGTGGGCAATTACGAATCCACTCACTCACCTGCCGCCAATCGAACAAAAGGTGACGACCAAGATTGAATACAGGAATGGGATTTGGACAGCGACGACGGCACTTCTCCCGCACCCACGCAACGTCTGTATGCAGACGGCGTGCTAACTCTTCGATTGGAAGTAGGTCTGCGGGATTGAATTCAAGAAGTGGTGGCGGAGACGTGGAACTGCTACGGCTCGGGTCTACACGATTACGAACAGAAACGGACATTGGCAAAACCTCGACATTGGATTTGTCGGGTTCCGCCTTATTGGTTTAAGGAGGATTCTCGGATGCCATACCGAGGACGTTGACGCTTGCCGTTCTCGTTGAGGTGTACCTGACAGGAACACCGAAGAACGTTTATCATCTGGGGGCGACTTCTGGATGACGCTCAGAATTGCTAGTCGCTGGGCACTGGCTCGGCGGTTTCCTGCCAAAGTTCACGTGATTCGACCAAAATCATCCTACCATTATTTACCTTATTAGTTAACAGAAAAATGCGATTTTGCCGCCGTTTATGCGAGTGTTACAGAATATAAACTTCTGTAACAGTTGCTCTTGCCCGCTTGTTTTACCACTATTCTGACGGAGCCGTTTGGCGCTGGCACTTCTCCGGTTAGGCTACTCGGGAGTTAGCATAGCTAGCGTTTCGAAGAAAGCGATACGTGTTCGAGTCCCGCGTGGGCACTCAAGCGCGGGTATAGTGATGTCATGCCCGGAGGAACACGTTTTGGACGACCCAGCGGTCCCGTAACACTTGCGGCCGTGGTCGTTCTAATCTTCATAGTGCTCTGGGTTCTGCTCTCAAATCTTGGGTGGATAAGATAACTGTCAAAGATCGTCGATTCGAACATGTACGGTAATGCGACGCAATCGGGCACTGGTGGCACTGGTGGCGCGTCATTCATGTAAAAATGGCGAGCCACCCGGCAAGTCGGTGCACGCCTGGTTTTGCTAGCAGAGTATAAGTTCTTTGCGTCTGCTGAAATGTTGCTTCTGTGCAAGGAGAAGCTGATGAGAGCAAAGCAAGTCGTCTTGTTCACTGCGGTTTGTATTGTCTTGTGCTGGTTAACGGCTGGAAAGGCGCAAGTGCCAGGGCAGCCGGCACAAGCGCGATTGTATAACACGGCCAAGCAGAGACTCGCGGAAGGCAAGCAGATTGTCGGCGCCACGGTCTTCTCTCCCGACCCGAATATCTATTGCGCCATGGCGAACGCCGGTTACGATTTCCTATGGATCGAGATGCAGCACAGCCCTCTTACTTATGAGGATGTGGCCAGAATGATTTGGGCCTGCAGGGGGGCTTCGGCGATGCCTTTTATTCGCGTCCCGGACGCGACGGAGAGCGACATCCAGAAAGCGACGGACATCGGTGCCGTGGGGATTATCGTTCCGACGGTCGACACGGTGGAGAAGGCTCAGGCAGCGGTGAAATGGGCCAAGTATCCGCCCGAGGGGAGACGCAGCCAAGGCAACGGCCAGTACGGAGCTTTGTGGGGAAACGACTACCGTCAGACCGCCAATGAAAACATGTTGGTGGTGATTATGATTGAAACCCCGATTGGCGTCGAGAACGCCGAGAAGATTGCGTCCGTCCCGGGGATCGATGTCATTTTCGCCGCCAGTACCGACCTAGCCAATTTTTCCGGACACCGGCAAGGTGACAAAGAGTACGAAGCCCTGGTTACTAGGATCCACGACGTGACCTTGCAGCACAGGATTAGGCTGGGTGGGCCACAGGCTTGGAAAGATCGCCCAGGATTCACCTTTTTCCAGGGTCCTGGCGAAACTCAGCTAATCCAGTCCGGAGCACGGGTGAACCTTGCGCCCAATCAGGTGAAGGGCGGCGCACAGCCAGGAGTGGCTCCGGTCGAAGGCGCTTCGCCGCACTAGTCGCGGTCGGTGTTACGTGATAACGCGCAAACCGGGCAAGCGGCTCAATGTCCGGTAAGGCGACGCAATCGGGGACTGGGTCGAATTTCAACTACAAAAGTAAAACTGCACCTGTGACGAACCCCACAAAGGCCGGGAAAATAAATGTGAACGTCCAACCATGAACATTACCAACGCTAACAAACAACAAAAATGAGAGAGCACTCACACCCCAGCAGATTCTTCCCCAAAATCTCGTTTGCTTCACGGACAGGCGCTTTCTTTCTACGAAAGACCCGACGATTGCGAATGGTGCGCCGATCAAAAGCGCCAGGAATCCCCAACCTTGCGTATCTCCAAAGCTAAGACGATCCAGAATAGCGTAGAGGAAAACTCCTCCGACTGTCAGGATTGCACCAATTGGGAAAAGCCACTTCAGTATTTTCATGCCGCTCATTTTTATTACCCGTCGCTGAAGTGCTGACGATAGCATCGAATCGTGCCTCCAGTCCTGATTACGCGCTAATCAGAGTGCTTAAGAGCGCGACTCAGTAATTCCAAGTCTCACGGCTTCACTGGTTGGAAAGTCTTATCGTCAAGTGCTTTGCGAATC
>Ga0307474_10003480_pt1 | contig 11337 bp, 10 predicted proteins | sample atmos_gasesECM1C_2_FD_203312 | JGI IMG/M metagenome (GOLD analysis project Ga0307474, IMG submission 203312) | Hardwood forest soil microbial communities from Morgan-Monroe State Forest, Indiana, United States - atmos_gasesECM1C_05 | ecosystem: Environmental > Terrestrial > Soil > Temperate... | reverse complement strand
TTGAGACTTCTGTGAGTTGGATTTCACGTCGAAGCTATCATAACGCGAATCACAGCTGCCGCGCACAAGCCGCCGCAAGTGATGGATTCCGATGGATTTCCGGCACCTAGCGTTGGATTTTACAAAGCTTTAACTCGCGGCGGGCATGGAATCCGGTGTTTCATACGTCTAACACAACTTTGCGGATTTGTTGCCGCATCACACTGCGGATGCTAAACTCGCTGGGAACTAGCGTACCCAGCGCGGAGGGTTACTTTTGCATCGTACAAGATACTTGCCCCTTTTGATGGCAGCTGCTTTATTGCTAGCCGGATGCCCCAAGGGCAATGACGATTTTTCGACCGCACAAAAGGCCAACGCACTCCAAGACTATGACACGGCTCTGGTTCACTACGAGCGAGCCGCCCGCAGTGACCCCACCAACGCCGAATACAAGTTGCGAGCCTCCCAGGCGCGATACGATGCCGGCATGTTTCACGTCCATCAAGGCGAAAAGGCCCTGGCCAATGGGGATCTGCAACTTGCGCTTGGCGAGTTTCAAAAGGCGTACCTGATTGACCCTTCCAATGTTGCGGCCGAACAACATGTAAAGAGAACGATGGATCTGATCGCGGCGCAGAACAATCCAACAAGCAACGCCGAGCCGACACCGAACGAGCAGATTCTGACAGCGCCTCCGGAACTGAAACCCCTTTCGCGCGAACCGATCAATCTGAAGATGACGAATGACGCGAGAGTGGTTTACGAGACCATCGCGAAACTGGCGGGGCTGAGCGTGATTTTCGACCCCGATTTCACTTCACGGCGGATCACCGCGGAATTGCCGAACGTTACGCTGGAACAAGCGCTAGACGCGGTCTCGCTCGAGAGCAAAGCTTTCTGGAAGCCCGTGACGCCGACGGTGATCTTCGTAGCACCCGACCAGCCGCAGAAGCGCAAAGACCTGGAAGATGAAGTTGTGCAGACTTTTTATCTTTCGAATACGCTGACGCCGCAAGACCTGACCGAAATCGTGAATGGCCTGCGGCAGTTGCTGGACTTGCATCGCTTGTCACAGGTGAACTCGCAGAATGCGATCGTGATCCGCGACACGCCGGACAAGTTGATGCTGGCTTCAAAAATCATTAAAGATATCGACAAAGCCAAGCCGGAAGTCTTGATCCACGTACAGGTTTTGACGGCGAGCGTGATGCGCATGCGGGACCTGGGAATTTTGCCGGGCCAGACCGTCTCGGTAGCGTTTCAGCCGCGCTCGGCGCTGAATCCCAACGGGAGCACCAGCTCCTCCAACAATTCGGGCAGCAGCGGTTCAACTACGACAACTACGAATAACCAGGTCTCGTTGAACAATCTGAAGAGGCTCTCGACGCAGGACTGGGCGATCACGCTGCCTGGCGCGCAGGCAACCGCGATCCTCACCGATGACCGTTCCAAGATCATTCAAGATCCCGAGCTACGCGTGACCGATGGACAGAAAGCTACGCTGAAAATCGGTTCACGAGTTCCTGTTGCGACCGGCAGCTTTCAGGCGGGCGTCGGCGTGGGCGTAACCGGGAGTTCGGGCGTTGTGAACCCGTTGGTGAATACGCAATTCCAATACATCGATGTCGGCGTGAATATTGAAGTTACGCCGCGTGTCCATCCCGACGGCGAAGTAAGCATGAAACTAGTGGTGGACATATCGCAGATCTTGACCACCAGCAATATCGGCGGAATCCAACAGCCAGTCATTGGGCAAAAGAAGGTGGAACATGACGTCCGGCTGAAGGAAGGCGAAGTCAACATATTGGGGGGCTTGTTCGAACGCACGGTGCAAAATAACCTTAACGGAATACCCGGCATCGGTGAAGTTCCCGGGCTCGGCTATTTGTTTTCGGATAACAACCATCAGGTGAACGAAGATGAGACGCTGATCGTGCTGACGCCGCACGTCCTTCGCATGCCGTCGGTCTCGGCGCAAAATCTGCGACCGATGGCCGCTGGAACGGATTCGAACGTGCGTGTATATCACGAAGAGGCGACGGTAGAAACCCCAGCGACTGCGCACCCGGAGGTTCAAGTAGTTCCTCAGGCAGCTCGCCCCAACGCGGCAGCCGCGGCACCGGGCGTGACTCCCACTTCGATGGCCCAGCAGGCTCAGGCGGAATCAGCAACTGCGGCGCAGCAGCCCGGCGCGGCCGTACAGCTTCATTTCGAACCGGCAACCATGGCGATGAAACCCGGCGACACGACGACGCTCGGTTTGGCCATCTCGAATGTGAACGACCTATTCTCGATTCCGCTGATGATCCACTACGACCCATCAGTGATTCAGGTAGAGGAAGTGCGCAATGGAGGATTTCTCTCGGGCGGTACGCAGGAAATCGCCGTAGTGCAGCGGATTGATCAGCAGAAAGGCGAAGTGGTAGTTTCGGCGACGCGGCAGCCGAACACTCCTGGCGTGAGCGGCACCGGGACCGTTTTGGGTTTGGTGGTGCGCGCCGTAGGCCCGGGAACCGCGAGACTGCAAATTCTGCAAGTGAACGCCCACAATTCGCAGCAGCAATCCATCCCCATTGTGTCCGGAGAAGCCACCGTCCAGGTGCATTGAGATCGATGATTTGGAATAGCAATGCCGTGAATTCCCTTTCTGAGCGCAAGCGGCGTGATGGCTCTGCGGGAGTCACGCTTCTGGAACTGGTTGTGGCTTGCGCGATCCTGATTCTTCTGGCGTCGATTTCGGTGCCACTGGCGCGCAATCAGGTGAAGCGCGCAAGAGAAGATCAGCTCCGCCGCGACCTGCGCGAGATGCGCGACGCCATAGATCGCTACAAGGACGCTTCCGACAAGGGCCAGATTCAGGTGAAGGCCGGAACGGAAGGATATCCGGTGGATCTCGAAGCGCTTACGAAGCCGACGCAGCTGACGGGCGCGCAAGACAAACGAATTCGATTTTTGCGTTCGATTCCGACGGACCCAATGACGGGGAATAAGGACTGGGGAATGCGTTCCGTGCAGGACGATCCCGATACGACCGCGTGGGGTGGACAGGATGTGTTTGATGTGTTCACCAAGTCGTCGGGCACGGCACTCGACGGCACAAAATACTCGGATTGGTAAATTTTTGCGACCAAGCTTGGAACAACAACGACTCGGCGACGGTTTGAAAAATGATTCGCAGAATAAAAAACGCGAGAAGCAGATTTGGCCAAGACGGAACGGCGCAGAGCGGTTTCACTTTGATCGAGCTGATGGTCGTTATTACGATCATCCTCATTCTCGCAAGCATCGCCGCCGGCCAGTATCAGAAGACGGTGCTAAGAGCCAAGGAAACGAAACTGAAGTCCGAACTCGCAGTGATGCGGAAGGCTATCCAGGATTACACAACGGATAAGGAATGCGGGCCCTCTTCGCTCGACGATCTGGTCACCAATAATTACCTCAGAATGATTCCCGCCGATCCGATCACGAACGCGCCGGATTGGGTGACAAAGTCCGACGACGTTGGTTACAGCCCCGAACAAACCTGCTACGGAGTCACGGACGTGAATTCCGGGTCGGATCAAGTCTCGCCGTTCGAAAACACTGCTTACAGCTCCTGGTAACGCTTCTTGCTGGTTTCCTCATCTCGGAGTCTCCACGATACACTGTATTGCCTGTAGGGAAGGTCCGGCGTACATTCCGCGCGACGGAATCCGGGGAAGCAGACAGCCCCTTCCCATTGCTCCGGTGTGTTCGGCACCTTCTTCCCGCTGCCTGCTACCCAACCAGGAGAAGGCCTATGCGAAAGCTAATGTTTTTGGCGCTGTTCTTGGTGTGTCTGCAGCCCGCCGCAAAGGCACAGGCAACACTGATCCCTGCAGGAACCTTGCTACATTGCACGATCGATGATCCGACCATTTCCCCGAAAACCGCCCAAGTGGGCGATCCAGTCCTCTGCCACCTACATCAGATCTCGGAATTTGGCCATCCGGCGTTCCCGCGCGGCTCCTACCTGGCCGGGCACCTTGAAGCAGCCAAGCAACCGGGTCACTTTATCGGGAAGGGATACCTCGGTATCGTTTTCGATCACATTGGTATGCCTAATGCGGACGGCGACTTGGACGCAAGAATCGTCGCAGCGCAGGGGCAGCACGTCGACAAGCAGGGCGACATCGTGGGACACGGACATGCGAAACGCGATGTCGTCGAGTGGATGATTCCGCCGCTCTGGCCTTGGAAAGTGATCATGCTGCCCGCCCGCGGCCCCCAGCCTAAGCTGAAGAGCGAACAACTTGTCACTCTGAAAGTGATGCAAGATGTGGAGTTGCCTCAGTTAACGGCATATTTATCGCCATCGTCGCCGGCGCGCCGCTATGGAAACCCGGCCGCGCGTACGCAATCCTATGCGCAGCCATCCTCCGGAACTTCCGCGCAACCATCCGGCAGTTCTTTCACGGTGGACCCTTTGTCCAGGGTGTATTACATCCCGCCCGCTGCTCCTGCGGTGGACCCGCCCGTGAGCGCAACGCCAGCAGGAGTTTCGACCGGGCAGGCGCCGTTAAACACGCCCGCCCGCAGCCTGACCCTGGTGGCGCTGAAATCGGAGACGATCTATCCGGCGAAGGATTACTGGGTGGCGGACAGGCTCCTTGTCTACGTGCTGCCCGACGGGAGCGAGGCGTCCACGGACCTGAACAATATCGATTGGCAGCGCACGATGGACTTGAATGCCGAACGTGGGGTACGCCTGACATTGCGGACCAGGCCGAGCCAGTTCTAGCTCAAGCGCGACGCACAATTTGGCGGAGGGTGTCACCCTCTTCGGCGCTGGTTCGTGCCGCGATTGCTCGAACACTGCGTTGAGATTGGCTGCGGGAGGGTGTGGTCGCTTTTGTTTGTGACCTTGAGCGACCGTTGTAGGTTTGTGTGTTGCCATTTGTGTCGCGCAATTTGAAAGTCAGCGAGCAAACGCGCTCGGAACCTCGAACATCTTTTGCGAGTGGCACCAGATCCGTGGCGTGCCTGGTGTAAGCGCGGTTGCAGAACAGCGGCAAGTTGCGTAATATGAATGCGCGGGGTGGAGCAGCCTGGTAGCTCGTCGGGCTCATAACGCGCCAAACGTCAACTGGCTCTGCCGGATTCAAACGACTTAGCCCTCCTTCTTAGCTGCAAGAACCTCTCAAAACGGGACATTCGGGGCACTTAGAGGGCACCTGAGAATCCTGTGTTGCTGTTTGCGCCTTACTATAGCGCGTGCCCGACCCTCTGCTTAGCGGTGCGTGATACAAAACTATAAATGCGGCTTCTAGTGGTGCTTGCGAGGGAACGCATCCGGGTTTGAAACCCTGACTACTCCAGCCGCTCATCAACTCTTGATGACGCTGACGCCGCTTTGATGATCCTGCATCCTCGCGTCCCGTCGCGCGACGTCCTGGGTCATCGTGCGCGAGCCTAAATAGAGAACAATCGCCAGCACCACCGACAGAATCGGCATGATGTCCATGGCCCGCTGCAGACCGACGGCGCGGAATGCCTCCAGGCTGACAGCACCGGCCGCATGCATGGCGCGCCGGGCCATAAGATCACTGAGGCGTCCCGTCAACAGCGGACCAAACGACGCACCGCACAGATACATCGCCATGAAGTAGACCGACATCGCGAAGCCACGTTGGTCGGGAGGTACGATGTCCTGAATCGACGAGTAAACAAATGCGAAGTAAGTATTGTACGCCGCGTAACCAATTGCGATGGCCACCAGGGCCCTAGGTGCGAAGCCTGGCGGCTGCCTGATCCCGTAAAACATGATTGGAGCACTGAGCAGCGCAATTATGGCTGCCATCCACAGACGGGCGTTGCGTGCATTGCTCGATACCCGATCACCAAGGTGGCCGCCCAGCAGGCCTCCAAAGACGCCCCCAACGAGGTACACAATTCCGCTGGTCACGCCGGCGTGGGCGACGGAGTATCCGTGGACCCGCGTCATGAAGGCTGGCAGAAAGGTCCCCAGAGCGTACAAGTTGAAGTTGAACAACGCGCCCGACAAAATGATCCACCACAGGGTCGGGACGCGCAGAAGGGCCGATAACGATTCCTTGCTCTCACCGGCGAAAGCCTCCTCCGATGCACCGCGGGCCGGTTCCTGCACAAGGAGCAACAGAGGCACCAGGAGGATCGCGGGCGCCGCCGCGCTGACCATCGCTGTCCGCCAGCCCCACACCTGCGCGATCGGGCCGCACAACAAGAAGCTCAGCGCCCCACCGACCGGCACGCCCAGCATGAACACCGACAGAATACGCGCACGGCGCTTCACCGCGAACAGATCGCCGATCCAACTCGTCCCCGCCGGCGCACAGACTGCCTCGCCAACCCCGACACCGAGCCGCGTGAACAATAGGAAAGAGAAGCTAGTCGCCAACCCCGATGCGGCTGTGAGCGCGGACCATACGGTGACTCCGATGGCGAGCAGTTTCTTACGGCTCCAAACATCAGCGACCCGGCCCAGGGGTAAGCCCGCCAGAGCATAAACCCAGATGAACACGCTACCGAGCAGCCCGATCTCGGTATCGGATAGTCGGAACTCTTTCCGCATCGGCTCCACCAGCGCCCCTGGAGCTTGTCGATCGTAGAAGTTCAATAAATTGACGCCACAGAGCACCAGCACGGATAAGAGAGTGTTATTCCGCTTCAAGGTTTGACGATGTTATCACGCAAGTCGGCGGTTATCTGAAAACGAAGAAAGGACAAAGACGATGGAACGCTGATCTTTGCCGAGTGGGGACACTTTCTAGATGGATCGATTTGTCATTTAGGTACGGGGAAACCCTTCATGCCGACCACCGTACGGTCTGCCTCCTCCGGTTTTGCATGGGCGACGCGAAGGTTGGCCGTTGTCGTTCGCCAAAACTCTGACCAATCAGGGACATTGGGCTCCGCTCTGCGAGCTTGCGTCGCCTGAGTTCCCCGCCCCGCAAGTGGTCCACTACCGACCACACGCTGGGGCACTGCGCAGATCCGCATAGAGGAAAGGCCTTCCGCTCGGGCTTCTGTTGCCGTCATTCGATTCGAGGGTCACGAATATGCGATCGATTTGCGCCAGCACTTGCGGGTCGCCGGACTTGAATTTCCAACGGCGGTCCGAGCTAGAGAATGAGGGGCTGCGCCAAGGGTTGCAGCAGATGCATGGACGCTTGAAGCGGAACAAGGCCTTGCGGGGCGTGGGGGAATGGAACATTGCCGTGCTCGATGGACATGAGCATCATGCCAGCTACCGACGGCATTGCCGGGGATGCTTGAAAAGGACTCTGCGCACCGAGCAGGATCGACGCCGGCAAGCCATATGTCGCCTGTGGCCGCATGGCCGGCGAAAAACAATGCGACCAAAATGGCAGCGGAAAAACATCTCGCTCTATTCCGCACCGATCTGCTCCTTCACGTTGAGATAGAAATCAACCAGGCTGGTTAGGGCGTTCGGATCGCTCTCCGGCATGGCGTGGGTCGGGTTGGGCGTCCATGACTGGAAGATGATGTAGTCGGGCCGCAGCTTATTCTGGCCTTCCATCATCATCAGATGGTCGCGAGCCGCGTTGACCCAGGCTTCGTCGGACCTGTCCTGGCGCGATCCGTTGTAGATCACGCCGATCTGGCCCAGCAGGCCTTGCCGCTGCAAGCCCTGCGAGGCACCATAGACCGCCAGGGCGTCTTCCACGCCGTTGTGCAACGGCCATTCAATATCTAGGTTCATGAAGGCCAGTGGCCGTCCCATCGCCGCGCGATAGGCGCCCGCCCATGAGGAAAAGTCTCCCCGCCAATCGGTCTGGCCGTCGATGAAGAACGTCGGTTCGACCTCTCCGACAATAAGGTTCGGGAAGGTTTGACGGTAGACGTCGAGCGTGGGTTTGATCAGCTGGACGATCTGCTGAATCGAGCTGTGACAGCCGGTGCTCTTTCCTGGCGCTTGGGTGTAGTAATGACCAAAGTATAGAGGTTCATCCATCACGAGATACTTGACTTTGCCGCCCGCGGCCTTGATCGCGCCCGCGATTTTCGCGGCTTGTTGCACGGTGCCGTAGCCTTCGACGTTGCCTAGGCCGCCGCAGCCAGAGGACGGATCGTGCGGCACGTTCATGACCCCGACCGCGACGGCTATGGCGATACCGCGCCGGTTTAGGTCGGAGACGACTGAGTTTAGCTGGCCCTGGCTCGCACGGGCTACGAACGCGCCTTGCAGCATGAACACCTGGGTGTGGGACGCGGCGATCTTCCATGGGGCGTCTGGCGTGAACATGTCCATCAGGTCGGCCACGCTGGGCCCTGGGGCAGGCAACGCTGCAGGCCCAAGCCAGATCTCAGGCGAGGGAGTTTGCGCCACGGCCAGGCCGCCAAACATCATCGCCAAACTAAAGGCACATATTGCCAAGATTTTCGAATTCATTTTTGATTCCCTCGCTCATGGGTTAGCGGGCGGGGCTCATTGAGCCAGCCGTTCGGCCTGAAGTAGCATCCAGGTGCTCGTTCCTGGAGCGGTTTCCGGCAGGTATTGTGTCGGTAAAGGCTGCCACGATTGGACAATGATGTCCTCCGGCACTGTCATCGGCCAACGATTGCAACTGGCCAAGCCCGGCACGCGTCCAGGAGAGATTGTCCGTCGGATCCGGTGTGCCTCCAATAATGATGCCGAAACGAATTCCACGCATGGCCGCCTTTAAGCGGGAAGCTCGTTGAGATTGGCCTTATACGCATCCAGGAACGTGCTCAACTCCCCGACGCCTCCGGCGAGCGACTGTTCCGGCTCCACGAGAACAAACTGGACTTTTGGATAATAGGAACGAATCATCTTCACGTTTTTCGCAACGGATTCAGCAACTTCGTTAATGGAGAACTTGCAGGCATTCTTTCCGCCGTAGTCATGGCCATAGAACGGCGGTTCATCCATCACCACGTAATCCAGAGCGATCCCGCGTTTCTTCATCTCGCGCGGATAGACATTCTGCCCGCGGGCCGATCCAATGCCTTCGACATCTTGACCGCACGGCCGGTGCCATGTTGGCTGCTTCAAGAAGTCGAGTGCAATCTGAACGGTTTCAGGCGGCATGCGTAGGAACCATGGCGCGCGCAACTGCATTACGTTGAAGCGAGCGGTGCCCGTAGGCCAGGACGGTCGGATCAAACAGGTGCATAAAATCTGAATGGGCTACGACGCCTTTCACCTCGAGATCATCACCGGAGCTGAACCAGATTTGCGGTGCCGACGAACCGGCGCGAGGCTGGTCTTGCGAAACAACTCCAGCAGTAATCGTAGAAATACGTAGAATTAGAGACAGAACGGTGAAACCTGAAGCCCACTTCTGTAAGTTCAATTGCTTTTCCTCCGAAGATTTCATCCGCAATCTAAATCGAGATCCCCATCGACCGAAACTACGACAAAGAGGCCATGCGTGTCGCCCGCATAAGACAGGACTGTGCCTTAGAGTTCCTAGACCAGGCTGAGCAGGAAAAAATTCCCGTCCACAAACAAAAAAGATGAATCTCACAGAAATATCTCGCCGCCCCAACAAAAAATGGAATAATCGCGCTCTCCCACGAGTCGAAAAAACTTGAAACAGCGCAACTCTTTCCGTGAATCAGGGTTTGAGAGACTGCGTATGAGCGCATTTCGTTTCTTTTGTCCTCAAACATCCTTCAAACTGGGAGCAAGCATGATCGCATCGTTGCCGCGGAATAATAGAAGGCTAGTGGTGCCTGGGACCTTTGTCGCCATCCTTGTCAAACAATTTCATCGGTTTCGCTTCCCTCTGGCCATTCTCATACTCGCTCTCGCGCTCGCACCTTTTTCCGCCGCCCAGGAGTCGCATCTCATTGACGATCCGCTCGTCGTCGACCAGCACAGCCGTGTGGTCGTCTTGGAATATGAAGCGTGGTTCGGCCCCAACGCCGTGACGTTTCAGGGCGCGGCCGCCCAGCCCGAACTGCAGTCCCAGGACATGCAAGCCGTGGGCGGTGGCTACGACAGCGCCGATCCCGCCGTCATCAAGCAACACGTCAAATGGATGGAACACTTGGGAGTCGATGCCGCCTTGATCGAAGTCACCAACAACGTCAGCTGCATCTTCAACAGCGAGGAGTTCGCCAATAAATATCTGCAAAATTGCACCGATCTCTTCCGTTCTGAAAATCAAAGCATCCGCAGCAATACTGGAAACCTCTACCCCGCATGGTCGAGGCTGAAAACCCGCCTCAAACTCATTCCGATGGTTGGCGGCATCGACAACGATGTCCTGTTACAGGACACGGATGGCATAACCGCTTTCGAAAAAGAGGTGGACTATTTCGGATCGCTAATGCGGCAGCACCCCGAGCGCAATGTCCTCTATCACGGCAAACCGCTGATTCTGATTTACCTTGGCGCGCCGCAAGATCCCAGCGTAGCCAACAGTCCTTTGTGGTTTCAGCTACAACAATTCCTAAGAGAGCATCCGGCGCTCACCCAAAAATATACCTTCAAGATGATGGCCGGATTTCTCGATAGTCAACCGCTCCTGTGGGCGAACCAGGGCACTCCCCACGGGCCAGTCGAAATCAATTCGCAATTCGGTTTCTGGAGCTGGGTCGACCGGCTCAATACTCTGTGCACCGCCGCATCCTGCCCCTTTCCAACCTTCAATAAAGTAGACGACCGAGTGGAAAACTTCACGGCTTCCATCGCCACTCCCGGTCAAAATGGATGGGGCTGTCCAAACCCCAACACGCTACCCTACTGCCCCGACGACGCCCTGCGCTTCGGAAAGGATGATTCCTACGCAACGCTCGATTCCTTCATGACGTATGCACGACAGCTCGATCCCATCTTCCTGTTCATCCATCAATTCAACGAGTACGTTCCGTCCGATGAAGGATTCGACGCCAACACAACCGATGATATCGAACCCACAAATCTTTGGGGCCGCACAGCTCTCGAAGCCGTCAAGGATCAGCTCGAGGACTACCGCGATCAGGACCACCGCGACCACGATTGACATTGGCCAGTTCGCAGGAATGAAAACGAGAGCAGTGCGAGGATTACGTTCGTGTATTTTTCGCGAATCCTTCAAAGGACAAACTCCTGTTAGACGATATTCTCTAAAATGCACCGGACGTCAACTCGGGCGTTGAGCCGTCTACCCGAGCGCAAACACGTAAGGCACGCGTACGCTGCACCCGCATGCTTCGTTCGCATGGACCCTCTACTTTTCTACTTTTGGAGCACCGGTCAAGTCCTTCGCACAAGAGCGGCAGATCGCTTGGTAGCTATGGCGCCGGGGAGCGGCTTGGTCGCTCGTCGGGCTAATATTTTGGTGCGATTTCAGAGGTGCCGCAAATCACCTATTATCTGAACCCTGG
>Ga0307474_10003477_pt1 | contig 11341 bp, 12 predicted proteins | sample atmos_gasesECM1C_2_FD_203312 | JGI IMG/M metagenome (GOLD analysis project Ga0307474, IMG submission 203312) | Hardwood forest soil microbial communities from Morgan-Monroe State Forest, Indiana, United States - atmos_gasesECM1C_05 | ecosystem: Environmental > Terrestrial > Soil > Temperate... | reverse complement strand
GCCCGCGCGAAGTCTTCCTGGTCCATCGTGAAGTCGCCGTGCAGGCTGCGCCCGCGCCACTTGAGGACCGGCGCCTTCGCGGCCACCGGCGCGCCCACCTTCGCGGACGTCTCCACGATCGCGCCCGCCTCGGGCGCGCGCAGCACGAGCTTGGCAAGGCTCGCCTCGACGTCGCTCATGAGCTTGTGGCGCGCGGCGAGCTTGTCCTCGGCGTCGCGCAGCTTGGGGCGGTTCCCGGCCGCCTTCATGCTGTCACGCATCTGCTGGAAGACGGCCAGCTTCGACTTGTGCTTCGCGAGCTCGGATTCGAGCTCGGCCGCGCCCTGCAGCTTGCCGAGCACGTCGCCCGCCGCGAACTTGGTTCCGGCGGGCAGAAGCTCGATGATCTTGCCGGCCGCCTCGAACGACATCGAACGCGCGTCGAGGTCGACGACGGTGCCCGCCGTCGCGAACCAGCGATAGACCGCCGTGGGCCGGGGCGCGACGACGCGCAGGCGCAGCGCCTCGGGCGCCTTCGGGTGCTGACGCATCCAGAGGTAATACGTCGCGCCTCCTCCGATCACCGCCACCGCGAGCAGCGTCACGACGAGGCCTGTCGAGTTGCGCTGGCGCTCGGGCGGCGGCGCGCGGAACCGCAGGGAGACGTCCTCGAAAGGCGTCATGACGACGGCCTCGGGTCCCGGCGGTTGCCGACGCTCGCTGAAGCTGCGCGACAGGTTGCCCGACGAGGAAAACGAATTCACCACGCCCGACGCCGAGGCACCGACGGCGCGAGGAACCCCCGACGAGGACGTCGCGCCCGAGCTGGCGATGGCGTCCGAATCCGTCAGCTCCGTGAGGGCGTCGGGAGGCAGCTCAGTGACGTCCGAGGCGTCCCGCGCCGAGGCCCCGCCCGACGCGGGCATCGCGGCGTCGGGCACGAGGTGTGACGTCGCGACGCCCGGAGACGTGTTCCATTCGATGTCCGCGCTGTCGGGGCCCGGGGCCTCCGCCCGCGGCCACGCCGCGGCGCCACCGGCGCCCTCGAGAAAACCGAGGTCGCGGAGCTTGGCCGCGAACTCGTCGATGGCCTCGGGCGTGAGCGCCGTCTGATAGTTGGCCACGGCCCAGGCGATGACGTCTTCGACGTCCTGCCCATCGAGCTGATGCGCGAGGTCGTACTCGAACTCGTAGAAGGTGAAGCTGGTCCCCGTCGCCGGATCGGTCACCTGGACGCAGGGCACCCCATCTGTCTCCGTCGCCGCCGCGGGCAGGTCCTTTCGGAAGCGGGGAGTCGACTTCGCCATCGGCAGGCGAGCTTACAGGCGACGATCGGGCATCGGCAACATATAGTGGCGTCCCCAAGTGGTCCCCTCCGGCAAGCGCCAGCCCCGCGCCTTCGTCTACCGAGGAGGCGTCCGCGTGCAGGGCACGATCCTCGCGTGCGACGCCAGCGCGGGCGCCGATCTCATCTTCTTGTCCGGCGCATCGGCGCTCGAGCCGCGCGCGGCGCGCGCGCTGCCGCGCGCCCGACACGGCCGCCGGCAGATCCTCACGACGGAAACGACGCTCGCGCTCCTCGGCGCGCCGGGGACACGACTGCGCGCGCACGCCTTGCTCGCGGGCCTCGGCCGCCCGTTCACGCTGGGCGATCTCCGCCTCGAGCTCTTCCCTTCGGGGCACGCCCCGGGCGCGGCGTCGCTGCTCTGCGAGATCGGCGCATCGGCCGGCTCCGCCACGCGCGTCCTTTACGCCGGCGTCATCGGCCCGGACGACACGCCCGCCGTGCGCCCCGCGGACGCGCTTTGCCTCGATGCGACGTTCGGCGCGCGGCGCTTCTCGTTCCCGCCCGTCGTTGAAGCGCTCGCCGAGGTTCGGCGGCTCGTGCTCGGGGCCCTGGCGCGTGGCGGCGCGCCTCTCGTGCTCGTCGAGGCGCCGACGTCGGCGCTCGCCGTCGCGGCGGCGCTCGTCGAAGCGGGCGTTCCCGTGCGCGCGGGACGCGCCGCCATCCAGGCGGCCGCCGCCTACGCGCGCGCCGGGCTGTCCGCGCCGCCGCTGCAGCGCTTCGACGGCAAGCTCCGCCCGGGCGAGGCGCTGCTCTGGCCGCCTTCGGCACGCGACGCGACCGGGCTCGGGCGCCTCGAGGCTCCCGTGGCGATCCTCGTCTCGGGACACGCGGCGGATCCGCGCGAGCTCGCGCGCGCCGGCGCCGATCACGGCGTCGCGCTGGGCGATCGCGCCGACTTCGCCGGCCTGCTCCGCTACGTGGAAGCCACGGGCGCGCGCGAGGTGGGGCTCTCGCAGGCGCCCGGCGACGAGCTCGCCGAGGCGCTGCGGGCGCGCGGCATCGAGACGTACCCGCTCGGGCCGCCGCGCCAGATCTCCCTATTCGCGGCCGGAGCCGAAACGACCGCTCACGTTGTCTCTGCGGGGTGATCGAGGTAAATACAGGATCGTGTTCAATCTCGGGATGGGCGAGATCACCGTAATCCTCCTCCTCGCCCTCATCTTCCTCGGTCCTTCGAAGCTCCCCGACCTCGCGGCCGGGCTGGGCAAGCTCATCCGTGAAATCCGCAAGGCGACCTCGGACGTCAAGAACGAGATCGCGCTCGACGAGACGTTTCGCAAGCCCTTCGAGGATCTGCGCGACGCCGTCACGCTGCATCCCGACGAGCTCAAGCGGCGGGACCAATGGGCGAAAGAACGCGAGGAGGCCGCCAAGCGGGCCCTCGAGGAGGCAGAGGCGGCGGCCAAGGCGATTTCGGCGCTCGCCGCCGAGACCCAGGGCGGCCTGCCCGTACCGCCCGACGGGCTGGCGGACAACGCCAAGCTCGATGACGTCGGCAAGCCAGGGGCGGGCATGATGCCGGCGACGTCGGCCTTGCCCACGCCTAACCATAGCCCGAACGACACGGTCGTGCAGATCGCTCCGCCCCGTGGCGCGACCCTCGACGACGTGCCGACGCCGCCACCCGAGGTGCCGTTAGCAAAACCGGCGTCCCCGCCCCAAAGGCCGGTCGACGCGGCGGTCAAGCCAGCGAGCCCCTTCAAGCCGTTGACGCCGGCGAAGCCCGTCGCGGCCGCCCCGGGTCTTCCGCCCACGGGCACGGTCGCGCGCCCGGACGCGCTCCGCGGCTCGACCAAGCCCAAGCCCGCGGCGGCGTCGGCCGGGCCGCTGGCGACCCCGCCGAAAAACGGCGAGAGCGCCTCGAACACGACGCAGATCCTCAGGGAGGAAGACCTGATTCCGAGCTCGTCGAGCGGCACTCCGCCTCCTCCTCCCCACCTGCCGGGCCTGCGTCCGGCAGGCGCCCCCCGCCCCACCGGCGCGCCCCCGCTTCCGACTGTCCCCGCGGACAAGAAGAAGCCGTAGCCCCGCCCAGGACAACACCTTTTGTCGACGCAAAAACCGGTCGCCGTACCCGTGACCCCTGAAGGCAACGTCTCGAAGGGGACGGCCGAGCCCGCGAGCTCGGACGACGCGCGCATGAGCTTCGTCGAGCACCTGTCCGAGCTGCGCCTGCGGCTGCGCAACGCCGCGATCGTGTTCCTCGTCGCGATGTGCGGCTCGTTCGTGTTCGTGAAGAAATACTTCTCGATCCTGACGCGCCCGGCGCGCCAGGCGTGGACCGTTGCCCTGCACGGGACGACACCGACCTTCAACTTCGCGGGCCCAACCGAGCCGTTCTGGGTCTACACGAAGCTCGCGATGTACGGCGCGCTGCTCATCGCGAGCCCGTTCGTGTTCTGGGAGCTGTGGAAGTTCATCGCGCCAGGCCTCTACAAGAAAGAAAAGCGCATGGCGCTGGGCGTGACGATCGCCACCGCGCTTTGCTTCGTGAGCGGCGCGCTCTTCGGCTACTTCGTCCTGTGCACGCCGGCGCTGACGTACATGTTGTCCTTCGCCGAGCACTTCGACGACTTCGTGATTCAACCGACGATCATGATGGACGAGGTCGTTGGCTTCATGCTGGCGATGTTGCTCGGCACGGGCGTGGCCTTCGAGCTGCCCGTCATCCTCGCCGTGCTGGGCTGGCTCGGGCTCGTCAAGGCGCGCCAGCTCTGGAAGTTCAACAAGTACGCGCTCATCTTGTCGACGGTCGTGGGCGGCATTCTCACGCCGGGACCCGACGTGCTCTCGCAGGTCCTCATGGCGGGGCCGCTGTTTCTTCTCTACAACGTCTCGATCCTCATCGTCTGGTTCATCGAGCGCGCCGCGCGCGAGCGCCTCGAGAGGCTCGCCAAGGAGACCGGCGCCGACCTCGTGCCGACGCCGGACGACAAGTAGAGCGGCGCGGGCGGGCGACGCCGGCGCCGACCAAAAAATTTGACGGCATCGGGGCACCGATGATGATGGATGGTCAGGTGCTCCATGCTGGGCGAAATATTCAACGCTGAAACCGGCGCGCGCCGCGTGCCCCGAGGGTCGGTCCTGATTACGCCCGTGCGACGGCGCGGCGCCGTGCCCGGCCTGCAGCGCCGGCTGCGCGCCGTTCAGGACGTGCCGTCCTCGGGCCGGATCGTCTTCCGGTCGGACAGCCAAATCCTGCGCTAGGGAATCACCCATGTTCCGGTTGCTGAAGCTCTGCATGAGCCTGGCGGCGTTCGTCGTGCTCGCCTGGTTCGGAGCGACCGTGAAGCTAGGCTCGCGCACGCTGTTCGAGCACCTGCACGCCATCGGCCAGACCAAGGAGTCGCAAGAGCTCGTCGACGGCACAAAGCAGGCGGCCGAGCCGCTCGTCGACGACGTCAAGCGCCACATTGGCCAACGGAACAAGGCCGAACAGGGCGACCACGAGGCGCAGCTGCCCACGGCCGCGCCGGACGCCGGCGCGGCCCAGGACGACTTTTCGCCGTCGGAGAAGCGCCGCTTGCGCCGCTTGCTCGGCGTGGCCGAGCGCCACGCCAGCCTGAAGTAGGCGGGCGCGTCGCTCGCCTGGGCGATGGCGTAAGCTTCGGCGGCGCATGCGCCTCCTGCCGTCGCTCCCGCCCGTCGCCCTCACGCTGGCCCTCGCGCTCGCCACCGCGTCTGCGGCGCCGGCGCGCGGCGAGCGCGACGCTGCGCTGTGGACGGACCAGCCGCGCCGCAAGGCCGGCCGGGGTCCGAACCTCAACGATCTGGCGGACCTCGCGGACCGCGCGCGGCCCGCGGTCGTGCACGTCCGCGGCACGGTCGAGGAAACGGGCACGCCCTCGGACGAGGCCGGCAAGACCTCGATCGGCACGGGCTTCATCATTCACAGAGCCGGCTTCATCGTCACGAACGAGCACGTCGTGCGCAACGTCGTCGACCTGCGCGTTCGCCTCTACGACGGACGCGAGCTGCCCGCCTGCGTCGTGGGCGCCGACGCGCCGACGGACGTCGCGCTGCTCAAGGTCGAGTCGCCCACGCCGCTGCCGATCTTGCCGCTCGGCGACTCCGACGTCGTGCGCGTCGGCGAGCGCGTCGTCGCGATCGGCAACCCCTTCGGGTTCAACCACAGCGTCACGGCCGGCATCGTCTCGGCCAAGGAGCGCGTCGTCGACCGCTCGACGTTGCGCGAGGCGAACGAGCAAGACATCTACTCGTTCTTCATCCAGACCGACGCCTCGATCAACGTCGGCAACTCGGGCGGGCCGCTCATCGACGCGGCGGGCGCCGTCATCGGCATCAGCGCGGCGTTCTGGGCCGGCCACCCCCTGCAGCCCGCCCAGGGCATCGGCTTCGCGATCCCCATCAACATCGCGAAGTCGCTGCTGCCGCGCCTGCACGACAAGGGCGTCGCGCCCCGCGCCGTGCTGGGCGTCGACGCGCAGCCCATCGATCCGGCCCTCGAGGCGGCGCTCAAGCTTCCCTCGGCGCGCGGCGCGCTCATCGCGAGCGTCGGCAAGGGCTCGCCCGCGGAGGCGGCCGGCCTCGAGACAGGAGACGTCGTCGTCGCGTGGAACGGGACGCCCATCGCCACGAGCGAGGACCTCAAGATCGACGCCCAACTCAGCATCCCGGGCGCGCGCATCAAGGTCGCGCTGCTGCGCGAGGGCAAGCGCATCGATCGGGAGGTCGTGCCGCGCCTCGCGCCCACGAAGGCGCCGCCGCCGATCCATCCGTCGAGCTGCGGGCGCCCGCGCGAGCTCGGCGCGGGCGGTGGCGAAGATCTCGAGGTGCGGGAGCTGCCGGCCGGGAGCGCCGCTGGGTTGCCGGGCGGCCGGGGCATCGCCGTCAGCAAGATGTCCGACCGTGGCGCCGCGGCGCAGGCGGGCTTGAAGACGGGCGACGTCATCCTGCGCGTGGGCGGCGCGGGCGTGCGTACGCCGGCGGACTTCGGCGCGGCCCTCAAGACCTACAAGCCCGGCGACAGCGTGCCCGTGCTCGTGCGGCGCGCCGGCTTCGATTTCTGGACGGCGCTGCCGCGTTGACGGCGAAACGAGAGACCATGGAAGCGAGAACAATGATCGACGAGAAGACTTACCGGGACCTGCTCGACGACACCTATGACCGCGTCGACCGCGCGTTCGAGGAGGTCGATCCCGACCTCGCGGAGGTCACGGTCTCCCAGGGCGCGCTCTCGGTGCTCTTCAATGAGAAGGTGCGCTTGATGCTGACGCCGCAACCCGCGGTGCGCCAGCTGTGGGTCGCCTTCCGCGACCGCGCCTGGCACTTCGACTGGGACGCGGCGCGCCGCGCATGGATGGACGATCGCAAGCTGGGCATCGAGCTCGCGAAGCTCGTCGAGGACACGACGCGCGAAGCGGCCGGCGTCGAGGTTCGGATTGCCGCCGCGAAGGAGGGAGCGCCATGAGAGTCGTCGTCACGGGAGCGAATCGAGGGTTGGGTCTGGGGCTCGCGCGCGCCTACGCCGCGCGCGGCGACGAGGTGTGGGCCACGGCGCGAAAACCGAGCGAGGCCCGCGAGCTCGAGGCGGTGTCGCGAGACGCCGGCGGAAAAGTCCGCGTCCACGCGCTCGACGTGCGCAGCGACGATCAGGCGCGCGCCCTGGCAGCCGCCATCGGCGACGCGGCGGTTGATGTCCTCATCAACAACGCCGGCGTCAGCGGCCAGTGGAGCACGTCGCTACAAACCTTCGACCCGGAGGAAGCCCTGCGCTGCTTCGATGTGAACGCCCTCGGGGCAATCCGCGTGACGCGCGCGTTGCTCCCGAACCTCCGCGCCGCCCGCGGCAAGATCGTCAACGTGACGTCCCTCATGGGCTCGATCGCCGACAACGGTAGCGGCCGTGGCTACGCCTACCGGATGTCGAAGGCCGCCCTCAACATGGCCACGCGCAACATCGCGCACGAGGTGAAAGGCTTCGGCGGGATCGCGCTGGCGCTCCACCCCGGGTGGGTGAAGACGGAGATGGGCGGCGAAGGCGCGCCCGAGGAGATCCGCGACGCCGTCGCACGCATCGTCGGTACGATCGAGCGCGCGAGCGCGGAGAGCAACGGGAAGTTCTGGCACGCGAAGGGCAACGAGCTGCCCTGGTAGAGCGCGGCGATCTGCCATGTCCGCCCGTCATGCTCATGATGTGCTCGCGATGTGCTCGCGATGTGAACTAGACTCCGGCCGTGGCGAGCTTTCAAACCGCGATCCTGACACCACCCACGGCGGCCGGACGATTCGTCACGCTCGGTCTCACGCGCGACGCGAAGCCGCTTGACGTCGCCGCGCGCCTCGGCGCGCTTGCGCTCGACGAGCACCTTATCGTCGGCGTCGGCGAGCCGCTCGTGCGCGCGCTCGGCAAGCAGGTCGACGGCCTGCGCGCCTTCCCCGAGATCCACGGCCCCGGCGGGACGTTCCCGTCGACGCAAGGCGCGGTCTGGCTCTTCTTCGGCGGCACGGACGCCGGCGAGATCCTCCTGCGCGCGCGCCGCGTGATCCTGAGCCTCGGCGACTACGTCCGCGTCGACGAGGACATCCCGTCGTTCGTGTACGGTGGCGGGCACGACCTCACGGGGTTCGAGGACGGCACGGAGAATCCGAAGGGAGAGCGCGCCGTCGAGGTGGCGTTCGGGACGGGCCCGCAGCGCACGGGCGGCTGCTTCGTGGCGACGCAGAAGTGGATTCACGATCTGAGCGGCTTCGAACGCCTCTCGCAGAAGGCGCGCAACGACGTCTTCGGCCGCGATCGCGAGTCGAACGAGGAGCTCGCGAGCGCGCCCATCTCGGCGCACGTCAAGCGAACGGCGCAAGAAAGCTACGAGCCGAACGCGTTCCTGCTGCGCCGCTCGATGCCCTGGGGCGACGTGCGCGAGCACGGCCTGTACTTCGTGGCCTACGCGGCCACGCTCGATTCCTACGAGCGCATCCTGCGCCGCATGGCCGGCCTCGACGACGGCATCGCCGACGCCCTCCTGAGCATCTCGCGCGCCGTCACCGGCGGTTACTTCTGGTGCCCCCCCCTCCGCGACGATCGGCTCGACCTGCGCGCGCTCGGCGTCTAGACGGGCTCCCATAGGAAAAGGGAGGCTGCGCGGTAAGCACAGCCTCCCCTTCCGAGCTACGACGCCGCCCTAGAAATCGTCGTCGCCGCCCCCCATGCCGCCCATGCCACCGCCGCCGCCGCCATGGCCGCCGCCGGCCTGCGCCTGGCTCTTCTTCTTCGGGCGCTCGGCCACGAGAGCCTCGGTCGTCAGCATGAGCGAGGCCACGGAGGCCGCGTTCTGTAGCGCCGCGCGCACGACCTTCGTCGGGTCGATCACGCCCGCCTTGACGAGGTCCTCGTACTCCTCGGTCGCCGCGTTGAAGCCGAAGGCCCCCTTGCCGTTCTTGACCTTCTCGATGACGATCGAGCCGTCGACGCCCGCGTTGATGGCGATCTGACGCAGCGGCTCCTCCACCGCGCGGCGGATGATGTTGATGCCGTACTGCCGATCATCATTGAACTTCAGTCCGTCGAGCGCCGAGATCGCGCGAATGAGCGCGACGCCACCGCCCGGGACGATGCCCTCCTCGACGGCCGCGCGCGTGGCGTGCAGCGCGTCCTCGACGCGAGCCTTCTTCTCCTTCATCTCGGACTCGGTGGCCGCGCCGACCTTGACGACGGCGACCCCGCCCACGAGCTTCGCGAGGCGCTCCTGCAGCTTCTCGCGATCGTAGTCCGAGGAAGTGTCCTCGATCTGCGTGCGGATCTGCTTGACGCGCCCCTCGATCTCCGGCTTCTTCCCGGCGCCTTCGACGATCGTCGTGTTGTCCTTGTCGACCGTGACGCGCTTCGCGCGCCCGAGGTCCTTGAGCGTGACGCTCTCGAGCTTGATGCCGAGATCCTCCGTGATGGCCTGGCCGCCCGTGAGGACGGCGATGTCCTTGAGCATCTCCTTGCGGCGATCGCCGAAGCCCGGCGCCTTGACGGCGCACACGTGCAGCGTGCCACGCAGCTTGTTGACGACCAGCGTGGCGAGCGCCTCGCCGTCGATGTCCTCGGCGACGATGAGGAACGGCTTGCCCGACTTCGCGACCTGCTCGAGCACGGGCAGCAGGTCCTTCATGTTCGAGAGCTTCTTCTCGTGGATGAGGATGTAGGCGTCCTCGAGCACGGCCTCCATGCGCTCGGCGTCCGTCACGAAGTACGGCGAGAGGTAACCGCGGTCGAACTGCATGCCCTCGACGACGTCGAGCGTCGTCTCCATCGACCGCGCCTCCTCGACGGTGATGACGCCCTCCTTGCCGACCTTCTCCATGGCCTCGGCGAGGATGTCCCCGATGAGGGTGTCGCCGTTGGCGGAGATGGTCCCGACCTGGGCGATCTCGGTCTTGCCCTTCGTGGGCTTGGCCTGCTCCTTGAGGTTCGCGACGATCTTCGCGACGGCGGCATCGACGCCCCGCTTGATGTCCATCGGGTTGTGGCCCGCGGCGACGAGCTTCGAGCCCTCCGTGTAGATCGCCTGCGCGAGCACGGTGGCCGTCGTCGTGCCGTCGCCCGCGATGTCGGAGGTCTTCGAGGCGACCTCCTTGACCATCTGGGCGCCCATGTTGGCGAGCTTGTCCTCGAGCTCGATCTCCTTCGCGACGGTGACGCCGTCCTTGGTGACCGTGGGCGAGCCCCACGACTTCTCGATGATGACGTTACGGCCGCGCGGGCCGAGCGTCACCTTGACGGTGTTGGCGAGGATGTTGAGCCCGCTCGCGATGCTCTGGCGGGCGCTCTGTGAAAACACGATCTCTTTGGCTGCCATGACTGTCTCCGTTCCTGGTGGTTTTCTAGCTACTCAATAACGGCGAGGACGTCGTCCTCGCGCAAAATCAGGTGCTCGGTGCCGTCGATCTTGATGTCGCTGCCCGAGTACTTCGAGAAGAGGACCTTGTCGCCCGCCTTGACCTCGAGCTTGCGCAGCGAGCCGTTCTCCTGGACCTTGCCCGCGCCGACGGCGACGACGAGCGCCTCCATGGGCTTCTCCTTCGCCGTGTCGGGGATGTAGAGGCCGCCCGCGGTCTTCTCCTGCTCCTCGAGGCGCTTCACCAGAATGCGGTCGTAAAGTGGCTTGATCTTCATCTGTCGTTCTCCTTTGTGCGGTCGTGGTTCGAAATGCGCGCCCGCGTCGATCAGGCTGCGCCCGGCTTTTTCGTCTTGGTCGGCTTGTCGCCCGTCGCCTTCGCCCCGCTGGGTTTCGTCCCGCTGGCCGCGCTCGCGTCGGGCTTGGTCTCTTTGCTCTCTTTGGCGGTGCCCGAGGCGTCCGAGGACGAGCCCTCGCTCGAGTCCTTGGCCGCGCCGGCCGGTTTGGGCCCCGCGTAGAGGTCCGAGTACCACCCGCCGCCCTTGAGCGCGAAGCTGGTCTGGCTGATGAGCTTCTCGACCTTCTTCGCCTTGCATTTGGGGCAGGTGCGGACGGGCTTGTCCGACATCTTCTGCCACTCCTCGAAGCGGTGTCCGCAGGCGCCGCAGGCGTACTCGTAGATGGGCATCGGCCGCACGGAGCATAGACACCGTTCCCCGCCTGTCAAGCGACAGGCGAGAGTGCTAATTAATGCCGAAATAGCGTCTAATTATAATATGTTACAGATATAGCCAGATCGCGGTTCCCCGGAGGCATGATTGCGGTAGCGTGCGAACCGGCGATGTCGGACGTCATCAAGCCCGCGGGATGGCCCCGGCCGAGCGGCTTTTCGCACGGCATGCTCGCGCGGGGACAGGTACTCGCCATCGCGGGACAGATCGGCGCCGGGCCTGACGGGCAGCTCGTTGGGAACGACCTGGTCGCGCAGTTCGACAAGGCCCTCGGCAACGTCGCGGAAGTGGTGGGCGCCGCGGGCGGACGGATCGCCGATCTGGTCTCGATGACGATCTACGTGGTCGACCTCGCGGCGTACGTCGCCGCGCGCGAGGAGTTGGGAGGGGTTTGGCGGAGGCGGGCCGGGCGGCACTACCCGGCGATGACGCTCGTCGAG
>Ga0307474_10003476_pt1 | contig 11342 bp, 12 predicted proteins | sample atmos_gasesECM1C_2_FD_203312 | JGI IMG/M metagenome (GOLD analysis project Ga0307474, IMG submission 203312) | Hardwood forest soil microbial communities from Morgan-Monroe State Forest, Indiana, United States - atmos_gasesECM1C_05 | ecosystem: Environmental > Terrestrial > Soil > Temperate... | reverse complement strand
GTTCCATCAGAAGCGCCAGATCAATGAGGCGATTGGAGAAGCCCCATTCGTTGTCATACCAGGCGAGGATCTTGACGTGCTTGCTACCGATGACCAAGGTCGAAAGGCCGCCGGCCAGCAGCACCCGTCCCTTGTGGTAGGACGCCGCCTGCCGGGTCATGTCGGTGAACCTCGAGATCCAGGTGGGACTGTGGATGCCGTAATCCGTCCCCCACACGGCGATGAGCGCCTCGCTGAGATCGCGCAGTGTAGGCTCGGTCTTGGGTCCGACGTGCTGTTCGGTCACCATGACCCTTATCGGCCCCCCATCCATGTAAACGATCTCGCCGTCGCGGATCTCGTACTTCACCTTGCCGAAGGAGTGGATGCCAAAGGCGTTGCGGTGGATGCCCAATTCCGGCGGCTCGACAATGGCAACGTCGACCTGCGCCAACGCCAACTCGCCAGCCAACATCAGTCCTGTCGGACCTCCTCCGACGATCACCACCGCATGCTCGGTCATCGCAACACCGCGTCCCAGCGTGATCCGTGCTTCGACAACATCACACTCACTTCGTGACTCTCACTTCCGCCGCTTCTGGCAGTGGGCGGCGATTCTGAGGCACGACCCGGGTCTTCACGCAAGCCCCTCTGAGCGCTATATTATGAAGGTGCCAAGGAGCGGGTATTTTCCTGCGAAGTGATACTGGCTCACGCCGCTCTCGTTCGCGCGTTTCTTGATAATGGACTCAGCTCCGCGGCGCACCGCGACGCCGGCGGTCTATTCGCGAGAGGTGGCCATCCCTGGCCGAAGTCCACTATCCCTGTTGCTTTGCGGTTCGGTGAACGCCAGTCTGGATATCGCGTAGTCGGTGTTCCCCAATCCGCGAGGCGCCATTAGACGCAATGGGGGCATGGAATTGAATCGCCCGCACGGGTGACCCGAATGGTCTATCCTTTTGCGCGCGGCCGCTGATGAGGCCGGGCGGGATCCGCGTGCTAGAGTGTCCGTGAGCGGCTTTCGAAAGACGCGACCGTCGGTTTGAGGTCTCCCCTACAATCATGAAAATACTGCTGGTCGACGACCATGTGCTGTTCCGTGAAGGCATTGCCCTGCTGCTGCGGAGCTTGGTGGCGGACGACTCGCTGTATCAGGCTGGAACGTGTGAAGAGGCCCTGGCGCTGGTTGCCCAGGACCCGAGTATCGAGTTGGTACTGATGGACATCAATTTGCCCGGCACGTCTGGGATCAACGCCATCGCGCTGATTCGTGCGGAATTTCCGCTGATTCCGGTGGTGGGATTGTCATCGAGCGACGATAAGCAGACCATTTTGGACGCGATCGATGCCGGTGCGATGGGATTCATCCCGAAAAGCTCGTCCTCCGCTGTGCTCTTCGCGGCGCTCCAGTTGGTCCTGTCGAAGGGGATCTACATTCCGCCAGAGGCATTTCTGCGCGATCGAAGCGTTGTGGGGAGAGCCGCGACGCGCAATGGCGCCGATAAGTCCGGCTCTTCGGAGCATGCGACGCCTAAGGATCTCGGGCTAACGCCGCGACAGTCGGACGTCTTGTTCCTGATTCTGCAAGGCAAGTCTGCGAAGGCCATTGCCAAGGATTTATCGTTATCGAGCAGCACCGTGAAAATTCACACCTCGGCCGCACTTCGCGCGCTGAATGTCACCACCCGCACGCAGGCCGTCATCGCGGCGGGTCGCTTAGGGTTGCGATTCGATGACTGCGTGCAAATTCGTGCTCATACCGATGAGACCGCTTGATGTTCGGCGTTGCCCACCTGCGGGATGAGTTCCATGACGATGCGGCGAATCCGCTGAGCGTTGGCTGGTTTCTGAAGAAACACGATGTCATGGGTCTCCGCCGCAACGGTCTGTGCCACATCGTGGTCGGCGGTGAGGATAATGGCTGGAATTCTCATTTCTGCATCGCGCCTTAAGTGCTGAATGACGGCAAGTCCGGTTTCGCCTTCGCCGAGCCAATAATCCGCCACGATAAGATCGGGTTGGCGTAGGTGCTGCGCGAGCTCCTGGCGAACCGCGGCGCCGCAGCTGCCGGCAATCACGTGGCAGCGCCAGGACTTGAAAATCGCTTCGGTGGCAAATCGACTTTCTTGATCGTCATCGACGACAACGATAAAGGTGCCGGCCAGCACCGAATCTTGCGCGCACACGGGTAGCGGCAGCATTTGTCGAAATTGATCGGCCGTGGCGATGGGCAACTGGATACCGAACACGGAGCCAACTCCGATCGCCGATCTTGCGGACAATTCATAGCCCAGAAGTTCCGCCGTCCTTCTCACGATGGCGAGGCCTAGCCCGAGGCCTTGGCCTCTAAAGCGATTGGTCTGGCTCAACTGATAGAATTCTTCGAATATGAGCGGCAATTCCGCGGCCGGAATGCCAATGCCGGTATCGCTGACATAGACGGTGACATATCGGCCCTCCTTTCGACAGAAGACATCGATGTGGCCGCGCTCGGTATAGCGAATCGCGTTGGAAACGAAGTTCCCGAGCATGCTGAGCAGCAGCGCACTGTCGGTATGCACCAGGGTACGCGGGCGATGCACCCGAAGCGTGAGGCGCTTGTCTGCTGCGGTTTGCGAATGGGTAAATTCGACTGACTTGAGCAAAGAATCCAAACTCACGCAAGCCAAGTGCGGCGCCACGATGCCGGCGTCGAGTCTCGAGATATCGAGCAAGGTTTCGAACAGGTTCTCGAGTGCCGCCACCGAAAGCTGAATCTTGTTGAGCAGGGCGCTGATTTCGGGCGATATTTCCCTCTCGGCCAGGATTCCTACCAACAAACCCACGGCGTGCATGGGCTGGCGTAGATCGTGACTGGCGGCAGCCACAAACCGAGTCTTGGCGGCGCTTGCGCGGTCTGCTGCATCGCGTTTCACATTGAGTTCTCGTAGCTGAACGCCCAATTTGTCGTTCAGCACCGATAATTCGCGGGCTTGGGTGGTGATTTGTTCGTTGGCTTGCTTAAGATCTCGCGTTCGCTCCAGGACCTTGGATTCCAGGCTTTCATACAGTGTGCGCAAACTGTCTGCCATGCCGTTGAAGGCGATCGCGACCGATTGAATCTCGTCGCGACTTTGGACATCGATCTTTGCCAACCAATCGCCGCTGCCCAGCTTTTGCGCGCCGTCGCGTAGCTGCAAAATAGGCTTAGTGAGGCGCCGCGCCAACCACAATGAAGCGAGACTCGCAGCACCCATTCCGAGTGCCAGCACCGTCATCGTTACTCCAATCGTTGCCCAGACGGGGCGCAGTATCTCGCTGGCCGGCTGTTCGACATACAGCAGCCAATCCGGACCTGATATGCGGGTTGCGCTTGAAAATACCGCGCCGCCGTCGGGACTTTCGCCCCAAACGGAAGGCAATTCCGTTAGCCCTTCTGAGAGGGCGGCCTTGACTTCCCGCACTTGCGGCAATTGCGACACATCGCTTCTGCGCAGTAGCGTGCGCAAGTCCGGATGCGCCAGCAAGCGGCCATTGAGATCGACCACGTAAGCGCGGCCCGCCTTTCCAATCGAGAGCCTGGCCAGTACATCGTCGATGAATCGCACGCTGATTTCGGCGGCCAGCGTCTCGCCGCTTGGATGAGCTTGGATGGCGACCGCAACGTAGGGCTCCGTTTGATCTCGAACAAATACGGGGCCATAGCAAAACACCGCTGTGCAATCTCGCAAGAGGTTCGCAATGGCCGGCTGCGCGATTGCCGACTCGAGACGATCCGGATCCAATCGCGACACGAAGTTCGTTTCGCGAAAATCCGTGCCCAGTGAGCGAATGTTTAAAATGGCCGGCTCAAACTTCAGCGCATCGCGAAAGTCGCGCGCCTGAGCGTCACGACCCGTTGCGGCGCCCTCAGCCAATCGGCCCGACAAGGAGCGCAGCACTCCCTCGATATCGCGTAGGTAAGCATCGATGGAGGCGGACGCGGCGCGAGCTTGCGCGGTTTGGACCTCGTGCGCCCGCTGCCGGTCTTGGGAGTAGTGGTAGAGAGCCAGAATCGATCCCACCGCCAACACTGACACGGACACCAGGCCCGCGAGCGTGATGACATAGCGTCGAAACAGTCCTTTCATGGTTGCCGATTGCACGCTTGGGTTCCCTCAGGGCGATGCGCAGCCCCCAATTTACTCGAAGACGGTGGCCTCGCGAGCGATCCGCTCGCGTGTTGCGCGATCCAGTTGCGCTACCGCCGCGGCGTTCACCGCAATCTCGATTTCCTTAGGGCGCATGACCGGGATACTGCCGACGGGCACGCCGTTTAAAATATTGGCGACGGATTTCGCCCAGACTTCCATCGCCTCCTCATCCACGGACTGAACGGCGATCAGGCCGCCTGATTTAAGAAACTTGCGGCGAGCATACACGGTGGGAATCGGGGTGCGAGCCAAAACCGTCGCGAGCTCGGCACCGTGCAGGAACGCGAGATCCGAATAGGGGATGTACCACACTTGCACCGCGCGCGCCTGCGGATCTTTGAGCATCGTCCCTATGTCATTGTGGTCGTGGAGGTTGAATACCTTAAGTTCAAGGCCGAGCGCTTTGGCCTGCGTGAAAAGATTCTGACTCATGCCGGCCCCTTCCAGCCAATAATCGCTCGCCACGACACCCACAACTCGGGTGTCCGGATAGACGCGCCGAATCAATTCCATGATCTTCACGTCCAGGGGCACAAAGAAAGTGTAGCCGGTGAGGGATCCGGTCGAGACCAAGGAGGGCACCAAGCCTTCTCGCACTGGATCTGACTGAATAACGAAATAAATCGGAATTTTCGTCTCAAGCGCCAGCAGGGTCTTCGCCACGCCAACTGAGGAGGCGAAGATGAGGGCCGGCTTCGTGGCGATCAACTGAGTCATCTCCTGCGTAAATCGTGCAGGATTGTCGGCATCGACATCGACGAGCCTAATTTCGATCGGCCGGGCGCCCTCGACGCGTTGGGCTTTGAGATGTTCTTTGAATCTGGCTACCAATTCGCGAACCGGCGCGACATCGAAATCGACCCACGCGACGATGCGCGGCTTGTCAGAGATCAGTGGCGGCCCACCATGCTTAAGAGTGGACAACACAAGAAATCCGCCAAGCAAGCCAGTCGCGATGAGCACTGTCGTCAACAGAAGACGAATAGGTCGTACCAACGGATAGACCTTTTGGGTGTGGTGGGCTGAAAAACGCTGCACTAATGTTATTCCATTCATGTCAACACGCCAAGGAGCGTAAAATGCGCCGCGAAGTTCCCACGACCCGTTATTTTGCAGTGGGCTTTTTCACCGGCGCGCAACTGGCAGAAAAGCATCGCGGCATGTTGGCGCGGGCTGCACGGAGCCCAGCCGTGCCACAGATACGAAGCGCAGTCGAGGCTGTATTCGTCACCATTTTCGGCGTCGACACGGGGGCCGAAACGATAGAGATGGGTATCAATAAGGTGAGCGTGATCGAGCAGAATCTTCACCAGCCGACGTCGGGTGTCTCATTTGAGATTGAGCGCTTCAATTCCAGCCAATTCCCGGGTGCGTTGAGCCCTCACGACGCCTTTAAACAGTATCTTGCCAGTCCCGACGGTATCGCCAGTTTTGGCGCGGCGACGGCCGTGCAGCTGTTTGCGATCGATGTGGACGCCGTTCGAGATCTAGCCAAAAGCTGACCAGCGAGGGTCGGGCCGTGCCAGCCACCGTTAAGCTATCGTTGAACATGGGCGAGGAGCAAATCGGCTCATTGATCTATCCGCCCTTTGGAGCGGCTGCGCCAAATGATGCGAAGCAAACTTGCCTTGCTCTCAAGATGAACGGTCATGCTTCATCGCCCCTGGTATTTACGGGGATTTTCTCTCCTTCAGAGTGCCAACGCATCATGAGCTTGAGCCAGCGTCGCCAACAGCGCGTCGGCACCATGATGTACGCCAAACCCAACATCCGCAAATCGACCATCGCATGGATCGACATCCAACCAGACAGTGAGTGGCTATACGCCAAAGTATGGGAGACGTTTCAAGCGGTGAATCGCTGGTTCAAGTTCGACTTGCTCGGTTTAGTCGATGAGATTCAGTTTGCCAAGTACGCCCAGGGCGATGGCTTCGGTTGGCATCTCGACACCGGCGGCGGGCAGACCTCTACGCGTAAGCTGAGTATGTCGGTGCAATTGTGCGACGACGCTGAATACGCCGGCGGGGACTTAGAATTGTGCGCCTGTCCGCAGCTCGATCCGCACCGCCGCCGCGGAACCATCATTGTATTCCCGTCTTTCCTCGCTCACCAGGTGACGCCCGTTATGCAAGGGACGCGCTACTCGCTCGTGGCATGGGCGCATGGACCCACTTTCAAGTAAGGCAGGCCTCATTTGTCAGCGGCGATAAACTCTTTAATTTGATTGACGGCAAAGGAGACCTTGGCATCGGTGAACAGCTTGCCGAGTGCAAGGGTTGCCTTGGTCTGATCGCCGTCGACTCCGCTGCCATCGCCTTCGCGTCCTTCGACCAGTTTGTCGGAATGGACCCACTTGGACGAATTGCCGTTGACCATTTTGTCGATGTACTTGAGCTCCGAGGTGTCATCGGTGCCGGCGTGTTTATCCTCTGGAATCCCAAGTTTCTGCAGCTGCTCCTTCATCACCTGTTTTTCTTTGAAGTACAGATCCGGAATATAGTAAACGTGGATGCCTTTAGGACCCCATTCCGTGTTCAGGGCTTTGGCGACTTGATCGAGTTGCGATTGGGCTTTGCCGCCGTGGTCGCACATCAACACGACGTTTTTGAAGCCCGCTGAAATTGCGCTCAAGGCCACGTCATGCGCGACCGCGCCGAAGGTCTCTTCTGACAGGTTTACGCTGCCCGCATAGCGCATGTGGCCGGTCTTTTTAGCCGGATCAATGATGCCTGGGTTCGAGAGGCCCCAATCGCCCGTCGGGGCAAACGGCATGGTGGGATAAACGAGTGCATTGCCAAGTTGGGCTGCTATCTTTTGGCTCAAGTAGTGAGCGATGAACACGTGTTTGCCCAGCGCTACTCCGGGCCCGTTCTGCTCAGTGCTTGCCGCGTAGTAAATTGCGGTGGTCTTGCCTGCGGCAATCGCATCGCGCACTTCCGTCCAAGTCATGTCTTCGATCAGCAGCGCGTTCCCGGGCCCCGCGAGTGCCGGACTTAAAAGCAGAATGAAAGCAAGTAACCCGAGAGATTTCATGGATGTGAGGCTCCTTTTTATGCACGTTACTTTAGCAGGGAGGCCGGGGGCGAATGCAGAATGGTCAAAGACTGCGCGCGGCGTGCCGAACAAATGCAGACTGCGCAAAAAAATGAACGCGACATTCGTTCGCCCGCGATGCAACACCTGAATGCGTTTGCGGCCGAGTTGTTGCGGGCGTATAAGGCGTAACACGGTGTGTCGCAGCGACGGCGAATCGTCGCCATCGTAGGACTCGTTTGAACGCAGGGAGAAGACACATGAACCTCAAACCGTTCCGGGTACCGTTGCGGTTTTGGAAAGGAAAGATTCTCTCGAGTTTGATCTTAAGCTTCTGTTTGGTCGGGGCGAGCCCACTTTGCGCGCAGACGGCAGGCTTCGCCTACGTGGTCAATAACTCCGCGGCAGGGATGGGCAGCGTTTCCGCCTACACCATCAACGCGACGACGGGCGCCCTGACACCAATCGCCGGTTCGCCCTTCGCAGCGGGGTCGGACCCCACCTTCGTAGCCGTGAGCCCGAATGGTCGGTTCGCCTACGTGACGATTATCTCCGATGCGGGCATTGGCAGCGTCTCGGCGTACACGATCGACAAAACCACGGGTGCCCTGACGCCGGTCCCCGGCTCGCCCTTCGCTACAGCGGGGTTGGCGCCCACCGCAGTGGCCGTGAGCCCGAATGGTGAGTTCGCCTTCGTGGCGAATGATTTCTCGGGCGATATCTCGGCGTACACCATCAACGCGACCACCGGTGCCCTGACGCCGGTCCCCGGCTCGCCCTTCGCTGCAGCGGGGCCGGTTCCCCATTCAGTGGCCCTGAGCCCGAATGGTCAGTTTGCGTACGTGACGACTGACGCCGTCTCGGCGTACACCATCAGCGCGACCACGGGTGCCCTGACGCCAGTCCCTGGTTCGCCCTTCGCAGCGGGGTTGGCGCCGACCTCAGTGGCCGTGAGCCCGAATGGTCGGTTCGCCTACGTGACGAATTCCGACTTCACCGCCAACGACGTCTCGGCGTACACCATCGATGGGACCACGGGTGCGCTGACACCAGTCCCGGGTTCGCCCTTCGCAGCGGGGAAGGGGGCGTTCTCAGTAACGGTCCACCCGAATGGTCAGTTCGCTTATGTGACGAATGCCGCCTCCAGCGACGTCTCGGCGTACACCATCAACGCCGCGACGGGCGCGCTGACGCCGGTCCCCGGTTCACCCTTCGCGGCGGGGTTGACCCCCTCCTCAGTGGCCGTGAGCGCGAATGGTCGGTTCGCCTACGTGACGAATGACGCCAACACCTCCGACGTGTCGGCGTACACCATCGACGCGACCACGGGCGCCCTGACGCCGATCCCTGGTTCGCCCTTCGCAGCAGGGTCCTTCCCTATCTCCGTGACCACCACCGCACCGGCAAAGCGTTGCAAGCGCGACGATGAGGATCGTGATCGCGACGAGCGGGGTGACCATGACGAGCAACGCGACGGGCGCCGACAAGATGACTATGAGCGGCACGATCGCGGGCGAGATGATGACGAGCAACGCGGACCCGACAGGACGCATGATTGCCGCCACCTCGGCGAGAAGGATTTCGAGGTGTATGACCCTGGCGAGGCGCACGAGGGGGAGCGCGAGCGCTATTAGTTCGCGTTTGCGGCAGGCCAGTCGATCAACTTGCCTTCGCGAAGGATGGCGTGAATCCAGCGCTGTTTGATGGAGAGTCCTCAAAGATGAGAACTAGATTAACGCAACATTAGAACGGTAGGGGACACGTGGGCGCGGAGTACAATCCAATCGTTAGATAACTCCGATGAGGCCGACAGCAATGCGTCACATGGCCGTGTTCACCATACCGTATAGCGTGCTGCTCTTCGCCGGCCTCTTCAGCTCTTGCCTCCTTTTGGGATGCGAGAGCAGCGTCGATCACTTCGAGAGATTCTACAAGCCCGCAGCGACTCGTGAAGGTGCTCCAGCGGTTAAGCAGTCGGGCGCTACGCCGCCGCAGCTCGTCTACTCGCACGATCCAGACATGGACGGCAGACTCCTCCGGCAACACGGATATGTGTTGATTGGCACCGCCTCATTCTATGGCCCGCCCGATTACTCGTACGCAGATAGCGCGGTCGCACTGGGACAGGACGTGGGCGCATCAATCCTACTGCTGAAAGCCCCTTCCTTCGGCGCCACGAGTTGCTGCCGGTCTGACGAATCATCTGTCCAAGTGGTCTCCGGAGGAAATGGTTTCGTTTCGTACTGGACAAAGCCTGACCCTGCAAACACCTCCAGATCGAATTGACTGGCGGATCGTCTAAGTTCTTTGTTTTCGGGCGGAATCTCAATTGCGTCGACCGAGGAGCTGTTTCAGCGAGTCATCACTGCGGTTTCATCCAGACGAATTGGCCGTCGGCGGCGGCCGCCAAGACGAGCGGCACGATTTCTGTCCCGATACCTTCTGCGACGACGGATAAATCCTCGCTCGATCTAGACAGAAGCACAGCCTTGTAGTTGGATTGCAGCCGGTCGGCGACGAACTCCATCAATGAGCCGGCTCCCGGGGCGTCGCATTTCGAGCACCGGAGAGCGAAAGCCTTGCCTTGCACCATTAGGGCCCGCAGGGCCCTTGCACATATCGCAGGTGAAGTCATTTTCAGTCTAAGACCGGTGGCGTAATTCATGAACGTCATCGCGGTCTTCGTCGTTGTACTGAAACTCTTCAGAAGCATCGGTGTTTTCGTTCTTCTCGCGCAGCCGCGCCTCGTTCTCACCGGATCGCTCGTGGGCGGGGTCATCATCGTCATCGACAGTCCCGGTTGTCAGTGATGGAACGGGGAAGTCAGTGGGCAATTGCTCCGCTACTTCCGGGCCGCCGAGATCTGCTTCCTGTTTGAATAGCTTGCTCATGTTTGAGTGTAGCGCGACGCCAGCGCTCGGTCTGTAAGGGAAGGCCCGCACAGGGATAAGCTGCCTGTGCCGAACGTCGCGATGGGGCGGTCGATGGATTGGAGACAATTCTGCATGAGCGCCGTAACTCAATATACTGCAGATCTGTTCTCGTCTCCTTTAGGGTGTCGCGCACGCGGGCCGCGATGTCGGTCGATCGAAACTCCACCGCTGGAGTGTTGCTTGCATTTCGGATCGGGGCGAGACCTGTTTGGGATGCGTGACATGCCGAGCGGAATTTTGCTCCGTTGCTCAACGTCAATATGCCACTGAGCTAATTGCTTCAGCTCCGCTTGCGCAATGAGTAATTGCACGAAGCGATAGTAATCGCGGTGGATTTGTTGCAATGGCCGCCTCCTAACGACTGCGATGGTTCCACTGCTGCGCCGCGGTTGTCTGTCTGTTAGCGCACTTTATTTTGACGTCGCCAGTGTCATCCCGGCGGAGTGACTGGCTGTGCTCAACGCAAACCATTCGCGGGCCGCATGTCATTCTGCACCGCGATATCCGGTGAGTTAGCGGCGACGAAGTCCTCTAACGGGCTTTAATGCGCCGTATGTGGGACTCCGAACGGTGATCGGAATCCCGAGGGTACACAGTGAAATCACCTTACTTAAGGAGCAGTAGTTGTTGTTTTGGCCCGGGGCTCACAAGGAAGGACTCTTCAATGGAAATGCAACTGACCGGCAATGGACAACGGTGCAGTCGAAGGATTTCGGTAGACATACCAGTCCAAGTGACTGCAGATGGATCGCCGACAATTCACGGGCGCTTGAAAGATCTGAGTCTAAGCGGTGCCTTGGTGACTACGGACCACCCATTGCGCCTGCACGCGTATATTGAAATCACCATTGAAGCCGGCCACAGTGCGGTGAGGGTTATGGCGCGGGTAACGCGCCATCTAGAAGGCGCGGTCGGCGTCGAATGGTGCGAGTTCGCACCGAGTGCTGTCACGGATTTACTGCGCTCACCGTCATTTTAATTACCGACGCCCGAGGGATGGCAGAAACCTTGGGATAAATGATGCTCCCTGGGGTGGTGCACCACTATGCGCATCGTAGTGCGGCTATATTCGGGAGCAACCGAGGTCCACCACGGTAGCGCTTGGCGTCGCGGCGATCAGCATCTTAAGCTGCTCTTGAGTTGTTTTGCGTGGATCGGAATCGGCGGTCGTTGCTCATTTCATTGCATCGCTGCCGCGACGGCGATTGCAAACATGATCAGGCCT
>Ga0307474_10003475_pt1 | contig 11343 bp, 7 predicted proteins | sample atmos_gasesECM1C_2_FD_203312 | JGI IMG/M metagenome (GOLD analysis project Ga0307474, IMG submission 203312) | Hardwood forest soil microbial communities from Morgan-Monroe State Forest, Indiana, United States - atmos_gasesECM1C_05 | ecosystem: Environmental > Terrestrial > Soil > Temperate... | reverse complement strand
ATCCCCCGCGCTTTCTGAAGATTGTCGACGACGCAAAAAAGCGTGTGCGCGAAACCAACGTCGACACGGTGAAAACCAGGATGGATCGTGGCGAAAAAGTCCTGCTCATCGACGTCCGCGAGGAAAGCGAATACGCTAAAGATCATCTCCCCGGCGCCATCCACCTGGGCAAAGGCATTATCGAGCGCGACATCGAGGCCCGCGTACCGGAACTCAACACGGAGATGGTCCTTTATTGCGGGGGTGGCTTTCGCTCCGCACTGGCCGCCGACAATCTCCAGAAGATGGGTTACACAAACGCCATTTCGATGGACGGCGGCATTCGCGACTGGCGCGAGAAGGGCTACCCGCTGACCAAGAGCTAATGGCACTCGTGCATCGCAGTAGGTTTTCAGGAACCACCGCTTCAACCCACTTATGAACGGTCGCATATTTTTCTGGTCGCTCACTTCGGCACTTGCCGGATTTCTGTTCGGTTTTGACACGGTTGTAATTTCCGGCGCTGAAAAAACCATTCAGACGCTGTGGGGATTGAGTCCCGGGCTGCACGGCATTGCCATGGCCTCGGCGCTCTACGGCACGGTCGTTGGTTCGTTGCTCGGCGGCTGGCCCGCTGACCGGTTTGGCCGCAAAGCGACGCTACTGTGGATCGGAATTCTTTACTTTGTCGGCGCGGTCGGCTCAGCTCTGGCGACGAACGTTGTGGTGTTCATTATTGCGCGCGTCATCGGCGGATTGGGCATCGGTATCTCCACCGTGGTTGCCCCCATGTACATCTCTGAGATTGCGCCGCCGAAGCACCGCGGACGCCTTGCCGGCATGTTCCAGTTCAACATTGTTTTCGGAATCTTGATTGCCTTCGTTTCGAATGCGTTGCTTGCGGGCATTGGAGAAAATGCCTGGCGCTGGATGCTAGGAGTCGCTGCGTTCCCGTCATTGCTCTACACCGCCTTTTGCATCGGCCTTCCCGAAAGTCCGCGCTGGCTGCTAAGCAGGAAGGGCGATCGAGAGGGCGCCATGCAGGTTCTGCAACGCATCGAACCTGAAGCCCCGAGTACTGAGATCGCGGCCGAGGCGGATCAGATCCTTGCAGCCGCGGCGGCGGAAGGATCGACGGGACATTTCTGGACGAGACGTCTTCGCAAGCCGATCCTGCTGGCCATCTTGATTGCCTTCTTCAATCAGATGTCCGGCATCAATGCGATTTTATATTTCGCGCCCCGCATCTTCGAACTCACTGGCCTTGCCGCAAAAGCTGCTTTGCTGCAATCCATCGGAATTGGCGTAACCAATCTCGTGTTCACATTTGTCGGCCTGTGGCTGATTGACCGACTCGGCCGGCGCACGCTTCTTTATATCGGCTCGTTTGGCTACATCACTTCGCTTGGCCTCGTGGCCTGGGCCTTCTTTACCCAGCATCTTGCGCTCGTGCCGGTTTGTATCTTCGCCTTCATTGCCTCGCACTCGATCGGGCAGGGAGCGGTTATTTGGGTTTTTATCTCCGAGATATTTCCCAATCGTCATCGCGCGGAAGGGCAAGCCCTGGGCAGCTTCACCCACTGGATCTTCGCCGCCGCGCTTACGACATTTTTCCCGAGGATGGTCGCGTCCTTTCCGCCGGGTTACGTTTTCTCATTTTTCGCCAGCATGATGGTCTTGCAACTGATTTGGGTGAAGACGATGGTTCCGGAAACGAAGGGCGTGCCATTGGAAGAAATCCAGAGACAGCTGGGTATCGCATAAGCTGCCCCCGAAGTATCTCAGCGTTGCGCCAGCGGGGGCAGCGCTGTCTTCTGCTGAATTCCCGCGCCTTCGCTTATCGTGTAAATGAAGTCCGCCGCGACGTCTCGCAAGGTTTCGGTTTCACCATTCGGCCAGCGAATCTTCACCTCGCTCATCGTGTTATTGGCTCCCAGGCCAAAATGCAGTCGCAGGTCGTTCTGCGAAAGATAGCTCGCGCCTCCGCGCACTTCGTCGAACTGCACCAGGGAACCCGCCTTCACTGTAACCCGCGCGCCAATCGAGGCCTTGTTGCTCCTGGTTCCCATCAGCTTGAACAACACGCGATGATTCGGAGCATCGTTGTGGTTCAGAAAAAGTGAAGGCGGCTCACCGACATTCAATACGACCATGTCGACATTGCCATCGTTATTGATGTCGCCAAAAGCCACACCGCGCCGCGATTGCAACGGCAGGCCCGCTAAGGTCGACGACACGTCTTCAAATGTTCCATCACGATGATTGCGAAACAGCGTCAGAGGTTGGCGGTACTGCGTGCCTCCCGGAATGGTGTCGACCTGGGGGTAGACATGGCCGCTGGCGATGAAAATATCGAGCCATCCGTCGTTATCCATATCGAAGAAGGACGTACCCCAGCTCACTAGCGGGTAAGTCGGCTTCATGATCTTGGAACGCACGCTGGCGTCCGCAAAACTGTCGTTCCCAAGATTATGATAGAGCGTCGAACCCTGCTCTACAAAATTCGTAACCAGCATTGACAGGCGCCCTTCGCGCAGATAGTCGCCCCAGGCCACGCCCATCGACCCCTGCTGCATGCCGTCGCCGCTCAGTGCGACGCCGGCGAGCAGTCCGACATCTTCGAACGTGCCATCGTGCTTGTTGTGGTAGAGAAAATTGGGGCCAGCGTCGTTGGCCACGTAAAGATCTGGCCATCCATCGTTGTCGTAGTCTCCCCAGGTCGCGCCCAGTCCGTAATAGCGATGTGGATCGTCTACTCCAGCCTTCTTGGAGACTTCCTCGAACGTGCCGTCGCCCTTGTTATGAAACAGCATGTCCGATTCGCCGGGCATTCCCCACGGTCCGCACTGCACCAGCACGGTTTTGAAGCGGCAGAAGCGGGGATCGTTCCCGAACTCCGGAAGCTTGTCGATGTCGACATGCACATAGCGCGACACGAAAAGATCGACGCGTCCGTCGCGATCGTAATCGGCCCAGGCGGCGCCGGTGCTGAAGCCGCCGCCAGCCACTCCCGCTTTTTCGCTTACGTCTTCAAACTTGCAATTGCCCAGGTTGTGGTAAAGCGCATTGCCCCCGTAGCCTGTGACGAAGATATCCTGCAGCCCATCGTTGTCGTAATCTGCGACCGCGATGCCCATGCCCCAGCCCCTGCGCGTGAGTCCTGCGGTCTTCGTGATGTCGATGAACTTCAGATCGGCATCCTGACGATAGAGCGTGATCATCGGATCACCGCCCCGGCGATAGCGCTCCACTGTCGATCCATTCACAGTGATGATGTCGAGCTTGCCATCGTTGTCGCAATCGATCAGGCCGACTCCACCGCTCATCGATTCGACAATATATTTTTTGTCGGGAGAAGAAATATGCGAAACCGTGAGCCCGGCCGTCTGCGCCATGTCTTGAAATTCTGGAACCGGATTTAGCGAAACCTGGGATTGGGCAGGTTGGGGCGGACGACGTTCAGTCTGGGCGAGCGCGATCGCAGCCAGGAATAGACCGATCCACAGGCCAAGCCGGGTGCGCATAGTGGGAGAGTTTTCGATTATATCTGATGCGCGTTAGACGCGGCTGCGGCATCAGGGGGCGCGGCAAAGGCGATCAATGGCGCGCTGCAAGACAGATATTACGCTCGTAACGCGAACTTAAGGCAACAAGGCGTGGGTCGAGCGGAGCTATGATAATTTCATCTCCAACAGCGGGACACAATTCATGATGGAAGGAAAGCACGTTCCGTCGGGCTATTCCGGCCTTCACACCGCCGCCGTCCTGCAAGGGCCTCGCGCGGAGAAGTATGTGGACCTCCTCTGGACCACCGACCCGCCCGCGGACGCCGTGATGGATGAATTTGCCAGCATGCCCGAGCGCGAATGGCGGGCGCTACTGGATCTGGCCCTGGCCAAGGGTCTCGATGCTGTCCCTCATGCGCCGGAGCCGTTGCGAGCATTGTTCCACCAACTGGAGAGCATTCCGTTCTGGGTCGATCGCGATCGATGCAATCTGGGTGGGGCTACGTTTCTTCGCTGCCGGCTGGGCTTTGCGGTCTTAGCGATGCTCGCGTTGCCGATCATCTACAGTTGGCCCGCCGGTAACAAGCCGCTCGCGCTGTCGGGTCAACTCGTGCACCGCGCATCGCAACGCCTGAAAGACACAACGCGGTATGTATTCGCCGTTTGTCAACCGGACGGCCTGTCCAGGTTTTCTGAAGGTTTTGCCATGACGGTGCGAGTACGCTTGATCCATGCGCAAGTGCGGAGATTGCTTCTTGACTCCGGACAATGGCGCTCTGACGCCTGGGGCTCACCCATCAACCAGTGCCACATGGCTGGTACAAATGTGATGTTTTCGGCCGGCGTATTAGAAGGGTTAACGCGGCTCGGATACCGGTTCGAACCCGCGGAACGCGAAGCACTTGTCCACTTGTGGCGTTATGCAGGTTACTTGCTTGGCGTGGAGAATGAGTTGCTGATTGCCGACGAATTCGAGGGACATCGACTGCTAGACCTGATGTTTGCATTCGAACCGCAACCCGATGACGACTCACGGGCACTGGTGGATGCCCTGATGCAGACATCGTTCGCTTATATTCGCAACTTCAAAGCAGGGCGCTTATGCGGCGTTAATCTTTGTTACGGGCTCTCGCGTGCTCTGATTGGCGATGAGCAGGCCGCGGCCCTCGGGTTTCCTACGACCCTCTGGAAGTGGCTGGTGCCTGCGGTTCGTCCAGCGACGTGGCTGATAGAGACCGCGCGCGGGTTGAGTACCCGCGTACAAGCCTTGGCAAGAGTCGCTGGACCAAAAGCGTTTCGACATCTGTTGAGTGAGCGCGGTCTCAAAGGACGGACCGGAGAGTTCGTGATTCCTCGCCGAATCGCGGTACGTAACGATGAGAACAGTGCCCCGACAAGTCATATGGAACCAGAATCCACCAGCCAAGGTGCGATCAACGGAGGCAAGCCGTGAAGGATCCCATGCGTGTGGTGTGCCTTGGTGGCGGCTGGGTGGCCATTTACCTCGCTCGCGCGTTGCGCCCGGCGCTTCGAAGGGGCCAAGTCAAGTTGACCGTGGTTAGCCGAGACAACTATTCCACTGTCCACGGACTGATCGCTGAAATGCTGACTTGCAAGATACAGCCGCAGCAGATCAATTCGTCCGTGCGAGAAATGATTGCGCCCGCAGTTCTTCATAATGCCGAGATTGACTCGGTGGACGTGAGCAGTCAGCGCGTGCTGACCCGGCGCTCGTTCGACGGTCGAGCTTATACCCTGCCATACGACCACTTAGTGGTCGGAGTCGGTTCGGTCGAGGATTTTTCCCGTTACGCCGGGATTGCCGATCACACGTTTCCCTTGAAGACGTTCGCCGATTGCTACCGTCTCCGCAATCATCTCGTAAGCGTTCTTGAGATGGCATCCATTGAGACCAACCCGGAAGAGCGACGGCGATTGCTCACTTTTGTAGTGGCAGGTGGCAACTACGCTGGCGTCGAGGTGGCGTGCGACCTGGTCGACTATTTTCGTTTCCTGTCGCGCACCCGATATCCGGAATTGAAGTTCCAGGAATTCCGAGTGGTGCTGATAGAGGCTGGACCACGAATTCTGCCCGAACTAGGGAAGCGTCTTCCATACCTGGTAGAGTATGCCGAAAAGCGAGTGCTGCACCTGGGCATCGAGGTATGTCTCAATACAGGTCTGCAGGCAGCAACCGCCGAAGGAGCAGTGCTCAACTCCGGCGAGCGTATGGCGACGCGCACCCTCATCACCTGCACCGGCATGAGGTCGTCTCCTTTGCTCGACCAATTTCCCTACGAACGCGACGGGCGAGGACGCCTTGTCACCGATCCGTTCTGCCGCGTGCCCGGCGCAATTAACACTTGGGCTGGGGGCGACTGCGCCGCTGTCCCGCATCCCGACGGAGGCTCTTGTCCTCCTCTGGCACACTATGCGCAAAAGGCCGGGTCCAACATTGGCATGAATATTTTGCGCGCAAACGCGGATAAGCCGCTCAAGTCCTATTCCTTTAACGGACTCGGAGAAGCGTGCACGCTCGGGCACCGCTGCGCGATCGCGCACATGAAAGGCATTCCGGCTTGCGGTTTCCTGGCGTGGATCGCCTGGCGCTTCATTGTGCTGACCATGTTCGTGCCCAGTTGGACCCGCCGGGTTCGGTTGATGTTCGATTGGTGGTTGACCTTGATCCTTGGTCGCGACGTCGTGAATCCCAGGATGGACGAGCGTGCAGCGATTTGGCATGTTCTGTACGAGCCGGGACAAGTTATCGTGGCCGCGGGCGAGACTAGGCGCTATCACTACCTGGTGGAATCGGGGGACGTGGAAATTATAGCGATCGACGGAAACGGCGAGGCTATCGTCCGGTCGCTGAAGGCAGGCGATTATTTCGGCGACGGCGCCCGTCCCACCCCTGACTGTTGTATTCGGGCGCGTACACGAGTGCGTTTGCTTGCCATTGACACCGAGACGGCAGAGGCATTGAGCGGAGTGCGGCCAGACGCCGCAATGCTTCTCATGAGGGGAAAGAGCTGCACTCCAGAAGCGCAATCTGTCTAAGAAATGCTTGCTGATCCCTTTAGTGCGACGTTATTCGAAGTCCTGCTCAATCGCCGTTCGCGGCGCGTAGGCTTGGGGATGAGTATCCCGGCTGGGCCGTTCCGTTTCACCAGCCAGCATGCGCCAGTTCCTCTCACTGAGGATGAGGAGGCGGCATTGGCCTTCGCTGCCTGCGGAGTCACTGGGTACGCGCTTGCAGATCTCTCTTATGGCGCAGGTGAAGGCGGCAGTATGTTGGCCGGAAGACTCGGCCGTACGGTTGCCAGCCCTGATGCGGTGAACGCCGTGTCGGTCCTGATCACCAATGACCGTGGAACTTGGCTGCTGAAGCGTCCTCAGGATTTTGCCGCCACGGAATTTCTAGAATTGGTCCGCCTGGCGCAAAACGGCTCTCTGACAGACCTCTATAGACGCGTCCGAATCCAGTTGTCCGATAAGCGAACCGCGCCGCCCTTAGACCCAGGCCATAATTTCTCGATTAATCGATGGTCGCTCTATGCTCCCGGAACGACTTATTTCTTGCCAATCATTGAAACCACCGCACTTACCATCAACGCGCTGCTCGAATTGTTTGGGGAAGAGATGGGAGTGTTCTTGCGAGACGAGCGAGCCTGGTTTCGGCCTGCCGGGGTTGGTCGCTTTGCCCGCCGCAACGGCGGCCACCTCTATGACGAACCTCGTGACCTTCGCTCTGCGACCATCCAGATGACTGAAACAGCGCTGCTCGAATCGATGGCCACCGAACACGGAATGGTTCTGCAGAACCTTGCACTGATGACTGAAGCCCTGGGATTGGGGGGCTTTCCGAATTTCGCGCACCACGAGAACATTTGGTTTCAGGCCGCCGGCTTCCGCATGCACTCGATGCCGGCCAGCCGATACACAGGCGCCCCTGGGTTTCTTTCTACTCTCGCGAGATGGTTTGGAAGGGATCCAGTCCTGGAATATCCAGTCGGACTGGAGAAGGACAATCGGGTACTGCTAAAACCATTCTGCCCTCCTTACTACACATCTATGGAGGACGCCGTCCGCTCGTTTGTGCAAACGAAGTTCGGAGCAGACGGAATTTACCGCGGTGGAGTTCAACAGAGCGCTTGGCTAGACGCACCTTCCGTTACCACCAAGATACAGGCGCCGAGCACCGCTGCACAGCAAGCGACGATTGCGTATTGCGAGTACGTCCACCGTCGCTACGGACGGTTCCCGGTGTACACTGCCCCATTCCGGACGATCATTGGGTTTCAAGTTTCTCACGTAGACCTCGATTTTTATGACCGCTTCTATGAACCCGCAGCCCTTCCGGATTCGGTGCGGGCCTCTACGGAACGAGCCCTTCGCAACTCGTAGTTGCGCCCCTTCTTTGCGTTCTTTTAATGAAAAACGCGCGCTAAACCTGCGTGGCGGCCCTACTTGTAGACCTGGGCACAGCTACAGGCAATACCGGATACCGTCCCAACTCACAGACAGTTAGCGTCTGCAAATGTGCATCTCCAGCAGAGCTGTGAGTGCCGTAGAACGAGTAAGCACGGGTCCGAAATTAGACAAGGAGAATGGCTGGCGGCTGCGGATGTTCTCATCGAAGCCTTACTCGATTGGAGCGTTGACGTTGTATTCGGGTTGACCAGGGACGGCATCAACGGCCTGATGGAGTCGCTTTACACTCGTAACGACCTGATCCGATTTGTGCAAGTCAGGCACAAACAGTCCGATGCTTTTATGGCGTGTGGATAAGCTCTAACGGCTCTCGCCGACAAAGTCGGAGAGATGGTTTAGCGACGGTCTTGACCGACGTTTGTTTGTAAGTCCAGTCGTATTAACCCTGGAACCGACAACCGCCAATACTCGTTTCACATCCAAAGGTCTCATGCCCGAATCTCCGCAGGAGCATGCTGTATCGGAAACCTCGTCGGGACCGATAAAGATCCCCGAGGAACAGCAGTCTTTGTTTAGAGAAGTTCTCGAACTCTTGGAGGAGAAGAGTATCTCGTTTGCCGTGGCGGGGGCCTTCGCTCTGCGAGAGCACACCGGCATATGCCGCGACACTAAAGATCTGGATCTGTTTCTAACCCCTGAAAATGCCGCCCTCGCTATTCAGCACCTTCAGGAAAAGAGCTTCGCGTGCGAAGTCTGCGACCCGGTCTGGCTCTTTAAGGCGCATCAGAATGGTTTTTTTGTAGACCTCATCACCGGGATGAGCAATGCCGCGATTGTGGTAGACGATTCGTGGATGGAGCGCGCGAAGCCCGCATCGGTTCAAGGTGTGGAAACGCGGGTGCTCGCTGCGGAGGAACTGTTAGCCTCCAAGCTTTTTATCGCGCGTCGTGAACGCTTCGATGGGGCCGACATCGCGCACGTAATCTTCGGTACTCGCGGGAACCTCGACTGGCAGCGGGTTTTCCTGTTGGTGGGGGAGCATTGGGAGATGCTCTTATGGGCGCTTGTTTTGTACCGCTATGCGTATCCCGCGCAAACCGAATACGTCCCCACACAAGTGTGGTGCGATCTGGTCACTCGTTTCCATAAGGTCGTTTCCCATCCCGACCCTACCGCCAAATTTCGAGGCAGCCTGGTCGATGACAAACAGTTCGCCATCGACGTGAACGAATGGGGTTTGGAGGATCTGTTACTGGCGTATCGCGAGCGCCGGGTGAAAAGCATTCCACCGCCGCCTACAACGCTATGAGGATCGCAGCCACCGCCGACTTGCATTTCTCCGCGGCCCGTCACGGCGCGTTGCACGATCAACTAAGCCGGGTGCGAGACGAGGCTGACATCCTGGTACTGGCCGGGGACCTGACGAATTATGGCCAGCCCGACGAGATGGAGCCGCTACTGAACGTCGTGGTTCGGACCAGGGTCCCAACGGTTGCGGTTCTGGGAAACCACGATTACGAAAGCGGGAAGCAAGCCGAGTTAATGCGCATGATGACGGCAGCTGGCCTTAAAGTACTTGACGGAACGGCCTATGAACGCGACGGCGTAGGCTTCGCCGGCACCAAGGGTTTTGTGGGAGGCTTCGGGCGCGGCCTGTTAACTGCCTTCGGCGAGCCCGAGATCAAACAGTTCGTGCAGGCGTCCATCGACGAGGCTCTGAAGTTGGAGCGCGCCATGGCCCAACTTCGTACCCCTAAGCGCGTGGTTGTGGTGCATTATTCTCCCATTTGCGCAACAGTGCAGGGCGAAGCCCCCGAGATCTATCCGTTTATGGGCACCACGCGTCTGGCTGAGGTGGTCGATCGTCACGGCGCCGATTTGGTTCTACATGGTCACGCTCATCACGGACAATTGGAAGGAAAGACCATTGGCGGAAGCCCCGTATATAACGTTGCCATTACGTTGTTACAGGCGCAAAAAGCATCTAGCGCCTATCGAATCTTTGAGATTTAAGATTGATCTCCTAACCTTTTAAGCTAGATTCCTTAACCAAAATATTTTAAGCGGCATCTATTGCATAAGCCGAATACCTGTGATGGTCTTTCAGCAGACCGGATTGTGCAGAAACGGATACACGCCGGATCGGTATATCGAGCCATGTCACTAACCGTAGCTTCCACCAAGACGCGAGTAGGAGCCAACCGGCTGCTCGACGGCAGTTGGGAGTTTCTGCTATGGGCTCCGCGCGCTCGCGCTGTTAGCCTGCATCTCCTCGGCACCGGAGACCGGGTCACTATGGAGTCCCTTCCAGTTGGATACCATCGTGCGAACATCAACACTATCGAGCCCGGCTCCGAATATTTCTATCAGCTCGACGGTGAGCGGGACTTGCCCGATCCCGTTTCCCGGTTTCAACCTAGAGGTGTACATGGGCCGTCTCAAACTGTAGATCTCGAAGCGTTCCGTTGGACCGATCAACAGTGGAAAGGAACCTCTTTAGAGCGGAGCGTCTTCTACGAACTCCACGTTGGAACCTACACACCGGAAGGAACGTTTGATGCGGTGATACCGCATCTTCCGGAACTCGCCGCCCTCGGAATTACAACGATTGAACTCATGCCTGTCGCCCAATTTCCGGGTCCGCGCAACTGGGGCTATGACGGCGTTTACCTCTTTGCTCCCCAGAATTCTTACGGGTGCCCGGAGTCGCTGCAGCGGCTGGTAAACGCCGCCCACCAGCATGGCCTTTCCGTCGTGCTGGACGTGGTTTACAACCATCTCGGCCCGGAAGGCAACTACCTTAATGCTTACGGCCCATACTTTACCGATCGCTATCACACTCCCTGGGGTCAGGCCATCAACTTTGACGGCGAAGAAAGCGACGATGTGAGGAGATTCTTCATCGAAAATGCATTGTATTGGCTTGAGGACTATCACTTCGACGGGCTGCGCCTGGACGCGGTCCACGGGATCTTCGATTTCGGTGCCCGCCACTTCCTGGCAGAGCTCAAGTCTTCGGTCGCTGACCTGTCGCAGCGACTGGGCCGGTCACTCTATTTAATCGCCGAAAGCGATTTGAACGATTCTCGCCTCCTGCATCATCCCGAGCGCGGAGGATACGATCTGGACGCTCAGTGGAGTGATGATTTTCATCACTCGGTTCACTCGTTGCTTACCAGGGAAACGGTGGGATACTACGCGGATTTCGATGGCGTCGAACCACTGGTTTCGACGTTGCAAGACGGCTGGTATTACAGCGGACAATATTCGAAATACCGCAAGCGTCGTCACGGCAATCTCCCGCTAGGCCTTTCGCCTTCAAAATTTGTAGTCTGCAATCAGAATCACGATCAGGTAGGAAACCGAGCCGCCGGTGAACGGCTTACCGCCCTGGTTAATTTCGAAGCGCTCAAACTTGCCGCCGGAA
>Ga0307474_10003474_pt1 | contig 11345 bp, 11 predicted proteins | sample atmos_gasesECM1C_2_FD_203312 | JGI IMG/M metagenome (GOLD analysis project Ga0307474, IMG submission 203312) | Hardwood forest soil microbial communities from Morgan-Monroe State Forest, Indiana, United States - atmos_gasesECM1C_05 | ecosystem: Environmental > Terrestrial > Soil > Temperate... | reverse complement strand
ATATCGAAGATGCTTCCTTTCGTCCGGGCCGCGGCGTTGGCGGACTGATTGAGAAGGCGCCGCATGTGACGGTTGCCCTTCGGAGACCGGTGGCTGTAGTTCACTCCCGCTGCGGCGAACTCTTACGAGACTGTGTCTCGAGGGTACTCTTCGTATGGGCGGCAAGCAATCAGGTCTCGACATTTAGGCGTCCGCAAGCCACGATTTGCTCCTACGACGAAGTCAACGAATAACACCGGAGCGGCCGGAAGAGTGGGCTGCGGTCGACTCGAAACGCGGGGAAAAGGATTGGAAGGGCTTTAACTTGCGCAAATGCCTCTTGCTCTGCGTGTTGCTGGGAATAGTTCTCTGGGCCGGGTTGAGCTCGCGGCATCAACCTTCATCACAGCCGGCTCGACAAGCGCCGAGCCTGACCGTTGAAAAACAGCCGGTCACCTTCGTCATGCACACCTTCGATCCTTCAGCGACTCCGGCGGAAATGCCACCGCTGGCGGCTTGGGAAGGAGCGGAGTGCGATTCCAATTTCGTGTCCAACGCCAACGTGAAAGGGCGGACGAAAATAGTTGATGGGACGCACGGCGTGGTCACCGTGACACAGGTGAAAGTGACGCTGCAGCTTGCGATCAATATCTGGGTGCCGGAGGGCACGGCGAAGCATGTAATCGAACATGAGCAAGGCCACCGGCAAATCTCGGAGCATTATTATGAGAAGGCTGACAAGGTGGCCGAGCAAATTGCCGCGACGTACCTGGGAAAACAAGTTTCCGCCAGCGGCGCGGATTTGAATGCGGTAGTTTACAAGTCGCTGCGGCAAATGGGGGCGGAGATCACGGCCGAATACAGTCGGAGGCTGAATCCCGCTCTCGTGCAGAATCGCTACGACGATATTACGGATCACGGCCAGAATCAGGTCAGTGCGGCGGAGGCTGTTGCTGAGGTACTGAAGGACTTTCAGTAGTGACAAGTCCAAGTACGGAAAAATTAGAATGGTTGGAAAGCCGTCATCCCGAGCGAAGCGAGGGACCTCTCTTCGTCGGGTTCACTCGAGAGAGGTCAGCGATTTTACGTGAAGTTCAAGGGCCTGGTTGTACTGGCGCTCGATTTGGAGTTCCGTTTGCAGTTTTTTGATCAGCAGTTCGAGGCGCGAAATTTCGGTTTTTAGCTTTTGCATGTCCGTGGCGCTGGCTTGAGGGCGATTAGGTGTGGCAATGTTGAAATTGTGCGATGGGACGTAGGAAGCCGGAGCAGAATGCGGCTGGCTGTGCGGCGCTGCAGGAACCTGTGACAGCGCGCGGGTCTGCGGCGTGAAAGCGTCGGCGAGTGCCCGTGGCCACGCAGATTCAGCGCGCGATTCGGCGTGCGCGACGGGAACGGGAATCGGCGTGGGCGCGGGCGCAAACAGGCTGCTAAGCGAAGCTGACGAAGATGCGCGCGGAGCGGGAATCGCAGGCACGGCAGGCTGCTCTGATTTTGGTTCGAGAAAACCTTTCACACGCGCGATCAAGTCTTGTGGCTGAAACGGTTTGCGAATCAACTCATCGGCGCCAACGGACACGGCCTTGTCGGCGACGCTTTTGTTTACCACTCCGGACATCAGAATCACTGGCGTCGCGCTGAACTGTGGATGCTGCTTGATTTGGCTGCAGACAGAGTAACCGTCTTGATCGGGCATGATGACGTCGGTGATCACTGCGTCGGGTGGCGTTTGTTCGAACTGCGCGATGGCGGATGCAGCGTCTCCTGCGGTGATGACGGTAATGTTCTCGCGGCGGAATGCAATCTTAATGACTTCGCGCATGGTGGCGCTATCGTCAATGAAATAGACGGTCGGCGTGCGTTTTCCTGGCACGGCGGTTTCTGCTGGCGCGGGCGGGAATGGCATGGTTTCGCTCATTGCGACTCCTTTGTCGGCGAGAACTCAGCGCCGTTGTCTGCAGATCGGACTTCTGCTTGGTCGTCCAGGTGCGCTTCGCCCAGGTCGCGAGAGGATTCGTCAACCTCACGCATGGCGTCAATCATGAGATCGGTTGCGGAGCGCAACACAGTACGCTGCGCAGAGGCCGAGCCATAAACAAATTTGTACACGCCAGAATTATTCTGAAAGCAATTTTTAAGAATGTGGATCACGGCCTCGTCGCCAAATAGCGAACCACATTCGGCGTGGGTGATTGCGCCGGCATCGAAAAAGAGTAGTGCGTCAGTTGCGCCAGAGTTGATGTGCAATGCGCCAGTCTGATGGGCGTGACCGAGCATCTGCATGACGCCAGGAAGATCGTGATGCGTGAGGCTGCCGCTCAGGCTGGTGTCGGACTGCGCGAGCATTTGCGTGGGCTGGAAGCCTTCCGCTTTACTGATGATGATATTTTTAACGTGCGTGGCGATGACGGCCGGTGGACGAGTGCGGTCAATGTAGTCGTCACAGCCGGCCTGAAAAGCCTCCATCAGCGCGCGCTGGCTGCCATCGCCCAGAGCAATGATGGGCATTGCAGAATTTCTTGCGTCGGCACGAATCATACGCGCAATATCAAGCGCGCCCATTTCGCGCATATTGGTGGAGCAGACGATGGCGGCAGGTGCGTCGTATTCAAGTGTGGTCAGCGCGAACGCGGGCTGGGTGCTGCAGGTGACTTCGAAACCTTCGCGCTTCAAAGCGTCACTGAGACGTTTAGAAAAATAAACGTTGGTGTCGATCAAGAGAATTCTGGCTGATTTGCCGGCAACCGTCACGAGCGCGCCTCCGCGAAGTTATGCAGCGGCGCGGGCAACAGCGTCTCCGCCGGACCCGGAGTAAGAGCCGACAGGCGCAGAACTTCGATGACTTCGCCGCCGTGCGAAAGCCAGCCATCCACGTGCGGTGAATCGCTGGAGCTGGCGTCCATCATTTCGGCGTTGATGAGTTCACATTCGCCGCTGACCGGAATCGCGATCCAGTCAAGCTGATGCGTGTATTTCCGTGTGGCAAGAAGATTGAAACGCCGCGTAGCGAGTTTTTTGCCGGTGAGTTGCTCGGCGATATCGCAAAGCGCGATCATGCGGCCCCGGCGGAGAATCACGCCCTCGAGCGCGGGAGATTTGTGTGGAAAGCGAAAAACACGGCTGGGCGCAACCAATTCCGCGACTTGCGACGCTGGCAGGGCAAAGCGGCGCTCTCCAAGTCTGAGGAGCACGAAAGATTGCAGCGCGGTTTCGGGGACGGCCGTCATTGCGTGTGCACCCCGGAATCTTCAGAGGCGCGCGTGTCCGCTGAGGTTTGCGCGGTTTCCAGCAGCGTCAGCTCTTCAAGAGAGAGAAAGCCTTCGGGATGCACGACCGGCACGACTGCCTGGTCGAGCGCGGTGAGTCCGCGATACCAATTACGTTCTTCGCCCTGAAATGCCTGAGAAAGCGCCTGTAGCCGCGTCATGGTGGCCATTTTCTCGATGCCGTCGATCAGCAGAGCAGTGCGCGTGCGGCGCAGAAAAAATACTAGTGAAGCCGGTTGCGGTTGCAAGCCGAAATGGATGGCGGCATTGACGACGTAGAGCGTGCGGTCGCCGCGGCGGATGCTGTGGCGAACTTTTTTCAAATGGCTCTCGGGAAGATCGCGAGCCATGCCGGCGATGTTGTCTACGCCGCGCACTTCCTGCACCGCCGCGGACGAAATTGCAAAAGTCTGACCGCTGACGCGGAACAAAATAATCTGCTCGGTGCGTGGTTGCTGCGATCTTTCGGCCGGAGGGAAGTTCATCAGCGCACTCCTACTGGAGTGGATCGAGTGAGAGCGATGACGCGCTTTTCGATTGCGGCGTAAATGTCGTCGAGTCCGAGAACTTGATCCACGACCTGCAGCTTGATCGCTTCCGCGGGCATTCCGAAAATCACAGAGGTAGCTTCGTCCTGCGCGATAACGTGACCGCCGGCCTTCTTGATGGCTTTCGCGCCCTGAGCGCCGTCGGCTCCCATACCAGTGAGGACCACGCCGATAGAGAGCGCTCCACCGTACGCAGCGACCGATTCCATGGTGACGTCGATGTTCGGCAGGTAGCCGGCGATGCGGCCCGTGGTAGAGTCGAGTTGAATTCGCCCCAGCGGATTTACGCGAAGATGCTGTGCGCCGGGGCAGATGTAAAGACGTCCCGGTTGGATAGTGTCGCCGGATTCGGCTTCCTGCACCGGAATCTCAGTGAACTCTGCAAGCTGCGCGGCGAATTGAGTTGTGAACGCAGCGGGCATGTGCTGCACCAGAATCACGGCAGCGGGAAATTCTTTTGTGAAACCAGGTGCCAAGCGCATTACGGTGGCTGGACCGCCTGTGGATGCGGCGACAACCACGACTGGGAAGCGCTGATCGGCGAGAGATGAAGAAGCCTGACTAAAAACTGGCGCCGGACGAGAAACTGGTGCCGCGCCGTTCTGCGGCTTGGATTGCAAGGCGGCGGCCAAACGTGAAGCTGTTCGAACCACGCGAACCTTCGCCGCCATTTTCACTTTGCGCAGAAGATCTTCGCGAATGCTCTGCATGTCGAGATCGATAGCGCTATTGGGTTTGGCGATAAATTCGATGGCGCCAAGCTCCAAAGCTTTCAGCGTGCTGGCCGCACCATCTTTCGACTCGGAACTGACCACTACGATGGGCCGCGGATTGGTGGTCATAATCTGCGCGGTGGCCTGCAAGCCATCCATGTGCGGCATATTGATGTCCATGGTCACGACGTCAGGCTTGAGCGATTCTGCCAAGGCAATGGCTTCGCGTCCGTCTTTGGCGTGCCCGACGACCTGCAATTGCGGATCGGAAATTAAAATGGTCTCCAGGACTTTGCGCATGAACGCAGAGTCGTCAACGATCAGTACGCGAACCTTGCTGGCAGGAGTGTTGGCCATAGGAGATTACGTCGCAACCGGCTGCGGCGCCTCCGTACCAATCAATTTTTCTACCGCGTCGGTGAGCTGATCTTCCTGCACCGGCTTGGTGAGGAAAGCCACGGCGCCTTCCTTCATGGCGCGATCGCGATGCTTTGCCCCGGCGCGCGAAGTGACTACCATGACCGGAATGCGCCGCGTCGAAGGACTTTGCCGCAACTGCACCATCAATTCGTAGCCGGTCATGCGCGGCATCTCGAGGTCGGTGATCACCAGGTGACAGCCGTGCTGCGCGATGAGTTCGGCGGCTTCCAGGCCGTCGGAAGCGAGAATGACGCGATAGCCATTTTTCTCCAGCATACGTCCCACGAACTTGCGCACGCTGATGGAATCGTCGGCAACCACCACAACGCGTTCGTGCTGCACGCGGTCGATGGCGTCAGTGGGGATGCTGCCCTTGGCAACGGCGGCTGAGCCAGGCGCAAAAATACGCGCGGCGCTCGCTGAAGCTTGAATTGATTTGCGCTCGCTTGGTTCGCTGGCGATCATGCGATTCAAATCGAGCAACAGAATCAGGCTGCCGTCAGACGCGATCGTGGTTCCGGGGAAAAGTTTTACGCGGCGAAGATATTCGCCGAGATTCTTGATTACGATTTCGTCTTTGCCGAGGACTTCTTCGACTACCAGCCCGACCTTGCGGTTGTCCGCGTTGGCGACGACCATGCGGAAATAGCCGTTGATCGGTTCAAGAGCCGGCAAGCCAAGATAGGAATCCAATCGAATGACCTCAGTCACCACGTCGCGAACTCTGGTGAGCAACTTGCCGCCGACATCCTCGATTTCATCGGCGCGCAACCGGCGAATCTCTTCCACGACCGCGAGAGGCAACGCAAAGTGTGCATCGCCACAACGCAGAAACAAAGCCGGCGAAATAATCAACGTCAGAGGCACCTTAAGAATAAATTTCGTTCCAGCGCCCGCCGTACTTTGAATTTCGATTTCACCGTTGAGCAAATTCAGGTTGGCGCGAACTACGTCCAAGCCGACTCCTCGTCCGGCAAGTTCGGTTTTCATCGGGGCGGTAGAAAAGCCGGGATGAAAGAGCATTTCGCGCAGCTCGCGTTCGGTCAGGCTGCTGGCGGTGTCAGTTGAAACGAGGCCGCGATCCACCGCGCTCTGCCGCACGCGATCGTAGTCGATGCCGTGTCCGTCGTCTTCGACTTCAATATAAATATGATTGCCGCGGTGATAGGCGCGCAGCATGACACGTCCGAGTTCCGTTTTTCCGGCTTCGCGGCGCTTTTCAGGAGTTTCGATGCCGTGCGCGACGGAGTTTCTGACCAGGTGCACCAGCGGATCGGAAATCTGCTGAATGATGTTGTTATCAAGTTCGGTTTCGCTGCCTGAGAGATCAAGCTCCACCTGCTTGCCGGTTGAGTTGGCGGCATCGCGAACCGCACGGGACAATCGTGAGTACAACGTACCGATTGGCACCATGCGAGCGGCGGTGATTTCATCCTGCAAATGGTGCGCAAGTTTAGTGAATTCGTCGATATCGCCTTCAACGCGACCGATAAAGCCGCCCATCTGCGACAACACTTCGTTGACGTCAGCGGAAATTTCCGTCATGGAGCGGGAAAGAATGTTGACGTCGTCGTAGCGATCCATTTCCAGTTCGCTGAAATCGTTCCAGAAGGAAGTGTCGCCGGCGGCGGCGTTGTTTATCATTTGCGGCGTTGGCGTTGTGGATTGCGAAAGCGTCCCGCGCGGGGAATTGATACGGTTGAATTCGTATTTTTCCTGGAACTCGACGACTTTGCCTTGCAGGCGTTCCTTCGAAAATCCAAGGGTATCGCGCAGGCGCTCAAGTTCTGTCACCCGGCCGAGCATGCGAGTACGGTTGATCACTAGCTCGCCCACCGTGTTCATCATACGATCCAGACGCGACAACGAAATGCGAACCGATTTAGCGGCCGCTGCAGCCACGGAACCTTTGTTAACTTTTGCTGTAGCAGGTGCAGTGGAAGTTGCTGGCGTTGCTTGCGACGCGCTCGATTCCGCAGCCGCCGCTCCTTCACTCGAAGCTGCGGCTTCCTCTTCATCCATCGGCGCAACTTCGGCAATTCGGTTAAGCAGGGAATCGACGCCGGTGCGCATTTCGGTTTCGTCGCTCCACTGCTTGTGCAGAGTCTTCTTCAAAACATCAACCGACTCGAGACAAAGATCGATTACTTGAGGTGCTGGTTCCAGTTCGCCCTCGCGCAACCGGCCGATCAGGTCTTCCAGGCGGTGAGCAATGCCGCCCAGCCGCTTTAGCCCGACCTGCGCGGCGGAACCTTTCACAGTGTGGATAGCGCGAAAAAGTTTGTTGATTTCCTCCGGACTGTGATTCGCTTCCAGCGACAGCAAACAATCGCTGACGATTTGCAAATGCTCTTCCGCTTCGGGTTGGAAGAATTCCAGAATTTCCGCGGGTACCTCGTCGTCCTCGGGCAAAGCATCAAAGTACGAACCGGTGACCGCAGCAACGTCATCGAACTCTTCCGGCTGCGAAGAAATGCCATGCTGGGCGGGTTGTGCATAGCTGACTGCCGCTGTCTCCGGCGGAAACGCAAAGCGGTAGCGTTCCTTAAACGCGGCAATGTCGTCGAGAACTTCCTGCCCGGTGTCGCTGATCTCCAGCAAATCGGTTTCCAGCAGCGAAATGCCGTCCGATAAGAATTCCGTCAGCGGTCCGTGCAAGTCTTCGCCGAGTGAGGCATTGGTCGCGTATTGAAAAACGTGCGCGAGCTTTCCTGCAATTTCAGAAAAACGCTGGAAACCGTAACTGGCCGAAGTTCCGCTCAGAGTGTGAGCGGAAATATACAACCGCTCGAGATCTTCATGCCGCGGTGCGATTTCCTGCAACACGCCGATATACTCCCGCAAATATTGCAGGTGCTCGGACGCTTCCTGGAGGAAAACTTCCACGGCCTCGCGGTCCAGGGGGCTCACGCACGTCCCTCCGTCACGAGTTCAGCTTTCTGAACCTCCTCCGGAGTCGGCTTGCGGTATAAAATGCAATCGTTCAATACGATGGCCTGAAACTTTACCGGCATTTTAGAAATAGATTCCGAGTGGCCGAGAAAAAGATAGCCGCCCGGCTCGAGTACGGAATAAAAATGTTGCACCAGTTCGCGACGCCGCTCCTCGGAAAAATAAATAAGTACGTTCATGCAGAAAATCACGTCCATTTTTCCCACGTACACACTATTGGTCAGATTCATCTGAACGAAATTAACCATTTTGCGCAGGCGCGGGCGAACTTCTTGCCCGCCTTCCGCCGACTGGAAATGAGTGGCAAGCTGTTTTTCATTGACGCTGGCGATGCTACGGCCAGAGTAGAACCCGCGTTCGGCGATGGCCAGCGCGTGACGGCCGATGTCGGTGGCCAGGATCTCTACGTTCCAGGCGTCGGCAAACGAAATGGCCTCGGACACGGTGATGGCAATGGAATACGGCTCCTCGCCGGTGGAGCACCCGGCACTCCAGATGCGAAGCCAGCGCGGATTTTTCCAGAATTTCCGGATGTGCAACTCGGGTAGAACGCGCTTTTCGAACGCCTCAAAAACGCTCGGATAGCGGAAGAAGGAAGTCTCCTGCGTGAGCAGCGATTCCAGAAGCTCCTGAAAATCGAACGTGGTCTTTTTAATTGAGCGAAGCAGGTCAGTGCCGCGCGCATGACCCTTCTTGGCCATGTGTTCGCGCACACGAGTCGAGAAGAATCGCTCGCGCGATTGGTCGAACCGGATGCTTGTGCGCTCCTCGATCAACATGCGGATTTCGCTCAATTCGTGTTCGGTCAAGCTCACTGGGCCGCCCTGGCGTTCGCTCATCGTTCTCGATTCAATTCACTGCCTGCTGCAACCACAAAACGTTGATTAACGATTGCTGATTAACGATGAGCGCCCACCGGCACAGGCTGCCGGTCGGATTCCTCAGCTTGCTCTTTCGCTTGTTTCGATGCGGCGCGGAATTGCGATAGCGCCTCGTTGAGCTGATCGGAGAGTTTGACCAGCTGGCTGACGGTAGCCACGGTGCCGCGGGTTCCTTGCGAGGTTTGCCGCGTGATGTTGGAAATGATCTGCATGGCGTGCGCGACGCCTTCTGTTCCGCGCACCTGCTGTTTGGAAGCGAGAGAAATTTCCTGGACCAGTTCGGCGGACTGACGAACCACGCTGGAAATTGCGTCCAGCGCGCGTCCCGCCTGATCGGCCAACGTTGCGCCTGATTCCACTTCCTTGGTGCCTTCTTCCATGACCACGACGGCTTCGTTTGTCTCGGCTTGAATGGCCTTGATGAGCGCTGCAATGTCTTTGGTTGCGCTGCGGGAGTGTTCCGCGAGCTTGCGGACTTCGTCGGCGACGACCGCGAAACCGCGGCCAGCGTCTCCGGCACGAGCTGCTTCGATGGCCGCGTTCAACGCCAGCAGGTTAGTCTGTTCGGTGATGTCGTTGATGACGTTGATGATTTCAGAAATTTCCAGCGAGCGATCGCCCAGCGACTTAATCTTCTTGGCGGTAGCTTGCACCGAGGCGCGAATGCGCTGCATGCCGTCGAGCGTATCGCGAACGGCGCGGTTGCCCTGTTCGGCGGCGTCGAGCGCGCGGCGCGCGGCTTCCGCGCTCGCTTCGGCGTTATTGGAAACTTGCTTCATCGAGACGGTCAGTTCTTCCACGGCGCTCGAAGTGTTTGTGATTTCCTGATCCTGTTGCGTCGCGCCGGCCTGCATTTCGTCGGCGGCGACAAGAATGTTGTTGGAGCACGCAGTAACTTCCATAGCGGCCTTGCGGACGCGCTCCAGCACTTTGGTAAAGTTGTCGAGCATGTAGTTGATGGAATCGGTGACATTGCCCAGCGCGTCGTTGGTGACCTTTCCGCGCAACGCCAGTTCTCCGCGCGCCACCTGGTTGATCACCGCAAGAAGTTCGGTAATGCTGCGCTGCAGATTCTCGCTGGCCTCCTGATTGGTGTTGGCTTTCACGACTTTAGCGACGGCGCGGTTGAGGTTCTCCGAAATGTAGCCGAGTTCGTTGTCAGAGTGCAGGTCGGCGCGCGCGCGTGCGTCGCCAGCAGCCAGCCGCTCGGAGAATTCAGCCAGCTGCTGCACCGGCGTGACCACTGAGCTGCCTAGGCGCCAGGCGAGAAATCCACCGACTGCCAGCGAGAGCAGTACAGCCAGAATCACGGCGCCGCTTGCGCCGCTCGGCAGCGATGTGAAGTCCAGAATGGACTTGTCGCCACCAGCTTCGCGGCCAGCATGGAATGCCAGGCCGATTACGACGAAGAGCGCCAGCCCATTGACAACGACCAGCGTCCAGACGGTTGAACTCAATCGCGATTTCATTTACTGCCTCCCAAACTGTTTGCTTCGGCGCAGCCGGCTAAGCCAGCGTCACACCGCAAATCTCAAAAACCGGAATCTAAATAGACGGCCCGGGATAAACTTCCAACAGCCGAGACAAATCCAGGACCAACGCCAAACGATCGTCGTGCCGCAGCATGCCGATGCAGTGCGGTACATTTTCCGGCGCTTGCCGCAACAAATCATCGGAAGTCACCGAATAAGTGCCAACCACTTCGTCTGAAGCGATCCCGATACGCAAATCTTCGTGGCTGCCTTCAACGCGCATGGAAGCGACAACCACGTGCTTGGGCAGCAATCCCGGGCGACGACCTTCCGTCATTGCAATGTCAATCAAGGGAACAATCGCGCCGCGCAAATTGAAAATTCCCATCAAGTAGCTGGGACCCAGCGGAAGCCGCGTGACAATTGGCCACTCGAGAACTTCTTCCACGTCCAGCACCGGCAGACAAAAGCGTTCGCGGCCGCTGCGAAACACGCAATATTGCGATTCCGCGGGGCGCTCTTCGAGCGGCCCGATAGCCTCCAGCATTTCTGCGGTGTCGACATCGGGAGGAAGCGGCGTGAGTTGGAATTCGTCGTTCGTCATAAATTTCAAGCAAAGCGGCGGACGGCCCGCAAAAGCTCCTCGCGTGTAAAAGGCTTTGTGACGTATGCATCGGCGCCCTGTTGTTCGCCCCAATATTTGTCGCTGGCAGTATCTTTCGAGGTCACCAGAATTATCGGTATGGATTGATACTCCGCGCTGCCTTTCAATTCGCGGCAGACCTGGAAGCCGTTGCGTTCCGGCATCACCACGTCGAGCAAAATCACGCTGGGATGAAGCGACGCGATGGTCTCCTCGACGCGCAGCGGATCATTCAGGCCAAAGGACTGGTAACCCTCGGGATCCAGAAGCCCCTGCATGAGCTTCACCTGCGCGGGCGAGTCATCGACGATGAGCACTTTTTTCAGCACGACAAAAAAATCTCCGGAGTACTCCACAGCAGAGAAATGCACGTAAACGGCCACGGTAGCGAGAGTTGCGAGGAATGTTTCGCCGGGTGAGAAGGTCCGTAGATTCAATCACTTACGGACCAAACGATGGGGCTTCAGGTTCGCG
>Ga0307474_10003473_pt1 | contig 11346 bp, 9 predicted proteins | sample atmos_gasesECM1C_2_FD_203312 | JGI IMG/M metagenome (GOLD analysis project Ga0307474, IMG submission 203312) | Hardwood forest soil microbial communities from Morgan-Monroe State Forest, Indiana, United States - atmos_gasesECM1C_05 | ecosystem: Environmental > Terrestrial > Soil > Temperate... | reverse complement strand
CGCGTACGCCGCTCGATCTCGGCCTTGGCTTGATGAAGAACCTGCTGATTGCGGATCTAAAAAACCTTTCCGGCAACAAGGAAGTTTCGGAAACAATCCGCAAGCTTGCGATGAAAATGTACAAGCAGAAGCTCGACGCTGCGAACAAGAAATGATCCGGAGATCGTATGGCTTCACTACCGCAACCCGATCCGATCACCGAACTCTTGAAGCGCGCGAAAACCATCGCCGTGGTCGGCCTCTCCTGCAACCCATTGCGCCCCAGCCACGGCGTCTCGGCCTACATGCAGACGCACGGATATCGGATCATTCCTGTGAATCCGAAAATCGACGAGTGCCTGGGCGAACAGTCGTATGCGTCGCTGCTTGACGTGCCGGAGAAAATCGACATCGTTAATATTTTCCGCCGTCCTGAATTTGTCGAAGAATTGGTTGATCAGGCAATCCAGCTCAAAGTCCCAGCGATCTGGATGCAGGAAGATGTAATCCACGAAGAGGCCGCGCAAAAAGCACGCCAGGCTGGGATCTTCGTAGTGATGGACCGGTGCATCCTGAAAGAACATCGCGCTCGCATGAGGTGACCCAGCGTTCGAGAAGGCCCCGTCGTCCCTAGTGCTTTTTGCCGCCAGATTGCGGAACGCCAAATTAGTGCCCAACACCTACAAAAACCACGCTGGCGTCGTCGGACAAATTTGCGCCGTCGACGAAGGACCGCACATCGTCCACAATGCTCACCGCTGACGAACCCTTCTTCGCGGCATGTTCCGCAAGACGGCAAAGACCGTATTCTTCTCCGCGCGCGTTCTCGGCTTCGGTAATGCCGTCGCTGTAAAAGACAAGCTTGGAGCCTGCCGACAGCGTCACCCGCGTTTCGGAATAATCCCCGCAACTAAGGCCCAGAGGCAGCCCCCGTTCCGTATCCAGAAACCGCTCGCCCTGCTGGTCGATCACCAGCGGCCGCAAATGTCCGGCGTTGGCGAAAGTTACAGAGCGATCTGCAGGATCGAGCACGGCATAGACCATCGTCACGAATTTTCCCGCGGGAAAATCGTCGACTAGCAACTGGTTTAGCCGATTTAACACTTCCGCAGGCGTGCAGCGGGCCTCCGCCAGCGAGCGCAAAACGCCGCGCGTTGCCGACATGAGCAGCGCCGCGGCGGTGCCTTTTCCCGATACATCGGCCAGAACAAGTCCCCAGCGCCCGTCAGGGAAGGAGATGAAGTCGTACCAGTCGCCGCCCACCGCCCGCGCCGGCACGCTGAGTCCCGAAACCATGAACCCGGGAATGTACGGAGAACTCTTGGGCAGCAGCGCCTGCTGCATTGTGCGCGCTTCCTGCGCATCCCGGTCAAATGCAGCGCGTTCTGCACGCTCCAATTGAAAGCGCCGCGCGTTGTCCACAGCCACCGCGACGTGATCGCATAAGGCCTGCAGAATTCTCAACTGCTGTCGCGGAAAACCGTCGATCTCGGGATGCGATGCCGTGAATACGCCCACCAGTCGCTCGCCCACACGTAGCGGAATTGCCACTTCCGAGAGCGTCGACTCCTCACACCCAATGTAATATTCGTCCTGGCGCACGTCCGGTGCGTAACGCATTTGCCCATTGGCGGCGACGTAGCCAACCATCCCTTCGCAGCCAATTTTCAGGCGATAGCCTTTGCCATTCACGCTGCATCCACGCACTCCGCTTAACACCATTTCGCCATGCGCTTCGTCGTGCAGGTAGATGCTCGCTTCCACACAACCAAAGCCGAGAATTACTTCGTTGACGACGCTGTCGATGAGTTGGTCGAGATCGAGAATCGAAGTGATTCTCTGCGCCGCTTTTTGCACCCGCTGCAAATCTTCGATGAGGTCTACTGGCGCAACGCGGCCGGAGACAGTCTCGTTATAGAGGGGGTTTGGAACCGCAGCCATGAAACCAATCCTTCCGCCCGAAGGACGTCTGAGCACAACCCTGATGCCAGATGAGATGTCGCGACCGGACGTTACGATTCTTTCTTTGACCGCGACGACCTGCTCTCGCCCGCCCGGGAACGCTCGCGCCTTATTTCTTCCATGCGCTCCCGTATCCGCTTCTCAATGCCTTCACTGGTCGGCTGGTAATACACGCGATCGCTTAAATTATCGGGCAAACATTGCATGTCGGCGACTTTGCCTTCTAAGTCGTGCGCGTACTGATATCCCCGCCCGTAGCCGAGTCCTTTCATCAGGCCAGTAGGAGCGTTGCGCAGGTGCAAAGGTACCGGGTCCGCTGCGGTTTGCTCCACGTCCTGCTGCACGTCGGCGTAAGCGGTATAAAGCGCATTCGACTTGGGCGCGACCGAAAGATAAACAACGGCCTGCGCCAGCGCCAGATTGCCTTCCGGCATGCCAATAAAGTCCACGGCGTCGCGGGCTGCCATGCACAGCGCAAGAGCATTGGGATCCGCGAGCCCAATATCTTCAACCGCCATCCGCACCACACGGCGCCCAATATACAGGGGATCCTCTCCTGCTTCGAGCATGCGGCCCAGCCAGTACAGCGCTGCATCCGGATCGCTGTTGCGCACCGACTTGTGCAGCGCAGAGATCAGGTTGTAGTGTTCCTCGCCCGACTTGTCGTAGAGCAGAATGCGCTTCTGCAGCGCGTCGCGGACGATTTCGTCGGTAATCTCTCTCAAGACGGGTGCCCCGCTCTTGCCCTGAGCGGCGTCGAAGGGTCTCGCGTCTTTTGCAAGAAGTGGGGATTTTGTTAGTCCAGCGGCGACTTCCAGAACGTTGTAAGCGCTGCGCGCATCGCCACTCGTATAACTGGCGATTTTTCTCAGCACGTCGTCGGAGGCCGTCAAATTCTTTTCACCAAGCCCACGCTCGCGATCGGTGAGAGCCCGCCGGAGTAGCAGCACGATCTGGTCTTCGGTGAGCGGCTTCAAAACGTAAACCCGACAGCGCGAGAGCAACGCCGAATTAATTTCGAACGACGGATTTTCTGTGGTAGCGCCGATCAGGCGAATATTGCCTTTCTCCACGTGCGGCAGGAAAGCGTCCTGCTGCGCCTTGTTGAAGCGATGAATCTCGTCGATGAAAACGATGGTGCGAGTGCCGTATTGCCGCGCCCGCTCAGCGTCGGCCATGACCTGCTTGATCTCTTTGATCCCCGCCAGTACCGCGGAGAATTCAATGAACTCTGCCTTGGTCATGTTCGCGATGATCTTCGCGAGCGTAGTTTTTCCTGTACCCGGAGGCCCCCAGAAAATGAGCGAGCCCGTATCGTCGCGGTCCACCTGTGTGCGCAAAGGCTTCCCGGGACCGATCAAGTGTTCCTGCCCGACGAACTCGTCGAGCGTGCGCGGGCGCATGCGGTCAGCGAGCGGGCGGGGAGCATCGGCGGAGCTGCCCGCATTCGGAATGGGTTGGAAGAGACTCACGGCCCCCCTTCAGGCAAAAATCGCAGTCCTCAGCTTAACCCATCCTAAATTCCCAGGAGTTGTCATCATGCCCAAGCCTTGTCATCCTGAGCAAAGCGAAGGGACCTGTGCACTCTGCTGCCAGCTGTGCAGCTTCTCCGCTTTGAATGACACAACTTGTTCCTGATTGTCGGCAAGTTGTTGAGCCTACGTGGAAGTGATTGAAAAGTCGCAAAGCTGCGTAGTCGCAGCGAGAGCAATTCCTGCGACGATGGTAGGTTCCCCCTCATCCCGCCGGCGATCCTCGCTGCCAGAGCCGTTTACGGCTCGGGAAAAGCATCGTGGTGAGCAATTAGATCGTTAAAGGCAGTCGGTGAATGGCGCAGCAGCCTTTGCGCATGAAGATCCATACATAACTGTACGTACAAGCTCTATAACGCAACTGCCTTCGTCGCATCCAAAAATTGCAGCTCCGGCTCAGCCGGAAGAGCCCCAATCTCCGCCGCGAACCGATAGAACAACTGCAATCCTTCCAGGCATCCGGCGTCGAGTTGATAGTGAATATTCTCAGTCAAATACCCGCGCACTTCCGCTTCGCTGATCTTCACCCGTGGCGCCCATTCGCGCGCGATCTGGCTAAGACTCGAAGGCTCCAGCCCATGATCGCGCGAATTCTGAAATACCGTGGGTAAATCCAGAGATGGCGCAACTTCCCGCAACGCATCATTGCGTACCGCCCAGAAAGCGAAGACAAACGGCTTGCCAGTGTGTCGAATCCATTCTTCCGCCAGGTCGAACGTGTGACAGCGGGCGCGGTCCACCATCAGCGCTGGATCTCCGATGAGCAGACCCGCATCGTGCTCGGCCAGCATTTGGTTGATGTCGGGCGCCATCGAAGCGTATGTTCTTCCACCTCCCAGCCACTTCTCAAACAGAATCTTCGTTAGCGCCACCGATGTCATTGAGGAGGTATCGAGTGCTACCGTACGAACTCGCTCGATCGGAACTTTGCTGACCAAAAGAATCGACCCTACTGCCCGCCGCGAGGCAATCGCGACTTCAGGCAGTATCTGTAACCCAGGAATCTCCGCATACGCCGCTGCCGGAATAATGCCGATGTCGGCCGTCCCATTAGCTAGTGATCGGGCGCAAGCCGAAGGCAGTGTGTAGGAGATATCGAAGGATTTCCCAGCTTCACCATGCTCGAAATCCCACATCAGGGGCGCAGTATTAAGGTAGGAAATGGCGGAAATTCGTAGCCGTCGCATGCTTTCCACAATTTTAACAAACCCATTGTGACGCATGTCCTTGACACCGTTCCGCGCCGGTAGTTACAGTCCGCTCGGAGTTCCTTTTGTCTAACGCTGTTGTATCACCGGCTGCGACTCATCTTTTGGAGTGGCTAGCCATTTCGCTGACCCCCGGCCTCGGTCCCACCAGGGCGCGTAAGCTCGTCGAACATTTCGGTTCTGCCGAAGCCGTTCTTTGCGCTTCGTTGACTGAACTCGAGAGCACCGGAATTCAAGCTGTTTCGGCGTAATCGCTGGCTACGGGGAAATCGGCGGAACTGGCGCGAGAAGAGATTGCCCGCGCCGCCGCTGCAGACGTCACCATGTTCTCGATGGACGATCCTTATCTATCCCCACCTCCTGAAGGAAATCTACGATCCCCCACTCATCCTTCGCGTCCGCGGCAACGCTGAGATTCTGACTAGGCCCGGCATCGCCATGGTGGGCACGCGCCATCCCACGCCCTATAGTTCCGGCATAGCTGAGCGCCTGGCGTGCGACCTCGCGGCTCAAGGATTGGTCATTATTAGTGGCATGGCCCGCGGAGTCGATACTGCCAGCCACCGCGGCGCGATCGCTGCCAAAGGCAAGACCATCGCGGTCTTTGGCACGGGCGTCGATGTCGTCTATCGCAAAGAGAATTCGCGACTCTCGGAGCAGATTCTTGCGCTGGGCGGCGCGCTCATCTCCGAATTTCTCCTGGGAACGTTTGCCGCGCCGCAAAATTTTCCCATTCGCAACCGCATCATCAGGGGGATGTCTTGCGGCGTGCTCGTTGTTGAAGCGGCGGAATACTCCGGCACACGCATCACCGCCCGCTGCGCCCTCGAGCAGGATCGCGACGTCTTCGCCGTGCCCGGCAACGTCACCAACAAAAATTCCTGGGGACCGAACACGCTCATCAAGCAGGGCGCCAAGCTGGTGGCCACCTGGGAAGACGTGTGGGAAGATCTCCCGGCAGAAGTACGACTTGCATTGACTCCGCCCGCCTCGCCTGAATCCGCAGGCTCCTCCACCGCATCTCTATTCCCAGACGAAGGGCTCCCTCCTCACGAGAAGCGAATCCTGTCCCTGCTGAAAGCCGACGAGGTCACGCACATCGACGAACTTGTCGAGCGCCTGGAAAACGAAATGTCCTCCTCCGAAATCTTTGCCGCCCTGTTCGAACTGGAACTAAGCGGGAAGGTAAGGCAGATGCCGGGAAAGAATTTTGTGAAAAGCTTTTAGCTGTTAGCTCTTAGCCTTTAGCTCAACCCCTTGCGACCGAGACTACGTTTGGAGGGCACGATGAGGAACTACAAAGACCTGGTGGTCTGGGAGAAGGCCCACAAACTCACTCTGGCGATTTACAAAGAGACAAACGCATTTCCTAAAGAGGAACGCTTTGGGTTAAGAAGCCAAGTGCGTCGCGCTTCTTCGTCGATTCCATCTAACTTGGCGGAAGGCTGCGGTCGGCGATCGGATGGTGAGATGGGCAGATTTGTTCAGATTGCGATGGGATCGGTACTGAACTTTCCTACCATCTGCTGCTCTGTCGCGATCTGGACATTCTTGGCACAGCAGAATTCTCTCGGCTGTCGGCGGATCTGGACGAAGTATTGAGAATGCTATCTGCCCTGTCCGGGCGCGTGAGAGGGACACCGAAAGCGAGCGTTTTCGAGCTAAAAGCTAAAAGCTAAGGGCTAAGAGCTTTCCGGCGTAACTTGTTGCCCCCTTGACTTTCGTGCTAGCTTCGAAAACAGAACTCCAAAGAAATTGAGGATCCATTGTCAAAAGGTTTAGTCATTGTCGAATCGCCGGCCAAGGCGAAGACCATCCAGAAATATCTGGGCAAGGGCTTCACCGTCGAGGCTTCGCTCGGCCACGTGAAGGATCTGCCCAAGAGCACTCTGGGTGTTGATATCAAGAACGACTTCGAGACCGATTACGTCGTTATCCCCGGCAAAGAGAAAGTTGTGGCCAAGCTGAAAAAGCTCGCGGCCTCGGCGGATGCGATCTATCTGGCGCCTGACCCGGACCGCGAGGGCGAGGCCATCGCCTTCCACCTTGCGGGTGAACTCGACGGCAACGGTAAAGCGAAAAAAGCCAAGAAGGCAAAAGCCAAGAAAGGCGAACCGGAACCGCCGCCCCGAATTCAGCGCGTTACCTTCAACGAAATTACCAAGCGTGCCGTGCAGGCCGCCTTCGAACATCCGCGCGCTATCGACCAAAATCTGGTGGACGCGCAGCAAGCTCGCCGCGTGCTCGACCGCCTGGTGGGCTACCAGGTCTCGCCGCTGCTGTGGGACAAAGTTCGCCGTGGCCTTTCCGCCGGACGCGTGCAAACCGTGGCCCTGCGCCTAATTGTCGAGCGCGAACGCGAGATCAAGGCGTTCGAGAAAAAAGAATACTGGACCATCGACGCAAGCCTTGCCGCCAGCAAACCTCCCGCCTTCGACGCGCGCTTTGTGGGCAAGGGCGAAGAAAAAGTTGACGTCACCAACGGCGAAGACGCCGAAAAGATTCGCGCCGCGCTGGAAAAAGCCGACTGGGTCGTCCGCTCGGTCGACAAGAAAGAGCGCCGCCGCAACGCCGCGCCTCCGTTCACCACCAGTAAGCTGCAACAGGACTCGTCGCGCAAGCTGCGTTTCAGCGTGAAACGCACCATGATGATCGCCCAACGCCTTTACGAAGGCGTCGAACTCGGCGAAGAAGGCCTCGTCGGCCTTATCACCTATATGCGTACCGATTCCACGCGCGTCGCGCCCGAGGCAATCGCCGAAGTGCGTGAGTATGTTGGCAAGGAATACGGTCCAACCTACCTGCCCGAAGCGCCCAACACTTTTAAAGAGAAGAAGGACACGCAGGGCGCGCACGAAGCGATTCGTCCGACTTCGGCCATGCGCCATCCCGACCAGGTCAAGCAGTACTTAAAAGAAGATGAGTTCAAGGTCTACAAACTGATCTGGCAGCGCTTCGTGGCATCGCAAATCACGCCCGCGGTCTTCGATCAGACCACCGTCGACATCGACGCCAAAAATGGCAACGATGTTTTTTGGTTCCGCGTGACCGGATCGGTGCTCAAGTTCGATGGCTTCCTCAGAGTTTACGAAGAATCCAAGGAAGGCAAAGACGAGGAAGACGAGGAACTCAAACACAAATTGCCGGCGCTCGAAGCTGGACAAAAACTCACGCTCAAGGAACTGAAGCCGGAGCAGCATTTCACTGAGCCTCCCCCGCGCTACAACGAGGCGTCGCTGGTGAAGGAACTCGAAGAGCGCGGCATTGGCCGCCCTTCAACCTACGCGGCCATTCTGTCGACCATTCAAGAGCGGCAGTATGTGCAAAAAATCGGCGGAAAGTTTTCCCCGACCGAGATCGGCCTGGTCGTCACTGATCTGCTGGTCGAGAATTTCCGCGATATTTTTGATGTGCAATACACGGCGCATCTGGAAGAAGAGCTGGACGAAATCGAAGAGGGCAAGGAAACCTGGACCGACACTCTCGGCGATTTCTACAAGAAATTCCAGAAAGATCTCAAGTATGCCGAAAAGCATATGGAAAATATCAAGCGGATGGAGAAGCCCACGGACGAGAAGTGCGAAAAGTGTGGCGCGCCGCTGGTGATCAAATGGGGCAAGCACGGCTCGTTCTACGCCTGCAGCACCTACGATAAAGACGATCCAAACACTTGCACCTTCACCAAAGAGAACCCCATCAATCTTCCAGATCTCGATTCCGCCGACGTGCAGGAAACGGGAGGCGCAGAAGAATATTGCGAGAATTGCGGCCGCGTGATGGTTCTGAAGCGCGGTCGCTTCGGCCAGTTCATGGCCTGCACGGGATATCCCGACTGCAAAACTACGCGCCGTCTGGACCAGGGTAAGAAAGTTCCCGACATTCCGCTCGACGAGCTTTGCCCCAAGTGCGGACGCAACATGATGATCCGCCACGGACGCTACGGCGAGTTCACCACCTGCAGCGGCTATCCCGACTGCAAGTACGTGAAGCAGAATTTCATCGGCGTGAAGTGCCCCGAATGCAAAGACGGCGAGTTAGTAGAAAAGCGCGCCCGCAAGGGGAACACTTTTTACGGTTGCGGAAATTATCCCAACTGCAAGTTCACTTCGGCCCACAAGCCGATTCCCGAAAAGTGTCCAAGTTGCGGCAACGAATATCTGGTGGAGAAATTCCTGAAGGCCGGCCCGGTGATCGCGTGCCCGAACAAAGAATGCGACTACGAGCGGCCAAATCCTGCGGCCGAAGCGGCCGCCACCACGACCGCTTAAAAAGTGTAATTGGGTAATTTTGTAATTGAGTAATTTGAAGAGCCGAACACCGGCGACTCGTCTCCAATTACAATTGCCAATTACTCAATTACCAAATTACCAAGTGCAAAATCCACTTTGAGGTTGCAAGATGGCGAAAAAGCCCACCACCGCTGATGCCGAACTGATTCTTAAACTCTACGATCTGCGACGCGAAGCGGAAATGCGCAAAGCGCGCCACTGGTGGCTCACCGAGTTCTGGCCCGAGAGTGCCGAAGACTTCATGAAAATTGCAAGCAACCTGGGCGGGCAGGAGAACAATTGGCTCCGCCAGGTGGGCGGCTACTGGAGCATGGCGTCGTCCTTCGTGCTCCAAGGCGTCCTCAACGAAGAAATGTTCATCCAGCCTGCAGTGAGCGGCGAGATGTATTTTCTGTTGGCGAAGGTGCATCCCTTTCTCAAGGACCTGCGGGAAAAAATGGGAGACCCGCACCTGTTCGCCAACATTGAGAGTGTAGTCACGCGTTCCAAGTTCGGCCGCGAACGTCTGAAATTCACGCTCAAGCGGGTCGAAATGCTTCGCCAAAAGCGAGCCGAGCGAAAAGCAAGCTAAGAGAATTGAAACTAGTTTCGTTCTTTGTTCGCCCATGCTATCATGCTGCCCATCGCAGGGACGAACCATCATGAACGAACCATCGATCGCGCTATCCTCTCATTTCAAGGGCCAGGCAGCGCTCGTCACCGGTGGCGGCCGCGGCATTGGCCGAGCCATTGCTCAAACTCTCGCCGGTGCCGGAGCATCGGTTGCTGTCCTCGCCCGCACCCAAGAGCAACTCGCGGAAACGGTTCGCCTGATCGAGCGCGATGGCGGCCGGTCCCGTTCCTTTCCCGCCGACATCACCGACGCTCAAGCGGTTCGCGAAGCGATCAAGGCAATTGAGCAATCCCTCGGCCCCATCGACGTATTGGTTAACAACGCGGGTGAAGTGAAACCCTTCGCCCCGCTGTGGGAGACCGATGTCGACGAATGGTGGCGCGGCATGGAAGTCAATCTGCTCGGGCCATTGCTGTGTACAAGGTTTGTATTGCCGGGCATGGTTGCCCGCCGCAAGGGAAGAATTATCAACATTTCGAGTGGCGCCGGAACCATGGCAATGCCATTTTTCTCCAGCTACGTTTGCAGCAAGACGGCGCTCGTCCGCTTCACCGAATGCCTCGCTCTCGAAACCAAGGCACACGGCATTGCGGTTTTCTCCATCTCACCCGGCACAGTCCGCACCGCTATGAGCGAGTATTCGCTCAATTCGCCCGAGGGTCAGAAATGGCTCCCCTGGTTTCGGCGGTTCTTTGACGAAAAAGTCGTAGTGCCGGCAGAGCGTCCGGCAAGCCTCGTGTTAGAGCTGGCTTCAGGCGGGGCCGACGCGCTCTCCGGAAGGTTTCTCACGATTTACGACGACCTGGAGCACCTTGTGAAGAATTCGGCTCAGATTGAAAAGCAAAACCTCCATACGCTAAAAGTTGAGAAGCTTCCAAGCCCGCAACAAAATCCCGTGCTGGCCTCGATCCTCGCCGAGGCGCGCATTTACACCAAATGAGTCATGTGACTGCGCCATAGAAGGGAGACATCGCCAATCATGCTAGTCGCAAACGTGATCGCGGCCGCGTTGACATTCACCCTTGCAACAGTTGTGGCAGGGCAGACGAAAGAATCAGCAGAACCGGCGACCGCTCCGCCGAAATTGCTTGTCTTGGTGTATCAGAAATTTTCATTCGACAAAGCAGCCGACCGCGACCAATGGGAAACTGCCATGGCGCGCGCCTGCCAAAAGCTGGATGTTCCGAATTCGTGGATCGTAATGGAATCAGTTACCGGCGAGCCGGAGGTGTTGTCCTTCGATCCATTCGATTCGTTTGCGCAAATGGAAAAACCTCTGGCCCAGTGGGGCCCGATCTACGCAGCGCACCCGGAACTGGGCCGACTGCAAGCTCAAATCAACGCTGCTCTGCTGAGCCAGCGAACTGTGATCGCCGTGCGGCGAGACGACCTGAGCTACCGCGCGAATCGCATCGATCTCTCGAAGGCTAGGTTCATGCGCGTGCTAGAAGTGCGGCTGCATCCCGGCCGCGAGAACGAGTTCGCCGAAGCTTTTCAGAAACTCAGCGCGGCTTACGAAAAAATCGAGTCGGACTTGCCCTGGGTGGTCTATCAGGTGAATCTAGGAATGCCGTCGCCCACTTTCCTGGCGTTCGTTCCCATGAAAACCGTGGGACAAAACGACGATCTGCTGAAGATCCGCGAACGCCTGCACGCAGCGGAAGGCGAAGCTGCTGAGCGTATGCAACAAATCGCGCGCGAAGCATACGCCAACACGGAAAGTAATCTTTATTCCATCAAGCCCGAAAAATCACGCGTACCCA
>Ga0307474_10003472_pt1 | contig 11346 bp, 11 predicted proteins | sample atmos_gasesECM1C_2_FD_203312 | JGI IMG/M metagenome (GOLD analysis project Ga0307474, IMG submission 203312) | Hardwood forest soil microbial communities from Morgan-Monroe State Forest, Indiana, United States - atmos_gasesECM1C_05 | ecosystem: Environmental > Terrestrial > Soil > Temperate... | reverse complement strand
GTCGGAGGCGGTCGGTTTCTCGTCTATGCCGTAGCGTTCGTGCAGCCGCCGGCTGACTGCCAGCGCGAGCGGTCCATGCACCCGCAGCCCGTACGGCGAGTGCAGGATCACCCGCCAGTCGCCCAGTTCGTCGCGGAATCGCTCGACCAGCAGCGTGGTATCGGTGGGTACCACGTTGGTGGCCGTTCGCTGGTCGTCCAGCAGTTTCCACATGTTTTCGGCCGCATAGGCATCGAAACCCAAACCCGCGCAACGCTTGTCGAATGCGCCTCGGTCCAGGCCGGCGAGCTCGCCGGTGAAAGCGCCGAGCGCGGCGCCGAGCTCGGCGGGCCGGCCGACGCCGTCGCCGCGCCAGAACGGCAGCCGGGCCGGCTGGCCCGGCGCGGGGATCACCAGCACCCGGTCATGGGTGATCTCGGTGATCCGCCAGCTGGTGGCCCCAAGCGAGATGACATCACCCGGACGCGACTCGTAGACCATTTCCTCGTCGAGTTCGCCTACCCGCGAAGGCTTTTCGGACTCGCTGGCGAGGTAGACGGTGAACAGCCCGCGATCGGGAATGGCGCCGCCGGAGGTGACGGCCAGTCGCTGCGCACCGGGCCGCGCCGTCAGCGTGCCGGTATCGCGGTCGTAGACCAGCCGCGGTCGCAGCTCGGCGAACTCGGTGGACGGATACTTGCCGGAGAGCAGGTCCAGGGTGGCCTCATACACGCTGCGCGGCAGCGTCGCGAAAGGGGCGCTGCGGCGAACGGTGTCAAACCACTGGTCGGCGTCCAGCGGCTCCAGCGCGGCCGCCGCCACCGTGTGCTGCGCCAGGATATCGAGTGGGTTGGCGGGCACCCGCATCGTCTCGATCTGCCCGGCGAGCATCCGCTGCACGGTCACGGCGCAGCCGATCAGGTCGGTGCGATGCTTTGGGAACAGCACGCCGCGCGAGACTTCGCCGACCTGATGGCCGGCGCGGCCGATGCGCTGCAGGCCGCTGGCCACCGACGGCGGCGCCTCCACCTGGATCACCAGGTCGACGGCACCCATATCGATGCCCAGCTCGAGGCTCGACGTCGCGACCACCGCCTTGAGCAGTCCACGTTTGAGGTCTTCTTCGACCACGGCGCGCTGTTCCTTGCTGACCGAACCATGGTGGGCGCGTGCCAGCACCGCGTCGGCGCCTAAGGTCTGGCCGCTGCCCATGATGTGGGCGGGCGCCCCGCCCGGCACTCGCGGATTGGTCTCCGTCGATAGCGCGATACCACAGCGTTCGGCATGAATTTCGTTGAGCCGTGCGGTAAGTCGTTCGGCCAGCCGCCGCGAATTGGCGAAAACGATCGTCGAACTGTGCGATTCGATCAAATCGACCAAACGCGCCTCGACATCGGGCCAGATGGTGTTGTTCGCCAAATTGGCCATATCCGGCACCGGCACTTGCACGGTGAGCTCGACGGTCTTGGCAGATGGGGGAGCCACGATGGTCGTCGGTGCCCGCCCGGAGAGGAACCGGGCGAGCTCCTCGGGCGGACGCACGGTCGCCGACAACCCGATACGCTGCGCGGGCCGCCCCTCGCGAAGGTCTTGTGATAGGTCATCGAGGCGCTCCAGCGACAGGGCCAGGTGCGCGCCGCGCTTGCCGCCGGCGATGGCGTGGATCTCATCGACGATCACCGTCCGCACACCGGCCAGGGTTTCGCGCGCGGACGAGGTCAACATCAAGAACAACGACTCCGGGGTGGTGATCAGCACGTCGGGCGGCTGGTTGATGAGCTGACGACGGACGGCGGGCGGGGTGTCACCGGAACGGACGCCCACGCTGATGTTCGGGGCGGGCAAACCGTGCCGCTCGGCAATGCGGGTGAGCCCGGCCAGCGGGGTGCGCAGGTTGCGCTCGACGTCGACCGCCAGCGCCTTGAGCGGTGAGACGTACAACACGCGGGTGCCGGATGGCCGGTCGGTTGCCCCGGCGAGACTGTCCAGGGCCCACAGGAAAGCCGCCAACGTCTTACCGGACCCGGTCGGCGCGATCACCAGGGTGTTGTAGCCGTCGGCGATGGCGTCCCAGGCCTCGGCCTGCGCGGTGGTTGGTGCGGCGAAGGTGCTGGCGAACCACTCGCGGGTGATCGCGCTGAACCGGCCTAGCGGGTCACGGGTGCTCACCTAGCCATGGTGCCAAGGGGAACCGACAAAAACGATCGACTATCGCGGTTCGATACGAGCGGTCGCCATCGCGTGGGACAGCTCGTCGGGGATCCCGGGCACCCGGGCGATCGCGTCGAACAGCGTGTGCGCGCAAGCGTCGGCGAGGCGTTCGGCGTTGCTTGCGGGGTCGATGATGCGCTGCCGGCACAGCTCGAAGGTGAACGCCAGCCAGCCATGACAGATCACCCGCAGGTCCCGCTCGACATCCGGTTCCAGCTTTGTCTCCGAAAACGTGGCCACGAGCTCGCCGATGCGGGCCATGATGTGCTCCAACTGGCGATTCTTGGCTTCGTCGTCGATGCCCAGCAAAACCGGGTCGGACCGGCCCAGACCGACATACGCGGCCCACGCAGCCTCCGGGTTCTGCTCGTGGTAGGCCATGTACGCCATCACACCGGTCCGCACCTCTTCGAACATGGTCAGGCCTATGGCGGTGTCCTTGTTGGTGGCTTCGTACAGCCGATCAGCCTCGTCTTTGACGACGGCGGCGAAGAACGCCCGCTTGTCGGGGAAGTAGTGATACATCAGGGCCCGGGAGACCCCGGCGCGCTCGGCGATCTCGTCGATACGGACCTCGTCGTAGGGCCGCTTCCCGAAAACCTCCGCACCTAGCGCGAGCAGCTCGGCGCGCCGATCCTCTGGGGATAACCGCCTCCTGGCTGTCGGCATGTGTCAGATAGTACTCACGGAGTTCAAGATCACGTGCCGACCGCGTTTTATCCGAACTCCACGCCCTGGGCCAGCGGCAGCTCACTGGAGTAGTTGACGGTGTTGGTGGCGCGCCGCATGTAGGCCTTCCACGCGTCCGAACCGGACTCCCGGCCGCCGCCGGTTTGTTTCTCGCCGCCGAAAGCGCCGCCGATCTCGGCGCCGGACGTGCCGATGTTGACGTTGGCGATGCCGCAGTCGGATCCGTCCAGGAAACGCTCGGCCTCCCGCAGGTCGGTGGTGAAAATGGCCGACGAAAGTCCTTGTGGTACACCGTTGTTGAGCGCGATCGCTTCGTCCAGGTCGTCGTAGGTCAGGACGTAGAGGATCGGCGCGAACGTTTCGGTTGCCACGACGGCGGTCTGTGCGGGCATCCGGACCACGGCCGGCTCCACGTAATAGGCACAGGGATGGTCGGATGAGTCGGGGTGCCGGCGGTCGCCGCCGACGACCTCGCCGCCATCGGCGCGTGCCTGTTCCAGGGCTCCCACCATGTCGCGATAGGCGGTCTCGTGAATGAGCGGGCCGACGAGCGTGCCCGCCGCCGACGGGTCACCGACGGGCAGCTGCCGGCACGCGGAGACGACGCGGGCCACCACGTCGTCAGCGACCGAGCGATGCACGATCAGCCGGCGCAGGCTGGTGCAGCGCTGACCGGCGGTGCCGGCTGCGGCGAACACAATGGCACGCACCGCCAGCTCCAGGTCGGCCGACGGCGTCACGACCGCCGCGTTGTTCCCTCCCAATTCCAGCAGCGCCCGCCCGAAGCGCCCGGCCACGCGGGGACCGACCTGCCGACCCATCCGCACCGAACCGGTCGCGGACAACAACGCGACGCGTCGGTCGTCGACCAACTGCTCGCCAAGGTCACGGTCGCCCAGCACCAGACTGCTCACCGCGGGCGGCGCGCCGACGTCAGCCGCGGCCCGGCCGATCAGCGCCTGGCAGGCCAGCCCCGTCAGCGGCGTCAGCTCGGAGGGTTTCCACACCACGGTGTCGCCGCACACCAGGGCCACCGCGGCGTTCCACGCCCACACCGCAACCGGGAAGTTGAATGCGGTGATCACGCCTACCACCCCGAGCGGATGCCAGGTTTCCAGCAGCCGGTGACCCGGGCGCTCCGAGGCGATGGTCCGGCCGTAGAGCTGGCGCGACAGGCCGACGGCGAACTGGCAGATGTCGATCATCTCCTGCACTTCGCCGAGCGCCTCCGAGGCGATCTTGCCGACCTCGAGGGTGACCAATGTCGCGAGGTCGCCCTTGTGTACGGTGAGTAGCTCACCGAGCCGGGCCACCAGTGCCCCGCGCACCGGGGCCGGTGTGCTTCGCCATGCCGCAAAAGCCCGGGCGGCGTCGGCGATCACGCGATCGGCCTGCTCGGGCGTGGTCTGCGCGACGGTGAAGAGCACCTCGCCGGTGATCGGTGTGCCGGCGGTCAGCCCGTGCCCGCCCGGCTCGCCGAGGGTGACGTCGGCTCCGATTGCCTTGAGGGCGTGACGTGCCCGGGCGCGTAACTCATCGGTGTTCATGAGCGCCGCTCGTCCTCATCGCTTCGCTCTACATCGCCGCCGGCGCAGGTCGGCAGGTTCACGGTGTGCCTCCTGGGAAAGCGCTTCGTAGAGTGCGTACGGGTCGTAAACATTGTGGCCGATCGCCCCCGCCAGCCATTCGACGTCGTACCCGGAATCGTCGGTGGCATCGCCGGCCCGGGTGTCGCGGTCCAGGTTGGATCGGAAAATTCCCGCCGCCGACGCCGGCAAGAAGTCTTCGTAGACTATGGGTGCCGACGGGTCGCCGCGGCGGTAGTAGGCCAATCCCTCGTCGGCCATCTCCTTATCGGTCGACGGGAAGTACCGGCTCCACATCGCGGCAGGATCCGAAGCGGCCATCGCGGCGTCGTAGCGCGCGCGCCCGCGGGGGGTCAGCGCGACACCGCGTGCCTCGACCTCACCGAAACGCACCCGCAGGCTTCCCGGCGCCAGCGTGGCGTCCCTGCCGCGAAACAGGCGCGGTTCGGCGAGCGCCCGAAAAGAGGTCTGGCGCAACAGCACGGCGGGCCCGTCGGTGCGGGGCGGTCCCTGGATGGCATCGATCATGGCGATGCCCCGCTGCGTCATCCGGCGGTACAGATCGTCGATGTCGAGGACCCGCGGTGTCAGGTGGTTGATGTGGGTGGAGCCGACCCCGGCGATATCGGCGGCGACCGCCGACACCCGGGACAACTCGTCGTACCAGGACTTGTTGATCGGTTCACGGGACAGCGCGAACGCCGACACCGCCGCCGCGACAAAGGCCTCGGCCTCCTCGGCGTCGCACGCGCCCTCGGCGGCGATGCGACGTGCCCGGGCAAGCAATGCGGGGTCGAACAGCTGGCGGCGCGCGAGGAAGGTCTCCACCCGGGTACGCAGATCGGGATCGAAGTACCGGCGGTCGCGGGTGGCCAGCATCGACGTGAACACCCGGAACGGATTGCATGCCAGCTCGTTTGCCTCGATGGGTCGGAAAGCGGTCGATACGACCGGAATGGGTGAGGCGGCAGAACGCAGGTCGTAGTAACCGACCGGCAGCATGCCGAAAGCGGCGAACAAATCGGCGACGGCGGCCAGCTCGGCCGGGCTGCCAACCCGGATCGCGCCGTGCCGCTCGGCGGTGATCCGCTGCAGTGAGCCCATGCGTTCGGCGCCGTCATGGCGGGCCACGTAATCGGCGTTCACCTGCCCGCTTACCTCGACCAGCGTGCCGTACGCGGGCACCTCACCGGCGTACATGGCCGACAGTCCGGCAGCGAATTGCGCGCGCAGCTGCCAGGTCGCCAGCCGCGTCTGTCGTTTCGGTGGGCTCATGCGCTGCCGTCGCTGCGATAGTCTCCGGCAATGAGTGAGTCGCTCGACGACATCGACCGGATCCTGGTGCGCGAGCTGGTCGCCGATGGACGCGCCACGTTATCGGAGCTGGCCGCCAGCACGGGCCTGTCGGTCTCCGCGGTCCAGTCGCGGGTGCGCCGGCTAGAGTCTCGCGGAGTGGTGGCGGGGTACTCCGCGCGGATCAACCCCGAGGCCGTCGGGCATCTGCTGTCGGCGTTCGTGGCCATCACCCCTCTTGATCCATCTCAACCCGATGATGCGCCGGGCCGCCTGGAACACATCGAGGAGATCGAGGCGTGTCACTCGGTGGCCGGCGAGGAAAGCTACGTCTTGCTGGTGCGCGTGGAGTCCGCGCGGGCGCTCGAAGACCTGCTCCAACGGATCCGGACGACGGCCAACGTGCAGACCCGAAGTACCATCATCTTGAGTACTTTTTACAGCAATAGGCAGTTCATACCATAAGCATTCCTGCGAATGCGTCAGGATTCCGTAAAGATTACGCTATCATGGGCGCATGACCGCTGCCCTGAGAGTTCTTGACCTGGCCGAGCGCCAAACCGACCCCGACCAGGTTCATGAGGTGCTGTCCCGCAGCATTCTGGCCGACGGTTATGACCTGGTGCTCGATCTGACGTGCTCGTCCGGCTCGTATCTGGTCGACGCCCGAGACGGCCGGCACTACCTGGATATGTTCACGTTTTTTGCCTCGTCGGCGCTGGGCATGAACCACCCGGCACTGGCCGACGACGAGGAGTTCCGCGCCGAGCTCACCGAGGCCGCGCTGAACAAGCCGAGCAATTCCGACGTTTATACGGTCGCGATGGCCCGCTTCATCGAGACCTTCGCGCGCGTGCTGGGCGACCCGTTGCTACCGCATCTGTTCTTCGTCGAGGGCGGCGCGCTAGCGGTGGAGAACGCGCTCAAGGTCGCATTCGACTGGAAGAGCCGGCATAACCAGGCACACGGCATCGACCCGGAGTTGGGTACCCGCGTGCTGCACTTGCGCGGCGCATTCCATGGTCGCAGCGGCTACACCTTGTCACTGACCAACACCAAGCCGGTCACCGTTGCCCGCTTCCCGAAGTTCGATTGGCCGCGCATCGATGCGCCGTTCATCCAGCCGGGAGTAGACATGGACGCGCTGGAAGCCGAGTCGTTGCGGCAGGCCCGCGCGGCGTTCGAGGCGTATCCGCACGACATTGCGTGCTTCATCGCGGAACCGATCCAGGGGGAAGGGGGCGACCGGCACTTCCGGCCGCAGTACTTCGCGGCGATGCGTGAGCTGTGCGACTCCTACGACGCCCTGCTGATTTTCGACGAGGTGCAGACCGGCTGCGGGTTGACCGGAACCGCTTGGGCCTACCAGCAATTGGGTGTCGAACCCGACGTGGTGGCGTTCGGCAAGAAGACTCAGGTGTGCGGTGTCATGGCCGGCCGGCGAGTCGACGAAGTCGTCGACAATGTCTTCAGCGTGACGTCACGGATCAACTCGACCTGGGGCGGCAATCTGACCGACATGGTCCGCGCCCGCCGCATCCTCGAGGTGATCGAGGCCGACGAACTGTTCGACCATGCCGCCGAACAGGGCCGGTACCTGCGCGCGCGGCTCGACGAGCTCGCCTACGACTTCCCGGCATTGGTTCTCGAGCCCCGCGGCCGCGGCCTGATGTGTGCGTTCAACCTGCCGACCACCGCCGACCGCGACGAGTTGATCCGCCAGCTGTGGCAACGCGCGGTGATCGTGCTGCCCGCCGGCTCGGACGGCGTTCGGTTCCGTCCGGCACTGACCGTTTCGCGCGCCGAAATTGACGCGGCGATTTCGGCGGTGCGTGGCGCTTTGGCGGCTGTGACCTAGGCCTGAAGTTGTTTACCCAGCTTTACCGCGGGGTATTTGCTCCCATGCGATTTCCCACCTGGACCGGCAACCCCGGGTGGGGAGAAAATTTTGATAACGCGGTAACTAATACGACGTAGCGAACGATGGACTAGGGACGGGCCCGACGCGGGACAGAGGATGAGGATGCCAAGAGCGGACGAGCGATCACGTGGGGATCGCTTAGGTCAGGAGGACGGCGAGGTACACGCCGCGATCCGCTTTGCCGTCCTGGTCACGGCTGCCGGCGTCGGTTTTGTCGTCCTGGCCGCGTTGTGGGTGAGCACCTGCCCGGGAACAGGCGTCGACACGGTGGCCTGTGGCGCGCCCCAGCGGACACTGCTGGCGTTCGGGGGACCGCTGATCTTGCTGGGCGGCGGACTCTGGGCATTCCTGCGCACCTACCGCGTCTGGCGCAACGAGGGCACGTGGTGGGGATGGCACGGCGCGGGCTGGTTTTTGTTGACGCTGATGGTCGTGACGGTGTCCATGGCGGTTCCGGCAATTGCCGGCCCGGTGCTGGCTCTTTGACCAGCGTCAACTACACATTCAAACCGCTGAAGACCCTTACGGGATTACGGGTCGATTCTCAGCTGGCAGCGCGCTGGCGTGCCGGGGCTTCGGCGTCTGCGACGTGTACTGCTCGTCGATGCGGGTCACGCGGCGATGCTCCACGACGAACCATAGAGCCGCGGCGACCGTTCCGAGCACGGCGATGAGGCCCGTCGTGGCGAGCCACTCGTAATGTCGGTAGGCGGCCGCGGCCGTCGTGCCGATCATCCCGGACAATGCGACGAGTAGCAGGATGAACCCGGGCCAGTAGAGGTTGTCCTTCATCGTGAAACCAGCGTGCGGTTGCGTGGTCCGGAAATGATCGGTCGGATCGTGATGCCTGTCTCCCATCACCTCTCCCTCTCTCGTCGGACGAGATAACAAAATGCTACTCATTCGGCGAACCTAGCGGAACTCACCAATTTGCCGTTTGACCAGCGATTCAGCTGGGTCTGGTCGAGCCGGCCGCATCGCGAACGAGCACCTCGGGCAGCGATATCGCCCCAATCGTCGTCACGAGCCACACCACGATCGTCGTGGCAAACCAGGATGCGGTGCCGCCGATGGTGAGCCCGTGAGTCAATGCCGAGGCGAGACCCAACGCGACGAGGGTCAATACCAGGCCGGTGCCCCCATGGAGCAGCGACGCATATGCGCGGGGCAACTTCAAGATCCATAGCGACAGGATCGCCTGCGCTACCGAGAACAACACCACGGCGACGATGAACCCCGACGCCGAGACCGAAACACCGGGAACGACCCAGGCCGCCACCAGCAGTCCGATCGCCCACGATCCCAGAAGCACAACTGTCCGCAGCAGAATCTGGCTCATGACAATAAGTGTAGGTCTCGCGAATGCGACCGTTAAGGACTCGTTTAACTCCGGAATGCCAAGGTCCTTTGCTGTGCTCCGGACAGGGCGCCGGCCTCATTCGGCGATCGCGGCTGCGCCGTCGTTCAGGTCGCAGCCCGGCGGGAAACCGATGTGCGCGGGGGGTTACGGGACTCGCCGAATGGGTATCTGGTTTACACCATGATTGAGTGCCGCAGTGTTGCGTTAGCGTGGTTACCCCATCATGGGGGTCAAGATCACGAAAGCACCGACATATATGCCTATCGAGAGAACGATCAGTACGACCAACGTGATCCCGGCGATCACCGCGACGCGCTCAAGCCGGCGCGTCCGAATTGTGTCGGTCGTGTCATCCCCGTTCATAGCGGGTGGAATACCCGGCGGGAAGCATGACTAACCGGCTCGATCAGCCCGTCGAAGGCGGGCTCATAAGCAACAGTAGTGTCAGCCAAACATCGCCGGGAGACCATATGACCGATACAGGATTGCGCGGTGACAGGCGTCAACGAGGCCATCGCGCTGTCGAGGTGCACGTTGCTGCACGCCTGGAGAACCTGGCGATGCTGCGCACGCTCGTCGGAGCGATCGGCACCTTCGAGGACCTGGATTTCGATGCGGTGGCGGACCTGCGGCTCGCGGTAGACGAGGTGTGCACCCGGTTGATCCGATCGGCCACTGCCGATGCGACGCTCGTTGTGGTGGTCGACCCGCGGGACGACGAATTGATAGTGGAGGCTTCCGCGGCGTGCGACACCCACGACGTGGTGGCACCCGGTAGCTTCAGCTGGCATGTTCTGACGTCATTGGCCGACGACGTCCAGACTTTCCACGATGGTCGCGAGCCCAGTGAAACCGGCAGCGTTTTCGGTATTGTGCTGACGGCGCGACGGGCGGCCGCCAGCAGGTGACGGCCCGAGATGCCGGCGGTTCGGATTCACGCCCGAACGAATACGCCGATGTTCCGGACATGTTCCGTGAGCTAGCCAGCTTTGCCCCCGACTCGATGGAATTCCAGCGCCAGCGGGACAAGATCGTCGAGCGCTGCTTGCCACTGGCTGATCACATCGCTCGCCGGTTCGAGGGCCGGGGCGAGCCGCGTGACGACTTGGTTCAGGTCGCGCGGGTCGGATTGGTCAACGCGGTGGTCCGGTTCGACATCGAGGCCGGCTCGGACTTCGTCTCGTTCGCGGTGCCCACGATCATGGGAGAGGTCCGACGGCACTTCCGCGACAACAGCTGGTCGGTCAAGGTTCCCCGGCGCCTGAAAGAACTACACCTGCGGCTCGGCACCGCCACCGCCGAACTGTCGCAACGGCTTGGCCGAGCCCCGACCGCAACCGAACTCGCCTCGGAACTCGAAATGGACCGCGACGAGGTCATCGAGGGCCTGGTGGCGGGGAGCGCCTACAACACCTTGTCCATTGACACGGCTGGCGGCAGCGACGATGACGACGCCCGTGCGATCGCGGACACCCTGGGCGACGTGGATGCCGGTCTGGATCAGATCGAGAACCGGGAGTCGCTGCGTCCGTTGCTCGAGGCGTTGCCTGAGCGGGAGCGAACGGTATTGGTACTGCGGTTCTTCGAGTCGATGACGCAAACGCAGATCGCCGAGCGGGTCGGCATCTCACAGATGCACGTGTCTCGGTTACTGGCTAAATCACTAGCCCGATTGCGGGACCAGCTGCAGTAGCGGCCGCTGCGCTTCACTCGCGGACCACCTGACCGACTTCAGTAGTGGCTCGTCGGCCGGCGACGTCACCGGCAGCGTGCCGTCGGGGTCGCAGACACGCAATAACCGTGACACCGCCGCGCTCGGCACCATCGCCCAGGACGCCTGACGGGCCGAGCACACGACGTTGATTCGATGTAAAGCCGAAAATCCAGCGGTACCAATGAATTCCAGGCCGCGCAGGTCCAGGATCACCCGCTTGGAACGGCTCACGCTGCGTTGCACATAGGCGACGAGATGGTCAGCGTTAGCGGCGTCGAGTTCACCATCGACGGTGATCAATGTTCCCGACGGCTCCCGGCGGGCACTGAATTGTGCTGTGTGGCTTTGTTGCCAGGATTGGGCCACAGACATTGCTTGCTCCCTCGCTAGCGGAGGATTTGTATCGAATACGCCAGCCACCCCTGGTAAAAGGTTTGAAAAAGGGAATTCGCCTACCCCTGCGTCAGCGACGTATTCCGGGCGGCTGTGAACTCAACCTGTTTTGAACCCTACCCGCGCCCGCGCAGTCCGACAATGTCCTGTGAGTTCTCTGAAGTTATTCTCAGGAACGCTGGTCAGGCCGATTACTTGA
>Ga0307474_10003471_pt1 | contig 11347 bp, 8 predicted proteins | sample atmos_gasesECM1C_2_FD_203312 | JGI IMG/M metagenome (GOLD analysis project Ga0307474, IMG submission 203312) | Hardwood forest soil microbial communities from Morgan-Monroe State Forest, Indiana, United States - atmos_gasesECM1C_05 | ecosystem: Environmental > Terrestrial > Soil > Temperate... | reverse complement strand
GTGCCGAGGCGGGAAAAGTGGTTGGCGGCTGCCCCGAGAAAGAAATTTCTGTTCCGCACACAGCGATCGTGTCAGAACGCTCGGATTAATGCGAAGACCGACGCTTGCTGAATTGCGATCGACGACCGGATTGATCATCGGGCTTTACGTCACGATGCACCTGTCGAATCACGCGCTTGGCTTGATATCGATTCGCGCGCAAGAGGCGGCCCGTCCGTGGGTGATGGCGCTTTGGCACTCTCCACCCGGCCAGGTCTTGTTATATGGAAGTCTGAGCATCCACGCGGCCGTCGCATTAATTGTGTTGTTTCGACGACGCACCATTTACATGCCGGCGTGGGAAGCGATCCAAATTCTACTCGGCCTAACGATTCCTTATTTGTTGCTGGTCCACATCGTCAACACGCGCGGCACACGCATTCTGACCGGCATCGACATCGACTACACTTATGAAATCGCCAATCTTTGGGTCGATCCTTGGACCCGGTTTCGACAAATCGCACTCGTGTTGTTGGTTTGGGGACACTTTGCGGTCGGTCTGCATTTTTGGTGGCGACTGCATAGTTGGTATCGGCGGGCGTTTCCGGCCATTGTCCTTGGGATGGTGTTAGTGCCGATGGCGGCGCTACTCGGGTTCGCGGAAGTCGGGATGACAATGACAGCAAATGCGCGAACCGATCCACAGTGGTTGCTTGCGATCAAGGCTCGCGGAGTCCCGTCCGATCCTAGCCGGGCAAAGTTGCGTGCGGCGCTGAAGGATTGGATCGGAGCATCGTGGTTCGGAGTTGTCGGAGCTGTTTTTTGCATGGTCCAGGTCCGTAATTGGCGTCAACGCCATGCTCGCTTCAAAGTGACCTACCCGGACGCAGTCACAATCGAAGCACCAATAGGTATGTCGGTGCTCGAGGTCAGTCGAATGGCGCAGCGCGCTCACATGTCGGTTTGCGGAGGTCGCGCGCGATGCACGACTTGTCGTGTGCGCATTGCGGCCGTGGCCGGAGACTTACCTAAACCGATGCAACTCGAAGCGGCCGCTCTGCGGCGCATTGGTGCGCCGAGCGACGTACGCCTGGCGTGTCAGTTGCGCCCGCAAGTGAACCTGACCGTGCACCCGCTTTTGCATCCCAGGCTCGTCGCGGCAACGCATGGCGGGGTTGGCCCGGAGTTCGGCGAAGAGCGAGAGGTCACGATTCTATTTGTCGATGTCCGCGGTTCAACCTCGCTGGCGGAAAAGCGATTGCCGTACGATGTCGTTTTTTTGCTGAACTCGTTGTTCGCGGCCTTGGCGGAGTCGGTCGAAGAATCGGGCGGATATTATTCTAACTTCACCGGCGACGGTTTGATGGCGCTATTCGGATTGAACCGGGAACGTGCGGAGGGCGCAAGAGCGGCCTTGCAGTGCGCACTTACAATGTTCCAGAGGCTCGATAAGTTGAACGATCGACTCGCGGATGAATTAGAAACACCGCTCGCCATCGGCGTTGGTATTCACACTGGCGAAGCAATTGTTGGTAGGATGGGTCCGCCGAAAACGCCGATCCTTTCTGCCATTGGCGACTCGGTGAATACGGCGGCCCGGCTGGAAAGCACGACGAAAGAACTCGGCATGCCGCTGGTCGTATCGGAGGAGACGCTGCGCGCGGCAGGGATATCCACATCGATGGAACTAAAGCCGGTCTCGTTGCGGGGACGCACCAGCGACATGGCCGCGGCTGCGCTCGACCAGGCAAGCCTGCGTCAGATTCTGAATCGATCCGTATAAAATTTGTCCGTGCGGGCGCTTTGGAGCTGCGAGCCTCAGGATTCAACAAAAAAAGCGCGAACTTTGGTCAGTGAAAATCGGATTGATCTGTGGAGCCAAGGACGACCGGCCTTCGCGAGGTTGGCTTAGCAGGCAGCACGGCTGTTTCCCCTTTTGGGGCGGCACAGATTGATGTGCCGCTCCTTTTATTAATCGCACAGTCGCACAACCGTCCCTTCAGCAGTCCAGACAATCGACTACGTCCAGTCAAGGTTTAACGCTGCGTAGTACTATATAGAGAGATGCCGAGCGGTCCTCTCTCCGGCGAACTAAAAAATGGTCTGGGAATTCTGCGAAGGGAAACGCGCCCAGGGAAAAAAGATGGCGGGCGCGACGCTAGAGACGTGATTGCACGCCACAGCGGGAATCTGCAAGGTTGACTGGATCGAAAAGAAATTGTCGGCGCCGAGACAGCGTCGCTACAATAGAGGCTGTGACTACCGCCAATAAGATTACCGTCGCTCGAATCCTGATGATTCCGGCGTTCGTGACGATGGCGATCTATTATGGTCAAAGCATCCAGCGTCACGACCCGCAAGAGTGGATGCGCTTTGCAGCAATCATCATTTTTCTCGTGGCGGCGGTAAGCGACGGACTGGACGGTTACGTCGCGCGCCGTTACAAACAGCGCAGTTCGTTGGGCGTCATTCTTGATCCAATCGCAGATAAAGGCTTGCTCTTAAGCGGCATTATCACCCTCAGCATCAGCAACTGGAGCGAAAGTGATCCGGACTACGGAAAATTTCCAATCTGGTTTCCGGTCCTTGTCATCACGCGCGACGCGGTGATTCTGGTCGGCGCAGTGATTCTCCATTATTTCATCGGCAACAAAATGAAAGTGAAACCGAGTTGGACCGGAAAAGTCGCCACCGTTTGCCAAATGTGCGCGATTGCCTGGGTTATGTTGCAGCTTCATTTTCTTCCGCTGATTTTTGTCGTCGGAGTTGCCGGCGCCTTCACCCTTATTTCAGGCATCATTTACTTGATGGCCGGCGTCCGTCAGTTGCAAGCCGAGGGGCACGCTCACGCCCGCTCGGACTAGGATCGGCGTCGTTGTGCGATGAACGGACAGGCCAAGCTGCCGAACGTCGCGATTATCGGACGCCCTAATGTCGGCAAATCCGCGCTCTTCAATCGATTAGTCGGCCGGAAGATCGCGATCGTTCACGATCAGCCGGGAATCACTCGCGATCGAATCTCGGCAATCTGCGAGCGAGGGGCGCGCCCATTCACGGTTTGGGACACCGGCGGAATTTTTGGTGCAGGCGAAGTGGAATTGACCGGGCAGGTGCGGAGTGCCGTGGAAGAAGCGTTGCGCGAGAGTAATCTGCTTTTGTTCGTCGTCGATGCCAAGGACGGTCTTACACCGGTTGATGAAGAGCTTGCCCGCATGTTGCGCAAATCACAAAAGCCCGTCCTGCTCACGATCAATAAAATCGACCACGACAAGCACGAACCACTGGCGGTGGATTTCGATTCGTTAGGCTTCAACAAAAACGTTTCGATCAGCGCCGAGCATAACCGGGGCGTTGTAGATTTGCTCGAACAAATCTCGCAACTCTTGCCAGACGTCAGAAATCAGAAATCAGAAGTCAGAGGTCAGGGGTCAGAGATCAGCGAACAGCCTATCTCCATCGCGATTATCGGACGGCCTAACGTCGGAAAATCGTCATTCATCAATGCGATCCTTCAGAGCGAACGCGCAATCGTTAGCGAATTACCTGGAACAACGCGCGATTCGGTCGACATTGCCTACCAACGCGACGGCCGACAATTTCGTTTCATCGACACCGCCGGAATGCGTCGTCGCGGAAAAGTTTCGAGCTCAGTTGAAGTTTTCAGCGTAATGCGCGCGGAGCGAAGCATTCAACGCGCCGACCTCTGCGTGCTAATTGTCGACCTTACCAGTGGCGTAACCGCGCAGGACAAGCGAATCGCCGGTTTGATCCAGGAAGCTCGGACAGGCGCTTTGATCGTGTTGAACAAATGGGACCTCGTGAAACCAAGACGTGGCGCTCGAGAAACAATCCGGGAACTCGCCGATGAAGCGCGTGAGCGAATTTTCTTTGTCGATTACGCGCCGGTTGTGATTGCGTCTGCGCGAACCGGCGAGAATGTCGAGCGCCTGTTCGGAATGATCGACAAAATCGAGCGCGCCTCGAAAACGCGGATTGGAACCGGTGTTCTGAATCGGTTGATGCGCGCGGCTATCGCTGCAAATCCGCCGCCGATGGTGAAAGGCAAGCGACTGAAACTCCTTTACGCGACGCAATCGGGTGGGTCGACAAATCGCCCACTTCCGCCGCCGGAGTTCGTGTTGTTCGTGAACGACCGGCGTTTACTCGCCCGGACGTACGCCCGTTATCTCGAGGCGCAGATCCGCGAACACGCTCCTTACCCCGGTTTGCCGATCATTTTGACTTTGCGCCCACGCAGTCAAAAGTTGTAGCCACGGCGCTGTGGGCCGTCCGACGCGCCGCAGGCGCGTGGCTACACGAATCGAACGTTTCGCGCCCGCACTTGTCTGAATTTTGTCTAAAAATACATGAAATCTACGCAGGAAATTACCCTCGAAGTCCATGACCTGGGGCGCTGGATCCCGCCGCTCCGAGAACAAGTTTCGCACGTGGTCGTTGGCCAAAAATACCTGGTCGACCGCTTGTTGCTCGGGCTTCTCGCCAACGGTCACATTTTACTCGAGGGGGTTCCTGGCTTGGCCAAAACCCTCACCGTCAAAACGCTGGCCTCTGCGATTCAGACCGGCTTTCAACGATTGCAATTCACGCCCGACCTTTTGCCCGCCGATCTGATCGGGACTTTGATCTATAATCCACGCACCGGCGAGTTCTCTACCAAGCTCGGCCCGATTTTTTCAAACCTGATCCTCGCGGACGAAATCAATCGCGCGCCGGCCAAGGTGCAAAGCGCGTTATTGGAAGCGATGCAGGAACGGCAGGTCACCATCGGCGAGCAAACGTATCCCCTGTCCGATCCGTTTCTGGTGCTCGCGACACAAAATCCGATCGAACAGGAAGGGACCTATCAACTTCCGGAAGCGCAGCTCGATCGCTTCATGTTCAAATTGAACATCGGCTATCCGCAGAAATCCGAAGAACGCACCATCCTAGATTTGATGGCGACATCCGCGCCGGACCTGCGCGTCGAGGGGATTGTCGATCCGAAGCAAATCATCGCAGCGCGTGCTGTGGTAAACCAGATTTACATCGACGACCGGGTGAAGGACTACATTGTCGATGTAGTTTGGGCGACGCGCGAACCTGCGACCTACAATCTGCCACTGGAAGGTTTGATCCGTTACGGCGCTTCGCCGCGCGCCACGATTTACCTTGCGCTCGGCGCGCGAGCACACGCGTTCCTGAACGGACGCGGTTACGTCACACCGCAGGATGTGAAAAGCATTGGGCCGGACGTGTTGCGGCATCGCATCATTGTTAGTTACGAAGCCGAAGCCGAAGCAGTCACCAGCGAAACCATCATCGAGCGAATCTTTGCGGGCCTTCCGGTCCCATAGTCACGATGAACGGTTTGCAGGAAAGAACGGCGGAAATTCTCAAGAAAATCCGCACGCTGGAAATTAAGACGCGCGGTCTCGTTGATACTGTCTTCGCCGGCAATTACCACAGTGTTTTCAAAGGACGCGGAATGAATTTCCAAGACGTGCGCGAATATCAACCCGGCGACGAGATCCGTGCCATCGATTGGAACGTGACCGCCCGACTAGGCAACGCGTTCGTGAAAAAATTCACCGAGGAGCGCGAGCTCACCGTGATGTTGATTGTGGATGTGAGCGCATCCGGAAATTTCGGCAGCGCCGCGCAATCAAAGCGCGAGCTCGCGGCTGAAGTCGCATGTTTACTCGCGTTCAGCGCCATTCGAAACAACGACAAAGTTGGCCTTCTCCTCTTTACCGACCGCGTCGAACTTTTCATTCCGCCAAAGAAAGGCCGATCGCACACCCTCCGGCTCATTCGCGAAATCTTGTTCCTCGAACCTGCCGGGCGCGGAACGGATCCGGCGCTTGCCCTGGATTACTTGAATAAAATCGTGACCCGACGCGCCGTCGTCTTCTTTATCTCGGATTTTCAAGCGCCTGATTTTTCGGACACGCTCGCGGTCAGCGGGCGCCGTCATGATTTCATTGCCCTCCGCATCGAAGATGAACGGGAAACCGTTTTGCCCAACGTCGGTATCATCACACTCGAAGACGCGGAGACCGGCGAACAAATTGAAATCAATACCGCCGACAGAGGCACGCGGACGCGCTTTAACGATCTGGCGGACCAAAATGCGCGCGATCTTGCGCGGACGCTCCGCCGAAACAACATCGACGCGATCACGCTCCGCACAAGCGAGGATTATCTGCCCGCACTGCGTTCGTTCTTCAGGCTTCGTGAACGCCGGGCCAATATTCGTTAGGTATGATTGCGATTCTACCGCCAGTTTGCCTCGGGCTCGCACAGCAAAACTTCCACGAAATCACGCCGCCGATTGATTACTCATTCATACCAACCTGGGCGATCTTCCTGGCGACCTTCGTTAGCTTGTCGCTTATCGGTTTGATCATTTGGTGGCTGAAGCGCAAACCGAAGCCCGCGCCGCCGCCGAAATTGCCACGCAAAATCGCATTAGAGGAGCTCGAGCGCATCAGTGTCGCGATCGAGACGATGAATCCTTACCAATTTAGCATCCGGGTCTCCGACATTTTGCGGCGTTACGTCACCAATCAGTTCGCGTTACCCGTCACGCGACAGACATCTGTTGAATTTCTCACTGCATTGGCAAGATCGTCGCCATTTTCGGCCAACGAAAAATCGCTGCTCGAAGATTTTCTGAATCGATGCGACTTGATCAAGTTCGCGCGTTACGAAGCAACACCAGCGGACAGCCAGCTGTTGCTGGAAGAGGCGACGCGCTTTGTGAAAGGAGAGCAACTTGCATTTGCTTGATTGGTGGCCGGCAAACACCGCGCTGACATTCGCGCGTCCGTGGCTGCTCCTGCTCTTACTGGCGATTCCCCTTCTCGCCTACTTGCGCGGAAAGCGGGGAACGGCTGCGGCGCTCACTTTTTCATCGACATCGGCGCTGCGTGCGATTGGCAAGCAAAGCGCGGCGCGCGTAGGCAAGATTTTACGCGCAATGATCTTTGCCACACTGGCGATTTTCATCATCGGGCTTGCCCGTCCGCAGCTCGGCAAGAGCCTTACCCAAGTCGAAGCAAGCGGGATCGACATCATGCTCGTGCTCGATGTCTCGGGATCGATGCTGACGAAAGATTTCACCATAGGCGGCGACGAAGCCACCCGCGTCGACGCCATTCGCGAAGTTACCCGCAAGTTTATCGAAGGCCGGCCGAACGATCGCATCGGCATGATCGCGTTCGCGGGCCGCCCATACGTTGTCAGCCCGATGACGCTTGATCACGATTGGCTACTGCAAAATCTCGATCGCGTTCGCATCGGGCTGGTGGAGGACGGAACGGCGATCGGTTCGGCCATTGCCGCGGCCGCAAATCGATTGAACGACAAGCATTCTAAGAGCCGCGTCATCGTCTTGTTAACGGACGGTGAAAACAACGCGGGCAAAATTTCACCGAACACCGCGGCCGAAGCAGTCAAAGCGTTGAAGATTCACTTCTACGCGATCGGCGCCGGAATTAACGGCATTGCGCCGGCGCCAATTTATACTTCGCGCGGGCCGATGACCGACGCGCTCGGTAACATTTATTATCAAAATCAACGCGTCGAGTTCAACGAAGCGGGGTTGAGACAGGTTGCACAGATCGCCGATGGCCAATTCTTCCGCACCACCGACACCAAATCGCTCGAGCAGATTTACCACGACATCGACAAGCTCGAAAAATCGACAGTGGCTGTGAAAAAATATCAAGAGTACCGCGATCTGTTTCCGTTCTGTGTCATGAGCGGCTGCGGTTTGCTGATCGCTCAGCTTCTGCTGTCCCAAACCCTGTGGAAGAAACTGCCGTGACGCGATTCAACGATTTAACCACTTAACGAATAGATGACCTTTGGGGCTCCAGTCTGGCTTTGGGGATTGCTCGCAATTCCAATCCTCGCCTTCTTGTTTGCGCGAGCGGAGCGGCGCGCCGTCGCGCGATTGCGCGAGTTTGTTTCGCCGCGATTACTGCCACAACTGTCCGCGACGGTGAATCGCACGCGTCGTCTCGTGCGATTTGGTTTCCTCATGCTCGGCCTCACCTTTGCGATCGTTAGTCTGGCGCGGCCACAGTGGGGCTACCTTTACGAGGACGTGAAACGCAAAGGTCTCGATCTGCTTTTCGCGGTCGACACTTCGCGCAGCATGCTTTCCAACGATGTGCAGCCGAATCGCCTCGAACGGGTCAAGCTCGCCGCTCAAGACCTCGTCAACCAATTGCAAGGCGACCGGGTCGGACTCATCGCGTTTGCCGGGCGCGCATTCTTGCAAGCACCGCTGACGATCGATTACGAAGCAGCGATCGAATCAGTCAATGATCTGGACACAAAAACAATCCCCGAAGGCGGGACGAATATTTCCGAAGCGATCAATCTTGCTATCAGTACATTCGGAAAAAGCGCGGCCGGAAATCGTGCGCTTATTATCTTCACTGACGGCGAAGAGTTAAGCGGCGATGCAGTGAAAGTGGCAAAGTCCGCGGCTAAAGCCGGCCTAAAAATTTTCACGGTCGGCGTGGGAACTCCGCAGGGTTCGCTTATTCCAATTACTACTGACGACGGCGAAACTGCGTTTGTAAAGGATTCAGCCGGTCAGGTCGTGAAGTCGAAGCTCGATGAGAAACGGTTAGAGGAAATCGCGCAAGCAGCCGGCGGTTTTTATCTTCATCTGGGCGACGGACCGCGCACGATGTCGCAAGTATATCAGCAGGGCTTGGCCAAGATGAAAGCCGCGGAGATCGACGCGCGTTTGTCACGAAGACCCATTGATCGTTACGAATGGCCTCTCGGCGCGGCGCTCATCGCCCTGACAATTTCGATTCTGATCGGTGAACGAAAAAAAGTTCGGGTGCGCGGTCGGTTGCCGCGATTATCGAAAGTTGCCGTGCCGGCTGCTGCGCTTGTTCTTCTCGTCGCCCGGCCGACGTTTGCCAGCGCGCCCGGGTTGAACCTTTATCGAGATGGAAAATACCAGGACGCTTATCAAAGTTTTCAGGAAGACCTCAAAGCGCATCCTGACTCGTCGGAAAAGGACAGAATCGAATTCGATGCTGGCACAGCCGCCTTCAAGATGGGCGATTATAATAAAGCGCTCCAATCATTTAGCGACGCGCTTCTTTCGCCGGACAAACTTCTTCAAGAAAACAGCCACTTCAATCTCGGCCGCACACTGGAAGACCGCGCCGATATGGACCAAGCGAACGACACGACTCTGAAGGACCTGAACGACGCAGCGTCGCATTATCAAGCGGCTTTGCAGCTCAATCCAAACAACGAAGCGGCCAAAGCGAATCTGGAAGAAGTTAAAAAGAAGATCGAGCGATTAAAACAACATCCGAAAAAGAAACCGACACCGCCGCCTCAATCGCAGCAACAGCAGAAGAAGAACCAACAGCAAAACGGCGGCGGCCAGGACCAGAATCAAGACCAACAGCAGCAATCACAGTCGCAAAGCAGCTCTGGCGGAAAAGAGCAGCAGCAGCAGAATCAGCAGGCTCAATCGCAAAACCAATCCGGTGCGGATGATCAAAATCAGAGTTCGCAGGACCAAACGAACCGGCAAATGGCGAAGAACGAGCCTCAAAAAAATCAACAACCCAAGCCAGGCGAAAGCCCGTCGCCTTTAGAAGGTAAAGATCAACAACAAGCGAATCAGCCCTCCCCATCTCCTGGAAAAGGCGAGAACAAGTCCGCCCGAGATCGACAATCATCCGACAAGCAGGAGCAACCCGAACAATCTCCCACTCCTGGCGGAAGCGAGGATCAAGTGCCGTCGCCGTCTCCCGGCGAAGGCGAAGGAGAGGGACAAAGCGCTACGCCGACGGCCACCCCGGCCGGCTCGCCGCAGAAAAAATTCGCCGGCGAAATTAAAGGCGCAAATGGAGACAAAAAGCCGCAGTCACAACAGGGTGTCGATGCCTTTGCGGAAACGGAGCCGGAAAAGGAAGGACACATGAGCGAAAAGCAGGCCGAACTGCTTTTGCAATCGATGAAGGACGAAGAGGCGCGTGTCCAACTTGATGAACGCAAGGTAAGACGTCGTGTCTATAATGACTGGTAACCGGAGGACGTTGATAGTTGAGGGTTGAAAGTTGATGGAGATGTCGATCTACTCGCGTTATTTCAGAGTTTCTCTAACGCTGCTCGCTTTGATTGCAGCGGTCGCAAGTGCTCGAGCCGCGTCGCCCAGCGTTACGGCCGTACTGAGTAATTCAGAACCGGCCGTTGGCGAAGCGGTGCAACTGGAAATCAAAATCAGCGGCGCTCAAAGCGCGAATGTTCCGCAGGAGATTTCGATCGATGGCCTCGAAATTCATCAGACCGGCACATCCAAGCAGTTCCAGATGCGTAATTTCGATGTCAATAGTAGTGTCATCTACAGTTACACGATCCGGCCGCTGCACGCCGGGAAGTTTAAGATTCCGTCGCAGACAGTTCGTGTTGGAAACAATTCACTAAGCACACCTGAGCTCTCGCTCAATGTGACCAGCGGGTCGAATAATTCCCCGGGCTCGGCGCAAGGAAATCAGCCATCGACAGGTCTGAGCAGGCTTGCGTTCGCCGAGTTAGTTGTTGCCAAAAAGGATGCGTTTGTCGGTGAAATGGTGCCTGCCGAAGTCCGGCTGGGCTTCGATCCGCGCGCACACCCTCGACTCCAAGAAGGCCCCGAACTTTCGGGACAGGGGTTCACCACACAAAAACTGCAGCAGCCGGGTGAAACGGTAGAAACAATCGGCGGCCGAACTTATCAAGTTTACACATTCAAGACCGCGATCTCGCCCGCGCGCGCCGGAAAATTTGAAATTGGACCGGTTCAGGCAAAAGCGATTGTTCTGCTTCCACGGCGCCCGACCGCCCCCCGAATTCGGCCACGCTCACCGTTAGACCTGTTCAATCTAGACGATCCATTCTCCGACCCGTTTTTCAGCGATCCTTTCGGCAGCATGGGCGAGCAAACGGAGTTGCCGATAAGAAGCGAAGCAGTGACGCTAAACGTCAAGCCGTTGCCACCAAACGCGCCATCAAGTTTCTCCGGCGCGATCGGCAGCTTTGCGATGACGGTAGATGCCAAACCTAAAAACGTTCAGGCAGGGGACCCGATCACGGTCACCGCGACGATTTCGGGCCGCGGTAATTTCGATCGGATGAACGGACCAACGCTGGAAGACGAACGCGGCTGGCACAAGTATCCACCCTCCTCAAAATTCAAGCAAGACGACGATGTCGGAATTAGCGGCGAGAAAACCTTCGAGACAGTCATCGCACCTAACGAAAAGAAAACGGCAGTGCCGCCGCTGAGCTTCGCCTACTTCGATCCGATCAAGGAAAATTACGTGACGCTGCACAGTGACCC
>Ga0307474_10003470_pt1 | contig 11349 bp, 14 predicted proteins | sample atmos_gasesECM1C_2_FD_203312 | JGI IMG/M metagenome (GOLD analysis project Ga0307474, IMG submission 203312) | Hardwood forest soil microbial communities from Morgan-Monroe State Forest, Indiana, United States - atmos_gasesECM1C_05 | ecosystem: Environmental > Terrestrial > Soil > Temperate... | reverse complement strand
AAGTACTCGGCCAGCGCGTCGCCCAGGTCCTGCTCCTGGCGATCGTTAAAGATATTCGGCCCTGTAGTTGTAAAGTTTGGGGCAGGCAGCTCGCACGGTGAACTGGCCGTAGTTTGAGCTGACAATAGGCACGGCGAAAGGCAAACCGCCAGCGCCAAACACAAACTCATTGCGCGGCATCTCACATCGGGCTCCCGGGCGCGGTTTTTTGATTTGCCCGAAAGAATAGCACAGAGCCGGATGGCGCAGCGTCACGCCCGCGCCATTTCACTTGATTCGCGCTTCACTAGCGTGGCGGGAGACTCCGCTCAGGCGCTAGCGCTGCGCTCTTATAAATACACCCCATCCACATAGCACCAGCTCCAATCTTCGCCACGCTCGGCTGACTTGATCAGTGGATGCTGCGTTTCATTGAAGTGTGCGCGTGCGTGCCGATTCTTCGACGAGTCGCAACAGCCCACATGCCCGCACTCCAGGCACATGCGCAGGTGCAGCCACGTTTCGCCCAACTTCAGGCACTCCTCGCAGCCCTTCGTGTTCGGCTTTACGCCCTTCTTGATCGTTGACCTATGCGTGCATTCCCCTGCCATCGATAACCTCCGTTAATCCAGCACAGATTTTGGATTCCCCACTCTAAGCGGAGGGTTCGTTTTTTAAGGGGATACTTCCGGCACGGACTGGCCACCGCACTTGCTGACTCGCTAACTCGCGGGCTTGCTGCTTTACTTCCCCGCCCAACCCAACCCGTCCGTCACGTTGCCCGTTGCGATCGTCCGTTTCACCGTCCATGTCGCAAGGTCGATCTCCGCTACTTCATTCGCGCCTGCGCATGAGACGTACGCCGACTTGCCGTCGGGACCCACCAGCACTTCCTGAGGGCTTTTGCCCACGTCCACCGCGCGCGCCAAGGTCATCGTTCGCAAATCGATCACGTCGACCTTGTTTTGGTCGGGCAACGCGACCAGTAGCCAGCGCCCGTCCTTCGTGGCTGCGCTGCCGTAGCCCAGCCCGTCGATCTTCACCCAGTTAGCCACTTTATTTGTCGCCGTGTCGATCACCGCCATGCGGGGCTCGGTCTGGTCCGCCGTAAATACCCAGTGGTCGTCATTCGAAATCGCAATCCGCTGCGTGTTGCTCGACACGGGAATGATCGTCAGCGTCTTCCGCGCTTGTATGTCGAGCACGCTCACCGTTCCAGGCCCCACATTTGCGGTATAACCGCGCAACCCGTCGTGCGAAAGCGCAAGCATGTGACTCTCCGGCTGCTCGGTCGGAATTGAGCCGACAATCTTCAGTGTCTTCGGATCGATGATGGTTATCGCGCGATCCAGCTCCGTAGTTACGTAGAGCAACCCGTCCTTCGGCCCAAAAACCGCGCAGTGCGGCCGCACGCCATGGTCGAACTGGATATTGCCGACGAGTTTCTGCGCCGCCACATCTACGACCACTATGTTGTTTCCATCGGTTCCCGGTTTGCCGACGCCGGAGTTTCCGTAGATGGGCACAAAAGCCAGCCGTCCGTCAGGCGATCCCGCAACTTCGTGGCCGGTAATGCCGTTCTCCGCCACGTTCGCAATCACCTTTCCCGCGGCAGGATCCACGATTGCCAGGCTGCGATCGCCTTTTTGCGCGACCAGCAGACGGCCCTGCTGAGCCTGCGCCGTGCCCACGACGCACAACGATACGGCTCCTAGACCAGCCAACGAAAACAATTTCAACGAGGACCTCCTTCGACTACGAAACGCCAATCAACTCTGCGCTCTCCACGGATCATACGTGCCCACGCTCCACGAGTGTCCTTCAGGATCGCTCACGGTAAACTCGCGGCTGCCATATTCCATCTGCTGCAATGGCCGCACGATGGTTGCGCCTGCCGCCTGCGCCCGCACGTAAACCGCATCCGCATCGGGAACCACAATATATGCGCTGCTTGTCTCGGCGCCGCCCAGCTCTCCAGGCGCCTTGAATCTGCGGCCCTGCTCGTCGTCCTTTATCGACCCGAGCATGATCATTCCTCCGCCCAGCGCAAGCTCAGCGTGGTTGATGACTCCGCCCGCGCCTTCATACACGGCGTGGCGCGTAAAACCAAGCACGCTGCAAAACCATTCGATAGCCGCGGGAGCGTCGCGATAGCGAAGCGCCGGAATCACTGTGCTGCCGGATTCAGCCATGGGAAATCCTCCGCGCCAAGGTTAGCTCTTATCCAGGTCCACGCGCAATCGAGCCGTTTTGTTGTCGCTTCCGCTATCCTTTTCCCCATGCCTCTTCCCGCGCGCGACGCCCAGCTGGTCCAGATTGTCGACGCCGCGCTCGTCGATGCCGCCGACTGTGCCGGGAACCAGCTCGCCTGCCGCATCGGTTGTACGCAGTGCTGCTACGGCGCGTTTGCTATAAACGCTCTCGATGCCGCCCGTCTCCGCGAAGGAATGTCGTCGCTGCGCACGACAGATCCTGCGCTCGCCGCCGAGATAGAGCGCCGCGCCCGCGTGTGGCTCGCCAAATACGCCTCAGATTTTCCCGGCGATTCAGAGACGGGAGTCCTCGGCACATCAGACGCCGATCAGGCCAGCTTTGAAGATTTCGCCAATGACGCCGTATGTCCCGCGCTCGACCCTGCCTCTGGCCGCTGCGATGTTTACGCGTGGCGTCCGATGACGTGCCGTGTCTTCGGCCCGCCAGTTCGGTCCGTCAACGAAGACGGCGCCGAGGGTCTCGGCCATTGCGAGCTTTGCTTCACCGGTGCGAAGCCGGAGCAAGTCGCCGCCTGCGAGATGCCCGTGCCGCATGAACTCGAAACAGAACTGCTTGAAGAAATCGTTTCGCAAAACCAAACTGTCGTTGCGTTTGCGTTACTACGCTGAGGTCCGGAGCCGGCAAATCCCGGAGTCCCCGACCATCCGGGATTGATGCGCTTGCAAACGAAAAAGTTCGCTATACAATCAGGAAAATCCTGGAGGAAGGCGGAATGCAAGTCCTAACGGAAATCACCGCGAATGAACTAAGCCAGGCGATCAGCCTAAACCGGCCCCCGAATTATTGGTCAAATGCTCTACGAGCCAATGGATACGCCTTTGTTATGCTCGTGGTCATCTTGTGGGTGGACATCAAAAACCAGATGGCCGGAAAACATGTTCCGCCCGTCTCCTGGGCTTTGTTGCTGATCCCTGTATTGCTCATTTGTTTTTATTGGTATCGCAAACATTCAGCGGTGCAGCGCGCTGTTTCCAAGCCGAGCAATACGCCGGGATCCGCATCCATCGACGCAAATGGAATCAGCTCCACAAACTCAGCCGGCGCGCCAAGCTTTGTGCCATGGAGCGCGTTCAGTGGATGGAAGGAAGCGAAGGACGTTTTCACGCTAACGAAAGGAAAGTCCTTTAACGTTGTAACCAAGCGCGGGCTGAACGAAGCCGAGGTAGAGCAGCTCCGGTCTCTGTTCCGCAGTCAGATTCACTGATCCTATGCGGCCGCTTCGCGTATCACCAGGGCAGCGGATTGACGACTGTAGCGCCCCAATCTTCGGGGCTCAAGTCGCGGGCGTGCGCGGAAAAAATCCAGCGATGACCGTCCATGTCTTCCACGCCGTACTGCCTCTCTCCATAAACGGTTTCGTGCAGCTCTTCCCAAATCATCGCCCCATGCTGCTTGGTTCTCGCGTAGTGAGCATCCACGTCAGTGACAATGACCGTGAGCGTCTGCGTCCCGTGTCCGAGCAGCGCGGGACTTTGCGTTCCCTGGCGAGGCCCCGACAGCATGATGACTGCTCTTCCCAGGAACATCTGAATCCCGCTTACAGGCTGGCCGTAGCGGAAGTGTTCTTTGAATCCGAACACCTTTGCGAGCCAATTAGAGGCCTCGATCACGTCGCGGTAAACCAGGTGAGGAAGCACGGTCGAAACCGGCACGGAGCGGTTGCTCATGGCGTCAGTATGCTACCGTTTCGGCTCCGCAATCAACGGCGCGCGAAGAACTTTCCTTCCAGTGGTAATGGCAACGCCCGATCGCCTCGCCGCGTCGCGTCGTCTCGTTGCGTCGGCCCATCGCGTCGGCCCATCGCGTCGTCACGTCGCGTCGTTACATCGTCTTTTGGGCCATGCCGTAAACTGATCTTTGCCGTCCCCCCATGCCCACTCCGATGACAACGCGCCCCTGCTGGGTTGAGATTCGCACTCGCTCTCTCGAAGAGAACTTCCGTTTTCTCGCCGGCCTCGCCTCGCCTCACGCCGAACTGCTGGCCATCGTCAAAGCCAATGCCTACGGCCACTCGCTTGCAGTGTGCGCGCCAGCGGTGGTCCGTGCGGGCGCAAAGTGGCTCGGCGTCACCAGCGTGGAAGAGGGCATCGTCGCCCGCGCGCTTTGCCCCGATGCGCGTGTGCTCATCATCGGCGGCGTCTTTCCCGGTCAGGCAGCGGCAGCGATTCAGTTTCAACTCACGCCTGTCGCATGGGAGCCATGGCAGCTTGACGAGCTTCTCGCCGCCGCACGCGCTGCGGGAGGGCAGCCCGGGTCCGTGCCCGTTCATCTTGAACTCGACACCGGCATGAGTCGCCAGGGCGCAGGCATCAACGATCTGGCGGCCGTTCTCGCCCGCTTCGGGCCCGGTTCGCGGCTGCGGCTCGAGAGCGTCATGACGCATCTCTTCGCCGCCGATGAAGCCGACGGCGGGGCAACGCTGGAGCAGCTTGCGCGCCTTGACGAGGCCATGGGCCGCATCTCCGCCGCCGGTCTATTCGCCGAATGGCTCAACGTGGGCGCGTCCGCTACGCTTCTTGCCGGGCAGGCGCGATTGGTTTCAGACCTTGCCGCGCGCTACGGGATGAAGGCCATGCTTCGCCCGGGCCTCGCGCTTTACGGACTTGTCCCGAAATTCGACCCGGCTTTCGATTCCGATATAGAACCGGCCTCGCTCGCCGCCGCACGAGCCACGCTTCAGCCCGTTCTCTTGTGGAAAGCTTCAGTCGCTGGGGTCCGCGCAGTTCCTGCCGGAGCGACTGTCGGTTACAACGCTACTTTCATTGCCACGGAGCCAATGCGCCTCGCACTCGTCTCCGCCGGTTACGGTGACGGCCTCACGCGCTCTCTTGGCAATCGGTTCAGTTTCCTGGTTCGCGGCCAGCGCGCGCCTCTAATCGGCCGCGTCAGCATGGATCAGGTTGTTCTCGACGTAACGGAGATTCCGGGCGTTGAACACGGCGACGAAGTTGTGATTCTCGGCGCACAGGCGAGCGAATCCGGCAACGAAACCATAACGGCATTCGACCACGCCGAAGCCGCCGCCACCATTCCCTGGGAGATTTTCACGCGCATTGCGCCACGCGTCCCGCGCATAGCAGTGTAGGGGCAGACAATTGGAATCAATCTGCGTGCGATTCAGGAAGTGGGTCACTCCCCTTGATTTTCGGCGGCCCAATCCACTTTCCGACCAACTTGATCACAAACGAAATCGCTAGAATATCCAGGACGCCTACCGGAAAAACAATTGGCCACCTGTAGTCGGTATTCGGCCAAGGGATAAACAAAATCATGGCGAGGTGGAGCAGCGCAATTATCGCTACAGTAACCCAAAACCCAATTCGGTCTCTTAGCTCCCAGCGGGACCGAACCGCAATAACAATCGCCCCTCCAAAGCAACCTGCGGCAGTGCCGCATCCTGCGTTCCTTAGAGCTGAGAATAAGATATAGACGGGGAGAAAGGAAATCCCAACCCAGATATACCACGCTCTGCTCGGTGTATCCGGGGAGCTGGAATCTGGATCGTCGTCAATCTTGCCGTTCAAAAGCATACAAACTCACCCGATCCGTAGATTTAGCTCGCGACGGATTCCGCAGCGGGCGCGCACAATCCCGCGGCGCATTGCACAGCGTCGATCATCGCCGCGGTCCCGATGCACGAATTCAGCAGCATGTGATAAAGCCCGCGCGAGCACCACTCCTGCTGATAGAACTTGCGAATCACCGTAGCGCGCCGCCGGTCAAATGCCGCCAGTTTTTGCTCCGCCTCCTGCGCCTCATGCGGGAACGCGCGCGCGAACCAATCCTTTTTGGCGCTGGCCGTTGCGTAGACAAAAATATGAAAGCAGCCGGGCTTTCCCGCCAGCGCGCACGCCGCTCCACGGCCTACCAGCACGCAGTTGCCATGGTGGGCTGCATCCAGAATCTCTTTCCGGATCAGCTCCAGCATGCGCTCGGAGTCGAGAACATGTTCCTCACCCGCAGGCACCTTCGAGTACACCGGATCATGCCAGAAGGCTTTCCCGTAGCGGTAGTACCACGGATCCAGCCGCTCGTCGAGCTCGGCTGCGAGCTTTGGGTCCACGCCCGCCATGCGCGCGGCGCCAGCTACCAACTCCGAATCCAGCAGCTGCCAGCCCAGGTGCTGAGCCAGGTCGTGCGCAAACTCGCCGCCGCGCGAACCATATTCACGCTCCACGGTGATCACGTTTACTGGCGCATGAACCATAACGGCGATCGGCCCCGGGGACAAACCCCACGCAGAGGAGCATAACTCTACTCGCTAAAAAAGACAAAGCGGGACTGGCCACAAAAACAAAACGAGACTGGCGGCAAAAAACAAAGCGAGCCCAGGAGATTTTTCCTCCCGCGCCCGCTTTCGTATTAGCTTTCGGTTTTTCTGTCCTATTGGGTAACCGGTTGCTGTGGTAGCGGCGCAGTGCTCTTCAGGTGCGGAGCCTTGGGCGAAGCCGGCGGGTTCGACGCGTTCGGAGCTGCTGGTGGTGCCGCGGGCACCGCCGATCCCTTCTTGATATGCAGGTCGCCGTTACTGGTGCTCAGCTCGATATGAGCTGCGCCTGAGCCAATCTTTCCGCTGACCGTTTTATCCTCGTCGCCCGTCACCGTCAGCCCGAAGTCCGTCACAATGTCGCCATTGTGCGTGTGCCCGTCTACATTTGCTGAGGCGTTTGGCGGCAGCGTCAACTCCACGTCGCCCTTATCGTTCTTCGCCTGCACAGCGTAAGGTCCAGCGGGCTCCACGCTGATGGTTCCGTTACTGCTTGTGACGTCGGTATCGCCGTAAATCTCACTGAGGTCGATGTCCTTGGAGCGCGTCACCACGTGAACGGTCCCCTTGGCGTCGCTCACCCGCAGGTTGTCCGAATCGAGCGTCATGTCGCCGGGAAGGCTCGCGATCTGCACGTCGGTGTAGGGCGTATGAATGTTTACCTGCGCGCCGACCGTCTCAATGTGCACTTCGCCGTCGATCTCGCCGTTCAGCGAAATGTGCCCTTGAACCTCAGAGAGAGTCACGTCGTTGCAGTTGCCGGTAGCATTGATGTCGCCGTTGATCTGGTGCGCGGAGAAATCGTGTTTGTCGCTGGCGAAGTGCATCGTCACCGCGCCTGTAATCCCGTCAAGATGCGTATCTCCGTGGCCGCCGGTTACGTCGATTCCCGCTCCCAGCCCTGAAGCAGTCACATCGCCTTTGCCCGCATTCACGGTCACCTTGGCCGTTCGCGGTACCGTCACAGTCAGGTTTACGCGCCCGCGGTCATTGCCATTGGACTCGATCTCGACTGCGCCGCCATTGACCGTTACGTGCGCGGCCTCGCTGTCAAAGATATTCTTCGCTTCGGAGTCGGAGTTGGCGTACGCCAATTCGTGAGCCTGCACCTGCATGGTGGGCTCGTCGCTCGCGGTAATGCTCACGTCCCCGCGGGGATTGTTAATTTGAATCGACGCGTTGGCCGGAATCGTCCTCGAATCCGGTGCCTGATCGTTGTCGTGCTCAGGCTGTCCAAAGAAGTTGAAGATGTCGCCATCGCCGCCGTTCCAGTTGCCCATGAAAGGCCGCATGTGGTTCCATCCCGCGGCGCAAAGGCCGAGGAACGCGACCAGGAAAAGAATCCCCACAAAGCTGCCGCTGCGGCGCACGGGAGTCGGCCGCCGCATGTCGAGAGTCCACTCTGCCAGCAGCGCCAGGCCGGCCACGATTAGCAGCAGCGGCCACCAATGCCCGTACCAGGACGAGAATGACTCGGCATTCAAATGTCCGGTCACCATCAACAGAGCAATTAAGCCCACGCAAATCAGAAGCACCGGGCCAACAACGGAAGGCACGCGCGGTCCGTATGCGCCCACGTATTGCGCCTTCCAGGTGCGCCGCTGCGCACGCCATGCATCGCGCTGCGCGCGCCACGCGGCCCGCTGCTGCTCGCGGTAGACGCGCCACTGCATCTTGGGATCGTAGGGCGGCGGAGGTCCACCACCCGGAGGCATATTCGGAGGCGCGCTGCTCATGACTGCCCTCCATGAATCTCATCGCCGAAGTCATGATGATCAGCCGGGACAATCGCTGTGCCCGGCGCCGTGCCCGCTGTCGTCTGCACGGTCTGGCCCGTTCCCGGGTTCGTGTTCTGCCACGGCGTGCCTGGAGGCGGCGGATAGCCTTCTCCCGCCAATGCCGCCCGCTCTGCCAGCAGCAACAAACCTGCCAGAATCAGGAACAGCGGCCAGCTCTGGCCCCAGCTCAAAATATCGGCCTGCGCCAGCAGAGCAATCACTCCAACCAAAAGCAAAAATGCAGGCCCGCGTAAGCGGCGAATCAATAAATAGCGATTCATTTTTGTCCTCCCTGAGGACTGTCCTGAGAACGATCCTGAGAATTCGCTTGAGAAATCCTCTGCGTATCCTGCAGGCGCTTCACAATCAGCCACACTCCCAACCCAATCAGCAGAACCGGCCAGCTGAACTCAAACATCCGCCCCGAGAACCAGTTGAAGTGCCCGAGCAGGAACAGCAGGCCCAGAGCGATGAGCACGATTGCTCCAATCGGCTCCTTCCGCCGCCAGTACACAGGCGGTGCCGGCACAAAATCCGGCCCGCCATAACCCGGCGGAACATTTGGACCCTGATATGGACCTTGATTTGGGCCTTGATACGTAGTCTGGAACGGCGTCTCGTACGGTGCCTGATACTGCGCCTGACTCGGTGCCGAACTTGGTGCCTGATACGCACCTGCCGGTCCGGTTCCTGAAGGCCGCGCTCCGCTTGCCGGCGGCATTCCCCCCGGCGGCATACCCTGATACGGCCCCTGGTTCATTCGCCCGCCTGCGCCCATCGCGTTGGTAAGTTCGTTCAGCCCCAATGGATCAGGCAATGGTTCGCCGTCACGCCGCGCTTTGGCCGTGTGGTACGCCTCGAAGACCTGGTAGCAGACCCAGCCGGCGATGAAGAGCCCAAAGATTCCGTACACATGGGCCGCGCTAACCAGCACGGCAAAGATCAGCACATGAATGAGGCCCTTGATCATCTGGCCGTTGTACATCGCTCCCACGCCGGGAATCAGGCCCAGAAGCGCCGCCACCACCGGATTGGGCGTTCCCGCGGGCGGCGGCACAAACGGCTGCTGCCCACCCTGCCAAGCCATCCAGCACGGATCACAAAAGATCTGACCTCCAGCGGCGGTTTTCGCGCACGCCGGGCACAGCGGCTTTCCGCAATTCTGGCAAAACACCGTCGCATTTACACCACTATGGTTTACGCAATCCATACTCTGCTCCTTTCGCTTGCTCTTTTTGCGGAGTTATCGGACTGCCTTCTCTTGCCCTGCAAGTGAAACGAAGTTTCCACAAAATCATTCATCGTGTCGTACGCCGGCTGGGCCACTGAATTGTCCGGCTCCTGCCGTGGCTCCAGGCGCCCGCCGCCGTCGTTGTTGCCGGGATTCTTTTTCGTCTCTCCGGGTGTCGCCGGCTGCCCCTGTCTCTGCTGCTGGTTTGTTTCCGGGGTGCCGTTCCCATTGCTGTTGCTCTCGCTCTGGCTGCGCAGTTGCCGCACCCTCGATTCCACTTCATACACAAACCGCAGATGGTCGTAATAGCGCACGATTGGCACCGAGGCCATATTCAACTGCCGCTCCATATACGACTTCATCGCAACCGGCCGCAAATCGGCCATCCGCAGGGTCGACAACCGTACTCCGGTCAGGTTCAGCGTGAGCGCAATCGAGAAGAACGCCATTGCCGCCGTCATCAGCAGCCTGGGTTGAATGGCATACCGCATACGAGCCATGAATCCCGGCTGCTGCCACACCGGAGCCACAAACCCGGGAACCACGCCCGCACCGGCCATGGCCGGCATCGGCTGCCTTACCGTTTGGCCCGGACCTGTCTGCGCCAGAATCCTCTCCAGCAACCCCTCCGGCACATCCGGCTCGGGCGAAAGAAACTCCAGCCACTCACGGCCCTTCCGCGCTTCCTCATACAGTCCCGTGCATGCCGGGCAAATGGCCTTGTGCGCAGCGAACTGCGCTTCGTCCTCGGACCTCAACTGCCCGTCCAGAGCGTCTGCCAGCAGCGTTTCCCATGCGCCGCAGGCCGGAGAATTCGGAAATTGTGTGCGCTCTGTCATTGCTACATCACCTCCCGTTGATTACGTTCGAGCAGCCTCGCAAGTTCCGCACGGCCTCGGCTGATGCGCGACTTCACGGTTCCCTCGGGAATCGCTAACACCTGCGCAATCTCTTTGTAATCAAGGTCTTGAAGATCTCTAAGGATCACTGCCTCGCGCAGTTCCACGCTAACTTTGGCCAGCGCGCCTTGCACCATGTTGGCCAGCTCCTTGCGCGCGACTGACTCGAGCGGCGTCGGCCCGGAGGCCACCAGCCGGTCGGCCGGCTTCAGCTCTTCAGATTGTTCCCACCCATCGTCCAGAGAATTCGTCGCCCGCAGGTTGCGGGTCCGCCTGAAGTTGTCCACCAGCAGGTTCCGCGTCATGGTGGTGATCCACACCGGCAGGCTGCCTCGCGTGGCGTCAAAACTGCCCAAATTTGAGTAGATTTTGAGGAAAACGTCCTGAGTCAGGTCTTCGGCGTCCGCGGCATTTCCGGTAAACCGGTAGCACAGCCCGAATACACGCTTCTGGTGCGTGCGGACCATCTCAGCCCATGCGCCGGAGTCTCCATCCATGCAGCGGTGGACGATTTGCGACCAGTCCTGCTCCAGCGGTCTCACCTCCGCGCGCGCTGCCGGCTGCGTGCGTCCCCGATCATTGCCACCAAGGGTCTGCCTCACCGCAGGCGCGCCGGCATCACGGGCGTTTACCTTCTTCGCGCCCAAGGTGCGGGCTGCCCCGCCCCATGTGACCCCGCTCCAGCTTAATGTACCCACGCACTCCATGATTTGTTCATACGGAAATCACAATCCTTTGGTTCCTTTCCGTCAATCGCCGGTCTCGCACGCAATTCTGGACCCCGGAAGCGCCCTGCCCTAGGCTGCAGGCAATTACGATTCTCCTCAAGAAAATCGCCGCATCGCTTCGGGCACACCGTAAACTTGGCAGAAACGGAGGTCAAAACGTGGAAGGCTGGAAGTTTTTAGAGAAGGATCCGTC
>Ga0307474_10003469_pt1 | contig 11352 bp, 6 predicted proteins | sample atmos_gasesECM1C_2_FD_203312 | JGI IMG/M metagenome (GOLD analysis project Ga0307474, IMG submission 203312) | Hardwood forest soil microbial communities from Morgan-Monroe State Forest, Indiana, United States - atmos_gasesECM1C_05 | ecosystem: Environmental > Terrestrial > Soil > Temperate... | reverse complement strand
GATGCCAGGATTCGGCGACGTGGGAGTAGACATGCTAAATGTTGGACTCACCACCAACCCAGGATTGTTTACGATATTGGAAGAAATTGCCAGTTCTTCCTGGCTATAGTTCAGGCCGTAACCACCGCGCACCACGAATCTGTCGTTGAACTGGCTCGGACTCCAGGCAAAGCCGATCTGGGGTCCGAAGTTATCTTTCTGCGCATTCCACGAATTTCCCTTACGAACGGTCAGGCCGGTCAGGTTATCGGCACCCGCGCCAGGCAGGGCCACAAACATATTCCCCTCTTTCGAAGAAAGCGGCCCAAAGTAGGACCAGCGCAGTCCCAGGTTGACGGTCAGATTCCTTCTAAGCTTGAAATCGTCCTGGACGAAGAATCCCAGGATGTCTTCGCGATCGTCCTGACGGTTGGTGGTCGGTAACCCGTTATTAGGATTGAAGTGACCATTTTCCACATGCGGCGCATCGTTGAGAAAGTCCCAGATGTTGAAGAAGTTATAGCTGGGCACGCTGTTACTGACATTCTCTTGCAAGTATGAGAGCCGCGTGACGTCGCCGCCAAACTTAATGGTATGCCTCCCGAAGATCTTGGTGGCCACATCCTTGTAGCTGTAGGTCCATTGGTCAAAGACGGTGCCAACATTCGGCCCAAAAGAATTTGCAGTAATGCTTCCCGTCGGATCAATGTTGTCCACGGGAAGTCCAACCGGCGACTGAGGGTTGGCGGATACTTCGTTCCAGCGCCATCCCGCTGCATTCACGCGAGCTTCATTCAGGAAGGTCGGAGAAAAGGTGTGGTTCCAGATTGCCGAGAAGGCATCGTTGATTTGGTTGTGATGGAAAAGGTCGTAGGCGCGGTTGCCGTTGAAGTCGGTTTTCGACAGGGGAACCCAGTACATGGCAAAGGTGATGCGATCTTTATTGGTGACATCGGCATCGAGGCGCCCATTGTACTGAGCGGCATTAAAGGTGGTCGGGTTTATGGTGTTGTAGTTCGCAAGGTCGGCTACTGTGCCTAGGCCGCTGCCCACCCCCGGGTTACTCTGACTAACCCAGGTCAGATCCTGCGTCCCCAAGGGTGTCGTCAGGGGCGTGCCGACGTTAATCCCTTGGCCCGGAATGGTTCGGCAGTTCAGGCCTTCCTGCAGCCCCGCCGTCAGGCATGTAGCATCGGCGTTGATCCCGGTGGCAACCACACCGGAACCCGGAAAGCTGAGATACTTCGCGGCGATGCTTCCGGGGGGCGCCAGTGCGTCGAAAGCAGGAGTGTCGTACCATTGGTTGCCTGGGACATTGGAGTTTGGCTCGCGAACCGTCTCGTAGCTGAAGAATGCAAAGATTTTATTCTTCCAGATCGGGCCGCCAACGCTGCCCCCCAACTGGTCAAAGTGGTTGTCGTCTCTCAACGTCTTTTGGCCCTGGCCGTTGTAGGGCTGAAAGGCGTTCAGACCCGGCTGGTGAGTGAAGAAGAACAAGCTGCCGTGGAACTGGTTGCTTCCTCCTTTGGAAGTGATCTGAATTTGGGCGCCACTGAAGCGGCCATTCTCGGCGTCATAGCTATTCGACACGACTTTTACGTTGTCCACCGAGTCTTCCGAGGGCGTGATCACCGTAGCTCCGCCCCACACGACGCTGGTAGTGCTGATGCCGTCAATCGAAATGCCGTTATTTTGGGTTTGGCCGCCGTTGGCGATGATTTGCGCGCCGTTCTCGGTCTTGAAGATTCCGTCCGCACCACCCGACTGTCCGCCTCCCGTCTGAGTGCCGGGGAGGTTATAGTTGTCGTTGCCACTTGCCTGCGAATTATCGCCGAACGAGCCGGGAGCCAGTTGCGCGAATCTAAGGACATCCCGCCCAAACGACGGCATGTGCTGGATCTGGTTGCTGGTGACCGTTCCGCCAACTGTGGCCGTCTCTGTATCGAGCGCCTGGGTTGTGTCCGACACGGTTACGGTCTGTTCCACCTTGCCCACGTCAAGGAGCAAGTCCAGCGAATTGAGCTGCTCGGGAATAATCACCACGTGCTCAAGCAGTTTTTTGTTGAATCCCTCGTGCTCCACCGTGATTCGATAGGGAGCCGGCGGCAGCCCGTTGAAGTTGTAAATGCCATTCCCGTCAGAGGTAGACACCATGGTTTGGTTCGTGTCGGTGTTCACCAAAGTCACGGTCGCGCCAGCAATCGCTGCGCCCTGCGGATCCTGAACCGTTCCGCGGAGGGAGGCGCGAAACTGGGCATGCGCAGCACCGACGAAAAAGCTGACTGCGAGCAGTATGATTACCGACAACTTTCGATACGGCATAAAGAGCTCCTTCATTTGAAATGGCGAGTCACCGAATCGGCAAGGAATGGATTCATACATCAAGTGAAGACAATGCGCACAACGGCAATTGGTGGTGCCGATTGTGTCCGTGGCCTGCGCCTCACGGGACGCTTCCACGATTTCTCACGTCCTCGTACAGAAAGGCCGCGGTATGTCTCAGGTTCGGTAATCTCTGATGTACCTATCTCACTTTAGGTTGGCTTTTACTTTAGGTTGGGTTTGGTTCACACGCAGAGCTGTGCGGGCAAGGGTTCGACTCGATGTGTGTTGCGATCGCAAGCTCGGGGGCCCAGCATTTTGCCGCTCATTTGTCGGCGACCGCATTGCTCTTATCGGCGACAAACCCCACCTTTGTCAGCATGGGTTGAATCTCCGGGTTGGACATGAACAATTTCCAAAGCAGACCCGTGCGGTAATTCTCCACCATCACCACGATCGGTGCCTGATCAAGGCCCATGTAGACGGGAGAGAACCAGTTCCGGCCCAGATTGAAAGCATCGTGCGGTCCGTAAACTCCCCACAAGCGGTCCCCTAAATCCCGATAGAAAAACTTGAACGCGGCCATCGAGGCCTCAGGTGTATAGGGAAACGAAGAGAGCGCACCGGTTGGAGTGATCGTGCCATTGTCGGTGGCCCGGTCCGGAGCATGAGCGGAATAGCCTAACTGATCGTCACTTGCCGTCAACCCCCAGTCGTTGGGACCATATCCCTGGAAGTGGCCGGGGTTGGACTCGCAATACGCCTGATCGATGAGCACGAGATTGCGGTTGTTATCAAAATAATCGGTGTAGCGATCATGAATGCCGCGGGGATCGAACCCCAGGAACGAATATTGAGTAAAGTATAGAGGACCTCCGGTACCCACCCCCACATCAAGCTTGATGCCGTAGTAACTGTGGCCGTTTACATAGCGTTCCCCCTCGGTTGATCCCGACCAACCACTGCGATATGCGATGGCAGCCTCCGATTGCCCCGCCCAGCCGGAGTAATAAAGGTCGGCCGAAACTCCATGCGTGGGCGAGGCAATGGCCAATAGATAAGTGATCATGGTTTCATTAAATCCGGTGAGCCGGTGATCGATGAACCATGACCACTGGGGAGACCAGTGCCACAGCAGCGCATCGTTCTTGGGAGTCCGGCGGTACCAATCCCACTCCACGGCCTCCCACAGAACAGTAATTCTTTGATAAATACTCTGCTCCGCCGTATTGTCGCTCTTGAAGTATTGCCGCGCAGCTAATAATCCTTGCATTAGAAACGACGTCTCGACCAGATCGCCGCCGTTATCGAACATGCCGAACACCAACATGCTCTGCGCCGTGCTGCCATTCAGAAAGTGGGACCAGGCGCCGTGATAGCGAGGAACCTTCTCGAGGAAATCCAAAATCTGCGTAAGACGCTCGATACCTTGCTGGCGTGTGATGAACCCACGGTCCACTCCTACGATGAGCGCCATAATGCCAAATCCAGTAGCACCGGTCGCGACGATTCGTTCGTCTCCGGGAATGTTTTCGAGCGTCGCCCCCGCTGTGGGATGACCTCCCTCCCAGTAGTAACGGAAGCAGGCTTCCTGCAACATGGTGAGCAATTCATCGTCCGACAGCTCCCGGGTTGACGCGCTGGCTGCTTCCGAAAAAGCGGACTGCCGGTAAGACCGGTCAACGGCTTTAACCCGGTAGGTTGCCTTCACTCCGGAACGGCCTACGAAGTCGGTGTAACGGTTGATGTCCGCACTCTGAATACCGATGGGTTGGAACTTATGCTTATCGACCGAGCGATAGATGGCATAGCTTTGCAGATCGCTGTTGGCAACCGGTTCCCAACTGACATCAATATGGCGGTCGTAGCCTTTGGCCTGTATATCCTTTGGCGCCCGAGGAGCACTCCTCACTTCGGGGGCCACGGGCGAAGCGGCGCTTCGGTCGTCGATCTTGATCTCGTCGATGACTAACGTGTGAGGCGCGTCGTCCGCAGCCCCTTGACTGAAGTACAGGCTGTGGAGTTCGCGCGCCTGAAAGGGGTGAATGGAGGCAGTCTCAAACTCGCTAAGCGGCAGCCTGACCTGAAACCAGCGTTTGGCAGGCACGTCGCCGCCAGTGACGTCCAGCTTTACCGGAACTGTAAAATCATGTTGTTCATCTTCCAGCTGAAGGAAGGGCAAATCGGCAGCTGGAAATGGCTCCGGCGAGTAGCACCAGATATAGAGCGTATCGCCGCGGAAATCCGTCAGCCGATTACGCATGCTAACCGCTCGCAGTTCCGTCTCCCAACTTCCTCCCGCCACCGACCGCCAATGCAGTCGAAGGGCATTCGGCGGCGTGAAGAAATTCTTCTTCTCGACGGGAAGCGAGCCCGACAATAACTCAATCGTGCTGGGAAACACTGCTCTTCCGCTGCTGTAATAATAGTAGTCGGGGGTGATGCTGTTATCGAACACCACGTGGTTGTAGTAATCCGTGGGCGCAGCCGCACCACAAGGAAGAACAATTAAAATAAAAAAACAGAAAAGGCAGAAAAACCAACGCACGCGCGCTCCCGCTCTTGGCAGATGGAGAGAGTTTTATTGCACTCAAAGTCAAAGTCTAACATAGGGAAATGGGCTAACGAGTTATCGCCGAGCCGTGCACGGGCGAGAAAAGTCGATCGCAATGATAGATTGAGATGCGGTAATTTTGCCTCCGAGTGTTGCCGTTATTGTTTCGGTGTCTGATTCGAGGACTCTGTCCCATTGAGAACCAAAACCCCCGGCTCAATCTATGCACGTTCAGCCCCCCTGCCCGGGTTCGCGAAGCTACACCTTGCCGGCGTCCTGCTTTTATTCGCGGCGGTCTATGGGGGCTCACTTTTTTCCCCCGGCTTGCAGGACGATGCGGATTCAACCCATGCCGAGGCTTCTCGCGAGATGGCGGTCACGCAAGACTACGTAACGCTGAAAGTGAACGGCAACCGCTATCTGGAGAAAGCTCCCCTGATGTACTGGGCGGTGTCGCTCGGTTACCGCTGCTTCGGTGTAGATGAGTTCGCGGCACATCTACCCGTTGCGGTCTCGATGCTGCTCTTGGTCTTGCTGGCCATGCGATGGGGACGTCGGGCATTCGGCGACCGCGCCGCTATTTACGCTGGATTGTTTGTTTCGTCCGCGGCCGGATGCTATCTCTTCACGCGCATCCTGATCCCGGAATCCATCCTTAGTTTCTTTATTGCCGCATCGTTTTACTTCTTCGCCACCGCTTTGGAGGATGGCGATGCCTGGCGCTGGTATGCCGGCTATGCCTCGATGGCTCTGTCTGTGCTCACAAAGGGTCTGCTCGCGATCGTCGTCGTCGGTTTGGCCCTGTCACTCTACGTTGCGATCAGTGGTGAGTGGCGACGCTGGCGTGAGTTCCGCCTGTTCAGTGGTACGGTACTGTTTCTGGTAATCGCGGCACCGTGGCACATATTAGCCGGCATTCGCAATCCGCACTTTTACTGGTTCTACTTCGTGAACGAACACTTCATGCGTTTCCTGGGTAAGCGCATTCCCAAGGACTACAACAAACAGAAAAACTCGCTCTACTGGACGCTCCACTTGGTCTGGCTATTCCCCTGGAGTCTGTACTTGCCGGTGGCGCTACGGCAGCCGATCAGGGAATGGATGGCCCGTCGCAAACGCGGTGAACTCAAGTCTCCGCGGCCGTTGACCTTCCAGTCGCGAACCGAACTGCTCTGCCTTGTCTGGGCGGGAGTTACACTCATCTTTTTCTCCTTCTCGACGAATCAGGAGTACTACACTTTTCCGGCATACTTTCCGATCCTGCTGCTGATTGCAGCGAGGCTGGCAAACGAAGAAGAGTCGGGTTCGCGCCGCTGGCTTCTGTGGAGTTCGGGCGCACTGACGGTAGTCTGCATCGGAATCTCGAGCGTGCTGGCGGCAGGGCTGTGGAACTCTCGCCACATGCCATTTGTGGCAGACATCGGCACGGTGCTCGCCAAGCCAAACCTGCAGGCCGAAACGCTTTCGATGGGGCACATGCTCGACCTGACAGGCGAATCATTCGCCGCCCTCCGGCTCCCGGCCATCCTGGCCGCAGTAATCCTTCTGATAGGTCCCGCTGTTGCTTTCTGGCTACGTCGAAGGGGATCGCAATTCGCAGCGACTTGGACAACGGCCGCCACCATGGCGGTCTTCCTGATCGCTGCGCATATCGCCCTGGTGCGCTTCGATCCGTACCTGGGATCGCGAAGCATGGCTCGACAAATCGCACCGGAGCTGCGGCCAGACGATCGCGTGATGATCTACGGCGATCAATCGTTTGGCTCGTCGTTACTTTTCTACCTGCGCCGCCCCATTGAACTGGTGAACGGGAATACCTCCTCCATGTGGTGGGGATCAACCTACGCTGATGCGCCGCACATTTTTCTGAATGATCAGGCTTTGCTCCGCGCGTGGGTTTCTCCGGAGCGGGTTTTTCTTTTTGTGCCAGAGCACGAACGCACCAAGGTGGAGGCGCTGCTGCCGGGACCGCTGCACATTGCCAGTGAAGTGTCAGGCAAAGTGATTCTTACGAACCATCCCTAGCGGCGGGAAACCAGAGAAATTCCCGGCTTCGCGGTCGGAAGAGAATAACCAGACTTCACCGCATCCCCGCGAAACATCTGTACCGTCTCTTGCGAGAACTTGTGCAAATCCTTACCCACGAGTGGAAGCTTCTTGAGGATGTCACCCGTAGCCGTGATCACGTGGCATCCAATCTCATCGGCCTGGAAAACGTTGAGCAATTCTCGTGGACTCGCCCATATCAGTTGAGCGTTTACCTCGTTCACCATAGACACGGCTTCGCGCATCAGCGGCACTGGATCGCGTCCCGTGTCGGCGATACGGCCGGCAAACACAGAAACATAGGCGCGCGCCTTTAATGCCTCGCAAACCCTCCGTACCTGTTCGACCGTAAGCAATGCGGTTACGTTCAACTGAATGCCTTCGCCGGAAAGATGGCGGATGAGTTCGTAAGTGGGCGCTCCATTCGTACTCATCACGGGAATCTTGACGAAAACATTCTTGCCCCAGGCGGCAATGTGTCGTGCTTGTTCTTCCATCTCGGGTTCGTCATCGGCGAACACTTCGAAAGAGATCGGGCGGTCCTGAATGGTGGCCAGCAGATCCCGTGCGAACCCTGGATAGTCGGTAATTCCGGCGGCTCGCATCAGCGTGGGATTGGTGGTGAAGCCCTTGATATGCGGCTGGCGGTAGAGTTCCAGCATACTGGCCTTGTCGGCACCGTCCGCGAAAATCTGCACGCGCAGCTCGGACACAGACTTCATGCGGGATGCGCTCCTTTAGGCGTGGCGCGGAGGATCCAGTCAGCCGCTTCGCGGAGGGACCCTACGCGCAAGTCAGGCTCATGGTCTGGAGGTCTCTCCGCATAACCGTAATCGATAAGAATGGTCTTGCAGCCAGCATTATAACCCGCATCGATGTCGCGCCATCGGTCGCCAACCATGAAACTCGCCGCCAAATCGATGTTGTGTTTTCGGGCGGCTTCAATGATCATTCCGGGCATCGGCTTGCGACAGTCACACTTGTCCTGGTCCGTGTGGCAACAGACAAGAATATCGTCGAGAGGAAGATGTGCGCGCAAATCCTCATGCATTGCGTCGAGGGTTTGAACGGAGAGTTTTCCGCGCCCGACATCCGGCTGGTTGGTGACCAGCAGCAATTTAAAGCCATTTGCTTTTAGTTCGCGCAAAGCTTCCGGAACACCGGGAAGTATTTGCAACTCTTGCGGGGTGGGCGGAGGAAATGGCTTGCCATCGCGAACAAAAGCCCGGTTGATAACGCCGTCGCGGTCAAGAAACACGGCGCGCCGACTGGCACCCACCCCCATCGACTCCCATTTCGTCGCTTGCATCTTGACCGCCGGATGCGAAACCAGAAGATGCCAGATAACCGCCTGGAAGGCTTCCGCGTGGGGAGTGGTGTGTAAAGGATTGACCGTTGGAATCAGCACGCACGCGTCGGCAACCGTGGCCGTATAACCACCGTCGCGGCCAACCACACCGATAATTTTTGCGCCTACCGACTTCGCAAATTTCAGAGCGGCAACCAGATTCGGACTTATATTCTGCGCAAGATCTCCGCCCCCAACCGACAGGATCAGCAGCAAATCCTCGGACCGCAGCCGGCTGATTCGCAACCAGCTATCGAAGATCGAACTCCAGCCTTCATCATTGGCACGGGCCGTAAGTTCGGATACATTGTCAGTGGGCGCATACGCCTCGATGCCTGCAATCTTGCGGAAGTCATTGACCGCATGCGATGCATTGGCCGCACTTCCGCCCACGCCGAGAACAAAGAGACGTCCACCCCCGGCCCGGGCACCGGCGAGAAGGGCCGCGGCCTTTTCGATGCTCGCCACATCCAGGTTGGCGATGATCTGGGCTGCCTCGGCGAGAAACTCCTCGGCAAAAGTGCGGCTGCTCATTTCCGCGCATCTCCTCGTCGGCTCAAGAAATTCGTCATCTCATTCAATCCGGTTGGGGAACCAATTTCGTAAAACCGTTCGTGCACCTCCAGCGCGGCCAATTCGCCGGCCTCGAGAAGTTCCGCGTAAACGTCCGCCAGGTCGGGGGCGTGGGTTCGGGCAAAGGCTTGGGCATGGAAAACGCCCAGCCCGTAATCGATATGGCGCATGCGCGAATTGCGGTTCTTCTTGCTGTAGGCGAGAATGCGGCCTTCTTCAAACTCCAGGTTACTGGCGTCCCATAGTCCGTTGTTGCGGAATACCGTCATCAGTCCCAACTTGGTCGACCGAACAAACTCCTGTTCAACAACCGCATAGTCGCAGGCCAGATAGGAATCGCCATACATCACAAAAAAACTCTCGTCCAGAGTAGGAAGTGCGGTCCTGATAGCTCCAGCCGTCCCCAGCGGCACGGCTCCGTCGTAGGCGTACGTGACCTCCACTCCGAACGCGCCGCCACCTCCGACGGTTCGCTCGATCTGCTCACCCAGATGGCCGACGCACAGTATGACACGCTGGATGCCGTTTCTTTCGAGCAGCCGCAACTGGTGCGCCACAAAGGGTTCGCCATCGATCGGGATCAACGACTTCGGGATTTTTTCCGTCAGCGGTCCCAGACGCGTTGCCAAACCGCCGGCAAGTATGGCCACAGGTAGCATGGGTCTCTAGGAATGCGCCAGGACAGAAGTCCCGCTAAAGTCGAATTGCAACCGAACTTCGCGCAGGCCGGCGCCTCGCATGGCAGAACGGAGACGCGTTTTATCCTCGGTGTAGAGCAGCAGAAATCCACCGCCGCCTGCGCCAATCAGTTTTCCACCAAGCGCTCCGTGGGAGCGCGCACGTTCATACATTTCGTCGATGAAACTGCTGCTCATCCCGGGAGAGCGTTTCTTCTTGTGTTCCCAATGAACGTGCATCAGATCGGCAAACCTGCGCAGATCCGCAGCCAGCAGCGCGTCGCGGCTTTCATGGCCCAGTTGCTTGGTAAAATGCAGGTTCTCCAGCATATCGCTGGCGTTGTCGCGCGTGCGGGTGTCCTGATCGCGCAAAACTTCAGCCGCCGAGCGCGATGCTCCAGTGAAGAACAGCAGCAGGCTGTCTTCGAGATTCGCCAACGTTTCCGAGGCAATTTTCAACGGTTCCGCAATTACCTGATCGTCCGGTAAGAATTCGAAACTGCTGATGCCCCCAAACGCCGCGATGTACTGATCCTGCTTGCCCACGGGCTCTTTCAGCAAATCGATTTCGATGTGGCAGGCCTGTTCGGCCAATTCTTGAGGAGGCACAAAATTCCGTCTCATGGTATGCAGCGCCCGCAGCAAAGCCGTCGTAAAACTTCCCGAGGACCCGAGGCCCGTACCGGCCGGGATATCCGACAAGCTGACGATTTCAAGATACGGCCCCATAACTCCCGTCAGCCGAAGCGCCTCCCGGATGATCGGATGCTGAATCTCCTCCCACCGTTCCACATCTTCCAGCTTGGAGTACTTCAAAATAATCCGCGGACGAAAGGCCTCGTTGATGGTGATATACACATAACGATTGATGGCGGCGGAGATCACGAAACCGCCATGCTTTCGATAGTATGAGGGAAGGTCGGTACCGCCTCCTCCGAGTGAAATTCGCAACGGACTTCGAGTAATGATCAAACCAGATTCTTCCCCAGAGGCCGGGTAAGTATAGCGTATCTAACCCAGTGCCTTCTCGGCGGCAGCGTCCGTGCTCACGAACTTGATCGTGGCCAAAACCGCTTGCTGAATGGTCAAGCGCGGCCGCCAACCCAAGGCGCGAATCCTCGAACAGTCGAGCAAAATAAACGGACTGTCCCCGATCCAGCCCCGTTCGCCCCCCGAATAACTCAGCCGCGGGTGCAAGCCAAGATGCTCGCAAATCCAGCCGATTGAATCTTTGACCTCGCAGTATTCGTCAGTCCCCAGATTGAAGGTGTTCACCTTGCCGCCCACGTGGTCGAGAGCGATGAGAATAGCGTCAATGCAGTCCTGCACGTACAAATAGGATTTTTTCTGATGGCCATCGCCGAGAATGTGGAGATGTTCAGGATGCTCGGCGAGTTGCTGGTAAAAGTCGAACACGTGGCCGTGCGTGTAACGTTCTCCCAGGATCGATACGAACCTGAAAATGTAGCTCTGCATTCCGAAGCCTTCGCAGTAGGCTTGAATCAGGGCTTCCGCCGCCAGTTTGGAGGCTCCGTACAGCGAAGTCTGAACCGGAAACGGACACGTTTCCGGGGTCGGAAAAATCTCGGGCTCTCCGTACACCGCTCCAGTCGATGAAAACACAATCCGCTTGCAAGCTTGTTCGCGCATGGCCTCCAGAACGTTCCAGGTTGCGATCGTATTCTGATCCAGATCCTTCCGCGGATTTTCCGTGCCGAAGCGAACGTCGGCGTTCGCCGCAAAGTGGACCACGAGTTCCGTACCCTTCATCGCTCGCGCCAAACTGTCCCGGTCCAGCAAGTCTGCCTCATGCAGCGTGAATTGAGAATGGCTCATCGCACTTTCCAGAAACC
>Ga0307474_10003468_pt1 | contig 11352 bp, 13 predicted proteins | sample atmos_gasesECM1C_2_FD_203312 | JGI IMG/M metagenome (GOLD analysis project Ga0307474, IMG submission 203312) | Hardwood forest soil microbial communities from Morgan-Monroe State Forest, Indiana, United States - atmos_gasesECM1C_05 | ecosystem: Environmental > Terrestrial > Soil > Temperate... | reverse complement strand
AGCTGAGCGATACCTGCTTGACTTTGGCCTGACCGTTGTCGCGAAAAGCGAAGGCGAGCTGTTCATGCGAGGAACAGGGTCGCAACCCTACATCTATCGCATCTCGATCGGTCCGGAAGCTCGATTCCTCGGGCTTGGATTGTCGGTTCCGACGAAGGAGGACCTCCAAAAGCTGTCGAAGGCCTCCGGTCGTCCAGTTGTCCCGGCGAATACTCCGGGTGGAGGCTCCGTCGTCCATCTGCGCGATCCCGAAGGCGTGGCCGTCGACGTCTTGCATGGCTTAGTGCCGAACAAGCCGCTGCCGGTTCGCTCTGCAATCCCCCATAACGCGCCGAACCAAATCGTTCGAGTGAACGACACCCAGCGCCCGGCGCTGGAGCCGCCCCAGGTCACCAAACTCGGACATCTCGTGCTCGAGGCGCCCGACTTCGACGTGAGCGTGCGCTGGTACATAGACATGCTGGGGTTCATTCCCTCCGACGTGATGTGCCTGCCCGACGGTGCGCTGGTCGGCTCCTTCATGCGTCTTGATCGCGGCGACGAGCCGACGGACCATCATACCTTGTTCGTGACGATGGGGCTGGAATCCAAAGTTGATCACGTCGCCTTCGAAGTGGTCGATCTCGACGCCGTGGAAATGGGACAACAAGTCCTGCTTGCCAACCGTTACCGCCATTCATGGGGCGTCGGCCGTCATCTCCTCGGTAGCCAGATATTCGATTATTGGCGCGACCCGTGGGGCCAAAAGCACGAGCATTATGCAGACGGTGACCTGTTCGACTCCTCGCAAGAGCCTGGTTACCATCTGTTGGATCGGCAAGGTCTTTATCAATGGGGTCCCGATTTGCCGGATGATTTCATCGACGCGCGGCTGACGCTGCGGCGACTCTGGATAATCTGCAAGACTGCCGTGAGAGATAAAGCGCGGCTGAAAAAAATGCTGGCGCTCAAGAGCAGCCTATCGAAACCAGGGCGCGCCTGGCAGGGCTGACCAAGGACGAGGCGACAGGCGGTCTGCCTTTGTGGGTGAGTCCGAGTTCGTTCAAACCAGCGACAGGCGATTCTCATGGGACGTTTCCCTATACATACGCTCGATGCCCCACGCCCCCGCCGCCCGCCGGCAATCGCCGCGGCGGCAGCTTTGCTGGGCTTGGCCGCGTCCGGCTGCGCCAGAAGCTCGGACCGACTGGCGTGATATTTCCGAGTATCGGAAGAATCAAATTGTGAGCAGTCGGGGCGAAGGTACTCGTCGACGATGAATTTTTCCGTTCGGCCACACTTTTCGCATCTGAACGTCATAAAACCTTGCTTCCCTTCCTGGGCCTCTCGCGCTGCGTTCCTCGGTTCACTTTGTAACACGGCCAGGGGAATTTAAGTCGGAACGCTGATAGTCGTTACACGTTGACCTCCTCACATAAAGTGAAGGAGTGAGCGATGGATCGAGAACACGTGAAAGGATACGCCGATAAGGCCAAGGGCGCCATTAAAGAGGCTGCCGGCAAGGTCAGCGGCGACAAGGAAATGCAGCGCGAAGGCAAGGCCGACAAGGCCAAGGGTGATGTACACAAGGCCGCGGGCGATGTGAAGGATGCCGCCCGCAACGTAGCCAACAGCGTGAAGAAGTAGAGAAACGCAAGAGCGAAACGTAGACTGGCCGCCCGATGGGGCGGTCTTTTTTTTGGCTGTTGGGCGCACCAAGAACATCGCCCCTGACGCATGACCAAACGGGGTTAGCGGAACCCTGCGAACAAGTAGATCTTACGCTGAGAATTCGGTCATTCTAAGCACAACCTATGATTCATTTTGTGACGCCTGAGAATAGTAGACACGCTGGTCAGATGTCTCTGACGTAGGCGACTTCAGTCGCAAGTTCGTGTTGTTGTTGAGAGTGTTTAACGTGCGGTCCAGATAGAGAATGAGCCGTTTCATGAGGCCTTCTTCTTTCTCTCCGGGGTGGCAACCTTGGCATTGCGAGATTTCGCGGCAGTCTGGCGCTTGGGAACTCCGCCCAGATGCGGCGACTGCGTGCACAGCAGCAATTGTCGGGCATAAGTCCTGGCAGCTTCGAAGACGCCGGCTTCGGTCACGAACAGGACCATGTAGATCGCGTGAAGCACTGCGATCACGACGACAGCGAGCGGCTTCGCCTCGAAAGTGTTCGAAAGATCGACGGGCCAGCGGTGCCAGAAGATCGCGAGGCAGGTCGCAACGATCACCGCATTCAGAAGGAATCCCGGCAGTTTCAGACCGAGAAGATTGCGTCGGAATCCGTAGCTGATGTTCTCGCTGTTCAGGATGTCGAACTTCTTCCGCGTCGCGGGTGTTCTCGCGCAACCAGGTCGCGCCGCGGGCGTAGTAGTTTCATTATTGATCACGCTGCGTCATTCTCGGGCGAGATCGTTGGACTTGCCGGCGACGGCACGTTGGCCAATTCGAACGCTATAGATTTGCGGGATGTAGCGTTTTCCTCGGCAACCGAAAGCTTTTCAGGCAATACCACGGGCGGCATACTCACGGTTAGGGATAGCCAGGGGGACACCGCGCATATTCTGTTGGGCGGCAACTACACGAACTCAGCCTTCAATCTGGTCAGTGATGGCAAGGGCGGAACGCTGGTGGTCGATCCGCCAGTTGCACAAAGCTCAAGCAGTAACTGCAACTGGGGCGCAAAGCTCGACAGCCAGATTGCCCAAATGGTCCAGGCCATGGCGACTTCCTCGACCAGTCAAGGTGGATTTGATCCCATGGTTGTTATGCAACCGCTAAACGATTCGAGCCTGCATGCAACAATTGGGAGTGCCTTGCACGTTTAAGCGAACGCAGGTTGAGCATGCAGGCGGATTTGGCCGCTGGGGGATAGCTTCGCAAAGAGGCCTACTGAAGTCCGGCTATCCACCCGAGCAGGAGCGATCCCGCGCGCCGCGTGATCTGGACCAATATGAGCACACGGTCCCGACTTGTTCGGCAGGCGGCACCGATCTTGGTGATTGGCTCGTGCGCAATGGTCTCGCGCTTGATTGGCATCAGTACTCAAGGAGCCACTACAGTGCTGCGGAACGCAGAGCCAAGCATGAAGGGCGGCGATTGCGGAAAGGCAGTTAGGACCTGCATCCGTGCGAACGAAAGTCCAGTTAATTGCTCAAATGATGCGGATGCGCATCCTTAAAATCCGCGAGTCGAAGCTCCAGAAATTTATCGACGATATAATTTCCTCCGACACCGCTACGCCTGCTGAGCAGCCCTCGCGCGAGTGATTGAAGCAGAATATCGACATTCACCGCATAAGAGCTACGGTAGAATCGAAGTAGCTGCTGCACGTATTTCAGCCACAGTATTCCGGCACACGAGGCTCGGGTTAGCTCAGACGGAATATTCCGATGTCGCTACCAAACCCCGGAGCATCCGAGCCATTGCGCGCCGCACAATATGTGCGAATGTCCACCGACCGTCAGAAATATTCGACGCAAAACCAGATGGCTGCAATCGCCGAGTACGCGGCCAGAAAAAACATGACAATCGTGCGGACTTATGCGGACGAGGGTCGCAGCGGTCTCCTGCTTGACCGGCGGCTTGCCCTGAAAGAACTGATAAGCGACGTCTTGCTCGGGCATGCCGATTTCGAGACGGTCCTCGTCTATGACGTCAGCCGCTGGGGACGGTTCCAGGATAGCGATGAAAGCGCGCATTACAAATTTATCTGCAAGGAGGCCGGCGTTAAAGTCGAATATTGCGCCGAAGAATTTTTGAACGACGGAAGCCTGATATCGAATGTAATGAAGAGCCTGAAGAGAGCAATGGCCGGCGAGTATAGCCGCGAGCTTTCCAACAAGGTGTTTGCGGCGCAGTGCCGGCTCATCACACTGGGCTTTAGACAGGGTGGCTCTCCACCTTATGGACTACGTCGTCTGTTGCTCGATCAAAATGGAAAATCCAAGGGGATATTAGAGTTTGGCCAACGGAAGCACCTTCAGTCCGACCGCGTCATCCTCAAACCAGGTCCCCAGCATGAGATAGAGATCGTTCGCGAAATCTTCCGACAATTTGTTTTCGAACAGAAATCGGAATCAAGGATCGCACGCGAGTTGAATCAGGAAGGAATCTTGAACAGCACCGGCCGGCCCTGGACACACCAAACCGTCAGGTTTGTCCTCAGCAACGAGAACTACATAGGTACCAATATCTACAATCGGGTAACGTGCCGTCTCGGCCAAAAGGCAAGAGGCAATTCACCCAATCTGTGGATCAGGGCCCCTGGCGTATTTGAGCCCATCATCGACCCGGAGATCTTTTCGACAGCGCAGAAGGTCCACAAGGTAAGCCGGATAATTCTGTCCGACCGTGAAATGCTGGCCCGACTTGCCTCCTTGCTACGCGAGAAAGGTCGTCTAAGCGCAACGCTCATCGATGAAGCGGAATTTCTTCCCGACAACGGGACTTACATCAGGCGCTTTGGCAGCCTCCGGCGCGCCTATAAACTGATCGAATATCGTCCTCGAACCAATTTCAGATATATCGACCGCGACGTTTTCATGGCGACGGAAATCAAGAAGGTCGCCAATGGCCTGACAGATTTGTTTCAAAAGGCCGGCGGTTCGGCCGTTTTCGATAGGACCTCGGAGACCATCACAATCGACGGCACGATCAGGGTTTGCATATACGTGGCCCGCAGCGCCCACATTCCCGGCGGCGGCATCATGTGGAGACTTCGACGCCGATTGAGCCTTCGGGGCGAATGGATCATCGCGCTCAGACCTGATTTCCATTATCGGAGCATCATGGGTTATCTCTTGATACCGGTAGCTGGCTTTCCCAAACTATACGCTGAATATTCGAACAGAAATCCGGCGCGTTTGGCTGCCTGTAGTTTCGGTAGCGTCGAGGCGATGTTTCCAAAAATCATGAGCCCTCCCGATCAACTGTATGTTCCACTTACGCCGCATAGCTCCACAAGGTTTGGGGCAGCAAAGCTTGATCCATTGCCTGGCAAACGACGCACTTCCTTGCGGCGACTTCGCAAGAACGAATGCTCACAGGTGCCGCAGGGCTGATTTTCAAACAGACTGGCGGCTCTATTGCTGTGCAAAATTCGATGCGCAAGGGTGAGCGGGTCTCGCGCGATGAGGTATGCCGACGCGCTCTACTCCGTCGATGAGACCGCCGCCTCCAAATCTCGCAGGACCGCTACGGTACGAGGTGGGGCGCCTGGGAAGTCCCATTCTTGCTTAGCTACAAGCAAGGTCTCTCTTATGACTCTCCTCTGCCGCTCTATCCGACTGCGAAGCTGCTCAACCGCATTGGTAAGCTGCACTACGATCTCGACGTGGCGTTCACTGTCGTGTTTGAGTGCTTCGATCTCCTGCTTCAGGCTAATTTCACTGGAATTGATGCCGAGCTCATAACCCTCGGCAGTAGCAGCGTGGGCGGTGGCCTCTAACTGGGCATAAAGTCTGTTTGCCCGCTCGGCTTCCATCTTCCAATCGATGACGCCCGCATCTGTTTTCTCAAATCGGTTGACGCATTCTGCCTGTGTGAGGGCGGTGCCGATCTCTGGATATGCGTCATCGGGACGCGCTCCCGCGAGTAAGCAGTCCAACATGTGGTGCCCCAGCTGTGACCGCAACAGATCGAGGATGTGCTGTTTATCGCTGGCCAGCATTAGCCCTTCCTCAAAGCGGCTAATAAGATCGTCGCGCGCTCGTTGGATTTGGTCGTCAGCCATCGTGTTCTTCCTTCTCACAGGGCCGCGCCACCGAAAAGCCGACGATCGCGACCGACTTTGCCAAAGGCGGCGACGAGTTCGACCATGTCCTATCGCCTACAAGCACATTTTGGAAAGGTAATTTTCACTCCGATGGCTTTTCCAGGCCTTCAGGCCAACGCTAGGGAAATTTGCTGAGGCAAAAATTTCCTTAGACAATGGCCGGAGCACTACAGACTGTCTCGCGTGTGCATCGGAGAGGGAAAACATCGGCGGCGTGTATTGCCGCTACACAAGTTCGGCTTACGCCAGGCAAGCGGAATATTTAGCTTGTTGCCTAGAAAAGGCGGTCTTTGCGGCGGAATCAAAAGGAACAGGTAACGCAAGTGCTACAGGCTTGATTTGCCTGAATGGTGTTGTGGCACTTGTTGCGTGGAAAGCAGATGCGCAAGAGCAAAGGCAAGCCGATCTCTAGCGATGAAGCGATGGCTTTGACGAAGGCGGTAGTCCGCGCCGCCGACCGGCTCGAAATTTCCCTAGCGACTCTTGCGGCGATCATCGGCTTATCCAAAGCGACGGTTTCGCGAATGCGGAGGGGTTCGTATGTGCTTAAGCCCGGGAGGGGCAAGGCCTTTGAACTGGCAGAACTCTTTCTTCGATTGTACGAGGCCCTCGATGCAATGGTTCTGAGCGATGAGAGGGCAGCGAGCGCTTGGTTGATGGCCGATAACTCAACTTTGCAAAGCCGTCCCATTGATTTAATTCAGCGCGCTAAAGGCCTGGCCGATGTCCTTGGCTACCTGCGCGCCCGACGATCGTAGGTGCAGGGTGTTGCGGATTCACAAGGCATGATCGTCGGGTTGATCAATGCCACAACCTCAGTCTCACAGGGGATACCATGAACCAAAGAGATTTCGACGACAGACCATACCCGCCTGATGATAGGGCAGGCGACGTGCTGCAGTACGTGACGGGGTGTCCCAGCGTATTCCAGCGGCTATCAAAAAGGAGGCCGTAGCCGCCATCGAATGCCCTCGCATGTGCCATCCCTGACGAGCGCCAAAGCAGCATCAGGCGGCCGCACCCCATGCGATCTTGCCCAGAATGGTCTCGACTACGCGCCCACCGGCCTCGGTCTGTGCCAGTGCCAGCGGCGGCTCGCCGTGAAGCTCCGCCAATGGCCGGCGAAGCCACGCATTTGCCTTAACGACATCTCCAAAGGTCTCTTCGGCGAGTGTCTGCACGCGCAGAAGTCGGACAGCCCGGTCAGATTCTTCGACGGTGAGCAATTGTTTTTTCTCGGCGCGATGACGGCGTGTGCGCTGGGGAATGACGAACTGCGCGATTTCTTGGTCGCTAAATCCGGCCTTCGACAGTCCTTGTAGTGCGGTCAAAGGAAGTCGTTTTCGAACCGCCAGCGCAAGTTCTGCCTGGGAACGAACGATGCCACCAAGGACCGAGCGTCCACCGAGCTTTCTCGCTACAATTTTGACTATCGACACAGGGGCCTCCTTGAGTCGCGGCAATATGCCGTAAAAGTAGCGGCAAACTGCCGGAGTGCACTGCCCGGAACCCGACCCCGTAGTGGGGGATGCGGCGCGGCGGGTTGCGTACGAGAACATATAGAGCACAATCTGCGTCATGCCGTAACAGCACTCAGGGAGTTCGACCGGCGTCTAACCAAACATCAGCTCCTGCTTGCGCATCGTACAGGCGTTTTCGACCCCTTCATTATCGCGCAGCCGTTTCCTTTGGCTTCCTGCGTCTGACTTCAGCGAAAAGGGCCGCTCCGCCGTCCTCCATGCAGTGAGCCGTCATGGCGCCTCGTTCCGTCGTCGAGAAATGCCGTTAGGGACACCTGCCGGCAGGAACAGGGAGCACCATTGATTTCTCAGGAAATGTATTATATTATTTATTTCCAAGGAAACGAGAGAATGCGCGTTCAGGCCAAACCCAACCACCGATCCGCGAACGAGGGCGCGGTCCTCACCAAGGCCACGATCCGGATCGCGGACAAGCTCGAGGTTTCGCAGAAAACCCTCGCCTCGATCATTGGCGTATCGGAAGCGGTGGTCTCCCGCATGCGGAACGGATCGTATGCGCTGGAGCGAAGCAGCGGCAAGCCCTTCGAACTCGCCGCCCTCTTTATTCGGCTCTATCGATCGCTCGATGCCATCGTCGGCGGTGACGAGGCCGTCGCGAGGGCATGGTTGAAGAACAAAAACACGGTCTTGCGCAGCCGTCCGATCGATCTGATCCAGAAGGTGCACGGGTTGATCGATGTCATCCAGTATCTGGACGCAAGGCGCGCTCCGGTCTAGCCTCACGAAATTGACCGGAAAGTGCTGGCGCGTCGTCGAAGCGCAGCATCGGGTTTCCACGACCAAAATCACCGACACCCTCGCCGAGCAGGAAATACTTGAGAACCTTCTCGAGGAAACCAAGCCGCCAGTCCCGGAAGACTGCGCGCATCTTCATTTCCTGCTGCTGACGCCATTCCGTTACAGCGCCAGAAACCCATACGGCTCGCGCTTCCGAAGGCCCAACGCCGAAAACGGTGTCTTCTATGCGGCCGAACATCCCGCGACCGCGATTGCCGAGACTGCGTTCCACCGGACGCTGTTCTTTGCGGAATCGCCTGCTACCCCCTGGCCGACCAACCCTGCCGAATACACGGCCTTTTCCTGTGCCTTCAAGTCGGAGCGCGTCACTGACATCACGCGCAAGCGCTATCTCGAAAACAAGGGTCTCTACCACCTGTCGGATTACTCAGCCTCGCAAGATTTTGCCGATGCGGCGCGCTCATTCGGCTTTGAAATCATCAAATACAGATCAGTGCGGGATCCCGAGGGGCGGCCCAATCTTGCGCTCCTGACCTGCAAGGTATTCACCAGGTCCAAGCCGCTCGATCTGATGTCCTGGAAACTTCACCTCGATTCGAAAGGCGCGCGTGCCTTTTGTGAATCTCCGCAAATCTCAATCCAATACGACCGCGCCGCCTTCGCCGCCGACCCGCGGCTGAAGAATTTTCGGTGGGAGCGCTAGGCCCCGTGAACCACGGTGTGGATGCCGTAAAAGACGCGGTTGCCGTTGGCAGCACTTGGCGGACCCGAAAGTGCGCGGCCGCAGATCTGCTTCTGGAGCTGAAGCAGGCAGGGTTTGAATGGGCAGCAGATCGCTCAGCGTTTGCTGTTCTTGCATCTAAAATTTCCTGTTCTTTTAATCAGTATAGGGAATGGTGGCTGGTGACGAGGGGGCAGCGAAAGCCAGCCTGAGAGCCAAGAATTCGTTCTTGCAGGGTCGTCCCATTAATTTAATTCAGCGCGCTCAAGGCCTGGCCGAAGTGGTTCGTTATCTGCAAACCCGTTTGTCAACCTAGGGCCCAGCCGATTTGGTCCCTAGGTTGATCCGAAATAGCGAAGTGCCGCTATGAGAATTGCGGCGGCTATGACGATCGCGATGGAGAAGATCATTCCCCTCGATCCCTTCCCCCAGCCACCAAAGTAAGCTGTGGTAAGAATCGCCAGGCCGGCAATCACGGAAGCGATTTTAGTAAGCACTGGAATCATTTCTCGTTGCCGTGGCCTTCGCTTTTTCCCATCTTGCCTCGATGTCATCCGCCAAACATTGAGCCGGATTGGCAGGCTGGGGGTCTTTGAGATTGGGATCGTAATACTGAATGAAATCGACATGTTCGTTCATGTTGGCCGGCCGATACTTTCCCGTCGCATCAAAAAGAACAACTGGGCCCGCCTCAAACCGGCGGTAAACGGATTTGTGCATGATCGCCTTGGTGTTCGGCAGCTTGCGCAGCCCGAACGCCAGCCAGCTATCTTTTTGCTCGTTGTGTTGCGGCCCGGCAGGGTCCGGATGGAGACGCAAGACCGTTCCGTCATGCTTCAGACCGTCGGGAATAATCGAAGCAGCCGCCAGCATCCAGGCCAAAGCGTCGTCAGACAGTCGGGAGTCGTTTTCCACGTAACCGCCGCCTATGTCAGCGTGAACACCCGGAAACCACACCTGCTCGAAATAGAGGTTGCCTGCCGCATCGCGTTTGTCCTGTTTCTCCGCCGTAGGCGCCCAGCCAACGCGGGCGAAGTCCTTGCGGTTTTCGTCAATCGAGATTGCATGTTTGGCGTAACCGACATTGACGTTAAGGGTCGTGTCATAGAACCGGTGTTTCAGTTCGGCGAAATGGAATGTCTTCAGCCAGTTCCGGACGTCATAGCCAGGAAGACGCCGAGGAGCCCATTTCAGATAGACCTTCAGTGCGATCAGGCCGGCGCCAACGACCATCAGCGGCGCGACCAAATCAAAGACAGGCCAGAACTTCAATTCGGCAAACAAGCCGCCCAAATAGGGAAAATTCGACGCATATGAAAGGAGCGATATAAAAAAGGATACAACGAAGGGTGATGCCAGGACGAGGGCTATCACCAGCTCTCTGAGCCCTTTGTGACCCAACGCAGCGACAGTATCGAACACGCCGATGAAATAGGGAAATACGCTGGCCCTTTCTTCCTCGCCGAGGCCGGAAGAGCATCCATGCTCCTCGCGAAAGTTCTTCGCAATGCCTTCGCGCGTATCCAGCAAGAAATCCTTGTAAGGACTCTCGCCGCGCTTATACGTGGAGCAAAATTGATAGACATCCTTCACGGCGTGCGCGGCGAGCGCGCGTGAGCCCTTCACGTCCATCGGCAAAAGACCAGCGTCCGGAAGATGCCGCGGGATGCCACAGAGGGACATCACGCCCGCCAGCGAGCGAACGGTGTAGGCTCCCCGGCTGAAACCAATCAAGAAGACCCGATCGCCATCGCGATAAAGGCGGATCAGGGCGGCGTAGCAATCGATGATGTTTGCGGTGATGCCAAGGCCGGTTGCCATGCTGGCAAGATTGTAAATCTTGCGTGCCCATTGGATTTTGATCCTCGAGCCATCAGCTGGCGAGCCCAGTCCTGGATCATAGAACGAAACCTGCTCCGAGGGATCGATGGTCGTATCCGGCCCGACGCGGCAGGCCCGATAGAGCTTGTAAACATTGGTTCGTACTTCATCGAAGGTGATTCCTCCGGCTTGGCCCGTTCCATCAGAGAAGACAATGATGTTCTTTGACATGCTGGATCGCCCGCTTTGGCTAGCCGATAGATTAATAAGACATTGCCAATGAAATGACATCGAGCCCCTGCGCACACTGGCCGGCATGAGTGTGTGGAGGAAATCGACACTTACTTTAAGGACGTCCCGTTCCCTGGACGCAGGCAGCTGAACGTTTCAATCTCCTTGCAGCTCTCATCGAGAAGTTTGAGACGGTTCACTTTTCGACGCCCAGCGGCGCCCAGTGACCGCTGCTGCACCGCCGCAAACACTACTATCCGTCCGCCCCCGCAAATTCTTTGCACGATCGCGAGATGCAAGGTGCAATTTTGCTTGATCTCGTGTTCTGGTTGTTAAAAAATCTAGCCGTGGGAAATGGTGAGCGCAAGCTGACCATCGGGGGTTTCCAATGTTTCGCTATCTCGTGCTTGGTGTTGTAGTCGCTGCCCTGCCGGGGTGTATGGAAACGGCGGGTCCCTCCTTCAACGGTCCTTCAGGAACTCCCGTCAACACCGCAAAATGCAGCTACTCGTCGGCTGGCTGTCTCAAGCAGGCGTCGG
>Ga0307474_10003467_pt1 | contig 11355 bp, 8 predicted proteins | sample atmos_gasesECM1C_2_FD_203312 | JGI IMG/M metagenome (GOLD analysis project Ga0307474, IMG submission 203312) | Hardwood forest soil microbial communities from Morgan-Monroe State Forest, Indiana, United States - atmos_gasesECM1C_05 | ecosystem: Environmental > Terrestrial > Soil > Temperate... | reverse complement strand
GCACCCTACACCGACATTACCGGGGGACTGCTGCAGGCGATCGAGTTCTTGAACGAGAAGCACACCGCGCGCAGGGAGATCCTGATCTTCTCCGACATGAAAGAGGATCTTGCCAAAGGCTACGTTCGCGATATCCCGCTCGACTTCACGGGCTTCGACGTCGTCGCGCTCAATGTGACCAAGCTCCGCTCCGACAACTTCGACCCGCGTCAGTACCTCGCTCGGCTGGACGAGTGGCGCGCGAGGGTGGAGAAGGGTGGCGGCCACTGGCGCGTCATCAACGACCTCGATCGGTTGGACGGATTGCTCTAACGCGGCGGTTCAAATTCGTGCGAACCTCCACAGATGTTAGAACGCCGAGCACTGCCCCTGTTTCTGTTTAGCCGAATTGCCCTTTCCGGAAATTGCAGTATTATTCTCGCACTGTAAGTTGTGCTCAACGAAGTTGTCGAATACTTGCGTGGGTGCCGTATTGTTGTGGTCTTGAAGATTGCCGACCACAATGTCATTGAAGATTGCGGTCGAGCCCGTGTTGTTTTGGACTTCCAGATTCCCGCCGACGATGTTACCGATACACGATGAGGAGGATGAGCCGATCTCAACGGCAGTCCCATTGTTTTGGAATTGCAAGTTACCCTGCACCGTCGTGTCGCATATCTGGTTCTCGACCGAGCCGCCCGGTAGGTTTTGAATTTGAAGATCGTTCGTGATGATCGCGCCGGGGCCGATTGTGAACTGGCCGTCTCCGTTGACCTGCACATTGCCGACAATGATAGATCCTACTATCCTCAACTGCCCACCGTTCTGCTGTACGTTCCCCACCACCGTGGCATTAACGATGCAAACCAGCCCGCTGTAGACGGTCACGTTGCCATGGAATGTACCGTTATAGGTCGTGTCGCACTGATAGGCTTGTCCGGACCGCACCGCCAGCGCCTGATTGTAGTTGTCCTTACTGGTATTCAGCTGGCTACCCGCGGAGTCATTGAAGATCCACGCGGAGGAGCTCGCATCTGCGACCTCCGTACCAGACCAATACGACCGCCCCACGTTGCGGAACAGTGCATAGCGGGTGTTGTGCACTTTTTGAATAGGCTGGCCTGCTACCTGGCCCAGCTGCCCATAAAATAGCTCCGCCAGTTCACTTGATGTCACCGGAGGATCGTGCGCCCCACCGTTCGGATAGCCGAGGCTGGAATTGTTATCCACCGTGGTTGGCAGTCGCCAGTTGCTGTAACCCTGGTAGTCCGTGACATTGAGATAATTCACCCAGGCCTGCGCGCCGAACCATGTCAAATAGCCATCGATCGCGCCGTTGTGGTAAAAATCATTCAAAGTCAACGTGTGCCGGCCTGATTTGGCGGGGGTGTCGAGGCTATTCGGAGTGTCATGGATAACGCCGCGGGAGGTACTGACGATTGTCTGCACGAACTCGCTCGGGTTGCCGCTCTCCGCAGCTTGCGTGGCAAAAAAATTAGCATCCCGTAACCAGCTCAGCTTGTCGGTCGGATCGTTCACTAACGCTCCGCCATTGACCGGGACTAACTGCGCGTTAGCCGCCATCGGGCTCGAAAGAAACGCCAGTACAGTTAGCCATTTTGAGAATGTGTTCATTCTTGTCCCCTTGAACGATTCCCTCTTGGACATGCCAATTCCGCCAGGCTTCATCGTGCAACCAAGACCAATACTTGTCGATACCCGCATTCTTACAGTGTAGGAACATTGTAATCTGGTTTGACATATCACTGTCGGAGTTGGGTGGCACGGCGAGAACCCACAGGCGATCGCTGCGCATCACTCATCCTCGTCCTCCTCAGCCTCCGCCGAGAAATCGAGGGAGCGCATCACGGCCGTGGGCGAACTGTCCGCCTCGTGCGGGCGCGGTTTAGCGACCCTCGACGACGCGGAGCTCTGTGCCGGCTGAGGGCGTGCTGCGGGCGAGAGCTCTTCCTCCAGGGGGCGCACCATCGCGGTGTCCGAGGAGGACTCTGCGGGCCGGAAGGGTTCCTGACTGCGAAGCCTCTGCAAGGCAAGCTCCGCCTCGATCGGCTCGCTGAAATAGTACCCTTGGCCGTACTCACAGCCCATCTCCCGAAGCGCGGTGGCGGCCGCCTCGGTCTCGATGATCTCGGCGATCGCCGTGAGATTCAAACTGCCCGCCATCTGGACCATAGCCGCCATCATCCCCGTATTGGCCTTGTCGGCGGTGGTGCGGTTCACGAAGGGCCGTTCGATCTTCACGAAATCGAAGGGAAACAACTGCAGATAGCTCAAGGATGAGTAGCCCGTTCCGAAGTCATCGAGCATCAGCTGGATGCCCATGGCGTGCATTTTCTCGAGGCTTTCGCGAGCTGCGCCGACGTTGCCGATCAGCGCGGCCTCGGTGACCTCGAATTTCAGTACCGATGGCGGCAGCTGATGCTCGCGCAGCTGCGAGGCGATGAAGTCGCTCAAGGCCGGATCACGCGCCGCCGTCGGCGACAGATTGACGCTGATGAAGAAGTTGTCGTTGGCCGGCAGCCGGTGCAGCCATTCTTTCGCGAGCCTCACCACCCTGACGATGGTCCAACGGGTGATCGGCATCATGAGGCCGGCTTGCTCCGCCGTGCGCAGAAAGCTTTCCGGCGCAAGCACGCCCTCCACCGGATGGTGCCAGCGCAATAGCGCCTCGGCACCCACCATCCTGTGGGTTCGCAAATCGACGATCGGCTGGTACAACAGCGCCAGCTCGTGCTTCTCCAGTGCGACGTGCAGATCCGCCTCCAGGCTCACGAGACTCGCCGCCTGTCCCGCCATATTGGGCGCATAGGCGACGATACCCGCGGTCTCGGGACGCTTCGCGACCGAGAGCGCAATGTCGGCCTCCCTCACGATGTCCTCCGCGCGCTGCTGGCCGGAGTCGACGATAGTGAGTCCGATATTGGCCGCGACGATGAGCCGGTGGCGGCGCAGTTCGATCGGCGTGCGCAATTCGGCTTTGAGCAGATCGGCCAGGTCCATGGCCGCCTCCGCGGAGGCGACCTCGAGCAGAAGCAAGGCGAACTGATCGCCGCTCCAGCGCGCCAGCACAACCTCGAACGCCGTTATGGATTTCTCGAAGCGGCGCGCAGCCTGGACCATCAACTCGTCGCCGGCCGTGTGACCCAGCATGTCGTTGATGAGCTTGAAGCGGGCGATGTCCACGATGAGCACGGCAATGCGCTGGCGCCGCTTCGTGCGCACATCGCGCAGCGCCCGGTCGAGCTGGTCCATGAAATAGCGCCGGTTCGGCAATCCGGTGAACGCATCGTGAAAGCGTGCGTGGTCGAAGGTCTCCTGCAGCTTCAGCCGCTGCTGCATCTCCGCGGCGAGTTGCTGGTGGATCGAGCGCAGGGTGCGCCGCGCGGTCTGCAGGGCGGCGCGCGAGCGCTGCAACGCGTGGGTTAGATCGTGAGTGCCGAAGGCGAAGAGCCATCCCAGAAACGCCAGCAGCCCGATTTCCGAGGCGAGCAACGTGGTCGGATACCAGCCGGCGTTGGGGCGGATCGCAACCTGCAGATAGCTCCCGGGAATGGCGGCGGGGACCGGCAGGCGGATGCGTGCGGAGGCTGCATCGGCGAGCAACTCGGTACTCGAGCCGACGAAGCTGCGCGATCGGGCGCTGCGCGGCTCGACCTGGGATAGCTCGAAGTCGTAACCCCGATCGATGAGCCGGCCGAGATGACCGTCGGCGACCAACTCATCCAGGTCTGCGAACGCCACGGCCCACCCGCGCGAGGGCGACACGGGCGAGCGTGCTGCCATGAGCCACTGGCTCCCCAAGCGGATAGGCCCGAGCATCGCTGCCTCGGGCACGGCGGTGCCGGACTCCGCCGACCGCCATTCGCTCGCGATCGCGGCGGCAATGGCCGCCTCTTTCGATGGCGCATGCAGAACCTTGTCTTCGGCAGTCATCCAAAACGTGCCGGGAGCGGGTGGTAATGATTCCATCGCCGTCCGAGTATCGGCGCTCGGCGAAGCTTGCGCCGCGGCCGCCGCTTGGCTCGCGGCACGAGCGGCTAAATTCTGCAGTTGCGGCTCGATCTTGGCGGCAAAGGATGCCGCGAGCCCGGCCGCCGTCTGGCGCGCGACGGCCCCGTGATGCTGCACGCTCAAGTAAATGAGGCGCGATCCCGCCAGAACCACGACGATGAGCACGGTCACCGTGGGCAACCAGCCGAGGCTGCGCGGGATCCATCTTTTCACGGCCTGCCGCTCGAGTGACCGACGTGAAAGATATAGTTGAGAGTCAACGTGGCATGCTTGATGCCGGACAGGTTCTGGTAGTCGGCAACCAAGGTCACCTCGCTGCGCAGGGGCGGCAGCAGCTTGGAGGCTCCCACATAGCCTTCGTGCAGCTGGCGCGATTGCGCCAAACCCGACTGGAAGTTCAAGATGATGGTTGGGGCGGCTTGGCCGAACGCGATTCCGGCAAACAGATTCACCGCGGCATTGTATTCGTCGATGCGCGCGGTCGCGAGGTGCGTTCCAAGATTGCCGCTCACCGAGGAGGAATATCCGGCCTGCGTCTGCAGGTGCGGATTCCACAGATAGGAGACGCCGACCTTGGGCAGATTTCCGCTCGTCCCTTCGACATCGATCTGCTTGTCCTCGATCTGCACCGACAAGCGATGGAAGTAGGTCCCGGCGACACCGGCCCCCTCGATCCGGTAATGAAAGGCGCGCTGGCCGTCGTCGCCGGCGCCTTCGTGCGCTTCGGCGTAGACGCTGTAGCGCTGGTTCTCCGGCCCGCGGGTCAAGGAGCCGTTCAAGGAGCCGAAGGTCCACCGCGCCACGCCCAGCACTTGATGCTCGGCGGCCACTCCGGCCAGCGAGTCGGCATCGAAATTGTGCAGCCAGCCGAGCGAACCGCCCCCGCCCCCGCTGGTGCCCGTGAGGGTCGCTCCGTCAGCGCTGACCGCGATGCGGTCGTCCGTCGCGTCGGCGCCGGGCGCCGGCCAAGGCGCGAGCGCACAGGCGGCGATGCCCGCCACGGCGAGCGCTCGCCACTTCATCGCAGCTGCCTCAGCGTGCCCGTGGTGATGGTCGAATTCGTGCCGTACGGATCCGAGCTGCTGCCTCTCGCGACCGGTAGAAATGCAACGGTGTAGATGCTTTCGTTTTCGCCGGCGATGGGTATCGCGGAACTCGTGGCCTCATAGATGCGCGGGCCGATCTCGATGTGCATCTTGCGTCGCGCCGTAAGCCCGGGGTCCCACAAGCGCTGGCCGGCCGCCGGCTGCGACAGCAGCTGCGCCGCATCGGTGCCGACTTCCACGCTGCCAAAAAGGCCCACCGCGAGCTTGTTGAATGCGAGCACGCGGCCGCGCGCGTCGACCACCAGAGCCGCATATTCGGACGCCTCGAGAGCGGCCCTCAGGCAGAAAACCTCGGTGGCGTCCTCGATGGTCATGAGCGCCATGCGGCGCCGGTTGTGCGCGACTTGCAGCACGCGCACCTTCGCCAGCCTCAGCTGGTCGGCGACGCGAATGACGGTTGTCGGGGTACCCTGTCCGGAGCCGACGATGAGCGCGTGGATCAGGTCGGGATAGGAGAAGCGCAGCGCATCGAATACCTTGCGCCCCTCCAGCGGCAGCTCTTCTCCCTCGAGATACTCCGCCGCGAAGTTGCTGGAGGCGATGACCTGCATGGTATCGGGATCGATCAACAGAGCGGGCAGAGGCAGACGCTCGATCAGGGTGACCCAGAGCTCCTGGCTGCGCTCTGCCTCGGCGCGCGACATGCGGCTGTGCGCCTGCAGCCTTTCGAAAATCGTGCCGATATATTCGGCAGCGACGGCGCAGGCGAATAGCGCGACCGTAAATACCTCGAGCATCACGACCAGATAACTCGACGGAGCATAGAATCCCGAAAAAGAGGGCTGTGGGGGGGCGGTACTCTGTGCGCCGAACAGCCAAGAGAGCCATTGGTCGCCGCCGAGCAGGCCGTTCGCATACCAGCGCAATTCGGGGGCTTGCGCGAGCGCCGCGAAGGCGACCACCAGGACGCTCACCGCTGCGATGAGGAAGGGCTGCCACCGAGAGAGGAATATCGCGCCGATGACCGGCAGTGCAAACACCGCCAAGAACATCGGATTCTGCAGCGCACCGACATGCTGCCAGATGAAGCCGATCAAAGCCACGCCGAGTACGTCCAATACAATGAACGCGCGGCCATGCCACCGTTGCGGCTGCGCCGGGGAAGCGAGCATGGCGATGGTGATGTAGATCCCGCCGAGCGCCAGCAGCCCCCAGCTCGCCGCCCCGATGTCGACCTCGAATCCGCTCGCAATCCACGGCAGGCCCGTCGCCACCACGATCGCGACGATGGTCAGCAGCCACATGTCGTCCAGCAGGTGTACCCGCGGATTCTGCGAGACCGGCCTCGGCATGACCTGGGTGCGATCGGTTCCCCGCGTCATTGAGGCGCCGCCAGCGGAGTGGATGGCGCAACCACGCCCGCACTGGTTCGGCTGACGGGGCTCGAGCCGAAGTTGTTGTTGTCCAGGAACGGCTGCGACTGCACCTTGGGTCCGCTCGGCGGTTGGAAATCCTCGACGTGGAGCGCATACGCATGCGCCCGCAGGACTTGATTGCGGCGCAGATTGGGCGAGTCGCCGATCACGTCGATACCGTTGAACTTGGGTTCGATGATCGTGTTGTCGACAGCCGTGCTGACGCTGCGCGGATTGCCGAGCACGAAGGCGAGGCCGTAGCCGCAGTTGTGCAGGCGGTTCGCCCGCACGAGCGTATCCGAGGAGCCGCGCACCATGATGCCGTACGCCGTCAGTCCCTCAAGCTCGTTCTCCTCGATGACCGCGCCGCGGGCGTTTTCGGCGACGATGCCCATCGATGCGCCGCCGCTGATGCGGTTCGCGCGGATCACCGCTCCGGCGCCGACCAGATGCACGGCCGCTTCATGGCTGTTGATGAAATCGTTGCGTTCGGCCAGCACCGGAACGTTGCCGGCGACGATCCCCGCGCCGTCCTCGGTGAATTTATTGTCGTGAATGCCGATGACATCGTCGTGCGAATCGGGGGCGCTGCGCACCGCCCAAAGGCCCGCGTCTTTATCCTCCGTGAATTCATTGCTGGCCACCGCCGAATTGCGACCCGAGCCCGCGAAGCGCACGCCGAGGCGGTTTTTATGGAAATGGTTGCGCTCGAGCAGAGTGTCGCTGCCATTCTCGGTCACTTCCACCCCGACGTCGCACGATTGGAGGGTGGAGGCCGAGAGGCGAAAGCGCACCGCCCGCACCAGGATGCCGGAGGCGGGGCAGTTGACGATGGTCAGGCCCTCGATCGATGTATTGGGACCCGAAATATCCAGCACCGGACCGGATTCGAGCGCGTGCGCATCGATCTGCGCTCCCGACAGCCCGAGAAGCCTCACGCCGTGTCCATTGACCAATGCGGGCAAGGCGGTTTCCAAGTCTATTTTCGGAACCTCGATGGAGATCGCGGTGGGATCGCTGGCGGCCGCCACAATGAACAACGCCTCCCGCAGGGTCCCGGGTCCCCGATCGCCGGCGTTCGTGACGTGCACGAGAACGGTTTTCTGCGCGGTTCGCTGGGAACGTGCGCGCTGCTTCTCGTACCAATGTCCCGCCGCCGCGATCAGTCCCAGCAAGATGAACACGCCAACGGCAACCATCGAGCGGCGCTTGACGGCCATTCAGTTCCTCCCAGATCTTTTTTCGAGCACGAACACCGCGTGCCAGGAATGTTTGACGGCACGGCGCCCGACCAGCGCATCGATAGGCAGCGAAAGTGCCGTCGCGCCCACCAACAGAGCGAGGGCTACAGGGCCGGGAAGCTTTCGCAGGTGCGGCAATAGCCGCCGTCGAAAAGGCGCCGGGTCGACGCCCGTGAGTGCCCGTAACTCGAGCCCGCATTCCCGGATCATGTCCAAGTAGGCGTCCCGCTGGCGAGCCTTGAACACCGTCGAATCGCAGCGATCCACCGGCGCGCTCGGTGCGGCTTCGAGCAGGACCATGTGTCCGCCCGGGGCGAGATGGTGCGTCATCGCCGCGAAAGCGGCGCGAAGCTCGGCCGGGTCGAGAATATGCTGCAGCACCGTCACGCCCAGCACCAGATCGAAGCTTCCATCGACGTCGAGCCTCGATAAGTCCTGAACCTGGAACCGGCACCGCTCGGCTACGCCGTCGGCGGCGGCGCGCCGCTCGGCCTCGCCGATCATGGTCTGGCTCAGGTCAACCCCCGTCACGCTGGCGCCGCGCGCCGCGAGCAGCCGGCTCCAGCGTCCCACCCCGCAGCCCACATCGAGCACGCGCGTGCCCGCGCTCACCCGCAACCATGGCTCGAGCGCCAGCCGCTGTCCGAGGTGAATCGCGCGATTGTAGAATTCGGGCATTCCGTAAGCGCACACCGCCGCCAATCCCTCACGTTCGCCCGCGAAGCGCCGCGCCCGGTCCTCCCAGTAGGGGCCGGGGCGATAGAACGGAGGCGCCGGAATGCCGCGCACCGTCATTCGATCATCCCCGCCTTATCCGACACGATGGTCGGATCCGCGGTGCTTTCGTAATGATCCTGATAAATGCGGCGCCGAAACAGCTTGAGCGCAAAGAAATTGCCGAAGCCGACCGTCATGGGCACGATGTGCGTGATGGCGTACAACAGGTACAGCGGGACGATGGGCGCCGTGTAGGACCGTTCGGCCCGCGGCACGCTGGTGAAGAGCGCGATCACTCCGAGCGCAAGATAGCTCATGACCGCGGCGGTGAAATATTCGGGATTGATGAGGCTTCCCTGCGGCACGATATCGTCCAAGAGGAGCGCGTCGAGGCCGCTTACAAGACTGAGGAGCAGGAGCAGCGCGCTCGCGACCTTGACCAGGTGCATCAACAGCGTCAACCCGCCGACATAAACGAGGTAGTGATAGGTGGCAAAGGGCGAGCGGCGGCTGATGCGAAGTATTTCGGAAAAGCGCTCGGTGTAAACCTTGATGAGCCCGTGATACCAGCCGACGCGCTGCGAGAACCAGCGCTGCAAGGTGCCCGGTCCTTCCGTGCTCACCACTAGGCGCCCGTCATAGTAGATGCGCTCGCCTTGGGCGAGCAGAATGACGGCGTTCTCGAAGTCCTCGGCATAGACGGACAGCGAATGCAATTCCAGCGCGCGGGCCAGTGAGCGGCGGCGGTAAAAGGATACACCCGAGGTGATGCTGAAATCCGCCAGACTCTCGCGCCCGACGCGAAACGCGAGCGCGTATTCGAAAGCCTGAAATCGCGCCAGAAAGCCGTCAGGCTCGATCATGATCCGCGGGCAGGCTGCGGCGGCGCCGGATTGCTGGAATTCACTGACGAACCGGTCGACGTCGATCGTGCTGCCCTCGTCGAGACCCCTGATGCGGATGTCCGGATCGATCACCATCACGGTCTCGATATGCGCGGGCAGACGCTCGAGCAGGCGGCGCAGCGCCGCGGGCTTGCGGCGGTTGACTCCATCGTCGAAGCATCGCCACCCCGCCTGGCGCAGCCGCAGTACCGTGTTGTCCGTCGAGCCGTCGCTGATCAGCCACACGCGGTCGCGGTAGGGCGCAAACGCCGCCACGAACTCTTCAAGCCGATCCTCGAGATTGAAAACCGACGCGATGATCGCAAACGGCATCGCGGGTACGACCAGTGCGGTGTCGACGGGAAGGATTGCTGCGAGGTCGATCGACAGGTTGCCGTTCTGGCTGCTGTCCGCGGGGCCGCCGGCGCTGGCCGTGTGGCGCCGCCGCATATAGAGGCGCAGCGCAAAATCGATCGCGTCCGTATACACGATGAGATTGGCAAAGGCGTAGACGAAGATCGAGAAGCCGATGGCCCGGGCGTTGGCGACGGACAGCGCAATCCATCCCGCCAGCAGACCGCACACGGCCAGGGGCGCGAGGACCGACCATCTGCGCTCGACCTTCACGCAGTTGCCTCGGCGACCGGCGCCGTTTCGGGCCGCAGCGCCGGCAGCCTGGCATAGAGCTCCGCACGCACCTCGTTCTCATCGGCGATATATTGACCGTGCTCCTCCATGACGCGCAGCGAGCTCAATATCCAGAGCAGCGAGCGCACGCGTGAGGGCAGATGCGCCGACATTTTCTCGAGCGGACCGAGCATTGCCTCGAAACCGCGCTCGATCCGCAGGATCGCAACGGTCACGCGGGGGTCCTTGGGCAGAATCTTCACCGGCTGGTCCCAGGAGACGTCCGTTCCGGCCACGCGCTGGCGAGCATAGTGCGTGTGCGGCAAGAGGGTCGGATCCGATGCAAGCGCCGCTCCGGAGAACGGGATGACGTACGGATACATTCCGATCTCGCACCCCTGACGCAGCCAGCGGTACGCTTCGCGCAGAGTTTGCGCGACATCCTCCACGGAGGAGTGCGGGGAGCTCAGGATCAGATCGAGAAACGGGGTCACGCCGAGCGCCAGAGCGGCGGAGAGCACCGGTTCGATGTGACGGTGTATCTGCGCCTTGTTGAACTCTCGGAGCACTTTTTGCGAGAAGCTCTCGATCCCAAAACCCAGCACGCGAAAGCCGGCGCGCCGCATGGCGCCCAGGCGTTCGGCGGACATGGAGTCGATTCGATTCGTGCTGATGAATTGCAGCTGCGGCGGCATCCGACCGCTCTGTTTCGCCGCGACGATTCCCTCGCAAAGCGGCAGGACGCGCCGGTCTTGGGTGAACGCGAAAATATCGTCCTGAAAGATGACGGTGCGAGTGTTCGGATGCGCGGCGACGATTCGCTCGATCATCGTCAGGCATTCCTCGGCCTCAAGGCGCGAGACCGAGGCGACGCTGCCCTGGGCCTGGTGCAGGAAATTGGTGGCGGAGCAAAAGGTGCATCCCATCGGGCAGTAGTTGAGCGTGATCAGCCGCACCGAACGGATTTCGGCGAGGTGCGCCTCGCGCGCCGCTTTGCTCGGCAGAGCACCGACGCGGTAAGCCGCTTCGAGACGCTCCCAGTAGGCCGAATAGGGCATCTTCTCGTAAGGAGTGCTGTAAATCGCATCGCGCAGCTCCTCTCGGTTCAGCGCGCGCTGCGGTATGCTGAGGAACCTGCCGTCCGCAGTCCGTTCCACCGTCCCGGGGATTCCGCCGAGCGGGCTCCCCGCGCGGATACGCGCCGCGACATCCACCAGCGGCCGTTCGCCTTCACCGACGACGACCAGGTCGAAGGGGCCGAGCGCGAACATGAGCTCGGGGCGGAACGTCGCCTCCATGCCGCCCGCGATGATCAGCGCCGCCGGTGCCGCGCGGCGCACGAGGTGCGCGAGTTCCAGATCGAACCGCAGGGTCATCCCGGTGGTCGACACGCCGACGATGTCCCATGCGCAGT
>Ga0307474_10003466_pt1 | contig 11357 bp, 8 predicted proteins | sample atmos_gasesECM1C_2_FD_203312 | JGI IMG/M metagenome (GOLD analysis project Ga0307474, IMG submission 203312) | Hardwood forest soil microbial communities from Morgan-Monroe State Forest, Indiana, United States - atmos_gasesECM1C_05 | ecosystem: Environmental > Terrestrial > Soil > Temperate... | reverse complement strand
TCAACTGACTCTCGTTGCGGCGTACCCTTCTTGAAGAGCTGCCGGACACGGCTGATGATCTCTGCAGCACGGGTGGCGTCTTTAATGGTTCTCGATGCCGCTTCGCGCGCTTCTTCCAACTCGGGTGGATTGCGCGTCAGCCATCGCAAGCACGTATTGGCATCGGTGACCGCGGCAGCAATCGGTTGATTTACCTCGTGCGCGAGAGAGGCGGTGAATTCTCCCATGCTGGTCATCCGGCTGACGCGTGCGAGATCCGAGGTCGCCTGACGCAAAGCGTCTTGGGCACGGTTGCGGGAATCCTCAACCCGTCGTTTTATTTCTATTAACGCAGCGATGAGTAAGGTCGCTAGCAGAAATACCGCAAATCGGAAAAAAACCGCCGGTTCGACGGCTGGCGGGATCGTCCTTTCCAGAAATAATGAACCGAAGGCCACGGCGGAGAGACCAATCGATACGAGCCCCGGCCCAAATCCTCCGAAGAGAGTGCTCACCGCGACAGCGAGAAGAAAGCTCGACGCAGGAGCATCAATAGGCCAGGCCACCGCTAGTGCGACGCCGCAAGAAATCACCGCGAGACCGTAACGTTGAAGTTTGGAGAGCGCTTTCATTCGCGACCAGTTCCGGAGCCCTGGCTACTCCTCGCCGATGATTGCTCGAGCTTCGCCGCCATTCTGACTAACTCAGCCAACGAGACAGCCTGCATCTTTCGCATCACTTGCCCACGTTGGATCTTCACGGTGACTTCACTGGTTCCGAGCTCAAAAGCTATTTGCTTATTGAGCATGCCCGAGACGACCAGGCCCATGACCTCGCGCTCGCGTGTCGTCAGCAACTCGTAGCGCTTTCGCAACTCGGTGATCTCACTCTGCTGTTGGCGCGTTATCCGGTCACGGTCCAATGCCTGGTGGATCGCATCCAGCAGGTCTTGGTCGCGGAAAGGCTTTGTAAGGAACTCCACCGCACCGGATTTCATAGCTTTTACTGACATCGGAATATCTCCATGACCAGTAATGAAAATGATGGGAATCAGCAAGCCCGCGTCCGCCAGCGCGCGCTGAAACTCCAGACCGTTCATTCCAGGAAGTCTCACGTCCAGGACAAGGCAGCTTGGCCCGTCTGTGTGTTGCCTGCGCAGAAACGCTTCCGAAGTAGCGAAAGTCTCGGAACGCAAGCCAACCGACTTCAGCATCCCTCGGATAGCAGCACGCACCAAGTCATCGTCATCGACGACGAAGACTACGGGAGGGGGGCCCTCGGATGTCATTCACCTGCCTCGGCTTCGATGGGCAGGGTGAGATGAAAGCTGGCTCCGCGAGGAGAGTTGGCGGCAGCCCACAAGCGTCCCCCGTGCGATTCAACGATAGAACGACTGATGCGAAGTCCCATGCCGGTCCCTTGGGGCTTGGTCGTAAAGAAGGCGTCGAAGATTTGATCCGCCTGCTGCGGCGGGAGCCCGACGCCGGTATCACTTACCGATATCATAAGATGGCCATCTTCGGCTTGCGAGGAGATGATGAGCTCGCGTGTACCATCTAGATCTTTCATCGCGTCGATGCTGTTGGTCATGAGATTCATCAGCACCTGTTGCAGTTGGACGCGATCGCCCATTACCTTGGGCAGATCTTTGGCCAGTTCCGTCTGAATTGAGACCTCGTATCGCGTTGCGTCGCTGCCTAGAAGGACGATCATCTCTCGGATGATTTCGTTCACATCAAGCAATGCCTGTTCAGGAGTACCTTTCCTGAAGAGCTGCCGGACCCGAGTCATGATTTCCGCCGCGCGCGTCGCGTCCTTAACGACTCTCGACGCAGCCTCGCGCGCTTCTTCCAGCTCGGGGTTGTCGCGCGAAAGCCACCTTACGCAAGTATTAGCGTCGGTCACCGCCGCGGCGATCGGTTGTTTCACTTCGTGCGCTAAAGAAGCAGTCAGCTCTCCCATCGTCGTGATGCGGTTGATGCGAGCGACATCCGTTTGCGCCTGATGCAAAGCTTCTTCGGCTTGTTTGCGTTCGGTGATGTCGGTGGAGCTACCAACGAATTGCACCAGATCCCCAGAAGCGTTCAGAACAGGATGTCCGACAGTGCGGAGGTACCTGACGGCGCCACCTGGAAAAAGAATTCGGTATTCAACTTCGTAATCTGATTTTTCGTTGATTGCTTGATCGATTGCTTGTTGTCGCCTGGTTCGATCATCTGGGTGAATACGCTCCAGCTGTTGTTCCCATGTAGGCATGCCCTCTTTCGGATCGAAGCCGTACACTCGATACCATTCTTCGGATAGATGCGATGCGCGTCTCTCTTCTACTTCCCAGACCCAACTTCCCGTATGTGTAAGTTTCTGCGCTTCGGCTAAATAGGCCTCGCTCTGCAACAGCTTCTCCTCAGACCGCCTGCGTTCCGTCACGTCCATCACGGTACCGACATACTCAACGAGGTCGCCGGATGGGTTGAAAACGGGGTGAGCTACCACGTGAATGTCTCTGATCTCGCCGCCGGGATGGACGATTCGGTAATCCGTCTCGTAGTCGAACTTGGCACGACCCGCTGCCGCCGATAGTTCCCTGATTTTGGCTTGATCATCCGGATGGACGCGCTGCAGGAATGTTTCAAATCGCGGCAATCCGTCGTGCGGATCAAAACCTAGCACGCGGTAGCATTCTGCGGACCAGTACCGCATCTCGCCGGTGGCGGAGACCCTTGCCCAACTGCCCGTATGGCTGAGCTTCTGCGCTTCCGCTAAGTATGCCTCACTCTCCCGAAGCGTCTTTTCCGCCTGCCTTGCTGCGGTGACGTCCATCACCGCTCCTACGAACTCCAAGGTACCCGATTCATCGCCTAAGGCATGAGCCACAACATGGACATATTTGATGGAACCATCCGGCATGAGCAGGCGATGTTCATGTTCAAAATTTTTTCCATCCTGCGTCGCGCGTTCAATTGTCTGTTTCACGAGCGCCACGTCTTCCGGATGAACCCGCAGGAGAATAAGTTCCATAGTCGGTGTCGCGGTTCGGTCGTATTGGAAGACTCGAAACGTTTCCTCTGACCAGATGAGTTCGCCAGTAGATGGTTTCCAACCGAAACTGCCCGTGTGGCTGAGCCTTTGTGCTTCCGCCAAGTACGCCTCGCTTCGCCGCTGCTGCAGTTCAAAGATCTGGACAGCAAATCGTCTATCCACCCAGGAGGTCAGCAGAGCCAGCCCGAGGACGAGAAAAGTGACGGCGACAATTCCGCCAATCCCGAGTGCGGAGATGCTTACGGCGTGAGACAGGTCGACCGGCATGTCGGAGGGCGTGAAACTCGCGGCAGCCATGCCGGTGTAATGCATGACAGGGATCGCAGCACCCATCACAACGGCTCCGGCTAACTTCTTCCGGCCGAGCCCCGTTTTCTCATCTCGGAAGTGAAAGGTAATCCATAGCGCGGCGAGAGAGATCAGCACCGCGAACGCGACGGACAGGACGACGAGCGAGGAATTGAAGTGGCACGTAGCCGGTAAGCGCATAGCGGCCATGCCGATGTAATGCATACCCGCAATACCCGCCCCCATCAAGACACTTCCGGCGACCGCTTGAAACACGCCCATTTTCTGTCGGCTTACCACGTACAGCGCAATGGCAGAAGCGAGAATGGCCGCAAACAGTGATAGCAGAACGGTTGGCCAGTGGTAAGCCACAGGAATTGGCAGGATGAACGCGAGCATCCCAATGTAGTGCATTGACCAAATGCCTGTTCCCAGCGCACAGGCACCGCCCAGCACCCAAAGCGCACGAGTCCAACCGCCTGCAGCGGTTACGCGACTTGCGAGATCAAGAGCAGCGTACGACGCAAACACGGCGATGAACACCGAGAGCGCCACGAGCGAGTAGCTATAGGAGCCAATCAAGTTCACGGCAGCCATTTGACCGGACCCGGGTGCCACGAGGAACAGCCACCTGCGCTTCAATCAAAAGAATTAACCTTCTTCCCAGCACTTGATCATCCGGGTGGACGCGTTGCAAGAAGCTAGCCCAGAGCGCAGAGCACCATAACTGTAGCTCGGTTTCAAAGCCATTACAATCAAGCGCCGAAGGACGTGAATGGCGGCAGGGTGGTTGTCTCTCTACACCCGGGCTCTGGCGCCCAACGCTAGATCCACTGTAATGGCATATGTGCAATACATCAGCCAAATCCCAGTAATGAATTGAAAGAGTCCTACGAGGTAGCCCCCAAGATTCCACGACAGTGAGCGCATAGGAATCTCGATCGCATAAATCAGCCGTCCGCATACCGACGCGCTATCCTCCTGCCGACACACGAGACTCCGTCGAGTTTTTACAGCCCAGCGCGAAACCCTTCCAAAGCCTCATTTCCCAGCGAGGCGAGGTTTGGAGATCTGCATGCAATCAGTCGAAATGACGTAGCCGCCAATGACTGACCGTTTGGAGTGACTCCGTTCCCCCAAGCTCCAGGGGTTCGAACAGCCAGTGGGGCTACGTCGGGAATTGCGGTGCTGTAGGGATCGGAGAACTAACCCGGAAGGGAAGGAACCAAAATGGCGAATCAAATGATGAGGAAGTGCGCGCACATACCGTGCCTGTGCGAAGTACCGGATGGAGAAGAGTACTGCGGAGAAGCCTGTCGTGACGCAGGAAGCGAGGATGTAGAGATCGCGTGTCAATGCAGCCATCCGGCCTGTCCGCTTATCTTTCGGCAGTTCGCGCCTCGAAGTGTTGTTGACCGGGTGAGCTAACGACAACTTGCGACGACCCGTACATCGCGAAGGAAATGCTGATGTGCACGAATGCAGGCCCGTTGAAGGAGATTCGATCGTGAAATTCATAAAACAGAGTTTGTCGCTTTTTCTCTCATGTTGCCTTGTATTGGTTACGGCACCGGGAGGGTTCGCCGCGCCTGTGGACCAATCCGCCACACAACCGCCGGTTCAAGCCGCGAAACAGACACCCGAACAGCTCCAGCAACTCGTCGCGCCGATCGCTTTGTATCCGGATGCACTAGTGGCGCAGATCCTTGCGGCGGCTACCTATCCCGATCAGGTTGTAGAAGCAGACCGGTGGCTCCAACAACATACGAATCTCAAGGGCGAGCAACTCGGAAAAGAAGTTGATAAGGAACCCTGGGATCCCAGCGTGAAGGCCCTCACCGAATTTCCTTCGGTGCTCGCCAACATGGACAAGAATCTTTCCTGGACCTCGTCGCTCGGTGATGCCTACGTTAACCAACAGCAGGACGTGATGACTGCTGTTCAAACAATGCGCGACCGTGCGGAGAAAGCCGGGAACTTAAAGAGCACATCGCAAGAAAAGGTGAGGAAACAGGGGCACGACATCGTGATCGAGCCTGCCGACCCTGAGGTTGTTTACGTGCCGGAATACGATCCGTGGCTCATCTACGGAGATCCCATCGGCGTCTGGCCGGGCTGGTATTGGTATCCGGGGCTCTATCTTACCGGGCCCGGATTCGGATGGGGCTTAGGCTTTGGAATTGGCTTCTTTGGTGGATTTGGCTGGGGTTGGGGGCACTGGGGATACGATTGGCATCACCACGGGATCGAATTCGACCACCACGCCTACGTTTCTCACAGCAGAATTTTCGTCAATCGCAGTCACTTCAATGCTGCCAGAGGCGGATTCAATCATAGCGGCGGATTTCATGGCGGAGGAGCGAGAGGTTTCTCATCCCATGCCCAAGCCGGCATTCACTCCGGAGCGTTCAGTGGCTTCAATCATGGGGGAGTGTCAAGAGGCTTCTCTTCTCGCGGGCAGTCGAGCTTCGGCGGGGGCTTTCATGGTGGCGGCTTCCACGGAGGTGGAGGAGGCGGTCGCCGGTAATTCGGATCAATTACTGCAAACGGACTGAGAATATAGGAGAAAAAGATGCGCACGAACAATATGCAACTTGAAGCATTTACAGTGAGGTTTGCTTGGGGGTTCGCATCCATCGTCGTTTTATTACTGGCAGTGGGTTTTCTTCTGTTGGTCATGGCCCTCGCTGGGTCGAGCTTTGCTCAGGAATCACAACCAAGAACTTTCTCATCTCCAGGCGAAGCTAGTGACGCTCTCTTTCAGGCTGCAAAAAAGCAGGATGAGCCGGCTTTGGAAGCCATGCTCGGAGCGGGCAAGGAAATCACTTCCTCGAGCGACGAAGAGGAAGACCAACTCGAACGCGAGCAGTTCAGCCAGAAATACGAGGAGATGCACCGTCTGGTCCAAGAACCCGACGGAAGCGTAGTTCTGTACATCGGCGCGGAAAATTGGCCCTTCCCTATCCCGCTGGTGTCGAAGAACGGCGTATGGTACTTCGATTCCGAGACCGGAAAGCAGGAAATCCTGTTCCGCAGAATTGGAGAGAACGAGGCTACCGCAATTGAAGTGGCCGAGGAATTCGCAATGGCGAGCAATGCGAGCGCCTTAAAGGCAGCAAGCAACGATCCGATCACCCGATTTGCCGAGAGCCTGCGTTCTGCCGCCGCAAATACGGACAATAAAGAGTCCGGCCCTTTTCACGGATACTACTTTCGAGTCGTGACACAGAATTCTGGGTCCGTGAGCGCCCACAGCACGACGAAAGGAACATTGACTTTGGTCGCGTATCCCGCGGAGTACCAGTCATCAGGAGTCAAGACTTTCGTAATCACCTGGAGGGGAGTCATCTTCGAAAAGGATCTTGGGCCCGGAACAGAGACTCTTGCTCCACAAATGAAAACTCGCACTGGCTCGAGTTGGCGCCTGGCGGTACCAAGCGCTGTCCCTCAATCCTGAGAGCAATTCTGGCTGGAGGCGGTGGAGGGCGTGATCTAGCGGAGGTGGACGACTGCTCGGATCTGCGGTGTCTGGCGGACAGTTGTGATGACCAAGCTACCATTCTTTCTGAGCGTGACGTTCCTTGCAGCTCTTGGCGGCGCACAGACTCTTTCCTTTCCGGAGCCATCGCAGGTAAGAGCCAGGCATCACGTCGTATCCCTTACGCTGCATGCGGTGAATGAAAACGGTCGGGACGCCTTTGCCTTCAACGGCGAGGCGGTCGCACCTGTTATCCGCGCTTCCCCCGGTGACACTCTCAAAATCAAGTACGTCAACGATCTTCCTTCCAAGTCTCTAGAGAAGTGTGCGATCAATCCCTGCATGGACATGACAAACTTGCATTTTCATGGGCTCACCGTGTCGCCCCATGCCCCGCAAGATGATGTGCTGACAATGTTGGCCATGCCTGGCCAGGTATTGCACTACTCGGTCCGCATTCTGCGCGATCATCCGCCGGGGTTGTTCTGGTACCACACTCATCCCCATGGCGAGAGTCACCGGCAAGTGTTGGACGGAATGTCAGGAGCCATTGTCGTTGAGGGAATGGAACGCTATGTCCCTGAAGTAGGACGGCTGCGCGAGCGGGTGATCGTTGTTCGCGGCCGCTCTATCGAGCACGACCCAAATGCCAGCGCGCTCGTACGCGATGTTGAAGTCCCAGCGCAGGGATGCGGAGGAGGAGCCGACTCCGTCGAGGAAATTTTTACCGTGAACGGAGTGCTTCGGCCGCGAATCGAGATCGCGCCTAAAGAGCGGCAGTTCTGGCGTATTGTCAACGCTTCGGCGGACCGGTATTTGGACCTGCAATTGGATGGGCAGACTTTTGAAATCGTAGCGCTTGACGGGATGCCGCTTGCCTACCGCGATCCTAAACATCCAACAAGGGTCATCGATCACCTGCTGGTCGCGCCTGCGGGCCGGCTTGAAGCAATCGTCACGGGCCCACCCCCTGGTGAACACAAATCTCTTCGTACGCTTTGCGTAGATACGGGCCCGGTTGGGGATCCCAATCCGGAGATGGTGCTGGCAGATATAGTATTACCCGGTGCTGACCAACCCAACAGAAACTCACCGCCCAGGCGAGCGCGTGCTGTCAATGAGCGTCCGCCGATTTACAAGCCAGTTGACGTTGAGCCGCTGAAGAAGACTGCACCGGACTTCATTGTCACCTTCACCCAAGACAAGAACGGCTTCTACATCAACGGCCGCAAATTTGCCGCCGATGCGAGTCCGATGACCAGTGCTCGTGTCGGTACCTATCAGCATTGGCGGATTGTCAACGAAACTGCCGAGCTGCATCCTTTCCACATTCACCAGGTTCACTTCTTGGCTTACGCACAAAATGGTGTGCCACTACCTGATCCTGTATGGCTGGATACGGTGAATGTTCCGTACGCCGGCTCCGTGGACGTTATTCTGGATTTCACCGACCCTGTCATCAAGGGAATGTCGGTATTTCATTGCCATCTGCTGAATCACGAGGACAAGGGAATGATGGCCAAGATCCTGTTTAAGTAGCGGAACGCAGGACTGGCAAGTTCGAGTGCACAAGGATTTTTTCCCGTGGATACGTTGGCGGTTGGATTGCACGAAGGAAAAGATGTTCCAGCGAAAGGCCTAAGACACGACGATTGGAAAGCCTGACAAACGAAACTATGTGTTTCTTTGCGGAGTAACTTGCGGAGTAACGTGGTGCAAATTCGGACAGGAGGACGCAGCTAGAGAGATCCTGAGGGCATCCGACTCCAAACGATCCAGACGTGACCTCACTGGCCTCGGCCCTTGCTTCGAGCACTTGCAGTTTCCGCCGAGATCACGCCGGAGTCGGTTCATCGCACAGGCGCTGGTAATATTCCCGTCCTCGCTGAAATCCCCGCGCAAACGGCTCTTCTACTGCGGCTCCGGGATATTGCTGTTGCAGTTCTTCCAGGTCGCTCGCCATCTCGGATACGATCTGGTCAAACTCTTTGCAGCGATTTCTGGCATGGAGAGCTGCTTCGAAACCCAAGAGGTAGAATTTCTCGCTGTTTCCAAACTGCTTCCCGGACTCAAGACACTGTTCCAGAGCTGCATTTACGTTCACCTTGTCTTCTTTTTTCATTGTGTTCTCCCCTTGCGCTCAACGTGTCTCGAAGGGCCGACGAAAATTGTGCTTTCACGAATACCGTTACTTCACGCCACGTCGTCGGCGGCGAAAGTTTCGATCTGATTTACTTCTTCGTTTGTGAGGCGGAGTTCGCCGGCGAGCATGACCCCCTCTGCTTGATGTGCATCGCGGGCGCCGACAATCGCTCCGGTCACCGCGGGATGGTACAGTGTCCACGCGATTGCGACTTCTCCGGCTGACCGGTTGCGGCGCTTGGCAATCTCCCGCAAACGCTCAACAAGCGCCAGATTGCGAGAGAGATTTGGTTCAGTAAAGTCGGGATGGTTGCTGCGCCAATCGTCCTTGGGCAGTTTGGCCGCGCGGTCGCGGGTCATGGCGCCGGTCAGCAGACCGGAAGCCATCGGGGAATACACGATGACGCCAATTCCTTCACTCAGGCAGTACGGCAGGATCTCGTGTTCGATCTCCCGGTGCACCAGCGAATACCGCGGCTGCAAAGAAGTCACCGGAGCGATAGCCTGGGCGCGTTGCAACTGCCGGACATTGAAGTTGGAGACTCCAATCCAGCGTACCTTGCCTTCGCGCTTCAGGTCGGCGAGCGTGGACCATCCTTCTTCCAGTGCTGCTGAATCGGGATCGGGAGGCCAGTGAATTTGGTAAAGATCCACGACATCGACGGCGAGGCGACGCAGGCTCGATTCGAGTTCGCGCCGGATGGACTCAGCGCTCAGCGTTATTCCTACATTGCCATGCGCGTCCCAGCTCAGGCCGCACTTGGTGAATACATAGGGCCGCGGACCGGGCCAGGTCTTCAGTGCGCGGCCGACGACTTCCTCAGAGTGGCCCAGGCCGTAGACGGCGGCCGTATCGATCCAGTTGACTCCGATTTCGAGCGAACGGTGAATCGCTGCGATGGAGTCATTGTCGTCCTGAGATCCCCATGCGAATTGCCATCCTGAGCCTCCGATGGCCCAGGCACCGTAACCCACAGGTGTGATATGCAAGTCCGAGGTACCGAGTTTACGCGTCTGCATTCCAATTTCCTTTCCAAAGTTTCGGCGACCGTTCATGGCCAAAAGCGGGTAACTTTTTGTCACAGTCCCGAAAGCTTGGCGGCCCGTTCCTGCGTTCGCACAGGCCGCTCCTGTTCCAGCGAAGTGCTAGCTCCCCTGTCGTTGCCTGGTGTGCGCAGGCACATGTTCCTGGCCTTCCGCGGCTGATTCAGCGATCCTTTGTTCGTAGCCGGTCTTGACCACCGCGCTGCCGCTGGGTTCGGATTCTTCGAACAATTTCTCAAGGAAATAACGATGCCCGAATTTGTTGAAGATCAGCTCGCTCTTACCCGGTGTGGAGTTGGCCTCTGCGTCGCGGACCTGGAAGAGAGTCGAACTAGAGCCGTCTGCGCTACTGATTTCCATCACCGTCAGGTCAGAGTTGTCCAGTACCTGGATGGTGTACTTACCGGGTGGAAGTTTGGTGTTTCCCACATGGAACTGAAATGGGATGTCGGCTTCGAGGCGACCGACAATCTGCGCCTGTGTTTTGGGTGGATATATCGCCAGGGCAAAAACCACGGCGATGAACAACGACAACAATTGGTATTTTCTTGTCTCCTGTACTCTCATAGTTCCTCCTTATTGTGAAATTTCTGAAATCAACCCTCCTCGGTTGAGTCGGGTAAGCCTTGTGTTAAGTTTTTGCTGAGTCTGGAGGAAACTTCCTGAAGTCGGTTTTGACCTGCTGCGCAGGTGCAGTTCCTAGCTCAACCAGGAAAAGCACAGAGCAAACTGCTGTACGGTGTACGGGCTTCATTTGAACCTCCTGTTCAGGTTCAAGAATGCATGTGGATGCCCAAACATCCTTCACACTCAGAAAAGCCCATTTGACGAGGTGCAACAGAGCGTTGCGAATTCTCCTGCTCAAGATCTGGCAGGGCAACCACAACTGGCGCTGTCGATTTGCTGACTCACTGTCCGTATGCGGACTTTGCGATGGTTTAGGCATTCTGTGGGGTACGAAGAGCGGAACGATGGGCAGATATATCGGAAAGGCAGGCCACCGCAAATCGCACCCTCATTACGGCTGCGGCAGTACACACATTTGCAGTTGCAGCGGTCCGTGATCGAAAGTCGAAGGTCGGTAATCGCGGGGCCAAACTTGTCCACTAGGCGCATGAGGGACCAACTCGGATTTCTCCCTCGCGCGAGCCGTCACATCGGCAACGACGCACAGAGACAGACGATGTGCCGCGTGAAGTCCGGAACCTGTCGAGATGCGGACATCTTGTCGGCCACGGGACGCTCACCCTGTCCCTCGCAGGGCGAACTCCAACTGTTTACTCGCCTATTCTGCCCAAAATACGCAGTTAAGCCATAGGGCGCTTGATTGGAACGCCACGTGCTTCATGCAATTGCATCAGGGGGAAAGAACGTGCAAGAGACACAG
>Ga0307474_10003465_pt1 | contig 11357 bp, 9 predicted proteins | sample atmos_gasesECM1C_2_FD_203312 | JGI IMG/M metagenome (GOLD analysis project Ga0307474, IMG submission 203312) | Hardwood forest soil microbial communities from Morgan-Monroe State Forest, Indiana, United States - atmos_gasesECM1C_05 | ecosystem: Environmental > Terrestrial > Soil > Temperate... | reverse complement strand
GAAGCCATCGATCTCGCCATGTGGGTTGAGAACGAAGCGTTCCACCGTGCCCTGCAGTTCCGGCAGGCTGTCGGGATCAATCCAGTGCATCTTGCTCTCCTCTTTCGTTTGCGAGACGACGTCGCTTGCGAGGAGAGTTCAGCAACCGCCATGCCAGCGCTGAAAGGCTTGAGTTTGAAGGAGTTAGCAGGAGAGCTGATCGTTCAGACGTCGTCTTTGCCGACACCGGTTGTCGGATTATCTGACGCCCCGGAAAGACCGTAGCGCTGCATCTTGGTGTAGAGCAGCTGACGGTTGATATTGAGCCGTCGCGCCGCTTCGGTGCGGTTCCCGCCACAGGCATCAAGTGCCTTGCGGATCATGGCTTCCTCGAGCCTTGCCACGGCGGTGGGCAGATCGCTCTCGGGCAATGCGGGCGCTACGGAATGATCTTCGCCGCTGGTGTCGATGTCGTCGGCCTCGATCAGATCGCTTCGCGTCAGCACGCAGGCGCGTTCGATGACATTGCGCAGCTGGCGCACATTGCCCGGCCAGCTGCAGCGCATGAGCTTGTCGATCGCGCCCGCACCGAGCTGCTTCATCGGCTGCCCGGGAGTGACCGACTGTGCAAGGAAGTGCTCAGCCAGCGGCACGATATCATTCGGCCGTTCACGCAACGGCGGAATAGAGACGGGCACGACATTGAGCCGGTAATAGAGGTCTTCGCGAAATTCGCCTTGCGCCACCAGTTTCGCGAGATCGCGGTGGGTCGCTGCGACCACCCGCGCCGTGGTCCTGACCGGCTTGCCGCCGACGGGCGTGACCATCCGTTCCTGCAAGACGCGCAGGATCTTGGCCTGCATGGCAAGCTTCATGTCGCCGATCTCGTCGAGGAACAACGTGCCTCCCTCTGCATCGCGAAACGCACCGCTGCGGTCGCTGGTTGCGCCGGTGAACGAGCCCTTCACATGGCCGAACAGCTCGCTCTCCAGGAGTTCTTCGGGAATCGCGGCGCAGTTGACGGCAATGAATGGACCATCCTTGCGCGTACTGTGGACGTGGAGCGCGCGCGCCACCAGCTCCTTGCCGGTGCCGGTTTCGCCGAGAATGAGCACTGTGGAAGGGCTGTCGGCGGCAAGCCCGATCTGCTTCTGCACGCGCCGCATGCCTTCGCTTCCGCCGATCAACGTGTCGAGGCTGGCCTTGCCAGGTAACGCTGCATTGCGCCGTCGCGCGGGCAGGTGCTCGATCAGCGTCTTCAGCTCGTCGCGGCCGATCGGTTTCGTCAAATGATCGAACGCGCCGAGCCGCATCGCTTCGATGGTGTTTTCGGCGCTGGCAAAGGCGGTGAGGATGACGACTGCCGGGGGCACTTCCAGGGATCGGATCCGACGGAGCACCTCGATCCCGTCCATGCCCGGCATGTTGATATCGAGCAGCACCGCGTCGGTGTCATCGGTGAGCGCGGCAAGGCCAGTGCGCCCCGATGGAGCAGTCTCGGCGTGATGACCCAGATCCGTCACCGCCTCGGCGAGGCCGTCACGCAAAGCTGCGTCATCGTCGATGATCAGGACGTTTGCCATGGCAGTTCGATCTCAAAGCTTGCGCCGTGGGTTGTGGGAACGAGGCGGACGTCGCCGCGATGGGCACGGACGATTTCCTTGACGATCGCCAAGCCAAGCCCGGTGCCGTCGGGGCGGGCGGTCGTAAAGGGCTCGAACAGACGGTCGCGAATCTCGCCGCTGATGCCGGGGCCGGTATCGGTCACGCGCAGCACCAGATGATCGCCGCGATCAAGCGCGTCGACGGTGATGCGTCCGCCGGCCGACGTATTCTGGATGGCGTTGAGGATCAAATTGTCGAGGGCTCGCTGCAGCTGGAAGGGATCAAAGCGGGGTAACGGCGCACGTGGGCCCAGCGTTTTCGTCTCGATCGTCAGGCCGTTGGCCGTTGCCAGCTCGCGATGCGGCTCGACGGTGTCTTGCAGGAAGGAAGCGAGCTCGATGTCCTTTGCTTTCGGCGCGCCCGTTTGTGTCATCTGCAGCAGGTTGCGCAACAGCGTATCCAGTCGTGCGACCTGGGCGAGGATGGCTTCGAGCGCGGTCCGCTTGCGATCGTCATTGCTTGAGGCCAGCGCGTTTTCTGCCTTGAGCCGCATCGCCGCAATCGGGTTTCTGATCTCATGCGCAAGGCCAGCCGACAGCCGGCCGACCGCGGCCAGCCGTTCTGCATCGCCGGCGCGGCGGCGCACCTCGGCAAGCCGCGCGCCGGTCTCGTTCAGCGCATCGACGAGCCGATCGAGCTCCTGCTCGCCGGTGCGTGGCAGTTTTGGCAGGTCGACCGCGCCGTTGTCGCCTTTTGCGAGCGCCTGCTCCAGCAGCGCGATCTTGCGCGACCACGCGAGCAACACGCGAGCAAGCCAGATCGCCGAGCCGAAGATCGTCAGCGCCAGCAAGAGCAGGCCCGCCAAGAGTTGCGTGAAGGCCGGGCCTTCGGCGGTGAAGGCGCGCGTCATGGTCCAGGCCGTCATGTCCTGCAACGGCCCGCGCAGGGGACAGGCATGGACCAGCAGCACCTGCGATCGCGCAGGCCGGCGCAGGCCGGCCGGGCGCTGCGAACGCTGCGCTTCGGTATTGACCTCGCTGATCGTGCTCAGTTCCGCGGCAGGAAGGTCGGTCTTGGGGCCGGTCCCTTCGTAGCTGGGGAAGGCATAGGCGAGCGAACCGGCCTCAGTCTGCCAGATGCCGCCTTCGACGCCCACGTCGCGGGACAGCGCGGCCTGCACGAGCGTCGTGAGCTGCTGTCTCGTGTGGTCATCGAGCGCGCCGCTCCAACCAGCCTTGAACGTTTGAAAGCGGTCCTCGATGTCGCGGCAGGCGCGCGCCACGAGCTCCTCTGAACGTGCGACGCGCGCATTCGACGTCTGCTGAAATGATTCGATGAGGAGATAAGCGGTCGCCGTGCCGGATACGACCAGCATGATCCAGAGCGCCAGCAGACGGGACCGAAGCGAACGCATCAGCGGTGTTCAGCGATTGTCATGACGCTCAGCGGAATCCCGTCGGCAGCTGCAACAACTGCTTCGACGACGGTGCGAAAGAAATTAGCCGGATCGAGCACGCACGCCTGCGAGCTGTTCGACATCCTCGCGCTTTGCGGCATCCATCCGCGCTCTGCTTGTCCCCCACAACAGTTTCGGCGGCAAGGTGTTCCAGTGTGGAGCGGCGCGCGTCCTGCAATCATGTGTTCGTGTTCCCTGTTGACTTGAAAGAACAAAACAGGAACAAATCGTCCTCCACGATCCGCGGAATCTGTTTCAATGTCATCCAGCCCGAAACCCAACGTGCCCGATGACGACGAGCTTGAAGCCGAGGTGGATGAAGCCATCGCCGCTTGCGACGGCGATCTGCGCGCGACCATTCGTGCGCTTATCGTGGCCAATAAATATCTCGAATGCGAGGTGAGCGAACTCATGAAAGCGGTGTCGCATGCCTATGTGCGCGGGCGCTTCAACTCTTATTCCGGCTGAGACGTTCGCGCTGGTTGCCTGGGGTCAACTTTGGCGTAATGCCATGATGCCGCGCTTGAACGCGGCTTGCGGGCGGTTCATCATCGCTCTCCGCTCACCTGCTTGAACAAGCGAAGGACTATTCCAGTGGCCGTCACCAATTCTCCCGCTGAAGCAACTGCCCGTGAAGCAACGCCTGCGAGCCTCCAGGTTGCGACCACGCACACGATCGAGCTGTCGCAGGTCAAGATGCGCCGCGAGCACGACCTGCTCGGCGAGCGCGACATTCCTTCTAATGCCTACTGGGGAGTCCACACACTGCGTGCAGTCGAAAATTTCCCCATTACCGGCGTACCGGTCGGGCATTTTTCGAATTTCGTGCGCGCGCTGGTCTATGTGAAGCAGGCCGCCGCGCGTGCCAACCGGCGGCTCGGCTATCTCTCGGCCGAGAAGGCCGAGGCGATCGAGAAGGCCTGCAAGCTGATCGGCAATGAGGGCAAATATCACGACCAGTTTGTGGTGGATGCGGTGCAGGGCGGCGCCGGCACCTCGACCAACATGAATACCAACGAGGTCGTCGCCAATGTGGCGCTGGAGGTCATGGGGCGGCCGAAGGGCGACTATGCCGCGCTGCATCCCAACGACGACGTCAACATGTCGCAATCGACCAATGATTCCTATCCGACTGCGCTGCGCCTTGCGGTGATGTTCGCGGCCGAGCCCCTGATCGAGGCGCTGGATGAGCTTGCCTACGCCTTCAAGGCCAAGGCAGTCGAGTTCAGCGATGTTTTGAAAATCGGACGCACGCAATTGCAGGACGCTGTGCCGATGACGGTCGGGCAGGAGTTCGACGCCTTCTTCATCACCATCAAGGAAGACGTGTCGCGCATCCGCGAGGCGGCGGCGCTGTTCCGCGAGGTCAATCTCGGTGCGACCGCGATCGGCACCGGTATCAATGCCGATCCGCGCTATGCGGCACTGGCGATCGAGGAGCTGGCGCGGCTCTCCAAGCAGCCTTTGGTGCCGGCCTCGAATTTGATCGAGGCGACCTCGGACATGGGCGCATTCGTGCTGTTCTCCGGCGTGCTGAAGCGCGTCGCGGTGAAGCTGTCGAAAATCTGCAACGACCTGCGGCTGCTCTCCAGCGGCCCGCGCGCAGGGTTGGGCGAAATCAGGCTGCCCGCGGTGCAGGCGGGCTCCTCGATCATGCCGGGCAAGGTCAATCCTGTAATCCCTGAGGTCGTCAACCAGGTCGCCTTCATCGTGATCGGGCACGATCTCACGGTGACCATGTGCGCCGAAGGCGGCCAGCTGCAGCTCAATGCCTTCGAACCGACCATCGGCTATTGCCTGCTGGCCTCGCTGCGCCAGCTCACTGCGGCAATCACCACGCTGACGACGCGTTGCGTCAACGGCATCGAAGCCGACCGCGAGCGCTGCCGCGCGCTGGTCGAGGATTCCATCGGCCTTGTCACCGCGCTCGGGCCAACGCTCGGCTACGAGGCGTCCTCGCGGGTTGCCAAGCGCGCGCTGAACGAAAAACGAAAGGTTGCCGATATCGTGCTGGAGGAGGGGCTTTTGACACGCGACCAGCTCGACGATCTCCTGAAGCTCGAGAGCATGACCGCGCCCTCGCGCCATCCCGCAAGATCAGCCGGGTAAGGCTGACGAAATCGGGGACGGGTCGGTAGGAGCAGAGGGCGGTCGAAGGAGCGAAGCCAGGTTTTCGCTCCCAAAATCTGCCCAGACCCGCAAATTTGCGGCATATCAGCCGTTGCCTCCGTCCGGTTTTGCTGTAGACGGAATTGTGACGTCCGGCCCCGCATGCGAAAGTGGCGGGGCGGAACCCGCCTAAGGTCTTAAAACGCAAACATGTTCAAGAGAATCCTGATCGCAAATCGCGGCGAGATCGCCTGCCGGGTCATCAAGACGGCCCGTCGCATGGGCATCGAGACGGTCGCCGTTTATTCCGAGGCGGACCGTGACGCGCTGCATGTCGAGATGGCCGACGAGGCCGTGCTGATCGGCCCGCCTCAGGCTGCAGAGAGCTACCTCCTCATCGACAGAATCGTCGAGGCCTGCCGCAAGACCGGCGCACAGGCCGTGCATCCCGGTTATGGATTCCTCTCCGAGCGCGCGGCCTTTCCGCGGGCACTGAAAGAGGCCGGCGTCGTCTTCATCGGCCCCAATCCCGATGCGATCGCGGCCATGGGCGACAAGATCGAATCGAAGAAGGCGGCTGCGAAGGCCAAGGTCTCGACGGTGCCGGGCTATCTCGGCGTGATCGAGGACGACAAGCACGCGGTGCGGATTGCCGACGAGATCGGCTATCCCGTGATGATCAAGGCCTCCGCGGGCGGCGGCGGCAAGGGCATGCGCATTGCGCATGCGAAATCCGAGGTCGCCGAGGGCTTCAATTTGGCGAAGGCCGAAGCCAAGGCGTCGTTCGGCGACGACCGCGTCTTCATCGAGAAATTCATCGTCGATCCCCGCCACATCGAAATCCAGGTGCTCGGCGACAAGCACGGCAATGTCATCTATCTCGGCGAGCGCGAATGCTCGATCCAGCGGCGCAATCAGAAAGTGATCGAAGAGGCGCCGTCACCGCTGCTCGACGAGACCACGCGGCGCAACATGGGCGAGCAGGCGGTCGCGCTGGCAAAAGCCGTGAAATATGATTCTGCCGGCACCGTCGAGTTCGTCGCGGGCCAGGACAAGAGCTTCTACTTCCTGGAGATGAACACGCGCCTGCAGGTCGAGCATCCCGTGACCGAGCTCGTCACCGGCATCGATCTCGTCGAGCAGATGATCCGCGTCGCCGCGGGCGAAGAGTTGAAGCTGTCGCAGAAGGGCATCACCCTCACCGGCTGGGCGGTGGAATCGCGCGTCTATGCCGAGGATCCCTTCCGTAATTTCCTGCCCTCGATCGGGCGGCTCGTGAAATACCGCCCGCCTCCGGAGAGCACCGTCAACGGGATCACCGTGCGCAACGACACCGGCGTGCAGGAGGGCGGGGAGATCTCGATCTATTACGATCCGATGATCGCCAAGCTCGTCACCCACGCACCCTCGCGGGCTGCGGCGATCGAGGCGCAGTCGACGGCACTCGATGCCTTCTATGTCGACGGTATCAGGCACAATATTCCTTTCCTCTCGGCGTTGATGAATCATCCGCGCTGGCGGGAGGGAAGTCTCTCCACCGGCTTCATTTCGGAAGAATTTCCGCGCGGTTTTGCGGCGCGCCGGCCCGAAGGCGAGATCGCGCGCAGGATCGCTGCCGTCGGTGCCGCGATCGATCATGTGCTGGGCGAGCGTAAGCGGCAGATTTCCGGCCAGATGATCGGCCGTCCGGTGCGCCGGCAGGGCCGCCGCGCAGTCTGGCTCGAGCGCGACGAGATCATCCTCGACATCGCCCGCGAGGAGGGCGCGATCGCCGTGCGCTTCGTCACCGATGACATGACAGGCAATCCGCATCATCTGGTCTCGCCCTGGAAGCCCGGCGATCCCGTCTGGGAGGGTACCGTCGACGGTTTGTTGATTGCGGTGCAGGTACGGCCGATCAATAACGGCATGCGGCTTGCCCATCAGGGCGTCGAGGTTCCCGTCTATGTCTTCACCGAAGCCGAGGCTGCGTCTGCCCGGCTGATGCCGGTCGTGACGGCAGCCGATACCGGCAAGAAGCTGCTTTGCCCGATGCCGGGGCTTGTGGTTTCGATCGCGGTCACCGAGGGGCAGGAGGTCAAGGCCGGCGAGACGCTTGCGGTGATCGAGGCCATGAAGATGCAGAACGTGCTGCGCGCCGAGCAGGACGGCACGGTGAAGAAGATTTACGCGTCACCTGGTGCCACGCTCGCGGTGGACGCGTTGATTCTGGAGTTTGCGTAAGTTCGTCATTGCGAGCGCAGCGAAGCAATCCAGAGCCGAGCGTGCGACTCTGGATCGCTTCGTCGCGGAGCCTGTCATCGGGCCGCGCTTCGCGCGGACCCGTTGCCTCGAAGAGGCGAACTCTGGTGTGCTATTGCACACCCGAGAATCTTGTCATTCCGGGTTCTCGCTGCGCGAGCCCCGGAATGACGACGTCAGGGAGAGATCATGACCTTCCGTCAGCGCCGGGAAAAACTGCGGTCGATCCTCGCAGGCCCCTCCTGCATCCGGCCGGGCTCCGTCTACGACGCGATATCGATCCGCATCGCGGAGGATCTTGGCTTCGACATCGGCATGTTCGGCGGCTCGGTCGCCTCGCTCGCTGTGCTCGGCGATCCCGACATGACCCTGATCACGCTCACCGAGCTTGCCGAGCAGATGCGGCGGATGTCGCGCGCCGCGAGCTTGCCGGTGCTTGTCGATGCCGACCACGGCTATGGCAATGCGCTCAATGTCCGCCGCACCGTGCAGGAGCTTGAGGCTGCGGGCGCCGCGGGCCTCACCATCGAGGACACGCTGCTCCCGCAGGCCTTTGGCGAGGCGAAGACGCAGCTCATCTCTTTGGACGAAGGCGTCGGTAAGATGAAGGCCGCGCTCGACGGCCGCGGCGATCCCTCGCTGGTCATTATGGGCCGCACCGGCGCCGCGTCCATCACCTCGCTCGCAGATGCGATCGAACGTGCACGGGCCTACGAGGCCACCGGCGTCGATGCGCTGTTCCTCACCGGCATCAAGAGCCGCGCCGAGCTCGAGGCGATCTCTGCCGCAACGCAGCTGCCGATCGTGCTCGGCGGCGCGCCGGAGGAGTTGAACGATCTTGGGCTTCTCGCGCAGCTGCGCGTCCGCATCGCGCTGCAGGGCCATGCGCCGATCGCTGCCGCAATGCAAGCCATCTATGCGACGTTGAAGGCCCTGCGCGACGGCGGCTCGCCGAAGCAATTGCAGGGCCTTGCATCCTCCGAGCTGACCGGCCGCGTCACGCGCAACGCGGAAATGAAGGCGCGCAGCGCGGACTTCCTGGGGCTGCAGCCATGACCCCCGCTATCCTGCTGGTCACGATCCGGGGCAGGGTGCACGGCGTCGGCTACCGCGCCTGGGTCGAGCACCAGGCGACGTCGGCAAGATTGGAAGGCTGGGTGCGCAACCGCCGTGACGGCAGCGTCGAAGCCTTGTTTGCAGGCCCCGCAGGCGGGGTCGCCGGCCTCGTCGCGCTGTGCCGCCACGGTCCACCAGCGGCGCGTGTCGCGGAAGTGCTCACTGAGCCGGCAGGCGCGGATCAGCTCAACTTGCGATATCAGGGGGAGCGATTTTCCGTGCTGCCGACGGTGTAGCTTCTGCACCTCTCCCCGGCGGGGAGATGTCGATTTGCGCAGCAAATCGGGTGAGGGGCCGCAGCTCCAACGAGAGACCTTAACCCCTCACCCGGCGCTACGCGCCGACCTCTCCCTAATGGGACCCAATGGGAGAGGTGAAGATCGCCGCACGCACATCACCGCCGCAGCGTCGCGATGGCCTTGCTGAGCTGATGGATTTCATAGGGCTTGCGAAGGATCGGAAAATCGCCGCGCACATCGACAGCCGCGTCGCTATAGCCGGTCGCAAGCAGCACGGGCAGGTCGGGACGGATCTCCCTCAAGTGCCGCGCGAGCCCGAGGCCGTCGAGCCTTCCGGGCATCACGATATCGGAGAACACCAAGTCGATATGGCTGCGCTCGATTTCGCGCAGCGCGGCTTCTGCATCAGCCACCCGGTGGACGTTGAAGCCGAGTTGCTCGAGCAGATTGCGGCTGACGGAGGCAACCTCGGGATTGTCCTCGACCAGGAGTACCGTGCCGCTGCCGCCGAGTTCCAATGCCTCGTCCTTTTCGGCCGGTTGGCCAGCCTCGTGGCGCGGCAACAGGATTGTCATTGTGGTGCCCTTGCCGAGCTCGGTGTCGACCATGACGGTGCCGCCAGCCTGGTGCGCAAAGCCGTGCACCTGCGATAATCCGAGGCCCGTGCCTTTGCCGACCGGCTTGGTGGTGAAGAACGGGTCGAAGATCTTGCTGAGGATGTCGGGCGCAATGCCGAGGCCGGTGTCGCTGACGCCGATCGCGACGAAGTCGGCAATATCAGGTCCTTCGGCGACCCTCCGGTTACGCGCGGAGATCGTGATCGTGCCGCCGGACGGCATCGCATCGCGCGCGTTGATCACGAGGTTGACGAGCGCGGTCTCGAACTCCCCAATATCGATGATGACAGGCCAGGTGTCGCGCGGCACCTCGAAGGCGAGCCGAACGGCGCTGCCGACGCCGGTGTCGAGCACCTGGCGGATGGCCTCGATCCGCTCGCCAACATTGATTGGCTCGGGGTTCAGGCTTTGCCGGCGCGCAAAGGTCAGGAGCTGGGAGGTCAAGGCGGCGCCGCGTCTGGTGGCGTTCTCGATCGCGGCGATCGCGCGCTGCAGCTTCGGATCGCCGCCCGAGCTGCGCCTGAGCGTATGCACGCTGCCGCTGATGACCATCAGGAGATTGTTGAAATCGTGCGCGACGCCGCCGGTCAATTGCCCGAGCGCGTCGAGCTTCTGCGCTTCTGCGAGTTGCTTCTGCATCTGCTCGAGCTTGAGCTCAGTCTCCCGCCGCTCGGTGATGTCGCGGGTGATCTTGGCAAAGCCGACGAGATGGCCGTTCTCGTAGATCGGGTCGATGATGACGCTTGCCCAGAAGAAGGTACCGTCCTTGCGGACGCGCCAGCCTTCCTCCTCATAGCGCCCCTGTTCCCGGGCGATACGCAGCGCGCGCCAGGGCTTGCCGTTGGCGCGGTCGGTCTCGGTGTAGAAGCGGGAAAAATGCTCGCCGACGATTTCGTCAGTCGCGTAGCCCTTGATGCGTTGGCCGCCGGCGTTCCAACTCGTGATAATGCCAGTGGGATCGAGCATGTAGAGCGCGTAGTCGGCGACTCCTTCAACCAATAGGCGGAAACTGCGTTCGCTCTCGAACAAGTCCCTCTGTTGCTTTGTGTTTTGGACCATCGGGACCCCGCCGCCTCAACGCGGGCAAACGCGCAGGTTCGGTTTTGGTTCCGAGGCATTCGGATTTTTCCCGCGATGGATTTCAGGCGCCTTTCGCCTGCAGCCAGCGCCGCAGCGCGACCGCAGACCAGACCGCCTCGACCAGGCCAAACGGCCAGGCTCCCTGCAGGAAACCATAGGCCGAGCCGAGGGCGCAGGCGCCCTCGAAGGCAAGGATGTACCAGTGGCTCTGCGCCTCCAGTGCGTATGTGACGAGCATCAGCGTGACGGCGAACAGGCCGAACAGTGACAAGGGGTCCATTGTTCTCTCGATATTTCCAGTCGGCGCTACGCACGTTGCGGAGGGTCGCTGCCAACGTGCGGAGCCTGGCCACTTTTGTGGGCTCTACGCCTGGAATAGAGCATCAGCTTCGAAGACGCGAGCCGCGGTCCGGTGGCGGGGAGGGGAGCCAGGCTTTCGGGACCAATTCGGCCCTTGACATTGCGGCTGACTTGTCAGAAATTTCTGTAATGACAGAAACATCTGACAACAGGAAATTGCCTCCCGCGGTCGAGCGCTTCATCCTGCACTGGGGCGAGATGGGCGACCGCTGGGGCGTCAACCGCTCGGTCAGTCAGATCCACGGGCTGCTTTATCTCGCGGAGAAGCCCATGACGGCTGAGGACATTGCCGAGACGCTCGGCATGGCGCGCTCCAACGTCTCGAACTCGCTCAAGGAGCTGTTGTCCTGGGACCTGATCCGCCGCGTGCCGGTGCTCGGCGACCGGCGCGATCATTTCGAGGCCGAAACCGACATCTGGGAGGTCGCGGCAAGGATCGCGGCGGGCCGCAAGCAGCGCGAGATCGATCCGGCGCTGGCCGCGCTGCGCGCCTGCGTCTCCGATGCCGCTGCAGATCCTGCGATGAGCAAGGTCGCAGCGAAACGGCTGAAGGAC
>Ga0307474_10003464_pt1 | contig 11360 bp, 9 predicted proteins | sample atmos_gasesECM1C_2_FD_203312 | JGI IMG/M metagenome (GOLD analysis project Ga0307474, IMG submission 203312) | Hardwood forest soil microbial communities from Morgan-Monroe State Forest, Indiana, United States - atmos_gasesECM1C_05 | ecosystem: Environmental > Terrestrial > Soil > Temperate... | reverse complement strand
GGCCGCGAGGCTCACGGCACGGGCTCGAATACCAGTATCGCAGCTTCCTGCTCGCCGATCGCCTGAGAGGCGACGTAAAGGCGATTTAGTCGGGGGACCAAGAGCGAAGTGCCGGAGCCGGGCCGCGTCTTAATCTTGGAGATCACATCGTAATGGTCGGGGTCCCTCTGCTGGTAGACGTAGATCCAGCCTGACGCGGCCTCCGGCGAGCCATACCATCGCCCTCCGGTCACGTAAATGCGAGCAACGCTTGCGTCGTAGTAGACCCCGTCCATCGCTTCCGGCGCAGGCAGGCTTTGGATTTCCTTGCCTGATACGCTGTCGTAGACCGTCATCTCTGGCGGAGTCCGCGTGCCGACAAATAGCCGGTGGCGAGTGGTGTCGAGCGCCATGTCCGCGGCACCATCCCCCCTGGCTGGCCAGCTCTTGACGAGTTCGCGCTTGCGTGTGTCGAACTGGAAGATCAGATCGGCGCGGGAATCGCTAACGAGAAGGAGTCCATTGTCCTCCATCGCCATCTCGGCGAGATGACCTGGGCGAGCGGTCGGCGCGATCATGTCCGCGACAAGCCGGTCGTATCCTGCGCCGGTCTTCGGCTGCAGGATTCCGACGCGGCCGTACTCATTGAATCCCGCATTCTCCCCGCCGTGGCCAAAGTAGATAAGGTTGGCAGCGGGATCATAGAAAAGGCGATTCGGATCCGGTTCGACCTTGAAATCGTGGACCAGCCAAAAGGTTTCCCCCTGGAAAACCCTCACATGGCCGTCGAGGCTGGAGACATACAATTTGTTGAAGTCACCACCGAGAAACAGAGCGTCCTGGGTGTCTTTGAATCCGGCGAGACTTTTGAGCACTTTCCCGCCGGTGAGGTCTACGACCTCCAACGAGTTGTTTCCGGTAGCGGCGACAAACAGCCGCTTCTTTTCCAGATCGATACCCATGTGGTCGAGGCGTCCTTTGACGCCCGGCAATGGAATCGTTTGGACCAGCCGGAGCGCCGGCCTTTCCGGTTGTTTTTCCTGGGCAGATGCGAGGGTGATCAGAGCGACGATGGCTAGGCCGAACGCTGCAAGGAGCCTCGTCATGAACCATACCTGGGTGGGAAGATCATGTGCTCTTCTTGATCAGGCCGCGGCCTGACCAAGTGCGAACACGATCTTGTCGACCACCTCTTCGACCAGGAGGCGATTGTCGCCCTCGCCCATCACGCGGATCACGGGCTCGGTGCCGGAGGAACGCACCAATAGCCGACCCTGTCCGTTGAGTTGTTTTTCGCCGGCATCGATTGCCGATTTCACTTCGGCATCGTCGAGCGGCTTGCCGCTGCGATAGCGCACATTTTTCAAGATCTGCGGCAGCGGATCGAAGCGGCGGCAGACCTCGGAAACCGGGCGGCGCAGCTTCTGCACCACGGCGAGCACCTGAAGGGCCGCAACGAAGCCATCGCCGGTGGTAGCATAATCCGACAGGATGATGTGGCCCGAGGGTTCGCCGCCGAGATTGTAGCCGTCGCTCAGCATCCGCTCCAGCACATAGCGGTCTCCGACCGGGGTGCGGATGAGTTCGATGCCGTGACGCTCGAGGAAACGCTCCAGACCGAGATTCGACATCACCGTGGCGACGATGCCGGGCCTGGCAAGGCGGCCGTCCTCCTTCCAGCTCTGCGCGATCACCGCGAGCAACTGGTCGCCATCGACCAGATGTCCGCGTTCGTCAACGAGGATCACCCGATCGGCGTCACCGTCGAGCGCGATGCCGATATCGGCGCGCATCTCGCGCACCTTGCGGCTCAAAGCCTCGGGCGAGGTCGAGCCGCACTCCTTGTTGATATTGAAACCATCGGGATCGACGCCGATGGAAATGACGTCGGCACCCAGCTCCCACAGCGCTTCGGGCACGACCTTGTAGGCGGCACCGTTGGCGCAATCGACCACCACGCGCAGGCCTTCGAGGCTGAGCGAACGCGGCAGCGTCCGCTTGGCAAACTCGATATAGCGGTCGTGGACGCCGTCGATGCGGCGCGCGCGCCCCAGACTCGCGCTCTGCGCCAGGCGTCGGTCGAGGGACTCGCCCAGCAACAACTCGATCTGCTTTTCGACGTCATCGGAGAGCTTGAAGCCCTCTGGGCCGAACAGCTTGATGCCGTTGTCTTCGAACAGGTTGTGGGAGGCCGAAATCATCACGCCGAGATCGGCGCGCATCGATTTGGTCAGCATCGCAACGGCCGGCGTCGGCATCGGCCCCAACAGCAGCACGTCCATGCCGACCGAGGTAAAGCCGGCCACCATCGCGTATTCGATCATGTAGCCGGAAAGGCGCGTATCCTTGCCGATGACGACACGGTGGCGATGGTCTCCGCGTTGAAACACTAGTCCAGCCGCCTGTCCCACCTTGAGCGCGAGCTCCGGCGTGATCAGACCATTGGCGAGGCCCCGAATCCCGTCCGTACCGAAATATTTGCGGCTCATATATCCCCCAGCATCGTCCTGTCTCAAATTCGTCTCACCGGCGGGTCCGACGCCACCATTCGCATCCCGTCCCGGCACTACAGCCTCGCGAAGGTTCAGATCAAGAGACCACCAGCAAACATAGGCTTCCCGTGGAGTTTGCGGATTTGACTTTCGCCTTCCGAGGTTGCGACCAGGAAAGTAGCGATTGTCAAATTAACTCCAGAGGTCTCGCCTGGCGAACGCCCGAACGCCAGACCATCCTAACGTTGACGCGGTTATAATGCCTCTGGCGCCAAAATGACTTCAAAAAATATGATTAATCATTTCGGGCTACCGCCTCTCCGTTCGCCGCTCAAGTAATTGATCAACAAAAGGAATACTGGGTTCCCATCGCCGATTTTGGCTACCCGCTAATCCTTGCGCTTGACGTGGTGGTCGCCCTTAGAGGGCGGCGGCTGGGTGACATTGACCGAGTCGGAAGCGGGAAAAGTCTCCTCCAGCCCCTCCTCCAGGGCCTGGTCGAGCCGGCGCTTTTCCGGATCCTTGGCATCGGCAGGCTTGGCACCGGCAGGCTTGGCACGCGATCGGGCCATGCGAACCTCCATTGCTTCTCGCGATGCGATTTTGCGAGGGGCTCAAGCATGGTAGATGAGCAAAGAAGCTGCGAATACAAGAACGTCGAGAACGTCCATGAAGCACATCACCTGTATCGAGGACCTGCGCCAGCGCCATAGGCGAAAAGTGCCGAAGGCATTTTTCGACTACGCGGACCGCGGCTCCTATGCCGAGGAAACGCTGCGCGCCAACCGCGACGATCTTGCGAAGATCAAATTCCGCCAGCGTATTCTGGTCGATGTGTCCAGGCGCGATCTTTCGACCACGATCCTCGGCGAGCCTGCCTCGCTGCCGCTGATCCTGGCGCCGGTCGGTCTCACCGGCATGCAATATGGCGATGGCGAAATCCACGCCTGCCGCGCTGCGCAGGCCGCCGGCATTCCCTACACATTGAGCACCATGTCGATCTGCTCGATCGAGGATGTCGCCGCCAATGTCGCCAAGCCGTTCTGGTTCCAATTGTACGTCATGAAGGACCGCGGTTTCATCAAGTCGCTGATCGAACGCGCGATCGCGGCCAAATGCAGCGCGCTGGTGCTGACCGTCGACCTGCAGGTGATCGGGCAGCGTCACGCCGACATCAAGAACGGCATGACGGTGCCGCCGGAATGGACGCTGTCAAAACTGTTCGATTTCGCCACCAAGCCGGCATGGGTGGCGAGCGTGATGCGCGGCAAGCGCCGCACCTTCGGCAACCTCGTCGGTCACCTCAAGGGCACCGACGATATCACGGCACTCGGCACCTGGATCGGCACGCAGTTCGACACCACGCTGAACTGGAAGGATGTCGACTGGATCCGTAGCATCTGGCCCGGCAAGCTGGTGCTCAAGGGCATTCTCGACGTCGAGGACGCCAACGAGGCGGCAAAGAGTGGCGCGCAGGCGCTCGTGGTCTCCAACCACGGCGGCCGCCAGCTCGATGGCGCGCCTTCTTCGATCGAGGCGTTACCCGAGATCGTGGATGCGATCGGCGACAAGATGGAAATCATGTTCGACGGCGGCATCCGCTCCGGTCAGGACGTGATGCGCGCGCTCGCGCTCGGCGCCAAATCCTGCATGATCGGGCGCGCCTATATTCACGGTCTCGGCGCTTTCGGCGGCCCGGGAGTCGAGAAGGCAATCGACATCATCCGCAACGAACTCTCGACCACCATGGGCCTGTGCGGGGTCAACACCATCGCCGAGATCGACGATCGCGTGCTGGCGGTTTAGGGATGGAACGGGCTGCTCCTTGTCCCTCTCCCCCTGTGGGAGAGGGTGCCCGAAATGCGAAGCATTGAGGGCGGGTGAGGGGTAAGGTCTCGCGATAGGAGGACCCCTCACCCGGCTCGAACTTCGCTTCGCTCATTCTCGCCACCCTTTCCCGCAAGGGGAGAGGGTAAATGTAGGGTGGGCAAAGGCGCTCTTGCGCCGTGCCCCCCGATCGCTCCGCGAGAAGCAGAGGGTGGGCACGCTTCGCTTTGCCCACCCTACGTCTGTCATTACGGTGCGTTAGCACCAGACCTCAGATGCGCAATTGCGCATCGGGGAATCTCGAGATTCCGGATTCGTCGCTGTCGCGACGCTCCGGAATGACGTTTTCGCCTACGCGAGCGTAGGCGAAAACATCACATCGGCGGGGCGATGCCGTCGCGACCGATGCCGATGCGGTTGGTCTCGAGCGACCCGTCATCCTTCTTCATCGCGCCGAAAATGATGACCTTCGCACCGGGCTTGATCTCGGACTTTTCACCGGAGACGAAGGCAACAATCGCCGCATCCGGGGGCACCACGACCTTCTTCTCGCCGTCCTTGTATTTGACGTCGATGACCTGGCCATCCACGGCGGTAACGGTCTGGGCGACCGTGGCGTTCGTCATCGTGGAATTCGGACGTTGATCCCAAGGCCTGTGGCCTTCGGCGGCGCCACGCATGGCTTCGGGAAAGATGTGGATCGCGAACGCCTTCTGGCTGCCGTCTGGTTGCGGCAAGGCGGAGACGCCGATGTAGCTGCCGGGCTTGATCTCCGACAACGACGTCTTGGCAATGCCGATGACCGAGATATCGTCGGTCATGTTCACCTTAACGTCGTTACCCTCACGGGTCTTGATGCTCATCGTCTTGCCATCGACGCCATCGATGGTGCCGCGGATGCGGACCGTCGGCGGCTGCTGGGCCCAGGCTGTGGAAGCGAGCACGGATATGATTGCGAACGAGGCGAGAAGCGCGCGCGTCATCCACGAGGAGATTTTCGGCATGGTCATTCCCTCAAAGGTTTTGGTTGAACAGCGAAAATAGTACCCCGCGCAGTCGGGGTTATTCCGGCAATCCTACATCGGCGGCGTCAGCCCGTCGCGGCCGACGCTGATGCGGTTGGTCTCGAACGAACCATCTGGCAGCTGCTTGACAAAAGCGATGATTTTGGCGCCCGGCTTCAACTCGGATCGGTCGGCGGCAGCATAGGTCACGACCGGAGTGTCGGGACCGACGACAACTTTCTTTTCGCCGTCCTTGTACTTGATCAGTAGGTTCTGACCGTCATTGCCGGCGACCGTCTCGGCCACCGTTGCATTGGTCATGGTCGAGTTCGGACGCAGATCGTAGGGGCGCGATCCTTCGCCAGTGCCGCGCATGTCTTCGGGAAAGACATGAACCTCGACCGCATTCTGGCGGCCGTCCGCTCCAGGAACGGTGGTGGTGCCGATGAAAGAGCCGAGCTTGATGTCGGCGAGCGAGATCTTGATGATTCCCACCACCCGCATATCGCCGGTCATGTGCAATTTGACGTCTTCACCGCTGCGCGATTTGACCGACACCACGTCGCCATCGACCTTCTCGATCGTGCCGCGCACCCGCGTCGGCGTCGGCGGCTGCTGGGAAAGCGCGAGCAGCGATGATGCGACCACCATCGCGACAGCGATCAGTGGGCGCGCAAAATTCGAACGCTGAATCGTCATGTACTGGTCTCCACTGGGCGCACTTTAGCCACCGGCTCAAAAGCTTCCATGACATTGCCGCTCACAAGCGCGCGATCAGACTGGTAATGGGTCATGGCCGGGCACAGCCGTTCGAAGAACGACGCCGCTTCCGCTCGTCTATGCCCGGCCATCCACGACTACTTGGCCGAAATGAAGTAAGACGTGGATGCGCGGGTCTGGCCCGCGCATGACGTGGTGGGTGTAGTTCGTAGCATCAATTCGCGGCCGCCGGATTATACGTGGCGCAGATCGGCCTCGACCAGCGCGCGAAGTTCGGGCGTCACTTCCGGTCGACGGCCGAACCACAATTCGAATCCACGTACCGCCTGGTGCAGCAGCATGCCGAGCCCGTCGGCCGTCTTCAGGCCGCGGCTCCGCGCCGCCGTCAGCAATGGCGTTTGAAGGGGCACGTAAACGAGGTCGGCGACGATCGATTGCGCGGCAAGCCTGTCTATGTCGAGTTCGAGTGCGTCCTGGCCATGCATGCCGAGCGAGGTTGTGTTGACGAGCAAACCGGCCTGCGGCAGCAGCTCGCTGATCTCATCCCACGCAACAGGGTGTACGCTGTCGCCGAATTGATCGGCAAGAGCCCGCGCCCGTTCAAGGGTACGGTTCGCGACATGCACGCGCTTGACGCCGCGCTCGACCAATCCGAACACCACCGCGCGCGAGGCGCCGCCAGCGCCCAGCACCAGCGCATCGTCGATTGCGTCCCAGCCTTTCGCGGCTGCGTCGAGATTGTTGATGAAGCCTTCGATGTCGGTATTGGTCGAACGCAGTTCCTTGCCCTCGTACCACAAGGTGTTGGCCGCGCCGACCGCGCGCGCCCGCTCGTCCGGCACCGTCAATGCCAGCGCGCGTTCCTTGTGCGGGATGGTGACGTTGGCACCGATGAAGCCGTGCGCCGACAGTCGCAGGACGAATTCGGCAAATCCTTCCGGCGGCACCGCCTCGATGTTGTAACCGCCCTCGATCGAAAGCGTTCGCAGCCAGTAATGGTGGATCAGCGGCGAGCGCGAATGCGCCGCCGGCCAACCGATCAGGCATGCCGCGCGGGGTTTTGTTGAGGCCGCCATCGCCAATCCCTGTTGCGGCGCCGCACCCGTCGGACGCCATCCTAGTGGAGTGGATTTGACATTCGCACCCTACTTGGCGCGAGTTCGTTAGCGAATGTCAAATCCATAACTCCACTAGAAACCTTTATTTTCTAGTGGTCCTTTGATTCTAACATTCGCAAAGGTGCCTGCCGAGAAGGGGCGCGAATGTTAGAATCGGACCACTAGTTCAAATCGGGCAAGCCGCCTTCCCTGTCAATGCCGATACCCCGGAGAAGTTCAGGTCGCGGCTAGTGTGGTGGATTTGACATTCGCTTCAGTATTGCCGCGAGCCCTCGAAGAGCGAATGTCAAATCCAATACCCCACTAGAATCCAATATTTGCTGGTGTCCCTTTGGTTCTGACATTCGTAAACAAACCATCCGCGATAGGATACGAATGTCAGAACCGGGACACCAGAGCTCCGATTCCGAAGTTTGCAAGCTATCGCGGCGACCTCCGATGCGAACTTCGGAATCAAAGGAGCTCTAGCAACTTATTGATTCTGGTGCGGCTTCGAATTTGAAGTTCCTATTACGACCTCACCGCATCACTGATAGGAACTTCAAGTTCGCCGCACCAGAGCATCCGGCGCCGCCGGAGGCGTCTCGCGCTCCCCCTTGATGTCGGCCATCGCCCGCGCGATGGTTTCGCGGTAGATGGCGCGCGGGCGGATGACGCCATGGGTAAGCAACGCGCGGCGAACCGGCGGCGAAGCGCCGGTGATGTAGAGCCGGATGCCTTGACGGGCAGCCTTGTTCGCAACCCGGCTCATCGCATTGGCCGCGGTGGAATCCAGAAACGGCACCGCCGCAAAATCGACCACGAAGGCCTTGCGCGTGTCGGCGATGCTGTCGAGTACCGTTCCGACCGACGAAGCCGCGCCAAAGAAGAAGGCTCCCGTGATTCGATACACCAGGACATCCGGGTCGGCGGCCAGGCGCGGATCGTAGGGCGCGCGGACGCCGTCGCCGAAATCGGCGCGGTCGGCTTGCACCAGCACATCCGCTTCCACGCCGGTCATTTGCGCCATGCGGTTGATGAACAGCACTGCGCCGAGCGCAAAGCCGACGAGGATGCCCTCGGTAAGATCGCGAAAGATCGTCAGCAGAAAGGTCGCAAGCAGCACTACGGCATCGCCGCGCGAGGAACGGATCAGAAGCGCGAATTCGCGTCTTTCCGCCATGTTCCAGGCGACGACGACGAGCACAGCCGCAAGCGCGGCGAGCGGAATGAAGCTTGCGAGCGGCGCCGCCACCAGCATGAACAGCAACAAAAACAGCGAATGCAGCATGCCGGAGACCGGACCGCGCGCACCGGCGCGCACATTGGTCGCGGTTCGCGCGATGGTGCCGGTGACGCAAATGCCGCCGAACAGCGCCGAGCCGATATTGGCAAAGCCTTGCGCAACCAACTCGCAGTTCGACCGATGCCTTCGTCCGGTCATACCGTCGGCCACCACCGCCGACAACAACGATTCGATTGCGCCGAGCAGCGCGAATGCGATCGCATCCGGCAGAACCGCCTGTGCCTTCGCGACAGACAACGAGGGCCATGCCGGGAACGGCAATTGCCGGGGAATGCCGCCAAAGCGTGTACCGATGGTTTCCACTGGAAGCGACAACATCCAGGTCGCGACGGCCGCGACGGTGACTGCGATCAGAATACCCGGCCAGTGTGGCCGCAGCCTGCGCAACACGACGATGACGGCGATGCTGATCGCGGCAATGGCGATCGCTGGACTGCTGGCCGTGTGCAGGCCGCCCGCCAGCGCTTGCAGTTTCGGGATGAATGCGCCCGGTTCCTTTCCGGAAAGCGTGATGCCAAGGAGATCCTTGAGCTGGCTTGTGAAGATGATGACGGCGATGCCGGAGGTGAACCCCACGGTGACAGGATAGGGGATGAATTTGATGTAGGTGCCGAGTTGCAGAAAACCGGCGGCGACCAAAAACGCCCCGGCCATCGCGGTCGCGAGAATCACCCCGTCGATGCCGTGGCGTTCGGCGGTCAGCGCCACGAGCACGATGAAGGCGCCGGCAGGCCCTCCGATCTGAAACCGGCTGCCGCCGAGCAGCGAAACAATGAAGCCGCCGACGACGGCGGTATAGAGGCCGCGATCGGGCGTCACCCCGGATGCGATTGCAATCGCCATCGATAAGGGAAGCGCGACGATCGCCACCGTCAGGCCGGAAAGCGCATCGGCGCGAAAATCCGCTAGCGTGTACCCCTCGCGCAAAACCGTGACGAGCTTGGGCGCATATAATTCGGCGAAGGTCGGCTCGTGGGCGTGACCTGCCCGCTTTCTCGCGATGCTCATGTCGCGGCACTCCCCGTTCCACCCGAAAGAGATCCTTACCTCGCGGGTTCTTTTCTCTATTTGCGACGTGGCGGGCCCGGCTCCTTCAACCGCACGCCACGTCCGCCATCCTCACTGCGCGCGTGGTCGCCGATCAGGTCGACGCCGGCCTGGCTCAGCGCCTCGACCACCTTGGTCAAGGATTCGACCACGCCGCGCACCGTGCCGACGCTGCCCTCCATCCGCTGGATGGTCGGCAACGACAGTCCGGCCATTTCCGCAAGGGTCTTCTGGTCAATTCCGAGCAAAGCCCGCGCCGCCTTCATTTGAAAAGACGTGATCATGCGATCGATCCATATTCTGAATATGATAAATGATGTTTTTTCTAATGAAAATGATGTAAAAAACATCAACTAGCAATCCAGAAGTGCCCGGCCAAAAACATCCGCCGTCCTGCGGGGTCGCAAGGACGGCGGAATCGATCCAGAAGTCGTTTGACGTGCGAGCTACGCGGCGACGCGATGGGCAGCAATGATCTGGTCGGCGGCGCGGCCAGTCACCTCCGCCATCCGGTCGAACTGCCGGGTGAAACTGCCGGCACCGGCGGTCGCCGATCGCAATTCTACGATCAGTTCGCCGATCTCGGCTTCGGGCATCATCGCGCGCACGCGATCCCAACCCGACCAGCCCTCGCGGGTGTCGAAGCCGAGAATCTGTCCACGTCGTCCCGAAAGGATGGCGTTGATCTTTGCGGTCGCATCCGTGGGACAGACGATTTCCACCAGGTGGATCGGCTCGAGCAACACGGGGTGGCACTGCGGCAAGGCTTCGGTAACACCGACCCGCGCGGCGGTGCGGAAGGCAAGATCCGACGAATCCACGCTGTGATAGGAACCGTCGATCAGCGTCACGTGCACGTCGATCACGGGGAAGCCGAGCGGCCCGCGCAGCAATCCGTCGACAACGCCCTCTTCGACCGCCGGGATGTAGTTGCGCGGAACGGCGCCGCCGACCACCTTTTCCTGGAATTCGAAGCCACCGCCGCGCGGCAGCGGTTTGATCTCCAGCACCACGTCGCCGAACTGGCCGTGGCCGCCGGATTGCTTCTTGTGCCGGCCACGCTGGGTGATCGACTTGCGGATGGTTTCCTGATAGCCGATCGCCGGAGGATGAGATTTCACGTTGACGCCGAAGCGGTCGCGAAGCCGCTCCAACGCGACGCGCAGATGCATCTCGCCCTGCCCCCACAGCACGGTGTCGTGGGTGCGCGGGTTCTGCACCATGGTCAGCGATTGATCTTCTTCGTTGAGCCGGAGCAAGGCCTGGCCGAGCTTGACGTCGTCCTTGCGGTCGGCGGCCGCAACCGCCATCGCCAGGACCGGCGGCAACGGTTCGACGCTCACCAGCGCTTTCGGCGCGGTCTTGCTGCTCGACAGGGTGTCGCCGGTCTTGAAGGCGTCGAGCTTGCCGAGCGCCACGGTGTCGCCGGCCTCGGCATGAGGCCGCTTGTTGTCATTGCCGCAAGAGAGCGTCGAAACTCCGGACACACGGCCCGCTTCGCCCGACGAGGAATGCAGCGTCGCGCCGTCCTCGAGCCGTCCGCTCAGCACGCGGGTCAACGACAGCTTGCCGCCATGCTGCAAATGCACGGTCTTGAACACGTAGGCCAGCGCATCCTTGGATGATGGTGCGCCGAGACGCTTGGCGGTCTCTGTCACGCCCGGCGATTCATGCCGCAGCGCCTTCATCAGGCGCAGCACGCCGTTCTCGCGTATGGCGCAGCCGAGCAGCACCGGACAGATCAAGCCTTCGCGCAGTTCACGCGCGAGATCATCGAATACGGCGTCACGCGGCGGCTGGATGTCTTCCAGCAATTGCTCCATCAGCGCGTCGTCGTGATCGGCGAGCTTCTCCAGCATCGAGAACCGGGCTTCCTTCTCGCGGTCGA